>Ga0209573_1000888_pt1 | contig 52706 bp, 42 predicted proteins | sample TNRBio252014_DNA_FD_185870 | JGI IMG/M metagenome (GOLD analysis project Ga0209573, IMG submission 185870) | Wastewater treatment Type I Accumulibacter community from EBPR Bioreactor in Madison, WI, USA - TNR Reactor_6/25/2014_ DNA (SPAdes)... | ecosystem: Engineered > Bioreactor > EBPR >... | reverse complement strand
GACTACTCCAATCGCTACCAGCCGCTGTTCACGCTCTCATCGGATATCTCGACGCGCGACCGCGATGGGGTAAACAAGACGTTCTCCGGGATGATGAAGCTGCTTTTCCCAGCGGACAATGCAACAGAGGCCGAGGTGGAGGAGATCCTGCATCTCGCCGTTGAAGGACGGAAGCGGGTCAAGGACCAGCTTCTTCGCATCGACAGCACTTATCCTGAGACAGATTTCTCGTTTACTGCTCGCGACGGTCGAAAGGTGGTCGTGAAGACACTCGAGGAGACGGAGTATCCACAACACTATCATAAGCGGGCGCCCACGCATGAGGAGCCGGTGCCTGATGAAGAGAAGGAGCGCGGTGACAAGCCCTTGTCGACGGCAGCGAAGGGCCCGGCCGAGACTGTGGACACTCCAGTAGGCCCGAGAGAGGGGCACAAGGTTTTCACCGAAAACCAGAAGGGCGTCACCTTCGCTGATTTGTTCTGGCCCTGGCTCGATGGCGCGACAAAGATCGTAATCACTGATCCCTATATCCGAATGTTTCATCAGGTGCGGAATCTGATGGAGTTCATAGAGATGATCGCCGTACGGAAAGCGCCGGAGGATGAGGTCACCGTGCGCCTCATCACCTCGCCAGACGAAAATTACCCGGAAAAGCAGCAAATGAACCTAGCTTCCGTTGAAAGCGCCTGCACAGCAGCCGGGATCAAGTTTTCATGGGAGTTCGACGGAACAAGCACGATCCATGCGCGTCACATTTTGAGCGACACAGGCTGGAAAATCAGTCTCGATCGCGGTTTGGATATCTATCAGAAATTCGAAATGAGCGATGCGTTTAGCCTCGCAAATAGGCTGCAGCGCTTTCGGCAAGTGAAAGCCTTTGAAGTTACATATCTGCGCACGCAGTAGTTTTAATTGCCAATTTTTTGTTTTTTACCTCATTTACAGGACTAAAATAACGATTCGCATAATTGATCTTATGGAACTAAAATATTGATATAATTATTGTTTTAAATCAGGCCACTTTGCCTGAGGGACGATCAAAGGCAATCACCAATCTGGTGCCGGTTGCCTTCGCAAAACGCTTCAACGTTCTCGTCGAGGGCATGACGCGACCGCTTTCGAGGCGCGCGATCACAGCCTGCGTGGTGCCCATCTTTTCGGCTACCTGTTCCTGTGTCATCTCCGCTTGAGCGCGGGCCTTGATCAAGGCTTCAGCAAGCGCGAATTCCTCTTCCAGCGCGTCATAGGCAGCGCTGAACTCAGGGTTCTTGAACCATTCCTTCGCGGCCTCTTCGACCGGAATAAACTTCCTCGTCATTGGACCTCCTTGGCCCTTTGCAGAGCCGTTTCGATTTCTCGTCGTGGCGTCTTCTGCGTCTTCTTCACGAAAACATGGACAATCACGACGCGCTTACCCGTTGCGGTGACATAAGCCGCGCGAGCGATCCCATCCTTGCCTCTCATCCGCATCTCCCAGACCGGACCCTCGAGGTGCTTCACATAGGGCTCATGGACCATATGCAGCCCTCTTGCTTCGATCAGCCGCGAGATCCGGAGAAAGCTGGCGACAATGTCGAGCGGCAACGCTTCGAGATCAGCCTTCACATCCTCGTCAAAGAAAACGACTTGCCATGTCATAGCCCCAACATACCTTTTTTGCAATGACCCTGCTTCTGGTTTGGTGAAGCCATCATTCTAGTCGATTCCAACGATAACCGCGCATTTCTGCTCGCGCCCGGCCTTCCTTGCCGCCTCCGCACATCCCCTGAGTGCATCGGCATTCGCGTTGACGATCCGCGCCGCTCTGGCGATGGAGCGCGCGCCTTCGGGATCCGCAACCTGCATCAGGCCAGCGCCGGCCTGCCATCGGTCCAGCTTCCCGCTCGCGATCGCGGCCAGATAGCTCCCGCCCGGTAGCGTGGCTGCTACAAGCGGATAGGCCAGAAGCCCGACCAGCACTGCACCCGCGATCCAGAGCCTCTGGCTATTCCTGTTCCTACCATGCCTTCCAATCTCCCCTAGCGCCTCACGCTCCCTACGGATCGCGCCGGCTTCGTCCCGCAGCTGCCGGATTACCTCCTGGAACGCTCCGTCCTTCGCGCGCTCGATCGCTCGCGTTTGCTGATCGGGGGTCAGCCTGAGAGACGGATAGTCAGCGATGCCGACAAGCTTAGTTTCCAGTTCGACCAGCTTGCCGAGAACTTCTCCAAACGAAGGCCCATAGTCGACAGGCTCCGGGATATTCGGCCCGGCGGCCATCGCCTCGATCTTCCGGCCGAGCGCTGCTACTTCCTCCTGGAGGGCAGCAAAGGCCTCGGCGGCTCCAGCCTCCGTCGGTGCTTCAGACTCGGTCGTCATCAATATCCCGTTCCCCCGTCTCATCGCTCGTGGCCCTGATCCTGCGCCCGCTCGCGCCGTTCAAGCTCTTCGGTGAAGGCCTTGCCGGTTTTCCCCGAACGAAGGGCTTCGGCGATGGCACTCTTCGGCTCGATTCCGTGCCGCTGCGGATCCTGCGCAAGTTTCTTGGCTGCCTCAGGATCGCCGCCGATCTCTGCCGCGAGTGCCTTGCGTCCCGCCGCGAACTCCTCCCGCTGCTCCCGAGTGATGGACCGCCCAGCGGCCTTTTCCTCGGCCTGCAAGGTCGTCCATCTCCCGGCATAGCGCCCGGCACGGATTGCGGGGTCCTGCTGCGCCCTGCCCTCGCGCTCGGTCGCCTCGAGGAGCTTTTCCACGCGGTCCGGCGCCTTCTCTCCTTCGATCACGCGCTTTGCCTCCGCGTCGTATCGATGCGCGGATTGCAGAAGCGTCGCGGCGCCCGGCTTCAACTGCTCCAGCGCCTCGCCGGATTTTTCGAGCGCCACGCGCTGATGGGCGACAACCGGCAGGCCGAGACCCTTCATGCGGCTCGCATCCGCGATGGCGTCGGCGTGACGCTCCAGCGCCTTCAGGACGGTCGCGTGCGCCTGATCGGCCTGACCCTCCCTGCCCTCGGTCTTTTCTGGCTCTGCGCGTTCGGACGATCGTTGCTGACCAGCCGCCGGCTTCTGCCGCATGGGCAGCTTCAGGCCGGCGAAGGACGGTGATTTGCCCCTCGCAAGGGAGTGCCGCCACGGCGACCCCTCGGCCCCACCGATCGTCTCTCGACCACGTCCATGGCCCTGGCTTCCGGTCGGCGTATCGTTCCTCTCCGTGCTGGTGGCTTTCGAGACGCCCGAACCAAACCCGGACTGGCCCTGCTGCGTGGATGCCCTCGGCGCCCTTACGGGCTGGCCGGATTTCCCAACGCTTTGCTCCTCGCCCGTTCTCCCGCCGTCCTTCCCGACGATCGCCCCCGGCGCCATGCGATCGATGAAGGCCGGCTTCGGCAAGCGGAGCGTCTCGAACGCCTTTGCGACCATGCGTCCGATGGCTTCGGGGACACGGATGCCTCGCCGCTCGGCAAAGTCGCGGATCTCGTAGTCGAGCGTGGTTTCCTTGGCACCGTCGCGCGAGAGGGATTTTGATAGCCCCTCCATGCCGTCCTTGAACTCCTCGCGGCTCGCATGAAGCTCCACACCCTGCCGATGGCGGGTCATGGCGACGTAAGTGAGATGCCGATCCATGGTTTTTGACGCGAGGACGAAAGCACGATCAACCGTGGCACCTTGGGTCTTGTGAATCGTCGTGGCGTAGCCGTGATCAATGGCGCGATAGCTCTCGGTCGGAACCGAGACGATCCTCTCCCAGCCATCCCTGCCCTTTCCGTCGAGCTGGGCCACGAGACGGCCGCCTCCGACTTCCCGGACCGTGCCGAGCATGCCGTTCTTGACCTGAAGGTCGCGATTGTTCTCGAGGAAGACAACGCGATCGCCTGGCGCGAAGGCGCGTTCCCCATCATTCGTCTGGAAGCGCCGCTCGCCCGCTTCTTCGCCCTTGGGAAGCTCGCCCCGCTCTTGCCGCGCCGAGCGGATCGCCTCGTTCAAACCACGGACATCCTCACGGCGATGCGCGAGAGCAATGCGGGTGGCATCAGGGTTGGCGCGCGCATCCTCCAGATAGCTCCTGACGATCGCCGCTCGGGCATCCCCCTGCCCCTCATGGAAGCGGACCATGCCGTTTCGGTCATAGGCCTCCAGCGCTTCGACCGTGCCGCCCCGCGCAAAGGCCCGGCTGGCATCCCTTTGCCAATCCTCCTGCTGCCGGCGGATCTCCGTGAGTTCCACAAAGCCCACGCGCTCGGCAATCGCCCGGAACGGGGCGCCGGCGCCAATTGCCTGGAGCTGCTCAGGATCACCCACCATCACAAGCTTCGCGCCTGTTAGCTGCGCTTCACTCACGAAACGCGCGAGCTGGCGCGAGCCGATCATCCCGGCTTCATCAATGACGAGCACATCCTTGGGACCAAGTTTCCCCTGCCCGTTCTGCCATCCATGTTCATAGCTTGCGAGCGTCCGGCTCTGGATCCCCGAGGATTCTTCAAGCCCCTCGGCGGCCTTGCCGGCAAGAGCAGCACCGAGCACCCGATATCCCTCCGCTTCCCAGGCCTGACGCGCGGCCCCAAGCATCGTGCTCTTGCCCGCGCCGGCAAGGCCAATGACGACAGCAATGCCCTCATCCCCCGTGATATGCCGCACCGCCGCGCGCTGCTCGTCGCCAAGGCCCGATGACGCCAGCATTGCCTCTTTCTCACTTTGCCGGATCTCCCCTGCCCTCACGGCTCTCGCGAGCGATTGTTCAGCGCTCACGCGGATCATCTTGTCGAACGCGCCAAGGGCGGTATCAACATGCCGGCGATCCACGGCGTGATCCGCCCGGCTGGCCATCTCCCTCGCATTCGCGGCCATGCCTCGCTCGGTCTCGACCATCTCGCGGGTTGAGTATCGCGCGAGCGTTATGGTGCCATCTTCGCCCTGCGCCTCCGGCTTCAGCTCGATCAAAGCGGGCGAGGCCATGACCTTCGTAAAAGCGCTCTGGAAGGCCTCGGGCTGGTCGATATAGCGATGAAGCGCCCGGGCCACGTCGTGCCGGTCGAAGACGCTTTTCTCGGATGTGATGACCGAGAGAACCTGCTCCGGCTTCTCACGTATCACAGCCGCATTGGATTGCGCCGAACGCTGGTCGATCCGTTGCCGGACAACCTCCAGCCCCCGTCGCTCCATCTGGGTGGCATAAACCCCCATATGCTCAGTCGGCTCGATCTCGAGCCCCCGATCCTGATGCGAGCGATGATCAATACGGATGTCGTGCCCCGCTTGTGCGAGCGCCTCATTCGCAATCCCCTCCCAGTCCCGCCTAATGTCCTTCAACTGCATCATCGAGGTCGGAAGGTTCCGCGAGAGCAGCCAGGCATTCTCCCGCTCAAGGATCGTCTTCTCACCAAGACCGGTCTCGGTAAGCCCCCGCACACTCATCATGAGATGCGCATGGTGGTTCCGGATATCCGTCTCGCCGTTCGGAGAATGGATCGCGAAGTCCACGGCCGTGCCATAGCGATCGGCCAAGGATTGCGCGAAGGCTCTGGTGGCCTCCAGACGCTCTTCCGGGGTCAACTCATGCGGCAGCGCGATCTCGAACTCCCGTGCAACACGAGCATCAGAACGCTTCTCCGCCGCCTCCGCTGCATTCCATAGAGCACCCCTATCCCGCGCCCATTCCGCCGTCGATCTCTTCGGAAGGACGATCTCGGCATGCTCGATCCCGGCTTTCTGCGTGTAATCATGCGTGAGGCCATCCCGCTCATTGGTCAGACACTCCCCGGCGCGATAGGCCGATGCCGCGACCGCTGAACGGCCGGAGCTTCGCGTGATCGGCTTCATCGACAGATGGTAGATCGCCAAAAGTCTCGTCCGCATCATCATGCGGCGCTTCCGCAATTGAGTTATGACATAACTCGTAAGTGCGCCCTTGTAAATCTTTCGACCCCATGGGTCTCCGATTTTCTGGTGTCATATGCGGAGATGTCTTGCCTGTTTTTTGATCCGTCTCTCTTGGCAAAACAGGATCGATCCGGCTATCCGACTGCCGTCGCGGCGGGCATGATTCTCCCGGTGCAACAAGGAAGACCCAACAACCATGGCCCGTCGATCGATCGCCGAACGTATTGCGCAGCTCGAGGCCCGGAAGAAGGCTCTTCAGGCGCGGCTCACCAAACAGGAGCGTGCGGTCGATACCCGCCGCAAGGTGCTGCTCGGCGCGTTTCTCCTCCAGCGTCTGGAGAGTGGCCATGATCCGGAGTTCATGCGGCGCCTCTCCGACTGGCTCAAACGCGAACTCCCAGGCTTCCTGATCCGCGAGAATGACCGTGCGCTCTTCCCGGAGTTCATCGACCAGAAGCCGGGCAGCGATGCTGTTACAGATGCAGGGCATCTTGGCGACGCGCGCCATAGGGTCTCTGACGATGCCGGAAGCGCTGGGTCTGAACCGGCGCTGCCGCCGGCTCAGCTGGCTACGGCCGTGGATCTCCGCTGATGAACAGGACCTGGTACGCCTTCCGCGTCATGCTGCATCAGGCGCGGCGCGATCCGCTCTGGGCGCTGGGCTGCATCATCTTCTATCCGCTGCGCCTAGGCGTTCATGCCCTCAAGGTCTTCTTCTTCTCGGCCCTGGTGACGCTCGTGCTGCTGGCTCTGGTCGAGGTCAGCATGGAGATCACCAACCTCAAGAAGACCGTGATCCATGCCGCCCTCAACATTGGCGCTGTGATCGTCGGCCTCGCCCTCCTGTTGCGTGCCGCGTTCCATCCCATGGTCGAGACCTTTGGGCAGGGATATGCCGCCGATGACGACAGCCACGGCTCGGCGCGGTTCGCGACGAAAGCGGAGCGTGCCTCTCTGGCCAATGTTCAATCCGGTCTTCTGATCGGCCGCGATCCGGATACCGGGGCGCTCCTGCGCTATGCCGGTCCCTCGCATCTCCTGACCATGGCGCCGACGCGAACCGGCAAGGGTGTGGGGACGATCATCCCAAACCTCATGACCCTTGATCGCTCGATCCTCTGTATCGATCCCAAGGGCGAGAATGCGATCATCACCGCCAAGGCACGCGATCGCTTCGGTCCCGTGCATATCCTCGATCCCTTCGGCGTGACCGGCCTCCCCTCCTCCGCCTTCAATCCATTGGGACGTCTTGATCCGGAGCATCCCGATGCGATGGAAGAAGCCAATGCCCTTGCGGAAGCCCTCGTCCAGGACGCTCCGGGTGAAACCGGTGAAGCCCACTGGAATGAGGAAGCGAAAGCGCTTCTCTCCGGGCTGATCCTTCAGATCGCATCAGCAGAGCCGTCAGAGCGGCGCAACCTCGCGACCCTCCGGGAATACCTCACGGTTCCACCGGAAGCCTTCACTGAACTTCTGAAACGGATGCAGCAATCCCCAGAGGCGCACGGCCTGATCGCGCGGGCCGCAAACCGCCATCTCGGCAAGTCCGATCGGGAAGCTGCCGGCGTGCTCTCGACCGCGCAACGGCACACGCATTTTCTGGATAGTCCACGTATGGGGGCGGTTCTGTCGCGCTCTGATTTCGCGTTCGCGGATCTGAAACACCGGACGACGACGATCTTCCTCGTCCTGCCGCCCGATCGCCTCGAGATCTATGCCCGCTGGCTGCGCCTGATGCTGACCGCTGGCCTCACCGCCATGGCGCGGGAAGCAGTGCAACCGCGAGAGCCCGTGCTGTTCCTGCTCGACGAGTTCGCAAGCCTCGGCCGTCTCCCCGCGATCGAACGCGCCATGGGTCTCATGGCCGGTTACGGCCTCCAGCTCTGGCCTATCCTCCAGGACATCCACCAGCTCAAAGCGACCTATGGCCCGCGCGCCGGGACCTTCCTCTCGAATGCCGGCGTCCTTCAGATCTTCGGCGTCAACGATCACGACACAGCGCGCCTCGTCTCCGATCTTCTCGGCAACGAGACCATCCAGTTCCAAACCATGTCGCGCGCGCTCGATGCCGCCGAAACCGGCATCACCTACGCGACGCACCAAACCGGACGGCCGCTCCTAACGCCAGACGAGGTAAGAAACCTGCCATCAGAAACCGAGCTGCTCTTCCTCGCCGGATCACGGCCCGTCCTCGCGCGCAAACTCCGGTACTATGCCGATCGAGAGTTTGCGGGGCTTCTTAAACAGAATACGCTGGGTTTGAGCTGACTACGCTCTGCACTTCGACAAGACCGCATCGATCAGGTGTTCCCGAACAAACACCGTAGGATCCGCGCGCCAGCGCTCCAGTGCTACAATCAGATCGCTACGGTCAGCCAAACGACGCTCGAGTAGCTGCTCAACGACCCAAAGAATCCCATGAACTTCAACCCCGTTCGTCTCGGCCACGGTCCGCAGGGCACGGTCTCCGGTCAGAAGGATCGACAGACGATTGGCGCGTGCCACCACAAAATTCAGGCTATCCTCAAAAGAAAGCTTTCGATGTCGCGCCATCACGTTTCCGGCTTCCAGAACGTGCTCGCCAGGAACATCGACTGTTTCGAGGCCGAGTCCTTCCAAACGTTTCCACTCGGCGTCACCAAAGTCGAGTAATTCAGAGACCCGGACGTTGAAGGTCACTACAAACCTGAATGGCAACGCAAGCATGGGTTCGATCAACGCACCCTTTCGCAGATCGACAAGACAAGACGTGTCGTTAATGACGATCCGCTTCGCCAAGTGCCGGCCCCTTCATTGCAAGTTCGATTTCTCCGAGCGACTTTCCAAGAAGCTGCGCAGCCCGGGGCACCGAAATCATGTGCTCCGCTAGCGCCTGGTAGACCAACACCATGAAACGCTCAGGCTTCTCTGCACCCCACAAGCCGGGCTGAGGAGTGATTGGCAAGGGTTCAATCGTACGCCAGCCACGGGCATAGGTCTGAAAGGCAAAGCTCAAACCACTCTCAGACAAAACTCCGATCGCGACCAAGCGCATCAACAGCGCCACCGCGGAAACACCATAAATATGTTTCATGCGGATCAGCTCAGCTCGCGCGAAACCGCGGCGTGAACGCCCGCCGGCTTCAAGCCAGAGATGATCTTCAGGCATTAGAAATGCTCCCGAAAAGCGGTGCATTACCTTTTCTTTGTCAAGTCCAGGGGACACTGTTGCAATGACGCGATGCGCCAGTTCATGGCAAAGCGTGAACCGGCGACGTTCAAGCGGAGCGTCTCTTTTCAAAACGATAACCGGCAGTGGTTCACGGTCGTCGGTCCGCCTGACAAGACACGTCAAGCCGTCAACACGGTCCGGCAGATCTGCCTCGACAATCTTGAAGCCTTTATCTTCGAGTAGGCCAGTGATGTTTGCCAGGGAGTCGTTCCCCAGCTTCCAATGGTCTCGAAGGCCACCTGCGAGTCGGTCAGCATCAGCCCACGAATCGACGTGCTGATCAACAAAAAGGCCAAGGTGCGGCCCGTTATCGGTGATCTCGAGAACGTCCTCGATCATGAGGTACCGCTCGACCGCATCGATCACAATTGATTCGATCTGGCTCAGCTGACGGGTACCCGTTTTTTTTGAGTCTCGAAATTCGACGCCTTCCAGGCCGGCAACTTGATTGCTCATGAGAAAATCGAGCGACACACCCAGACTCTTACCTAGTAGGGTGAGAACCTTTGCGCTTGGCATCATCTCGCCATTTTCATATTTTCCAATAGCTTGGGCGCTAACTTCGCCGCCAATCGCAGCGGACAAATCACGCAAAGACATGCCTGCTCGCGAGCGGGCCAGTCGGAGACGGTCCGAAAACATCACGATCCTCCGTTGTTTACATTCTTATTTTTGCCACATATTTTGTAAACATCGTATTTGCAGGGTTTAACGTTCCTAGCATGAGGTGACAAGATGTCCGGCAAAAATCAGTACGTCGTTCCGACTGAGAACGGTTGGGGTGTCCGCGGCGAGGGTAACAGCCGTCTGACCGCAGAGTTTAGAACGCAACGCGAGGCGCTTGAGCGCGGTCGCGACATCGCCCGAAATCAGGAAAGCGAACTGCGAATCCAGGGCGAGAATGGAAAGTTCCGGGAAGCATGGAGCTACGGCAACGACCCTCACCCGCCCAAAGGATGATCAGGCAACAAACGATCCGCGCAGGTGGCCTTTGGGAAAGCGAGGGCCGCCCGCAATCAGGACAGGATTCTGGGCATAGATTTGGAGCGCAGCCGATGAGTAAGAATATCGTCGTCTTTTCAGATGGTACCGGCCAAGATGGCGGCGTGCGTCCCGAACAGCGTATGAGCAACGTCTACAAGCTCTATCGCGCATGCCGTGTCGGGCCTGAAAGCGGCATCGACCCTCGCGAGCAGGTCGCATTCTACGATGCAGGACTTGGCACTGACGATGGCTCTACGGCGCTGACAGCGCCGATGCGCTCCCTGCAGAAGTTGCTCGGCTCGGTAACCGGACGTGGCGTCACAACCAATATCGCCGAGTGCTACACATTCATCATCAACCACTACCAGCCGGGTGATCGCATATTCCTGGTCGGCTTCAGCCGGGGCGCCTATACGGTCCGCGCGGTTGCCGACCTGATCCGCTTGTGCGGCATTCCAACGAGAATGCCATCTGGGCCGCTTCCCGTCTTCCGGCGTTCCATCGATGATATCGCACAGGAAGCGGTCAATGATGTGCTCGAGCATGGTGCCGGACATCCGCGTGAGAAGTTTGAGGACGAGCGCGAAGAACTCGCGCGCCGGTTCCGGGACAAATACGGCTCTCACCACGAGAGTGGCGAGGAATTCCGGTCGAATGCTGCGCCATATTTCATTGGCGTGTTCGACACGGTCGCCTCGCTCGGCGCGAAAGGTCTCAGGCGTTGGCTGATCCAAGCTGGTGTCGGGGTATTCTATGCGCTCTTTCTCGCCTTCGTGAGCGCCCTTCCAAGTGCCGCGCTCGCCGCCATACTGTTTGCGGCCTTCGACTGGCCTTTCTGGCCGGCGACCTCCATCATCTTGGCACTCGCTGTGACAGGTATCGGTGGCTGGCTTTTATGGCAGCGCGACCGTCGTTACCGGAAAATCATGCGGGATTTCCCAAACAAGGGAGATATTTCTCGCCATCGTGCGGAGTGGAAAGGCGAGCATTTCAATCGGCTCCTAAGCCGCTTTGTGACCTTTGCTCGGGCAGCCAATGCGATCGACGAGACACGGGCAGACTTTATGAGATTGCCATGGGGGCCTAGCAAACGGGTTGCCTTTGATGCCGAGATCGATGGTTATCAGCGTTTCGTCCAGCTCTGGTTCGCGGGCAATCACTCCGACATTGGAGGCAGCTATCCCGAGGCGGAATCACGGCTGTCCGACATTGCATTGAAATGGATGGTGGAAGAGGCAACGAAAATCCCGAACGGCCTCAAGGTCGATGGCTTGCGCTCGCCAGGAGACGCGACATCCAATCCGAAGCTGCGTGTGTTTCCGGCGAGCGACGGGCTTCAGCACTGTGAGATCGCCGGTATGCGAGACACGCTGGATCGTTTGAAGCCAACGTTGCTGGCTAGGCTGATGTCATCAAAAAACTGGGCAATCAAAATCCGAGAAATCGATCCCGAAGCACCAATCCACCCAAGTGTCGCAGAACGCTTCGAGTTGGCTTCTGCACCAAAGTGCGACGGATCTGGCCCTTATCGCCCAGAAGCCCTTCGAAACCACAAGCAATTCCGTCACTACTACGGCGAGGATTGATATGGTCATCAACTTGTTCAAGCGCCGCGAACATAGTCGGCGCACACCTTCCGGCCGCACGGCGTACGTACGCGCTACAATGGTGAGTTCCTCCGAAATAGAGAAAAAGCTGAAAAAGCGGAAACCTCGCCCCTGTCCTGTTTGCGGCAAGCCGATCCTGACGACCAGAATGCGAGGCGGTGGAATGGTACATTTCAACGGCGCAGAGGGTCTCACGAACATCAAACACGCCTGCCTGCACATCGGAGACGGTCTAGGCCGACGTCGAGGCGTGGATATGAACGACTTGTTCGATCCAGCCTCGGAATAGATCCGGTTCAATTTCTCGGGGCTGCATATGAACAAATGCACACTGCCCTGGCCCTCCGGCTCGCTTGAGCGCAATCTAGCCAGCGGGAGCTGCTGTTTTGCCCGGGATCGGGTGTTTACTGGTCTCTCATAAAGCGGGTTGCCACTTATCAGCCAAAGTAGTATAGACCATACTAGTCCACTTATGGAGGTATGTGATGTGGTCGGTCGCTGAAGCCAAGGCTCAACTCTCGGAAGTCCTGCGCAAGGCGCGCGGTGGATCGCCTCAGGTGATCGGTACCCAGGATCCTTGCGTTGTCGTTTCCCTCGAGACCTATCAGAACCGGCTCGCCGATGCCGATCACGACGGCAAATGGCTGATCGATATGTCTTCGCGACTCGGCTTCGATATTCCCCTGCCCTCGCGGCGAGAGGATCGTGCTGATCCAGTTTTTGGCGAGTGAGCATGGACGCATCTTACCTGCTCGACACCAACATCGTGTCGGAACTCGCCAGAAAAAGCCCGGATCCGGGTGTCGTTGCGTTCATCGCGGAACAGCCCAGACTTCAAGTCAGTACAATCCTGTTCCACGAGCTGACTTATGGCCTCGAGACAGCCAATCCGGAGCAAAAGCCGCGTCTTACGATCTTTGTCGCTGGTCTCCGGGAACGCTTCGGAAAATCCGCAATCCCGGTCGACCTCGAGATCGCTGAAACAGCGGGACGCTTGCGGGCTTTTGAGAAAGCCAACGGTCGGATCCTCACCGTCGCCGATTCCATGATGGCGGCTACCGCCGTGGTTCGGGATCTCACCCTTGTGACCCGGAACGTGAAGGACTTCGAGACCCTCGGCCTGAAACTCGTCAACCCATTCAGCAACTGACCGCAAACTCGATCCAGCCCTCAGGCTCGCTACAGCGCAACCTGACCAGCGCGCTTCGCCTTCGGGCCTGCACCAGGGCGACGGGTGCAAGATTCCGGGTTTTGTGAACACGTCCTGCGCATTACTCGCCAGCATCACATCAGCGCCTTCCCGCCCCTCATAGCCTTCAGTTTCGTGCCGATCAGAGCCATGAGGATGGGCCCGACGGAGAATTGCCCCTCGCGTTTCTTCTCGGTCAGCGCCCGGAGATAGCCACCGGGGAAACGCACCTCGTCACCTTTCTGCAGGATCGCGGCGACGACAATCGAGGCATCGGCCTGCCCCATGGTTTCCACCGCATCGCGCCAGGCATCCGGCGAAATCCCAAGCATGGCCCGCACCAGCTCCGCCGCCTTCAGGAACTCGGCCCAGCTCGGCGGGGAACTCCCCTGCCCATCCCGGCCGGTGATGTAATCGAGGATATCCGGGCAAGCCTCGATCACCATCGGCAGTGGCGTCCCGAGGCTCGGGCGGGATGGCCCGGTTGAGGCCGCCTCGCCGTGCCTCGCCTGTCCCGCTTGAGCAGAACCAAGTGTCTCAGGCTCGGGCTGGCGCTTGTCGCTCCTTGCTTCCTCGAAAGCAGGTTCAGATTCTCGAATATCTGATTTTGAATTCTGTTTGTGGCGCTCAGAATGGGACTCATTGGCGCTTAAATCTGCGAAATTTGTGAAGAGTTCCAGATGCTTCAGGATTTCCCCGGCGAAGCCTTCCAAATCGCCCGCAATCGCCCCCAACTCCGCGAGGTCGGACGAGCGCTTCAGGCGCCCCACAGCCACGAGATATTGCCCGTGGAGGCCCTGCCAGTCGCCGGGAAGTGCTTCCTCCATGCCGAGCAGGATCATCTTGGTGATGTCGCGACGCGCCAGCGTGATGCGCTCCCGTGCGAGCCTCAGCGCGCGGCGCTCCGCCTGAACCTCGGCCGCGAGCGCTTCGAATTCCTGGGCGCGCGCGACCAGCGGCGTCAGCTCAAACCCGAAGGCGAGGCTCACTTGGCCATCCATGCCGCGTCGGGCGTAGCGCTTGCCGTTGGGGCTGTCGCGGCGGATCACGACGCCTGCCTCGACGAGCGCTGCGAGATGCCGCCGGAGCGTCGCCGGCGCGATGCCATGGGCCCGGCTGCAGAGCTTTTCATTCGAGGGGAAGACAATAAGCGGGTCACCCGCCGTCAACGTCGTCTCCTGGTGGAAGGACAACAGTGCGTGGAGCACGGCAATCGCGCGATCCGGCAGGCCAAGCTTGTCCTTCGCCTCGGTGATGGCCTGGAAGATTTTCCATTTGTGGACGGTCTTTTCCCGTTCAACCGCCCTCGCCTGCTGCTGCGTGGCGATCAGGCCAAGCGAAACCCTTCGCCGCCCAAAGGGCGTCGCTACCAATCCTTGATGCGTCATGGTCCTTGCCTCAATCAGGCAAAAGAATTGCGCCCGCCGAAATGGCAGTTGTCCGCTCAGGACTCTTGACAGCGATTCGCGGAAGTGGGATTCTCAGGGTGCTAAATCGAGAGAAGGGCTTCCGGTGGAAACGTCGGGGGCCTTTTTCTTTTGCAGGTTGCTCCTTGGTGATCCTTGGCAGCTGCCAAGGTTATGGTTTGCGACCTTGCTGCCGAAACTGGTTCACCAGCTCGGGCAACTTCGCCTCAAAGAAGCTCTGGAAACCCTTCGCTTCCTCTTCGACAATCTCGATTTGAATGGCCTTGGGCGAGAAAAGAACTCGTCCAAATGACGTCCCGTCATCCCGTTCGAGGGGTAGGGCAGGGGACGGGCGCGGCTCGCGCGGTTCCGTGAGCGCCTTCAGGCACACCGCAAACCGATCATTGGAGGAGACATCCTTGGCAGCTGCCAAGATTTTCACGAGTTGCTGCATCCCATCAGAGGTCTTCGCAACCTGCGCCGCTAAGGCAGTCCAGCGCGGCCGGCCAATCTTCGGTGCCCGTCCAATCAAGGCTGGTATCTCATCGCCAAGCGATGACAAAACCGAACGAAACCGGGCTAGCTCTGCGTCGTCGACTTGGAGAGCCGTACGAATATCGCGCGCCTTGATGCCAGCCCGTTCCATGCGAGCGGCAAAGCTAGCTTTCTCGATCCAACTGAGATCCTGACGAGCGGAATTCTCCAGCCCTTGAGCCAGAAGCAAATCGTGGTCGCTGGCTTCAACGACAAATGCTTTCAGCGGTCGGTTCAGTTCCCGCGCCGCACGCAAGCGTCGATGGCCATAGACAAGCTGGTAACGCCCTTCGAGAGATGGGTGCCTGCGGACCTGGACTGGAACCTTCTGACCATCTTGCTCCATCGACACACGGAAGCGTTCAAAATCCGCATCATCGTCATCAGGCAATCGATCCGGAAAAGGGGAGGGGTCTACAAGCTCTGGTGCAATTTCCAGAAAACCTCCGAGGGCAACCTGCTCGGCAAGACGATCGCGCTCCTCCCGAATTTCCGTCAACGTTCTTTGGGTCGCACCGATAATGCCCGCGCTGACACGGGGAACCTGGACTGGATCTACCGGCTTCGCATTTGCCAGTTCACTGAAGCTGGAAACCAAGGATCGCTTTTTGCTCATGTGCGGCCCCAGCTCTTGCGAATGAGATCAACGATCGCAACATTGACCGCATCCATCGATTCCTTCGCGCGACGATACGTGTCACGCCCGATCTCGCCCGGCTCAAGCTCGTAAAGGCTCCGCTTGGCAAGGCCAGCCGCTTCGACTGCGGTGCTCTCGATCGCCGTTGGCACCAGCACTTCCTCGGCGAACAGATGTCGCAACATGGCTGCAATCTGCGCCTGCGGCTGATCGTGCGGGTTATGACGCGTGATGAGGTAATGGAAAAAATCATGGCGCAAAGTCGCGCCAGCATTCTCGATGACGCGAATGAGATCGCCCATCATGAGCAGGAATTGGCTCATGGATGCGACGTCAAGCATCGCAGGGTGCACTGTAACGATTAGACCGGTAGCCGCGTAAATCGCGCCCAGCGTAAGGAAGCCGAGGCTCGGTGGCGTGTCCAGGACGACAATGTCGTACCGGTCTTCGACCTGCCTGAGCGCTTCCCGAAGCTGCTCAAAAAACAAGGCACCGCCCTTGCCGCTGCCTGAGAGGACACGGGGAATCTCGTGCTCGTACTCCATAACCTCGATGTTGCCGGGGATCAGATCCACGCCAGCAAAATAGGTTCGGCGGATTACCTCATTGATGGGTCGGCGGTTCTCGTCATGCCGCAAAGCAGCGTAGATCGTCTCGTTCTCCCCAACGTCCATTTCGGGCTGCGCGCCGAACATGGCGGAAAGTGAGGCCTGAGGATCAAGGTCCACCGCGAGAACGCGATAGCCGTGTAGCGCGAGATAATGACAGAGATGGACACTGGTTGTGGTCTTTGCGCTACCGCCCTTGAAGTTCGCAATGCCAATGATCTGAAGGTGCTCTCCCTTCCGCCGACGCGGTAGGAAGCGAAGTGCCTCTTGCGGCTTAGCGTTGGCGAACATCTCCCGAAGTTCGTTCACCTGATCAAGAGCATAAACGCGGTGGTTGTTGTCCAGCCGGGCAGGGACGGGGCCCTTGCCTTCAAGTGACATCGTCTTGAGCGTCGACTCAGGTATAGATGTGAGACGCGACACCTCGTTGGTCATAAAGCTGCGAAGGGATTTTTGTGCCTCTGGCGGGTACATCCGCTCGCGGAGGCTCTGGAGCTGACCCGACAAAATGCCGGCATGCCGCACAATTCGCGCTGAGGACAATTCGAGTGCGGTACGGTTAGGGGCCATTTCCGTCCTGACGGGCTAAAGGCGATTTGACGTCACCTAGCCGTCAGACCACGATTCGATCTTGCCGTCCAGAAATATTGGGTTAAGCAAAGGTTAACGACCGTAAGGGGGCCGGAGGCAGACCATCCAGTCTCGGACAAACTCGCTGAATATCAGACGCTGGGTAATGGCGCCTGCTGTTCGACAGCGTGTAGGCAAGACCTGCGCTCATGCATGATCCCTACTGCAGTCCAATCGCTTCTTTGGATTTGCTGCCTTTGCTATTCACTTTGTACGTGGGACTGAAGCGCGTGGCCGAGCTGTTCAAGTAGGTTTGGTTCACGCACAAACCTCGAAAGCCTATCCGCAACGAAAACCTGTGTGCGGGCGACAACGCTTTCGTCAAACGACGCCCAGCCTAAGGGCACGGCGTATCCCGATGACGCACCGATCGGCGAGTGAACAAGCACCGCTACCGCAATGTTCGGGACGATCATGATTTCCAGCGCAGACGGAACGTCACTGGTATCCGCGCTATGCACTTCATCGAACGTTTTGTCGATAAACCAGCCTGCCTTGCCGGGGAACAGGCAAACGGCCCGTAGTTCTGCTGTACTCGCCGGAGCGATAGCCGTGATCCTTCGGCGAAGGTACGAAAGTGTGTCCCTTTGTTGGGTAGTCGCTCCCCAAAGACGGGTCTGCGGCGCCACAGAGAACAGAAAGTCCGGCTGCTCGGCGCCGCCGCGCAAACCGTACTCGACCACGTCAAGAAACCGCCGTGCGTTCGCTTCGGTATAAAGCGGACCGATGACCGGCACCGTCTTGCGGTCTGCGCGCGGCTCGCCCGCCCGTCCAACCGCCTCGCGCCAGTAGCGGTTCACGTTCAGGCCAGCCCTTGTGACAAACTCCTTCAGAAATTCGGGCGCCAGCTCCGCGAGCACCTCATAGGCCTGCAGCGCGCCGACCTGGTTGCCGTTGACCTGCAGGTCATCGACCAGCATGGCCGCCGCGCTCTCGATCTGCGGCCGGTCGGAAATCTCATGCTCGGCCCGCCAGGAGCTCAGGTCTATTTCCGGGAGGCTGGGCGCGGACGCCTGTGCGAATACCCGCACGCGGACTGGCGCCTGAAAGCGATCCTTCGGAACGACCCTATCCACCGAATACAGGTCCCGCTGCTGAATCTGTTCGCGGTCGCGGCGTTCCACAAGCTCATGGAAGAACCTGCTGAAGCGCTCGAATATCCTGTCCCCGACCTTTCCTGTTCCGGCGGGGTCCGCGAGCGGCAGCTCCGGAAGCGACATCTCCACTGAGTCGATGGCGCGCGGGGGTTGCGGCGCGATAGCGAGCAGGTCGAATCCGAGGTCGCGGCGGCGTTCCTCGACGGTATAGATGGCAGGATCATCGGCACCCTCCCTGAAGAGGGCATCGCCTGCGGACGTAAGCCAGAGGCGACCCTCGCGCCGCTCGACGAATCCGGGTCCCGTGGCTTCGTTGAGGACGTAGCTGATCTCGGCCTGTTCGAACCCGAAGAAGGCTGCGGCCGACTCCTCGGCAATCCCGGGAACCGCCTTCACCAGCCGCAATAGGAATTCAAGGCTCTGGCTGACCTTGCCCAGTATCGCGACCTTATACGCGACCTCATACTTGCGGCAGGGCAGAAGCACGTCATAAACACCGACTTCCACCTTGCGGTCCTCGTCGGCCGGAAGCAGTTCATGTCCCTTCAAACGTAGGAGCGGGCGCGGTTGGTTAGCCATGCGCGCCTCCTCCCTCGGCCCGCGCCTTCCGGGGACGCGACGCCGCTTCCCGCGCTGACTGCGCCCCTGCGCGCCCGATGATGTCCTCGGCGCTGACCGCGCGCGCCGTCCCCCGCGTGACCTGCCGCCCGAACGCTTCCGACATGCGCCCCACCGGCCCTTTTAGGGACCACCGCCCCCGTACGCCCACGACCACCAGCCGGTCCATGGCGCGGCTGACGGCGACATTGATCCGGTTGGGCGTTGTCAGGAAACCCTCGCGCACGCGGCGGACGCCCGCCTCCATCGGCCCCTCTTCGTTGTTCCTCACCAGCGAGAGAAGGACCACCGGGTTTTCCTTGCCCTGATAGCTATCGACCGTCCCAACCTTCAGGTGACGGTCCAGAAGATAGGCGAGCGCAGACTGGCGCAGCTTCCGGCGTATGAGATCGCGCTGCGCGGCGTACATGCAGATCACCCCGACGCCGGCAGGATGCTTCTGCTGCGTGAGCAACCAGGTGCGGAACTGTTCGTGGCTGTGCCAATCCTCCAGCATCGCCACGATGGCGTCCGCCTCCGCCCGGTTGATGCGGCTCTTGCCGCCTTCTTCCGGCCGTTCGGCGGCGGCTTCGCCCATGCCGTCCGTCTCGATCCAGAGCAGCGGGACATCGAGTCCTGCCGGGAGAAGCGCAGGGTCGATTTCAGGCGTCTCACGCCCGGCATGCAGCGGCATGTCAGGATAGAAGGCCTCCGAAACGACCTGCCCGATGGGTGCCAGCATACGGTATTGCGTCTTGAGCCGCGCACCGGCGGCGGCGCCGTATGGCGTGGTGAAGACGCGCTCGAAATCGCTGCGCTTGATTTCGCGCTTCGCTACGCCCGTGCGCTCGGCGACAGCGTTGACGACCTCCGCCTTGTGCTGCGGCTCCAGCTGCGCATGATCTCCCACAAGTACGGCCCAGCGCGCCGCTTGCAGCGGCACCAGCAGTTCGCTGGCCGTGCAGCGGGCCGCCTCATCGACGATGACAAGATCGAACGCCGTGGCGGTCAGCCCCAGCGCGGTGCGCCCCAGGCCCACGCAGGTTCCGGCAACGATCTGGCGCGTCCCGGCAAGAAAGCTCTCGAAGCTGCGCTGCGCGCGCGAAACGCTGCCTACGAAATCCCGGCCAATGGCGGCAGCCCGGTAAAGCCTGTCAAACCGGTCGGCGCCGGCGCCGCGCGCGTGGCGCTGCATGACCGCCTGCGCGACCTCGTCCGGCAATGATGACCATTCCCGCGGTTCTTCACCATCAAGCAGAGTCGCGGCATCAAGCCTTTCGAGGTGCCGGCGCATGGTGTCCAGGAGGCTGTTCAGGCGCTGCTGATCCCTGTCCTCCTCTTGCATCAGGTCTGCGAGGCTTTGCGCCAAAGGGCGGACGGTCGTCTCGATCGCGGCGATTTCGTCGGCGGCGCTGTCGGGCAGCCCCAGGGCACCGGCGATCTCCGCGAGGCGGTCGCGGAAAGACGCCCGGAAGCGATCCTTGAAGCCCTGCTCGACCTTCGGCGTGTGATAGGCGCGAAGCGGCAGCGAAACCTGCTCCTCGTCGCGCCCGATCCGCAGAAGGCTCGGCTGCACCCCGCCGTTGCGGAACAGGGTCAGCACCGCCTCGGCTGCCGTGTTCACCGCCTCGTGGGACTGGCTCGCCAACAGAACGTTGCGCGCCAGCCCTTTCGTCAGGGCATAGTGCGCGAGCGCCGCGATGAAGCGGGTCTTGCCGGTTCCCGGCGGCCCCTGCAACAGCCCGACCGGCCGGTTTGCCACGATACGCGCGAAGGCCGCTTCCTGGTCGGGATTGAGCCCGTAGATGCCGAGCGAACCCGCGGCGAGCTGGTGACCGACATTGAGGGGGAGCGCGCCGGTTCGCGGGTCGAATACACCCAGAAGTTCGCGGGACCGCCCGTTGCCCGCCAGTATCCGGTCAACGGCGTCCGTCCGGCGTTTCAGGCTCTGGCGTTCCAGATGGCTCCAGAAGCGCAGGCGCTGCCCCGCATCAACGATATGCGCCTGGTGCGCCATGTTTGTGTCGCTGGCGTCGATGACCGCCAGGTCCGACCGCGACGACTGGAGGTCGAGCTGGCCGATGCGGCGCCACCCGCCCTTCTTGTCCTGTCGCTCCACGCCGACCGTATCGTGGCGCGCGAACTCGAACGCCCCGCTCTCAAGCTCGATGGGCACCCTGTGGCGGCCCGATCCGCGGTCGAAGACGCTTTCGATCTGCGCGATACCCTCGATCGTAAGCTCGTTCTCGACGTCGATCAGCGCGCGCCAGAGCGCCGGCACGTCGATGGACGCCGGGGCGACGACAGGCCGTACGGCAATCTCCTCGGCAAGGGCGTCTTCGGCCGCCTCTTCCGCGACCGGCGCGGCCGCAGGATCTTCGGCGTCGATCGGCGCGGGCGCCGAACCTGTCCGCTCCGCCGCGATCCTTTCCTGCACCTCAGGGAGAGCCAGAAGAGGCGCCAGTGCGGACAGGTCGTTCACAAGGGCGCTTTCCACCGAGAGGGTGGCCACGACCATGTGGAATTCCTGGGCGGCGCTACGCTTGATCTGCCGCTGCTCCAGCCTGCGGCGCCTTGCGAAAACGGGCTGTGAGTTGTTGTCCAGCCGGATATCCAGCTCCTCCGCTGCGCCGCGCAGCACGAGGAACAAAGTGCCCCGAGCGGCATCGCGGCGCACGCGCAGGAAAATGTAGCCCTCGTCCGGTTCGATAGGGCCGGTGGCCGCGCCGATAATGCTGACGGCGTAGTAGGCGGCAGCATCAATCGCATCGTCTGCCGCCGGCGCGTTCAGCCGCGCAAGCGCAGCCTCGACCTGGTCGAGAAGCGGCAGGAGCGTAGAAAGGCGCGGCTCTTTTTCCCGGCAGTCCACGATGGCTCGCGCGATTTCGCGCGCATCGCGCTCGTTCAGTGCGACGCAGGTGAACACTTCCTCTGCAATCCTGGTGACCGCAAACCGGTCACGCTCGAAAAGGCTGCCCGACGAAGGGGCATAAGCCGCTGTGGTGCGCTCCCCGTCTGCGCGCGGCGAGAAATCCAGGGCGTCAATGAGGACGGGGGCGTTTCCGGCGGACACAACAATGTTGGCGGGCGATATGTCGCCATGCCCCCGGCCGCTCTCATGAAGCGCATCGACAGTTCGCGTCAGGTGCTCCACGAACGCCAGCGCCGCCGCAGGCGTGGTAAAGTCCTCCGGCGGCGCGGCCAGCACCGCCGCGAGAGTGGGGCCTTCGACCCAGTCCTGTACGAGGGCCATGGAGTCGCCGAGCCACAACGCCTCCCGGACAGTCGGCAGGCCCGCAGGACGGTCGGCCTTCGCCGCGGCCGCCTTTTCAAGGAAGGCCAGGATGGCCGCGCCCTCCCGGGTTGTGTCGCCCCATGAAGCCTGTTTCCAGAGCTTCACGACAACCGGGTCGTCGCCATTCTGGCTCCGCCACATTTCCACGCGATCGTTTTCGACGATGAGGTTTCCCGATTCCGGAAAAGCCGTCATGAGCTGCCGAACCGACCGGATGGCGCCGCGATGCCGGTCAAGCCCGGAGATGATTTCATCCCGCGTCGGGCGCTGCGCGGTCGCGCGGTTGAATCCCTGCAAGGCCTGGATGGCGTCCGGGTAGCGGCGGGACGGATCGAGTTCCAGCGCCTCGGCGAACCAGTCGTGGAGCGCGCGAAACGTCCCCGCCTCGTCTATTTCCGGGTTCCATTCCGGCGGACTGCCGCCGGGAATTTTTCCAAACAGCAGCTGGTGGACGGCGACCCCCGCGAGGAACACGTCGCGGCACTGGGGTCCGCGCTCCACGCCCAGGTGGTCTTCCGGCACATCGACGGTTGCAAGAAACTGGTAACGCGCCTCGCCAAGGGATTTGACCTCCGGGAAGCGCGCGGCCATCAGGTGCGAAAACTTGGCAGTGGTAGGCGCCTCAAGCCAGATGCTGTGGCCGCCAAGGTCGAGATGGGCGGCATCCTGCCCGTGAAGATTGGCCGCGGAAGCGAGAATCTGGCGCGCGAGTTCGATCTTCTCGGAAGGGGCGAGCCGCACCGCTTCGGTTTCGGCGAATACGCCGAGCCTCTGCATGCGGCGGCGGCGGTCATAGACTTCCCAGTAATGCACCCCCCGCTCCGGATCGTCGATCTTCGGGGGAAGCAGGGTTTGCTCGGCGGCGCTGCTGCGATCCTTGAGCCAGTGATAGACGACATGTTCCCGACCGGCGATTTCCCGGCGTCCTTCCTCGTTCTGGAAACGGGCGTCCGGGCATTTGGTGAAATCCCAAAGGCGCAGCGTCCCGAGGTTGTTCTTGTTTCCCTCCTCTGCAGCTTCGTATTCGCGGTATATATCCCGGGGGTGCATGAATGTTGGCGCATCGGCGGCGGTAAACCGCTCGAAACGCCGCCGTCCCGGCTGGAACGGCGAACTGGGGCCAGCATTGAAGAAGCGGTGAAGACGCTCTTTCCAGAACGTGTCGGTTAGCGGCGCGGAGATGTACTCAGCCGCGATGTTACCAAACGCTTCGCGCTCGCGGCGACTGTCCTTGACGATGCTCAAGAACTCGTCGGCGGTCAAAACCTTCGCTTTCTCCGTCTCCGCTATATCCGTGCGGTCGGCCTTTCCCGTCAACACAACCAGGCCCTCAATCCGCGGGAGAGGAAGGTCCTTGGTTTCAGGCCGCTTCTTTAGTTCCGCACTGAGGAGCGGAAGAATATCCCGCGTAATCCCCGCGATCTTCGCCACGGGAGACGGGTCCCTGTCCACGCCATTCAAATGCCAGCGGCCATCGACGCTGGAAATCTTCCCATACCAGTCCTTGAGATCTATCAGGAATATCCGCCGGTCGGAGACGATTACAACATCGATCTCGCGCGCCCGGCCCACCCCGAGAACGAGGTCAAGGTTTGTGAAAGCATACCAATCGGCAGACAGGTCGGTTCTTAACCGGTCTATGCCCTTGATCTCGCGCTTGTGCACGCCGCGACCGGCGTTTGTTATTTTCATGAGATCACGCCCCTAAACGCCGTACAAGTTATAGTCAGAAATCGATGGATCATCGAAGCCTTTTTTCGCTCGAGATAGCGGGACCGGCAGCAGGCCAGTTCATCGAATAGCGGATGTTGAAGAAGGGTTGATCTCAACGACGGCCTGGCCCCATCATCGTCGTTACACGGCCTACAGATGTGCAAAAGTTCGATATGAATGCAGTTCAAAAAGCCATCTTTGCCCTGATTGCAGCTGCCCGCCCGCTACGATTCTGCAAATAAATGCGGTATCGAGAGAGAAGACCGTCGTGATCGGCCCCTTCCCCAATCAACTTGTCAGTCTCGGCCAAAGCCTGTCCGTATGTAAGACAGCCGGACCCATCGCCCGACAGTTGGGCCGCCAAGCGATGTTCGATCTCGGCCCTTATCGCCACAGGAAGAATTGAGCGGGCTTCGCAGTAGATCAAGCGCAAGCCGAACCACTGTAGGCGCTCATCCTCGAAGCTCTGCACGATGGCGAGACGATCCGGCCATGAGGCTTGGTGAAAGGCGTACATGCGCCCCTCGTCATCAGGCCCCGGGAAGCCGTTATGGATTCGCTCCTCGAGATGAGGCGACAGTGGATATGGCTCACGAGCGGCGATGTAAGCGGCGACAAGCCGCGCCCGAAGATTGGCGTCCGCCTTTATGCGACGGGCCTGCTCTTCGATTTGGCCGATCGAACCGCCATCCAACATATGTTCGGGAACATCGAAGAAAGCGGTCAGCGTAGGTGCTGCGTTAATCCTGAAGCGTCGGATCGGACTGGGCTTCTGCGATAGACAGGCCTGCAGTTCCACTTCGCTCATTCCAGCAAGTTGGCCGATGTCTTGATTGAGGTTGAGGCAAAGCCGGCCGTTGGCTTGGTCCGGATCGACACCAATACAGACGACCGCGGCGTGATAAGCTTGCCCGCCGAAAAACTCGGTCAGCACGAAGCCATCTTCAGTGTCGACGAAATCTGCAACGGTAGCCTTGTTCGAGAAGCGAACGAATCGCTGCCAAAGCTCCGGAGACCGCTGATAGACCAGTCGGCATAGCTCGACCGTCGCAAGTACATCAGACATCGCGTCGTGCGCTCGGGCATGGGCGACGCCATTCGCCGCCGCCAGGTGTTGCAAACGGAATGTCCGCCGCCCCTCCTCGCCGACAGGCACGACAAGCTGCGCGGGCGATACGGCATCGGCAGCCATCACCAAACTGAGCGCATCAGCGCGACAGTTGCGGTGGTTGCTCGTCAGGTAGGCTGGATACAGGCATTGGAAGAGTGCGTGGCGCAACATCTCCTCATCAAAGCGTATAGAATTGAAGCCGACGAAGACGGCCGGACTCCAGGAGATCAGCGTGTGTCGAATGTCTTCCACCATCGCGTAGTGCGATGGCAGGTTGGCGTCGGTCAGCCGTTCGATTGGCAGTCTGTTCGTGCGCAGTGCCGACGGATGGGGAAGCACATGAGGTTGCAGGCGCGAGCGCGCTTCAAAGCGCGCCACCTCATTCAAATTCGCATCAGTGCGAACCGCCGCGAAATGGAGAATTTGATCAAACCCGCGCTTAAGCCCCGTCGTCTCGGTATCAAAGAAGACGAAGCTCATTGGCGTGTTACCAACGCGTCAAACGGAAACGCATTGCCGTCGAGCTTACTTTGAACCGACGCGCCAGGGCTTCGATTGCAGCCTCGTCCTCAAGGTCAACGCCCCCGCCTTCCAAAGCGGTGGCCAGGAGATCGGAAGGGATCAGCAGCTCTGAAGCAAAGGCGTTGGCCTCGATTTCCATAGGTTCAGTCCCGAGCGCCGAAACATCGTCGCGGAACAGCACGCGGATTCCCTTGTCGACATGGACGGCTTGGCTGATCTTGGGAGCATGGAGCACGTGATGAGCCAGCTCATGGGCTGCCGAGAATCGCTGTCGGTTGGGATGATGCAGAGCGTTCACTCCGATGATCCCCACGCCATCTTTGATGTAGGCCATCCCCGACAGATCTTCCTCCAAGGGAGCATACTGAATGACTATCTTTCGCGACTTGATTATCCGTTCGACAGGGACGGGGGGCGCCGAGACGCCAAACTCCACCAGAATCGAGCGTGCACATGCGCGCGCCCGATCAAGATCCGCGTCAGCCATGTTCAGGCCTTACCGCGGCGAGGTTGCAACGCGCTTTTGATCAAATCAGCAACTTGCGCTTCGGCGTTTTGCGACAGCGTCTGCTTCGATAGCGCCTGATTGGAAAGCATCATCTTCAGCTCCTCCACTAATGGCTTCTGCGGAATCGGCGGCAGAAGTTCCGCCACCTTGGTGAGCTCGAGTGCGGCGGCGAGCGCGTAAACGTGATGCAAAAGAACGTTCTGCCGACCGCTCTCGATGTTCGCGATCGAGGCGCGCGACATGTTCACCTTGGCAGCAAGCTCCGCCTGGGTGAGGCCAAGCGCCTTCCTGCGGGTTGAAACCGCGCTGCCAAAAGCCCTGTAGAGCGCTTCGCCTGCCATGAATCATGTTTGCGCCCCGCGAGCGATAATGTCAATATCGCAAACACTATGTGCTTAATACAAACTATTATGCGTGATTGATGCTTGACATTTTGCGCTATTTGGGGAATCGATTGGGTTCGGGCGTGGTGCCCAAGGCGAGTCGGAGACCAGAAATGTCAAAGCGGATTCACGTAGTGCCTCACGGGTTGGGCTGGGCGACGCGGCGCGAAGGCGCCACTCGCGTCGGGTCGACGCACAATACGCAGACGGATGCCACTAAGGCCGCGCGTGTCACCGCCGTTCGCGAGCGCGGCGAAGTCATCATCCACCGTCCGGACGGTCGCATCCGGGATGCCAATTCATACGGCAACGACCCCTTTCCGCCAAAGGGCTGACGGGACAGAATCGCTTTAGAAGCGGTCCGGATTGGCTGCGTGGATCAGACGACCGGATCGGTAGAGAGGAAACATCGAGCAGATGACGGAAGGCGAGCAAAATCAGTGTTCTGAGCGGCCATATCGAGTGCTCAGCCTAGACGGCGGAGGGATGCGGGGCATCTATACGGCCGCTTTTCTTGCGCGCCTGACTGATCAGTTCGCACGCATTCGGGGCGAATCGGCCCTCGATCTGGGACGCGGCTTCGACTTGATCACCGGGACCAGCACCGGCGCGATTGTCGGCTGCGCGCTGGCCGTCGGGCGGCCGATGACGGAGGTAGTGGCGCTCTATCGCGAGCACGGCCCCAAGATCTTTCCGCATCGGATCGCGGGGAAGCGCAGCGCGATCTACCGCGCGAGCCAGGGCAGCCGTTTCGTGCGCGAGGGCGACAAGGCGCTGCGCGAGGCGCTGCGTGGCGTGCTCGACGACGTCACCATGATCGACGTGTTCGAAGGTCGCGGCATCTCGCTCGCGGTCCCGGCGGTACTGATGAGCGAGCACCGGGCTTGGGTGTTCAAGAAGACTCCCAAGAGTGGGGTGCGCGATGATCGCTACCCGCTGGTGGACGTCTGCATGGCGACGAGCGCCGCGCCAATCTACCGCTCGCTAGCGGCTATCGATGATCCGAACACGCCGGATGGCCCCAAGCAGGTGTTCGCCGACGGAGGGCTTTGGGCCAATAACCCGATCATGGTTGGGCTCGTCGACGCGCTGACGGTGGCGCCGTCCGACCGTCCGATCGAGATCTACTCACTCGGAACATGTCCGCGCCCCGAGGGTGATCACCTCGACGCGGAGAGCGCACACCGCTCCATGTTGGATTGGTCGCTTGGCGCTGACGTCGCGCCGCTGAGTATCTCGGCGCAGGAGTTCGCCTTCGACCACATGGCGCGGCTTTTGACCAACGCCATTAGCAACTGTGGCCGCTCGATCCGGCGCGTGCGCTTTCCCAACAAGCCGGTGCCGGCAAGCATGATGCCGTATCTCGCCCTCGACGACACCCGGCCAGAGGCGATGGATCGGCTGGTCGGTCAGGCGCACACCGACGCCGATCTGACCAAGAGCGCCTGCGACGATTCCAACAACGCGGACGGGCGCATGATTCGTCAACTCATGTACGACCTGCCGGCGATGCCAGCTACTGGCGCCGTCTGGCGTCCCGCTTCCACCGGCAACCGGAGAGGATAAGTGATGTTTGACTGCGCCAAAGATGTGCGTGCGTACCACGATCAGGATGTGACCCTGCCCAAGAGCGAACAGGATGCAATGCGAGATCGCCGCGACTCCAACCGGACGCGACTGCGGAGCGGGCTGGATAAGGCCGGCAAGCCGAAGCCGATCGAGTTCGTCAAACAGGGCAGTTATGCCATGAAGACGATGTGCCGCGACCCCAACAACGACTATGATATCGATGATGGGATCTACTTCCACAAAAAGGATCTGGTTGGCGACCGCGGGGCCGAGATGACGTCGCTGCAGGCACGCTGGATGGTGCGCGATACGGTCGACGACGGCAAATTCAAGCGTGCTCCTGAGGTGCGGTCGAACTGCGTGCGTGTCTTCTACGAAAAAGGTTACCACGTCGATCTGCCGGTCTACCGCCGCGTCGTCACTGACACCGTCTTCGGCGAAGAGGTGCACTACGAGCTGGCGGCGAGCAGCGGCTGGAAGCGGTCTGATGCTCGTGATGTGTCGGACTGGTACGAGGACCAGCGCGCCGCATCCGCCGACGGCATCCAGCTGCGCCGTATCAATCGCGACCTGAAGAAGTACGCTCGCAGCCGATATAGCTGGCGCGGCTCGATCCTCAGCGGTTTTGGCATCTCGGTTCTGACAACCGAGAGGTTCTGCGCGAACGACCGCGAGGATCGCGCGCTCTACGACACCATGGTTGCCATCCGTGATCGGCTGAACTGGAACCTCGTCGTCGCCCACCCTGTGACGCCGGGCGACACCATCACCAAAGGGTCCGACGACGCCAGGGCGCGCTGCTTCCGCGAGAAGCTGACGGAGGCGATCAACACGCTCAAGCCGCTTTTTGACGCCGACTGCACGCGCGAAAAGGCGCTTAACTGCTGGGACAAGGTGTTCGCGACCACGTTCTTCAGCGAACGGTTCGAGGAAGAGCAGCGCGCATCGGTAGCCGCCCCCGCCATCATTGGTTCCGCCGCCCTGCTGAGCACAACGGCGGCGGCGGCCAGCGCGGTCAGCAGCACCGGCGGCGGCCGTCATGCATAAAGCCGGTCTCGCGCTCGATTGGCAACAGGCAGCGCTCCTGCTCGAAGCGACCCTGCGCGAGCGGGCGGGGCAGGTGCCCAAACGCCTCGACCGCGCGACGATCTCCAGCGACTATCCCAACCGTGACTGGATCGTCGCTGCCTGGCGGATCAGCGTGATATTTTCCGACGGAGTAGCCCGCCGAATCGATCTTGTGGCCGGCGCGCAGTTCCCGGCGACGCCTGTCAGGACCGCGCTGGTCGACCATCCAGAGCCTACGACCTGGCCCCACGTTGAGAGCGACGGCATCCTGTGCCTCTTACCGAACTTGGCCGAGTGGGATCCCGATGATCCGTCCGAGGTCGCTATGAATCTACTGAACCGCTCGGTCCGGCTGGTCGAGGAGCTGCTGGAGGGCAGCATCGTCGAGCGTGACTTCCGCGAGGAATTTATCACCTACTGGGGTTACCGGGTGCATTCGAAAGGCGAAAACCTATTCAGCCTGGTCGCGCCCGAGCCACCCTCGCGCATGGTGCGTGTGTGGCGCGGCAAGGGTCTCGAGGTTGTCGGGGAGGACGAGGACGCGATTGCGAAGTGGGTGTGTCACCGCTTTGGCAACAAGACTCCGGTGAAGACGGAAGCGGCCGCGTTCCTCTGGCTCGACGCACCACTGCTTCCTGCTGAATACCCGGAGACGGCGGCCGATCTGTATCACTTGGCAGAGCGGATCGCTGGCGAAGCGAGAACGATCTTGGAGCAGGCGGCGAAAGGTGAGCCGGACGAGGTGTTGGCGCTGCTCGGCGCTATTGGACGCGGTGGCGCCGCGTCGATTGGGGTGAAGGCGATTAACCCGAAGCGGCGCAAGGGCCGACCGCGCGCGCCCGACGAACCCCTCTCCGTGGGTTTCCGGCATCGCCATACCCCGGAGCCGCTACTTCTCAGCCGCTTTTTCGGCGCGCTTCCCGTCATCAGGACCCTGGTGCAGCGCGCCGATGCCGACTGGGTTCATGGGCGTGGTCAGGATGCCCGCACTTACCGGCTGCTCGGCGCGACAGTCGTAGTGATTGGCTGCGGTTCGATCGGGGCGCCTGTCGCCTGTGCGCTCGCCCAAGCGGGTGTCGGCCGCCTCATTCTGGTCGATCCTGACTCGATGACCTGGCCCAACGTCGGGCGTCATCCGCTCGGCGCCACCGCCGTGGGGCGCAACAAGGCCGAAGCCTTGGCCGAACGGCTACAGGCCGACTTTCCGCATTTGAAGGTCGAACATATCTCTTGCGGCCTGCAGCAGTTGCTCGCGCACTACCACGATCTGCTCGAATTGGCTGATATGATCGTCGCCGCCACCGGAAACTGGGTCGCCGAAAGTGCACTCAATCGCTGGCATGTCCGGCAAGGGTGCGGACGCCCCATTGTCTATGGGTGGACCGAGGCGCATGCTTGTGCTGGTCACGCGGTCGCAATCGGCCAGAGTGGCGGATGCCTGCAATGTCACATCGGGCGCACCGGCGCGCCGGAAATCACGGCAGTTGAATGGCCTGATAGCGGCGGCATCGCTCAGGAGGAGCCGGCCTGCGGTGCGCATTATCAACCCTATGGGCCAGTGGAACTTGCCTACGTTAATGCGATGATCGCGGAAGTCGCTCTGGACTGTCTTCTCGATCCACCTGCGCAATCTTTTAGTCGAGCATTCGTCTCGTCGCGGCGCCGTATCGCGTCACTTGGCGGGCGGCTGACCGAGGGCTGGCGCTCTGCTTTTGGCGAAGTTGAAGAAGGTGCGCGGACAATCGATCGGCCCTGGCCTTCTGCTAGTTGCACGGCTTGCGGGCCCGGGCGTCTCGACGAAATTACCTAGTCCCGCGCGGAGATCGAGCTTCCGCAAATCTCAATCGATGTCCGCTATGCGGATTAGCATGGGAATAGGCGAACGTCTGCAATGGTGAAGGGTTTCGGGTGCCGGAGGCGTACGAAAGCCCCCCATGCAGGAACCCGCGGTCCGCAGTCGAGCGTTATGGGGATTTGATGATTTCGGCCTGGGGTTTGGCGGGTTTGCGGGCGGTTCTATGCCGCGTGGAAGATGGGGCCGGTCGCGCATTTCGCTGCCAAGCGCCCCCGCCGAGACCCGGACTGGCAGTCATTTGCATGTCGTCGGCACCGTGGGCTGTGTGAACGACAAGAGGCTCCTTCAGCCAAAGCGCTGGTGCTGTGCCGCGTCTTTCTTGTTGTCCATGCCGGGTCATGGCGCCCGCTCCCGGGTGGATGGTTCGGAGGTCGGCGGTCCGCGTGATCGGTAAGCACGGGCGAAGACCTCGATGATGCTCATGCGACTGCCGCAGCAGGGGCAAGGCGGGCGGTGATCGGGCGAGGCGGGTTCGATGTGCTCGGCCTTGATGGTCGGTTCTGGCTTCGGCGCCACGGCGAGCAACTCTCGTGCGCGGGCAAGGCATTCCTTGCGCGCTGAGCTCGCCAACAGCCCGTAATGGCGGATGCGGTGGAACCCGCGCGGCAGGGCGTGCAGCAGGAAGCGGCGGATGAACTCGTCGGTGGCAAGCGTCATGACCTGCCGACGCGCAGCACCGTCACGGCGGTAATCCTTGTAGCGGAATGTGACGCCGTTCCCGTCATGGGCGATGAGGCGGCGGTTCGAGATCGCGACGCGATGGGTGTAGCGGGCGAGATAGGCGAGCACGGCTTCCGGTCCTGCGAAGGGCGGCTTGGCGTAGACGACCCATCGCTTCTTGCGGGCCGGCGCGAGATGACGCCGGAACAGGTGCGGGTCAGTGAGAACGGTGAGCGCACCAAAGAACCGGAGCTTGCCCGAACGGTGCAGATCGGTGAGCCCTTCGAGGAACAAGCGCCGGAACAGCATGCCGAGGACACGCACCGGCAGGAGGAAGGCTGGACGCGAGGCGATCCAGCGTGTTCGATCCGGGCTGATGCCGCCACCCGGCACGATCATGTGCAGATGCGGGTGATGGGTCATGGCCGAGCCCCAGGTATGGAGAACGGCGGTGATGCCGATCCTCACGCCGAGATGCTTCGGATCGGCGGCAATCCTCAGCATCGTCTGCGAGGCGGCCCGGAACAGCAGGTCATAGACCGTCGCCTTGTTGTGGAAGGCGATCTCGCCCAGTTCGGCCGGCAGGGTGAAGACGACATGGAAGTAGCCGACGGGCAGAAGATCAGCTTCCCGTTCGGCCAGCCATGTGCGTGCGGCAGCGCCCTGACACTTGGGGCAGTGTCGGTTACGGCAGGAGTTGTAGGCGATGCGCCGATGCCCGCAGTCATCGCAAGCCTCGACGTGACCACCCAGCACAGCGGTACGGCAGGTCTCGATCGCCGACATGACCTTGAGTTGGTCGAGGCTCAGGTGCCCGGCATGGCTCGCCCGATAGGCCGGGCCAGCATCACGGAAGATGTCAGCGACCTCAACAGAGGCGCGCATGGCTCAGCCGTCCGGCGCATTCCCTTCGTTATCGGGCTTGCCTGCCATCAGCGCCATGAGCCGCTCGAGCGGGCTCGCCACCGCCTGGATCGTCCGTGTCGAGACCTTGGTGTAAAGCGCGGTCGTCTCGAGCTTCGAATGACCGAGCAGCACCTGGATGACGCGGATATCGACATCCTGTTCCAGAAGATGCGTCGCAAAGCTGTGCCGCAGGGTGTGCGGACTGACGCGCTTGCGGATCCCGGCCCGCTCGGCCGCCTCCTGCACGGCGCGATGGAGTTGCCGGGTCGAGATCGGCTCCGTCCGGCCCTGCCCGGGAAAGAGCCAGCCATGGGGCAACATCACGCCGCGTCGCTTGCCCTCGCGCCACCACAGGCGAAGCAGATCCAGAAGATGCGGCGAGAGCATCGCATTGCGATCCTTGCGGCCCTTCCCCTGCTCGATGCGGATCAGCATGCGCGTGCTGTCGATATCGTCGATCTTGAGATGCGCGACCTCCGACACCCGCAAGCCCGCGCCATAGGCGACGCTCAGCGCAGCCTTGTACTTGAGGCCCGGCGCGGCCTCGAGCAGCCGGGCAACTTCTTCAACGCTGAGGACATCGGGGAGCTTGCGGTGAAAGCGGGTCACCACAAGGCTGCGCGCGAGGTCGCGCCGGTCGAGTGTGACCGCAAACAGAAACCGCAAGGCCGAGACCGCGGAGTTGATGGTGGCGACACCAATGCCGCTCTCATGCTGGTGAAGCTGGAAACGGCGGATATCGTCCGCCGTTGCCGTATCCGGCGAGCGCCGGAGGAAAGCCGCGAAGGCACGGACGTGGCGGATGTAATCCTGGCGCGTATGCGACCCTAGGCCCCGTATCAGCATATCGTCCTGCATGCGCTGGCGAAGCGGGCTGACCGGTGTGTCGTTCGAAATCCTGTCCATGGCGAGTTCCTCATTGTTGAAGGAACTCCATGGTCACGCAGCCATATCAGCGCGCCAAAACCTCAAAAATCAGCACGAAACGTCTCGTCAAGCGCCCATCCCGCGAAGCGGGTTCGTGCACGGGGGCGCGAAGCCGCCGGGCTGACCACGCAAAAACAAGCGTTATGCACCAGTCGCAAGATATCTGGAGGCGGCGGAAGGCCGAAGAAGTCGCTATAAGCTCTCTTGTAAAGGTGTGGAGCGACTAATGGCCTCGATCTCTAGAACAGATCTGACTCTCCGGATACTAGGAGACGATCTCGACCCGGATGAAATCTCCCGCCTATTGGGAGCAGTACCCACGAAAAGCTACCGCAAGGGCGAAGTGAGAAAGACCACCAATTCCGGAGAAGTGATCGCAAAGAGAGGCTCTTGGAGTTTGCAGGCAGAGCGGCGCTCGCCTGGCGACCTGAGTGCACAGATCGTGGAAGTGCTTTCCCGCTTGACCCCTGATCTGTCCGTGTGGGTTTCGTTGGGGCAGCGCTTTGATTGCGACCTTTTCAGCGGGCTCTTCATGGATGAAGGTAATGAGGGGGAAGAGCTTACCGTCCAAGCCATGGCCATGATGGCAGAGCGCAGCCTAAAGCTTGGACTGGATATCTACTCGCCGGACCAAGGAGATTAGAATCCATAACAAGCCATAGGCAGCCGTGCCGGTGCATAGATTTGGTACGCAATTGCGGAGCTCGTGATCTACTGCCCCTTAATGGAATGTCCGGTTTCGGTATCTCGCCGACGGACTCTGAATGACCGTCATGGGGGCGCTAACCCGCCGTTCAGATCAGGACCCGCTCAACCTCATCGAGGCTGATCTCATCGCTCCGCCGGTCATAAAGCTGCGTCGTCCGCGTTGATGCATGGTTGGCCATGAGCGCGGCCCGCTCGAGCGTGCCACCGTTCTTGAGATAAGCCGTGATTCCGGTCGCCCGGAATGTGTGGTTCCCAATCTTTGTTGCGATGCCGGAACGTGCGGCACGGCGTTGGATCATCGCCCAGGCATTGGCCTGGGGGAGGGGGGTCCGGGTTAGCTGCCTCGTGGCCCGACCAAGGGTGCGGAACAACGGCCCTTGCGGATCTCCAGCGAGGTCGCAGCCTTCGATATAGGCGTGAAGATACTCCTCGAGATTGTGGTGGCAAGGCATGACATGCTCTTTGCCGCCCTTCTCCTGCAGACGCACCCAGAGCCGGCGCTGCTGGGTGAAGACGTCTTCCACTCGCATTTCTAAAGCCGCACCAATCCTCCCGAACGAATAGACCATCAGTCCGATTAGCGCTCGATCACGCAGGCCTATAGGCATGGTGACATCGATGCTGTCCAAGAGCTGCCGGGCCTCCTCGGGCGCCAGCACTGGGGTCTTGCCCGTCTTGACGCTGTGCTTCGGCCCCCGCACGGCAGTCGCTGGGTTGAACGGCATCACGCCCCCGGTGGCCAGCCAGTCGAACATCATCCGCACCGCGGCAAGACGTTGTTTCACGGTTGGGGCAGGGTGCTCCTGTTGCATGTGCTCCACCCAGGCGGCGACGATGAAGGAGTTCGCCTGAGTGACATCCCGCAAGCCGCGCGCCTCCAGCCAGGCACAGAAATCACCAACCGCGCGGCCATAGGATCGACGGGTATGGGGATTGCGGATCCGGGCCGTGAAGAATTCCAGAAAGCGGTAGGAGGCTCGATCGCCGGCGGCGGAAACTGAGGCGGGGAGGGGGAGGCCTGGTGGGGCTGCCGTCAACTGCAGCACAGGATTGACGGACGTGTCGTTCATGGTCGCACAGCTTCTCGCTTGTGCTGTTCCTTGATGTCGGCAATTTCCCCGAGCATGATTTTGAGGGCGACGATCGCTTCCTGCTCGGCTTCGGTCAGCGGTGTCTTCGGATCAAAGTGCTTGATCAGGACCGAGAGCGCGTCTCCGATCCGCCCAAGCTGCCGTCCGTAGCTTCCGACCTGGTCCAGGACTTGCTGTTCAACGGCGGGTGCGCTCGATTGACCGAGGCTGATATTGATCATGCCGAACTGGCTGTTGGTGGGGTTCATGAACGAGGCAGTGATCGCCTGGATGACATCGCCTGCGAGTGGGAACCGGATTGGAACTGTGAGCGGCTGCATGAGGACATCTCCGTATCTGATAAAGGATATTATCATATATAAGAAAACAGGCAAAGTGCCTTGACCGACCGCGTCACGCACCCTCCTGGTCGTCCAGATCCTCATCCTCGATGCGCTCTAAAAAACTGCCGTTCCGCACCGGGTCGATCCGATCCGCCTGCGCCAAAGCCCAGCCGGACCACTCCCTGAAAGTTTCGGCCGCCGGGTGAGGGGCTGTCTCAAGATGACGTCCAACCTCCACAACATACTGCCGGATCAACTGCGCCTTCTGCAGCTGATCGGCATCATGCAACAGCCGGTCGATCCGCGCCTGTTCCAGCGCCTCGCGGCGCTCGCGTTCTTTTCGTTCTGCTTCAAGCCTCGCAAGGCGTGCTTTCTCGATGCATTGCTCGCGATGCTCGAGCCGCCACTGGTGGCGCCGCATCCGCTCTGCCCGGAAGCGCTCTTCGATCAGGACGACGAGATCGACAGCAATGTCTGCCATGAGCGCCTCAAGCTTGCCATCGGGTGGATCATCCCAGCGCCGAAGGATCAGCTCGGATTGGTCTGGAATCATCCCGGCGATGATCGACAGCCGGTTGTCCGTCTCTGCATTCTTGCCCTTCATCACCATCTTCTGGACGATGACGGGAACCGACGCGTCGTCACCGGCAATAGAGATGACAGGAACCTCCTGACGCCAAAGGCTGGCTTTCAACCCGGCCTTCGCCACTCCCAGGCACACCGCGTTCAGCAACCGCAGGCGCCGCTGATCAAGAGGAGCGGTAAATCGCGGTTGATCCCAAGACGAAGGCCATCGTGATATCCGGACTTTCTCGGCACGCGCGGCTTCATCCGCCAGAATTTGACGGATCGCCGGATGAGCAGCCTTCAGGTCACGTGCGACAGCGATCTTGCCGACCGCCTTCTCGGCGCGTCGCCGAACCGCGTCTAACGACTCGTCGAATTCTGGTGCCGGGGGAGGGGGCTCGTCGATGGGATAGTCCGGCTGGGCATTATACCAAGGTGACGAACCGAATTGGATCTGGTCCGAAGCACCGAACTTCCGTGGCGGAAGTGCTGGCTTTGGTGGAGCTTTTTTGCCCGCAGCCACACGGTTCCAGTGCCCCTGAGGTGGCGTCGGGATGCCGGCCTTCACCACTGCCTTCTTCAGGCCAACATCGGATAGCCCGAGTTCGGCAGCAACCGAGCGCATCGGCGCGGACCAGACGAGGTCGAGCAATTGCTGACGAGAAAAAGTCTTTACAGCCATTGGACACCCTCGATCGGACTTTCCCCGCGTCTCTTGATGCCTTCGGATTGCAATTATGGATCCTTTCGAACTCCAGCGGGCGACAGATTAAGCCTCGCCTCGCTCACTGCCCACAGAGATGTCCAATCCCGGCTTGACGGCTTGAGGCAACGAAAGGGCGTTTCGGCCGCGCATTGCAGTTTTACACGATCAACAGCGAATAGCTCGTGCTTCTGCCCCCGGCGGCATCTTTGGCCAGAACGCCCCGCGCCATGAGATCGTCGATGTCGCGCAAGGCCGTGTCCTGCGAGCATTTCACGAGCAGCGCCCATTTCGACGAGGTGAGTTTTCCCTCGAAGCCGTTCAACAGCCGGTTGATGATCGCGCGCTGGCGATCGTTGAAGGGCGCATCGCGGTGCCGGTCCCAGAACCGCGCCTTGGCCATGACCGAGGCAAGCGTTGCTTCTGCCCCTTCGAAGGCGCGACCAAGGCAGGCGAGGAACCATGCAAGCCAGGGCGTGACTTCCATGTCGCCCTTCTGCGTGGCCTCCAGCGTGTCATAATAGGCTTTCCGCTCGATACGGATCTGCGCGGACATGCTGTAGAACCGTTGCGGCGAGCCCTCCGAGCGCGCCAAGGCCATGTCGGCAATCGCACGCGCAATCCGGCCGTTGCCGTCATCGAAGGGATGAATGGTGACGAACCAGAGATGGGCGAGCGCTGCCTTGATAACTGGATCAATCTCTGTCGGTGCTTCGAACCAAGCCAGAAAGCGTTCCATCTCGGCGTCGAGCCGATCAGCGGCCGGCGCTTCGAAATGGACCCGCTCGCGCCCGATCGGCCCGGAGACAACCTGCATCGGCCCGGCGCTGCCGTCCCGCCATGCGCCAACCCTGATCCGCGTTATGCCGCTCCTCCCCGTCGGAAAAAGAGCCGCGTGCCAGTCGAATAGCCGGTCCTTGATCAGCGGCTTGTCGTAACGCTGCGTGGCGTCGAGCATCATCTCGACGACGCCTTCGACATCGCGATCAACAGGCGCTAGCGCACCGATATCGAGCCCCAGGCGACGGGCGATCGAGGAGCGCACCTGCTCCTTGTCCAGCGCCTCGCCTTCGATCTCGCTGGACTTGAGCACGTCTTCCGTCAGGGTTTGAAGGAGGGCTTCGGATTGCAGCGGGAAGCCGAGCGCTTCCATCCGCCCGATCAACCGTCCCTGCCGATGCCGAACAGCCGCCAGCGGAGCGCTGAGCACCTCATCGCTCCACCTGAATGTCGGCCACCCCTCGCGTTCGTAGATAAACATGCTCATTCCCCGCATTAACTGCGGAGATAATTGGCCCTATTCACCGCACAGAGCAAGGACTTTCACTGCGCGAAAAGCGGAGAATCGCAGGTCTAATTCACCGCTTGGGTGGCGGGCTTTGCGGACACGAAGATAAGATCGTGAACGACCAGGGTGGAACGAAGCGCGATAGTCATGGCCGCCCTACTTACGGGTGCTTCTTCTTATTGGGACGCTAGGTTAGCGCCGACGCGGCGGCTGTCCTCGCAACCATGTCGCTCTTGGGGGCCAGCAAAACTTTCGAGGCGGCCGTGGCTGCTGTCCTGCTAGTGACTTCGCCTTTCGAAACGTGCTTCGGCATCTGGCGCCTCCCAATCCCAACGCTGATCACATTGACGAGCGCCGCTAATGAGAATAATAATTACACGGATCATTCTGATGTTTCCATATAGATTTTATCTCTATCAGAGTTCGGAGAGACTGAAGGTGATGCGAGCGGTCGCTGCGACGTTGAAATGGGGGGTGGAGCGCCGGCTTGAGTTCATCGAGTTTCGGCTGCTCTGGGAGGGCGGAGTCAACCGCTCCGACATCATCGAGACGTTCGACGTGTCCGTTCCCCAGGCGTCGAAGGATTTGACGCTGTATCAGGGCCGCGCGCCCCAGAACGCGATCTACGACAAAAGCGCAAAACGGTATGTCGCAGGGCCTCAGTTCTCACCGATTTTCCTTAAGCCGGAGCCAGACGGGTATCTGTCGCGTCTACGATCATTGGCGGAAGGGGTTGCTGACCCCAGCGACTCCTGGATCGCTAATCCGCCTGAGACCGACATCGCGCTGACCCCGCGCCGCGAGGTTGATACAGATGTTTTGAAGGCTGTTCTCCAGGCGGTCCGCGAGAACCGTTCTCTCGAGATCTACTATCAGTCGATGGGGAGCAGGCGCACCGATCCAATGTGGCGGCGCACGACGCCTCATGCTTTCGGTTACGACGGCTTCCGTTGGCATGTGCGCGGCTACTGTCACATCGATGAAAAGTACAAGGATTTCCTGCTGCCGAGGATTCTCGGCGTGCGCCAGATGGACGTGCCTGGCCCAGGCGGTGATCAGGACGCTTTGTGGAAAAAGACATTCGATATTGAAATCGGCCCGCATCCAGGGCTGACCAAAAGTCAACGCGCCGTGGTTGCGAAGGACTATGGGATGACGAATGAGCGTGCCGTCCTCTCGGTTCGCTATGCCATGCTGTTCTACGTACTCAAGCGGCTCGGTCTTTTGGGGGACGTAAGTAAGCAGAATGCGCGCGCCCAGCATATCGTTACGCTCAATCCACATGAGACAGAACGGGCGTTGCGCCGCGCGGATTTTGAGTTCGGCGAAGTCGAGCAGACTCCGAAGAAGGTCGGAGAGGCTTAATGGAGCGTCTGCGGGAACAGCCGTATCTGATGTCCTTTGGGACGGGCGGTCTCTACATCAACGAAAGCGTGGCCATTGCCCGCCTGCATGCAGCAGGCAGCGATTGGGAAACGACGGCGATCGCCGCCCAAGAGAGGGGGGCGTTTCCCGTGCGCAAGGCTAGTTCCGCGCGTCGGTCCATCCGGGAGATCGTAAACCGCCTGAGGCGACTATCTGGCTATGAACTAGCGCTCCTGATTAAAGGCGAGCGGAGTGAACAGGCGGCGCTGCTATGGCTCGCGGCCTGTCGTACCTACCGCTTTATCGCCGAGTTTGCCGTCGAGGTGGTGGGCGATAGATTCCTTTCGCTTCGCACGACCCTTACTTACGACGATTTCGACGCTTTTCTGTCAGCAAAGGAGGAATGGTCGCCGAAGCTCTCTGCGTTGTCGGTGTCGACGCGAGCCAAGCTTCGTGCGGTGCTGTTTCGCCTGATGCGTGAAGCCGGGATCCTTTCGCAGGATAACCGGATCCTCGGGGCAATGTTGTCGCCGCGAGTTCTGGCTGTCATTGAGGCCGAAGACCTCGATGAACTCGGATACTTCCCGGGGTCCGCTCGTCTGATGGGGAGGCAGGGATAATGGCGCGGCTGAGCAAGACGGCAACCGCTAAGGACCGCTTCGACCACCTTCTCAGGGTGATCGCCAGCAACAGGTTCTTGAAGAAGCAGGGCCTCGGCAATGAAGTGCCGTTCTTCATTTGCCCCTATCCGGCTGATGAAGCGGAGGGCATGGATACGTTGCGCGCGAGCCTCGTGAAGCAACTCGAGAACCGCGGCGTACGCGTGTTTGAGATCAATCTCTATGACCTCAGCATCTCCTTGCTGCACAACCGCGGCATCTGGGACGACGTTCTCGCGGCGGAGCCAAGCATTGGAAAGGACGAGCTCAAAGAGCTTTTGCAAGGGGTTCTCGATCCGGAAACTCATCTCATTCCGGAAATCGGAGCCCTTCTTTCGGAGCAGGAGTTCGATGTCCTGTTCCTTTCCGGTGTTGGCGAGGTCTACCCCTATATTCGATCCCACAATGTGTTGAATAACCTCCAGAGCACCGCCAAGGAAAAGCCGACGGTGATGTTCTTCCCGGGAAAATACACACAAAGCTTGGACACCGGTGCTTCGCTAGATTTGTTCGGTATCCTGCACGACGACAAATACTACCGGGCATTCGATATAACGCACTATGAGATCTGAGGGGCGCATGACCACACTTCGCGACATTTTCGAAAAGCCCGTCGATCGTGCGATCGAAGGGGTCATAAAGGCCGACGATGACGCCAGCCTCAAGGTTGAGCTCGAAGAGTATGTCATTACGAAGGAAATCGAGCGCCAGTTCGAAAAATTCCTTAATGCTTACAACAACTATGGCACGGCCAACGGGGGCTGGATCTCTGGCTTCTTCGGCTCAGGTAAATCACATCTGCTGAAAATGCTGGCACTCCTTCTGGAGAACCGGGACGTCGGCGGAAGCCCAGCTTATGAGATCTTCAAAGAGAAGTGCGCGCACAATGAGATTCTTGCGGCCGACCTGCGCAAGGCCGTGTCGATCCAGTCAAAGAGCATCCTTTTCAATATCGACCAGAAAGCCGACGTGATTTCGAAGGGGCAGACCGACGCCCTGCTTTCCGTGTTCCAAAAAGTCTTCGACGAAGTTGGCGGCTATTATGGCAAGCAGCCGCACATCGCGCAGTTCGAGCGCGATCTAGACAGTCGCGGTATGCTTGAGGCGTTCAGGGCGGCCTATCAAGCTGTTGCTGGTAAACCCTGGGAGCGCGGACGCGAGCAGGCACTGTTGGAGACCGCGAATGTCGCCAAGGCCTATGCCCAAGCCACCGGTGCCACGCCCTCCGAAGGCGAAGGCATCTTGACTCGGTATCGGCAGGACTTCCGATTGTCAATCGAGGACTTTGCCGAGAAGGTCAGAGCTTACATCGAAACCCAGAAGCCGGGCTTCCGGCTGAATTTCTTCGTCGATGAGGTGGGGCAGTACATCGCCGACAACGTCAAGCTCATGACGAACCTCCAGACGATCGCGGAGAGCTTGAACACCAAGTGCCGCGGTCGGGCCTGGATCATCGTGACGGCGCAGCAGGATATGGCGTCGGTCATCGGCGATATGAACCAGCGACAGGAGAACGACTTCTCCAAGATTCAGGCACGCTTCAAGCGGATGCCACTCAACAGCGCCGATGTCGCCGAGGTGATCCAGAAGCGGCTGCTCAAAAAGACCGAGTCCGGCATCAGCAGCCTTTCCGACCTCTACCACCGCGAGTCGAACAACCTGAAGACGCTCTTCGACTTCACGGATGGTTCGATCCGTCTGGAGAACTTCCGTGACCGCGACCATTTCATTCACAGCTATCCTTTTGTTCCCTACCAGTATCCGCTTTTCCAGTTGGCGATTCAGAACCTTTCTCAGCACAACGCTTTCGAGGGAAAGCACAGCTCGGTCGGTGAACGATCCATGCTGGGCGTTTTCCAAGAAGTCGCGGTGCGGCTCTCTGAACTGCCGGTCGGCGGGCTTGCGACGTTCGATCAGATGTTCGAGGGCATCCGCACTGCGCTCAAATCGAATGTCCAGCAATCGATCCTGATTGCAGAGAAGAACCTGGGTGACGAATTTGCCACACGAATTCTGAAGGCGCTGTTTCTGGTCAAATACGTCAAGGGCTTCAAGCCCACGGCCCGCAATATCGCCGTACTGATGCTTGATAGGTTCGACACGGACCTTACGAAGCATAAGCGGCGGGTTGATGAAGCGCTGAGCTTGCTTGAGCAGAACACCTACATCCAGCGCAATAGCGAGCTATTCGAATTCCTGACCGATGAGGAGAAGGACGTAGAACAGGAGATCAAAGCGATAGAAGTCGACACGGCGGAAGTCACCAAGGAGCTTGAGACGCTGATTTTCGATGGCGTCATCAAGAGCCGTAAGCTCAAGCACGAGGCGTCCTCGCAGGACTACGCCTTTGCGCGCTACCTCGATGACCGGCTGCTCAGCCGCGACTACGAGCTGGCGATCAACGTCATCACGCCCTTTCACGAACAGAGCGGCAACGCCGAAGCGACCGCCATGCGCACCATGTCGAGGGACGAACTCGCCATTGTTCTCAATGCCGACAACCGCTTCGTGAGCGACCTGATGACCTTTAAGCGGACGGATAAATATGTCCGTCAGGCGCGGTCCGTGACGCAGCAGGCGAGCATCGAGCGCATCGTCCGCGAGAAGGGCGAGCAGAATAACAGCCGGCAGCGCGATCTCACCCTCAAGGCTCGCGCTCTGGTGGGCGATGCCCGGCTTTTCGTGCGCGGGGAGGAAATCGAGGTTCGCTCCGAGGATGCTCTGGCGCGGGTCGAGCGTGCGTTCCAGACCCTTGTCGACAAGGTCCATGTCAATCTCGGCATGCTGCGCGGTGCTGCCTATTCCGATAACGAGATCGGCCGGTTCCTCAGGCACGGCAACGACGGCATGTTCGGCGAGGATGCTGCCAATCTCACGGAGGCCGAGCAGGAGATTCTCAACTTCGCGCAGTCAAACGCGCGCAACGGCATCAGGACGACGGTAAAGGCCGTCGTTGAGCGCTTCGAGCGCAAACCCTATGGCTGGTCCTACGCCGCCATCCTTTGCACCACGGCTAGCCTGCTTGGCCGCGGCAAGATCGAAGCGCGCTCTGACGGCAGCCCGTTGGAAGGCGATGCTTTGCTGCGCGGGCTCCAGAATGCCCACGCCCTCGGCAATATCGTGCTCGAGCTCCAGGTGGAGTTCACACCGGCTCAGACGCGCAAGCTCAAGGAATTTTTCCGCGAGTTTTTCGATACGCAGCCGGCAGGTACCGAGGGCAAAGCACTTGGAATCGAGACAGCCCAAGCATTCGGCACTCTCAAGACCGAACTCGCGGTCCTAGAAGGGCAATCCTCGCGTTACCCATTTCTGTCTGCCCTGGGTCAGCTTCAGGACGCCCTCCGCGAGGTCACGGGCAAGCCCTATGCCTGGTATCTGCAGGATGTTGGTCAGCACGGAGATCGACTACTCGATCTGAAGGAGGGCATTCTCGATCCGATCCGTCGCTTCATGGGAGGTGGTCAAAAGGCGATTTATGACGAGGCGCGGAGCTATCTGGCCGATCAGAATGCCAATTTCGGCTATGGCGGCGAAGATCAGGCGCGGGCCATCCAAGAGGTCTTGGTTGATCCCAATTGCTTCAAGGGCAACGCAATCCAGCAGATCAAGGGTACCCTTGATACCCTGAGGGCTGAGGTTGACCATCGGCTCGCGGCGGAACGCAAGACAGCGATTTCCGATGTCGAGGAGCTTCTCGCCAAGCTTCGGGCGCTCCCCGAGTTCGCTTCTTTGACGGAGCCTCACCGCCGCGAAATCGAGGCGGCCTTCACAAATGTTCTTGATACCATCGGGACCAGCAAGCTGATCGCAGTGATCCGGGAGCGCGTGAGCGGATTCCGAGCCTCAGGCTATCCGACTCTGCTCGGCCGCGTAACGGCGCCGCCTTCTCCGAAGAAGGACGAAGACGACGACAAACCGCGCGGCTTCAGAGATAGCTCAAGCGGAGCACCGGCAGCGCAGACCCAACCGGAATATGTTGCCGCCAGTGCGCTGCGCGTGACCTATGCCAAGCCATACCTCGCCGACGAACGGGACATTGACGCCTATCTGGAGACCCTGCGCAAGACGCTGATCTCTGAAATCCGCGCGGGCAAGCGGGTGACCGTGTAATGATTGCCGGCGTCGAGATCGAGAACTTCACGGCGTTTGGGAGACTACAGCTATCGCTGTCTCCGCGCGTGAATGTCGTCATTGGTTCCAACGGGACGGGCAAAACACACCTTCTGAAGGCAATCTATGGCCTGGCGCTGGCGGGCCTGCCGGCTTCCGCCGATAGTTCGGCTAAGGAGGTAGCGGCCGACATATCAGAGAAACTGCTGCGGCTCTTCTCTCCCGAGGAAAGCAAGATAAGCGCACTGCGAGCCAGCGGCGCGAATGCATTAACGCGGCTTAGCTTGGTAAGCAGCGATGAAACCCGTGTAGCGATCTCTTTCGGTAGCCGCTCCAAAGCGGTGCAGATCAAGTTGGATGTCGGCGGCTCGGGCCATGAACTGCAGCCGGTATTCATTCCGACTAAGGAGGTACTGTCGCTCGTCCGTGGCATGTGCCACCCGGATCATCATCGAGCTACCGTGGAGATGATCTTCGACGACGGCTATATCGACCTCGCGGAACTTCTCGTCCGACCGGGTTTCGAGGACGAGGCTGCAAGCCTGGATGAGGATCCCAGGCTATCGAGCGTTGTCCGCGAATTGGTCGACCTCGTCGGCGGACGGTATCGCTGGACACGCGAAGGCGCTTTCCGCTTTGAGCCTGGCCGTTATGAGGAAAAGGCCGATCCGGCGCGGTCAAAGTCAAAGGCAGCGCAGGCCTACCAAGATTCGACTATCACCCGCTTCGTGCCAAGAGGCGAGCAATCGCTGTCGAGCGGCATGACTGCCGAGGGGTACAGAAAAATCGGTGTGCTGCATCGACTGCTCAGCAACGGGTCGATCAGCCCCGGTGCCACTGGCGTTCTGCTTTGGGATGAACCGGAGGCAAACCTCAATCCGAGGCTGATGAAGAAGCTCGTACAGGTCCTGCTGGAGTTGTCACGCAACGGCCAACAGATCGTCCTCGCAACGCACGATTACGTCCTTTTGAAATGGCTGGACCTGCTGATCGACAAGGGCAAGGACGACCATGTTCGGTTTCACGCCCTCTATCGTGATCCAGACTCCAAGAAGTTGGCGGTGGAGAGTGCAGACAGCTACTCGCTGATCTCAAAATCGGCAATCTCCGACACCTTTGCCGAGCTGTTTGACGAGGATGTGGCGCGGGCTCTCGGCGGTGCCAAACCATGAAGGCTTACAAGGCTGAACCGAACGCCGATTTGGAATTCTCTTTTCCCGACGAGCTCGTTTGGGAGGAGCTGGACCGTCAGGGCGTTAAGCTGCCGATACAAATGAAGTTCGTCGATCTCGTGATCGAGAGAGACGAGGACGTCCTATTGGTCGAGATCAAGGATCCATCCAACAAAAGGGCGCCTGCTGAGGAACGGCAGGCGTATTTCAAGCGGCTATCGGACAATTCAATTCTGACGCAGGAGCTGACGCCGAAGGCCCGCAGTTCATACACGTTTCTCCACCTGATGGAGCGCGATGCCAAGCCGTTCAAGTATGTCGTGCTGCTAGGTCTCGAAGCTTTCGATGGCGCGCAACAGAAGGCGCTTCTTACCGGCTTCAAGGATCGGCTGCTGGCCGACATTCGGTGTGAGACGGATACGCCCTGGCGACGCCAACACATCGCGGATTGCGTCGTGCTTTCAGTAGACATCTGGAACAAAACCTTCGCCGACTGGCCCGTGACCCGGGTTCCTGCTGCGGCCGCAAATGGAGAGGCAGCCGCCTGATGGATACCTCTAAGCTCAAGAAGTTCGCACAGTTCGCCCGCCGTACCTTGATCGGCCAGGTGAGCGCCAAGCTGGACTCTGTGCTCGCTCCTGGCGCCGCGGCGCGCCGTGAGCATCCCGAGGCGATGAAAAAGCTTGACGCGGCCATTGCACGGGATGGCAAGGGGCAAGTGATCGAGCGGGTGGCCTATACTTGGTTCAACCGGTTTACCGCCTTGCGTTTCATGGACGTGAACGACCTCAATCCCATTCGCGTGATCTCGCCCTTGTCGGGTCAATTCCAGCCGGAAATCCTGGCTGAAGCCAAAGCCGGAAACATCGACGAGGACCGCGTCCCCGAGAAGGTTCGCACTCAGGTCCGTGCCCTTCTGGACGGCCGGGCGCCCAGCCCCGATGCACAGGCCGAGGCTTACCGGCTCCTGCTCGTTGCGATCTGCAACGATTGGCACCGGGTCATGCCTTTCCTCTTTGAGCGGATCGACGACTACACCGAGCTGCTGTTGCCCGCGGATCTGTTATCCAACGCCTCGATCCTCGCCTATTTGCGTGAGGCAATGACGCCGGACGTCTGTGAGGATGTCGAGGTCATTGGATGGCTCTATCAGTTCTATATCTCCGAGAAGAAGGACGAGGTCTTCGCAGGGCTGAAGAAGAACGTGAAGATCACCGCCGAGAACATCCCGGCAGCCACGCAGCTGTTCACCCCGCACTGGATCGTCCGCTACCTGGTCGAGAACTCCCTGGGGCGACTCTGGCTGCTGAACCGCCCAGGGTCGAAGCTGGCCGAGCGGATGGATTACTACATCGCGCCGGAAGAGCCCGAGACGGATTTCCTGAAGATCGGCAAGCCGGAGGAAATCAAAGTGTGCGATCCGGCCTGCGGGTCGGGGCATATGCTGACCTATGCCTTCGACCTGCTCCATGCAGTATATGAGGAAGAAGGGTATGAGGCCGACAAGATCCCCGCGCTGATCCTGGCAAACAACCTGACCGGTATCGAGATTGACGACCGCGCGGGCGCGCTCGCGGCCTTCGCGCTTGCGATGAAGGCGGCGGCGAAGCTCGGGCGGCGGCGATTCCTGCGAATGGAGGCGAAGCCCGACATCGTCGTACTCCAGAACGTGAGTTTCACGCCGGCCGAGATGCAAGAAGTGGCTGCTGTGGCGGGCCGCGACCTGTTTTCGGGCGCACTGCGTGAGACGCTGTTGCAGTTCGAGCAGGCCAAGAACTTCGGCTCGCTCATCGTGCCAACGCTGCGAGACCCGGCCGAGACGCTGCGGGTGGTGCAGGCGCGGGATTTCGGTAGCGATCTGCTGCTGAAGGAGGTGCAGGAGCGCGTCGTGGCGGTGCTGCGCATGGCCGAGGCGCTGTCGCCGAAGTATCACATGGTGGTCGCCAACCCGCCTTATGCGGGTGCGAAGGGCCTGAACGCCAACCTTCAGAATTACGTCAAGAAATGGTATCCAGATAGTAAAGCTGACCTTTTCGCAGGTTTTATTGAGCGCGGTCTCGGCCTTACTGTCCCGAAGGCTTTCTGTGCGATGGTCACGATGGAAAGCTGGATGTTTTTGACATCCTACGAAAAGCTGCGTGGCAAGCTTCTCGACTCTTCAACTTTTCAGTCGATGGTTCACATGCCATACTTGGGTAAGGGCGGAACCAGCATGGGAATTAGCTTCGGAACTGCTGCTTTTGTTTTGAAGAAGGGTAGAAAAATTGGCTTGCGAGGTAATTACATATGCGTGCGTTATTACGAAACAGATGACACAGGCGTGCCATTAAACTTCCCCGTTCAAAATGAACGAGCAGCAAAGATAAGTGTCGAAGAATTCGACAAAATTCCTGCAAGGCCGATAGCGTATTGGGTCAGCGACAAGGTTAGAGATGCCTTTGGGAGCAACCAACTGATCGGTGACGTCTGCGATGTGTGCGCGGGACATCAAACAGGTGACAATGATCGTTTTCTCCGACAGTGGTATGAAGTTGGCACAGGAAGGATCTTTAGGTCAGCCGAAAACCGTAAAGAGGCCCAAGCCTCAGGTGCCAAATGGTTTCCACACAGCAAGGGGGGTGAATTTCGTCGATGGTTTGGAAACACTGATCTAGTATTGAATTGGGAGCAGGATGGGGCCGAAATTCGCGCTCATCCCAGTTCAGCTTTGCGAAATCCAGACAAGATGTTTATGGAAGGTGTTTCCTGGTCGCATACGACCAGCGGAAGTTTTGGCGCACGCTATTCGGAAAGAGGCACGTCATTTAACGTTGAAGGCCCGACCCTTTTCCACAAAAATCCATATTTCTTCTTGGGCTTGCTATGCTCAAATTCCGCTCTGATGCTAATTCAGACGATGAGCCAAACATTGCATTTTTTGGTTGGAACAGTTTCCAAAGTCCCAACTCCGAACGTGTCAGATCTATCTTTATCTGTCACTCCAGTTGCACAGCGCCTAGTTGTCCTTTCCAAATCCGACTGGGATGCATACGAAACCTCCTGGGATTTCACCGCGCTCCCGCTGTTCTCGCCGGATCACCGGGCCGCGACGCTGGAGGCCACCTATGCCCGTCTGCGCGCCCATTGGCGGGGCATGACGAACGAGATGCAGCGGCTGGAAGAAGAGAACAATCGCATCTTCATCGACGCCTACGGCCTGCAGGACGAACTGACCCCCGAGGTGCCGATCGAGGAGATCACCCTCACATGCAACCCCGCCTATCGCTATGGCGTGAAGGGCTCCGAGGAAGAGCGGGAGGACCGCCTACGCACCGACACCATGGCGGAGTTCCTCAACTATGCCGTGGGCTGCATGTTCGGCCGCTACAGCCTCGACGCGCCGGGCCTGATCCTCGCCAATCAGGGCGAGGCGCTGGCCGATTACCTCGCACGCGTGCCGGACCCCAGCTTCCTGCCCGACGAGGACAACGTCATCCCTGTGCTCGACGCTGACTGGTTCGCTGATGACATAACAGAGCGCTTCCGCAAGTTCCTGCGTGTCACGTTCGGCGACGAGCATTTCCAGGAAAACCTCGCCTTCGTAGAGGAGGCGCTGGGCAAGGATATCCGCCGGTACTTCACGCGCGATTTTTTCAATGATCATGTGAAGCGGTACAAGAAGCGGCCCATCTACTGGCTGTTCTCCAGCCCCAAGGGCACTTTCAACGCGCTGATCTACATGCACCGCTACCGCCCAGACACGGTGAGCGTGGTGCTAAACGATTATCTTCGCGAGTTTCGTTCCAAGCTCGCGGCCTATCGCCGGGCGCAGGAAGCACTCAGCATAAGCGGGGACGCTTCGCCCGCGCAGAAAACCAAGGCCTTGAAGGAGATCGAGGCGACAGCCCGGCAGATCGAGGAACTCGATGCCTGGGAGCGTGATGTCCTGTTCCCGTTGGCGACCCAAAAGATCGAGATCGACCTCGATGATGGGGTAAAGGCCAATTACCCGAAGTTCGGCGCTGCTCTGAAGCCCATCAAGGGCCTCAACGATTCGGACGACTGAGCATGCAGGACCGGATCGCCAAGGGGCTCGAAGCCCAGTTCGACAAGCACCGGATCGTTTTCTGGTACGATCCGGCGCACGAATTCCGACAGACGTTCGAGGCGCTGAGGCTCGATGGCGTTGAAAAGATCGAAGTGGCGAACACCGAGTTCGCGGTGAAGTATCGTGTCCTGCGCGAGGAGCCAAAGCGGCGCTTTTTGCTCTATAGGGGCGGACCGCGTCCGGCCGACATCGATAACTGGCTGCTAGACATCGAGTTGGCACATGGGGTGTTCAAGAGCGATCAGGTCGCGATCTGGCTGGCGGATCTAGGGTTGCCGATCAGTTTCGAGGACGTGGTTCGGGAACACCAGGAATTCTTCCGCTCCGGGCGCCGGTTGGAGAAGCTGAGAACTGCCGTCCGGGGAGACGACACGAAAGCGAAACTACGCCTGAGGATGCTCAGCGTGTGCGTCGGGGCCGATGGTGACTTTGATACGGTCGTCGAGGCGCTGTTGGGAGAGCTGGCTGTCGGTAAGGATGACAGCCAGCGGTTGATCGATCGTGTCGGCTTAAGCAGCTTCCTCTGGGAACAGATGCAACGGCTCTTTGGCTACCGCACTGAAATGGCGAGCATCGGCGACTTCGCGATCACGCTGTTCAAATCGTGCTACCAGAGCGCGGTCGGCGGCGAAGCAATGCTGGCTCCTGAGGCTCTGGTGTTCTTCCGTCGCTGGAAGAACAACCGAAACGCAGTGGAGGCTTTTGCGACCCTCTCGGCCGAGTATGCCGAGGCACTGGGGGTGGCCCAGGATCTCACCAAGCGCGACTTCCGCGCGCTCATCGAACTCGACTACTTCGAGGAGGTCGACCGCGCCATCATCCGCGCGTTGGTCCATGCGGTCGGCAGCCAAACAGTAGGGCAGGGGGATGTCCTGAACTGGATCCGCCAACGTCGGCGGAGTCATTGGTATGGCGCGTATCGCGACCTCTATGAAGCGATCGGCTTCGCCGCTGAGTTCCAGAAAGCGATGGCGCAGGTCACGCTCGGCATGACAAGCCTAGCGGAAGGGGTGCAACGCTACGCGAAGAGCTGGTTTCGGATCGATCAGCTCTACCGGAAATTCATCTGGCATATGCAGAAGTCCGGCCAGGCGACACTCATGCGCGAGTTGTTCGAGCAGGTCGAGAACCACTACGTCAACAGCTATCTCCTGCGCGTGAACGAGGGTTGGCAGACGCATGTAGATGGGGCTGAAACCTGGTCGGCCTCCCCGATCCCCGCGCAGCGCACATTCTATAGTGAGCATGTCGGCGAGTTTCGTCGGCGCGATCAGAAGGTGTGTGTCATCATTTCCGACGCTCTTCGCTACGAGGTAGCAGAGGAACTGCGGGGACGCATCCTCAGCCTGGACCGCTACGAGGCTGGCATCGATCCGATGTTCGGCTGCCTGCCGAGCTATACACAGCTCGGGATGGCAGCACTGCTACCCAATGGCGACTTGCAGATTGCGGACAACGATAGCGGCACCGTGCTGGTGAATGGCCAGAGCTCGCAGGGAACCGAGAACCGCAAGAAAATCCTGGCGACAGGAAGGACGGGCGACCGAACCACGGCCGTGAAGGCGGAGGACCTCATGGCTCTGGACAAGGACGAGGCGCGAGCACTCGTTCGCGATCATGATGTTGTTTACGTCTATCACAATCTGATCGACGCAATCGGCGACAAGCGGGATTCAGAGGAGCGCGTTTTCGAGGCCGCCGAAGACACGATCGAAGAGATCGTGCGGATCGTCAAAAAGCTAAACGGCGCGAACGCCAACAACATGATCGTGACATCCGATCATGGCTTCATCTACCAACACCGCCCCATCGAAGAGAGCGACTTCTCCTCTGCGCAGGTCGAAGGTGACGCGATCCTTTTCCGCGACCGGCGTTTTATTCTCGGCCACGGCCTGAAGGCCAATCACGGTCTGCGACGCTTTACGCCGGAGCAGGCCGGTCTGGAAGGCTCGGTAGAATTGCTCATCCCGAAATCCATCAACCGGCTTCGCCGGCAGGGATCGGGGAGCCGGTTTGTGCATGGCGGCGCGACCCTTCAAGAGGTTGTCGTTCCAGTCGTCAAGATCAACAAGAAGCGGCAGAGCGACACGACCGCTGTTGACGTTGAGATCGTCGGAAGCTCCAACCAGTTGATCACGTCGAGCCAGATCTCTGTTCGCTTCTATCAGGTGGATGCGGTCACGGAAAAAACGCAGGCGCGCACGCTCAGGGCGGGGATTTATGCCCAGTCGGGTGAATTGATCTCGGACAGCCACGAGCTTGTGTTCGACTTCCGATCCGAAAACGCGCGCGAGCGTGAAGTCCCAGTCAGGTTTCTCCTTCTCCGCCGGGCCGACGAATTCAACGGCCAGGAGGTGATCCTAAAGCTGGAAGAGCGGCATGGCGATACGTCCCACTTCAGGGAGTACCGCACGGCTCACTATACGCTGCGCCGCAGCTTCTCGAGTGATTTCGATTTTTGACGGGGGAAGCGATGACCGCGCTGGATGACAAAATTAACGAACGCTTCCCGGGCCTCGTGGTTCGGAAGGACTTGGTCAAGGCGGTAAAGGGTAATGCCATTGTCCCGTCCTATGTGTTGGAGTTCCTGCTCGGGCAATACTGCGCCACCAATGATGAGAGCTCGATCCAATCAGGGATCGAGACCGTCAAGGAAATCCTTCGCAAGCACTACGTCCATCGCAACGAGGCGGGGCTGATCCGATCGAACATCCGGGAAAAGGGGCGATGGAAGGTGATCGACAAGATCAGCGTCGATCTCAACACCGATAAGGACGCCTATGAGGCGACCTTCGCTAATTTGGGCATCAAGAAGGTCATCATCGACTCCGACACCGTGAAGGCTCATCCCAAGCTACTGGTTAGCGGTGTCTGGTGCATTGCTGACGTGGAGTACGAGCACAGCGAAGACAAGAACGTCGAACCTTGGATTATGGGGAGTATCAAGCCGATCCAGCTATCGAAGTTTGACTACGGGGCTTTTCTCAACGCGCGCGCTGGATTCACGACCGACGAATGGATCGACCTGCTGTTCCAGACGGTCGGATTTGATCCGGAGATGTTCGGTCGGCGCAGCAAGCTCCTTCAACTGATGCGCCTCATTCCATTCGTCGAGCGGAACTACAACCTGATTGAGCTGGGGCCGAAGGGCACCGGCAAGTCGCACATCTTCTCGGAGTTTTCGCCGCATGGCATCCTGATTTCTGGCGGCGAAGTGACTGTGCCGAAGCTGTTCGTCAACAACAGCTCGGGAAAGATCGGATTGGTCGGCTACTGGGATGTTGTAGCCTTCGACGAGTTTGCTGGCCGTCAAAAGCGGGTCGACAAGGCGCTTGTCGATATCATGAAAAACTACATGGCAAATAAAACCTTCTCGCGCGGAGTAGAGACACTTGGCGCTGAAGCGTCGATGGTCTTTGTCGGCAACACCAAGCACAATGTCCCGTACATGCTGAAGCACACCGACTTATTTGAGGAACTTCCAGAGAAATATTACGATTCGGCCTTCATCGATCGGCTCCACACCTACGTGCCAGGTTGGGAGATCGATGTCATCCGCGGAGAAATGTTCGCTTCCGGGTACGGTTTCGTCGTCGATTACCTCGCCGAAATCCTTCGGCACATGCGCAATGATGACTACTCCAATCGCTACCAGCCGCTGTTCACGCTCTCATCGGATATCTCGACGCGCGACCGCGATGGGGTAAACAAGACGTTCTCCGGGATGATGAAGCTGCTTTTCCCAGCGGACAATGCAACAG
>Ga0209573_1000887_pt1 | contig 52867 bp, 41 predicted proteins | sample TNRBio252014_DNA_FD_185870 | JGI IMG/M metagenome (GOLD analysis project Ga0209573, IMG submission 185870) | Wastewater treatment Type I Accumulibacter community from EBPR Bioreactor in Madison, WI, USA - TNR Reactor_6/25/2014_ DNA (SPAdes)... | ecosystem: Engineered > Bioreactor > EBPR >... | reverse complement strand
CTCCCGCACCGCGCCCTTCGTCAGCAAAGCCATCGGCGTCCCGCTGCCAAAGCTCGCCGCCAAGATCATGGCCGGCAAGACCTTGAAGGAACTCGGCTTCACCGAAGAAGTCATTCCGAAGCATCACAGCGTCAAAGAAGCCGTCTTCCCCTTCAGCAAGTTCACCGGCGTGGACATCATCCTCGGCCCCGAGATGAAGAGCACCGGCGAAGTCATGGGCATCGACTACGATCTCGGCATGGCCTTCGCCAAGAGCCAGATGGCGGCCGGCGGCACCCTGCCCACGAAAGGCAACGTCTTCATCAGCGTCAAAGAAACCGACCGCCCCAACGTCGTCCGCATCGCCAAAGGCTACGCCGACCTCGGCTTCACCCTCTACGCCACCAGCGGCACCGGCAGCGTCATCAGCGAAGCCAGCATCCCCGTCAACATCCTCCCCAAACTCGCCAGCGGCCAGCGCCCCAACGTCATCGACCTGATGAAGAACAAGGACATGGCCCTCGTCATCAACACGCCGAGCGGCAAGAACCCCCGCGAGGACGAAGTGAAGATCCGCACAGCGGCGATGCAAAACCGCATCCCCATCATGACCACGCTGCGTGGAGCTGATGCAGCCCTGCGGGCGATCAAATCACTGCAAGGGAGTGAAGTGCAGGTGCGGGCGCTGCAGGAGTATCATCAGTAACGACTCGAACACATGTTGAACGCTGAATCCGTCATTCCGATTACTTTCACCGTCGCTCGCGGCGAGGAACCTGTCGAAGCCGTCTTGGATTTTGCTCAGCATGAGGACGTCATTTCAACCACACGTTGGCGCGTGCCGCGAGTGCTCGACGAAGGCGACCTGGCATTGCGGTTCCGTGCCGCCGATGCTCGTGAGCTAGCGATGCTTGCCGCGAAGCGTTGGCGTCACTACCGCACCAGTGCCACCACGGCTCACACTCTCGACCAGCTTCAGCAACTGATCGCTTGTGACCAGGAAGGTGAATACTGCTTCCATCTCAAAGTCACCGCCGACTGGTTCCCTGCGAGTCTTGGTGGAGCGATGGTTCGGCGCACGTGGTGCCACCACTTGATGCTCGATTTTATGTTCGTCCATCCCAGCATCTCGGGCCGTCGGGTCGATGTGCGCGGCGTGGGCTTGAGCATCTTCCAGTCGGTCTGCCTGATCGCGAAGTGCCTTGGTTGCCCTTTGGTCTGGGGTGAGGCCACCAAAGACTCCAGCACCTTCTACGAAAAGCAGCTTCACCGAATGGTGCGAGACCGTTTCGAGATCGACAGTGATGAGATAGACAAGCTTGCAGCCCAGTTTGCGCCGCACCTTTTCCCGCAGGGCAAGTTCAAGTTGCCACTCAAACGCAGGACATCTAAAATCAAGTCATGACAACGTCCAAGCCCATCAGCCAGATGACCCCCGCAGAGAAAGCCGTGCTCGTCGTCCGCATGAAGGCTGCGGGCATCTACGACGACGACTTCGTCGGCTTCCTCGGCAATGTAAACCACCTCCTCTGGGCCGTCCCTGAACACCAGGCACGCACCAGAAAGCCTGTAGCACGAAAGCGCACCAAGGTGATTGCATGAGCACCTTATCGCAGACAGAGGGCCGCCCCAATGTCGTCCGCACACCAACGTTCTACGCCAACCTCGGCTTCACCCTCTACGCCACCAGCGGCACCGGCGGCGTCATCTCCGAGGCCGGCATCAAAGTTGAAATCCTCCCCAAACTCGCCAGCGGCCAGCGCCCCAACGTCATCGACCTGATGAAGAACAAGGACATGGCTTTGGTCATCAACACACCCAGCGGCAAGAACCCCCGCGAGGATGAGGTGAAGATCCGCACCGCCGCCATGCAGAACCGCATCCCCATCATGACGACGCTGCGTGGTGCTGATGCGGCCCTGCGGGCGATCAAGTCACTGCAGGGCAGCGAGGTGCAGGTGCGGGCTTTGCAGGAGTATCACAAATGAACTCGCTGAGGTGGTCACAACCTGTGATCACCTAGGGCTCAACATATTGAGCGACATCAAACAAGGACTGAATTACAAATCCAGACATGAAACTGCCAAAATCCATCAGCCCGTGCCCTATTGTTGAGGCCGTGTTTGAGTCGCGGTTCCAGACTGACACACCTGAAGAGGCTGTTGTCGGCATGGTTTATCAGGCGTTGAGGAAGGATTTCCCGAAGATGAGTGCCTTGCCGCTGGCCAGCCTCCCGCAGCAGATGAGAAAGGCAGACCCGGAGTTTACATACCAACCGCTTCATCGCTTGGAGGGTGAACGCATGGTTTTGCTGATTGGACCACGCAATTTCGCAATCGCCAGCAAGGGCGACTATCTTGGCTGGCAGGGGTATTGTACAGATGCTCTCCGCGTATTCGACACCATAGCTGCGACCGGTATTTTCCAGAAGATCGAAAGATTTGGTCTGCGTTATATCAGCTTCTTTGAGGGGGATGTTTTGAGCAATCTGACGCTGTCAGTCCAATTGCAGGGAAGGGAAATTCAAGGAGGCGAATCGTTTTTCAGAACGATACTACAGTGGGAAGAGTGCTCTTGTCATTTGCAGGTTGGTAAAGACCTCAAACTCTCAAACCGAGGTGGGAAGGCTGGTTCAGTGGTGGATATTGATGCCTTTGTGCAATCGCCAACGGCGAGCGGAAGTCTTCTTGATGATGCAAAGGGCTTTTTAGAGATGGCTCACCATGCGGAAAAAGACTTGTTCTTTACTCTCCTGAAGCCAGAATTCCTCGCGACCCTCTCACCAACCTATGAAGCTCCAACTACCTAGCATGTATCGTTCGGCCTCGGGTTTTGTTCCCTCGGTTTCGGTTGTGCTGATGACCTCTCTTGCGGGTTTGGCAGCTAACGGGCAGCCCGAAGAAAAAGACCTGTGCTACGGCCTGCACCCTCATGGTATGGGGAATGCAGTGTTTTATCACCCTGCTTCCATTGAGGCGCGGAATGAGCCGGGCGATGTGCTTCAGACGTTTGCAGTCCAGATGCTTCAAGAATCGGTTGATCTGCCAGTAGCAGCAACGGAGGTCATCAACGAGCATTTCTGGGATCTGCTGCTATGAGCGAAGCCGAACTTCTCGAAGATTTTAAGCAGTATTTGCCCAAATACTTGTCGCCAATCGGCACCGAGAACCTGTTCGCCGAGCTGAAGCAGTTTCCTGACAATATCGACCAGAGGCTTTACACGTCTCTGTTGAAAGCTGAGCCGATTATCTATCAAGGTGATGGCCTTTCAAACCTGCCAATTGTGAATCTTCCGGATGAAAAGATTGGGAGAGCGAAGGCGATGGTGTTGTCCAACACATGTGACGTTTCGCCGGATAATCCGAGGTTCCTGCCCGCAAGGATGATTTACTGTCCGATCATCAGTTTTGAGCGATACAAGGCTGTGCTGGCAGAATCCCAAGCGAGGGTTTCGGAACACCACCTGAGCGACATTCGGGCTCAAAAAGTGAGTTCTATGTTCTTTCTGCCGAGAAACGACTCCCTCGGAGAGGATGCGATTGTTCTTTTGGATCGGGCCAACAACTGTGACATCAACCAAGTTCCATCGCACGAGATTCAATCGTGCCGACTATTCACATTGAGCGATTACGGATTCTACCTCCTTATCTTCAAGCTTTCGATCCACTTCACCAGGATACGTGAAGCAGTGCGTAGGACTTCAGAGTCCTGAAGGCGGCACCGAAAAGGGGATCGGTAAAAAGGGAAAACGTAAAACGGGGTCAGCGTAAGGTAAAACGGGGTCAGGCAACTGCTTGACAGAAAACCAACAGGCTGAGGCATTGGAGAGCTTGTGGCTCACGCAGGGTTGCTCAGAGGTTCCCGGTTGAGTTCATCCACCTCGTGCAGCGCGGGTTGAATGCGCTGATCGTTACGGACGCCGAATCTCTGGATCGCCCTCGCGGTGCAGGTGTTGGAAGTCGGAGAGATTCAGCGTGAAGAGAACATCGGCCATGCCCTTCCTTGCAGCGACAAGGTGCCTGTAATCATAGACGGCACCGCCACGAACGCCGTGGGCACGGGCCTTGTCGAGCGCATCAGTGACTTCCTCTGCATCAAGGACGACCATGGCTGCACGGGCGACGATTTGTCCCCGGATCAAACGTGCGGTGAGATCCGCATCCACCCGGAAGCCAAGCGAGCCGCCCGTTAGCGTGGCAAAGGTCTCGTTCAGCGCATGAACATGAATCACCATCGTGTCGGTCCCGTTCAGGACCGCTGCGCTGGCCGCGTGGTGATCCTCACTCGGCAGCAGAGCCGCGATGAGCACGGAGGAGTCGCACAGCACTCTCATCGACGGCTGAGCTTAGCGATCCGGGCTTCCCGATCTGACTTGATGGCCGCGACGATCGTTTCTGCCGAAGGCGGCTTCACACCCGCAGGAAACAGCAGCGTTTCATCTGGCGACAATTCGGTGATCACCGGGACATCGTCTGCCTGGGCATTGAGCAACTCAATACGCCCAGGGGTCACCTCCACCTTCATCTCAACACCCGGCTGCATGCCCAACACCCGAAGAATCTGCGCGGGCAGAAGGAGCCTCCCCGAGTTGTCCAATGTCAGTGTCGCGGTCATGGGACGGATTTTGCCATCCAAAGCCACAAACCGCAAGCCCGCCCTCGCCAACCTCCAAGTCCAAAGCCCACGCCCGCCTACGCCTTGACCGCCGCCCGCTTCCCCGCCTTCGCCCTGGCCCGCTTCGGCTTCGCTGGCGACAACGGCAGCCCAAACTTGAGCCGACTGCCGATCATGGGCGAGTGCTCGGCCTCGACTTCCCAGAGCCAACGAATCCATTCCGTGGCGTTGCTACCGGCGGGAGCTAGAGTTTTGGAGGGCTGTTTCATGGCTTTGCAGATGGTTTCAACTGAGACGGTGATGGCAGCGCCGCACGCAAGGCATTGAGCGCGGCTTCATCGAAGAAAAAGTGATCCCGAATCTTCTGCCCGCCAAGCATTTTCTCATAGAAGCTCGCCGACGACACGGTGGCCTCTCCCCACACGAGCGGGCAGTCGATCATGCCAGCCGCGACAGCCACCGCGCGGAGCATGGCACCACCCATGCCCTTGTAGCCACCACCGGGATCATTCGTCGCGGGATGAACCGAAAGGAAGTCCAGCACGATATGATTGCACCATGTCCGCCGACACCAAGCGATGCCGAGAGCCGCTGGCGCTGGCGCTGGCTTCCAAGTCGGACGTGCCACCAGGAGGAATCCGAACTCGCCAAGCGGTTCCGATGCGATCTTGGCGCGAAGCTCATGGATGCTCGCAACCGCCTCGCCACGTTTCAGATAGTAGCGCCAGCGTTTCCCCGCGAGACGGGCGAACTCGATGGCATCCTCCGCCAAGTGCGGCATGGAGTGCCGAGCAGGCGCCTTCCAACGCCTCGTCGCGGCATCATCACGCGGGCCGCCAAACTCAATCCTGACCGCACGTTCGCCGTGCGGTGTGAGGATGTTTGGCGAGGCGATCATGGCTAGGATCGTATCTGGCGACTGCTATTTGCCAAGCGTGGATGCATTGCACGATGTGAGCCACCCTCACGCCAACGCCTCTTGGCAATACTGCACGCACTTCGCCACTTCCTTTACGGCGTTGGAGCCTTCAGGGATCTTGTATTCCAGCTCGATCTCGGCGGGGAAGGTCCACTTTTCTTTTTTCATCAACTGCAGCACTTCTTTGATCGGCGTCTGGCCTTGGCCCCAGGGCACGTTGCCGCCGTCGGCGGTGCGGTCCTTCAGGTGCAGGTTCGTGATGCGTGCGTGATACTTCTCCAGGACGGGGATCGGTGACTTGCCCTTCGTGCCGGCGACGTAGTGGCCGATGTCGAGGTTGAAGCCGATGTATTGGCCGAGATCCAGGATGGAGTCGAACGTGTCCATCTCCGGCAGGTTGTTCGTGTGGTTGTGGAAGCCGACCCAAATTTGATGCTTGTCCGCAAACGGCGCGACGCGCGCGGCGAGGACGGCATTGCGCTCCGTGGTCACGGCCGTGCAGCCGAGCGCCTTGGCAACGAGGAAGTTGAACTCGATCTCCTCATTCGACTGACCGAAGCCCATCTTGTGGATGTGAATGTTCACGCCCGCGTCGTTGAACATCTTCCGCATCTCTACGCACTTGGCGATCTGCTGCTCACGCTCCGCATCGGTGATCTTGCCACCCTTGATGCCTGCGAAGAGCTGCGTCGGTCCGCCCATGAGTTCCGTCTCACTGAGGCCGTCATCGAGCAGCGCCTTGAGCGTCTCCTCGGCTGTCTTCGCCATGCTGCGATAGCTATACGTGATGCAACCGATGCGCACGCCGTTGAAGACCGAGTTGGGCTTGTCGGCGGCAGAGGTGAGCCGTGGAAGCGTGAAACCTGTGGCGGCTGCGACGGCGGTGCCGAGAAAGCTGCGGCGGGAGAGCGGGTTTGAGATCATGGGAAGGGTGAACGCCGAAGAGCGGCGTCTTTTGCCGGAATCGCTGGGAAATCATGGCCGTGGAGTTCCTCCAACTTCGTGGAGCGAGGCTGCGCAAGTCCACGGCGCGGCCCACGTTTTGAAGTGTGTTCGCTGAAATGCCGATGAAAACTTTCCCTCTCCTTGTTGCGGCCCTCCTTTCCGCCTCCATCCCCGCACTGGCCGGGGTCGTTTGTGAGGAGAGCGCGGAGCAGCTTGTCGTCACGCGCGATGGGCGGCATGTGCTGAGTTACCAGAAGACCATCCGGGTTCCGGCGGGGGTGGGGCCGGAGTATGGGCGGAGCGGATTCATTCATCCCGTCTCCACACCCTCGGGCCGGGTCATCACGGACGGCTACCCGGTGCCGCATCACGCGCATCAGCACGGGCTGTTCTTTGCCTGGAAGAAGGCCACGTTTGAAGGCGAGACGCTGAACTTCTGGGAGCCCGGCCCGGCCTCGGTGCGGCATGAAAAGGTGCTGGAGGTGATCAACGAGGACGCGCTCGCCGGCTTCCGCGTCGAACTCGCCCACGTCAACGGCGAGCGGACGATTTTGCGCGAGACTTGGACGGTGAAAGTAAATGCGGACACGGGTCACATCGACTTCACCTCGGAGCAGCGTTGCGTGGCGGACTCTCCCCTCACGCTGGACAAGATCCACTACGGCGGCATGTCGATCCGCGGCTCGCGCCAGTGGTTCCCGGACGCGCAGATCTCGGCGGGAAAGGGCGCAGTGAAGGATGAGTTTGTCGCCCCGTGCGCGATCCTCACCAGCGAGGGCCTGACCCAGACGAATGGCAATCACAGCCGCCCCCGCTGGGTGTGCATGTCCGGCCCCGTCGATGCCGCGCCGGTCTCGATCACCCTGATTCCGCATCCCACCAATTTCCGGCATCCCCAGCACGTCCGCCTGCATCCTGCGATGCCCTATTTCTGCTTCATCCCGACGGTGGAGGAACCTTTTCAAATCGAGCCGGGCAAACCCTGGGTATCACGCTATCGCATCATCGCCGAAGACGGCGCTCCCGACGCGGCGAAACTGGACGCCGTGCAGCGGGCGTTTGCGGGTGCGGAGTAGAGGGGGGATGGATGTATGCTGCGTGTCGAGAAGATCGCGAGCGTCCCTTGTCAAAAAGCTTCTGCCGCGCCTATGTGCCGCATCCTGCTGACAGTGACGATACGGTCGTTGCCCTCTCATCACGCCGCCTTCGGCTCACAAATGTGCGCCCAGCAGTGGACGTGGGGATCGCCGCGGAAGTACCAGATCATGTTCGGGCCTTCGATCTGCCAGACGTCCCAGCCGCCGTCCTTACCGACATCCTGGTTCTTGTAGAAGGCCATGTGCAGGTTGTCGAAACCGCCGGCTCCGATGTATTTCATGGACTCCTCGGCCTCGGATTTGCGGAAGGGCTTCAGCAGGTCGGCGATGACTTTTTAACGAGGTCTTTCTGGTCGGCGCTCATTTCGGAGAGGCGGATGCCTTCGAGACCCGAGGTCTTGCCGGTGAGTTTCACGGTGTCGTTGCCGTCCTCATCGCGGGATTCGGCGAGGAGGGCTGCTTCGCGTTGTTTGCCATCGAGCGCCTGGAAGACCTCGTTCGCATGCTTTGCCTGATACCAGTAGGCGTTGCCGGGATGATCGGGCTTTTCGTTGAAGCCTTGAGCCGCATGGCCGTAGAAGATCGGGCCGCCGAAGGCCGCGAGCGTGTTCATGGCTGGTTTGTATCAAACATGGCCCGAAAGAGGAAGTTTTGTTTTGCTGGGTGTTTGATCGCGAGCCGGCATCAAAGCGATGCTGAACGGGTATTTTCGACATGGAGCAAGTTCGCCGTTAATCGGCTTGTGAAACTTATCAGCACCACTTTTCTCTGCGGCGCGCTCTGGCTGGCCTTGATCACGGCCATGCATGGCTCGCTGAACTTGAAATGGTTTGCGTTCAAAGCGCCCGGCGCGGCGGCGGAGACTGAGAAGTTTCGCATCGGCTTCCTCCCGGTGACGTGCCACCTGACCTGCCCGGTGACGGATTTCATCAATCAGCAGGTCGAGGGGCAGAGCAGCTTTGATCCGGTGCGCTTCAGCGGCTGGCCGGAGCTGAAGGAGGCGTTTCTCTCCGGCTACACGCCCGCCACTTTCATCCTCGCTCCGATGGCGATGGCGCTGCGGGAGCAGGGCGTGCCGCTGAAGGTGGTCTATCTCGGCCATCGCGACGGCACGGCAATGATGGTTCACAAGGACTCCAAAATCTTCCGCTTTGAAGACCTGCGCGGGAAGCGGATCGCGGTGCCAAACCGCTACTCAAACCAGCGCCTGCTCATCTTCCGCGCTCTCAAGCAGGCGGGCATGACAATCAATGATGTGGAGCTGGTGGAGATGCCGCCGCCGGACATGCCGGCCGCGCTTTACTCGAAGGCGGTGGATGCCGTGACGAGCGGGGAGCCGTTCATGGGCCAGACGGAGATCGACGGCTACGGACGCGTGCTTTACCTGACGAAAGACGTGTGGCCGAATTTCATCTCCTGCGTGCTGGCGGTGCATGAGGACTTCATCAAAAACGACCGTGAGACCGTGCAGCGGCTCGTTGATGGAATCGCCAGCAGCGGCAAGTGGCTGGACCAGACGATGGAGCACCGCATGGACGCGGCGAAGTTTGTGTCGAAGAACTACTACAACCAGCATCCGCGCCTGCTGGAGTTCGTGCTGAGCAAGCCGCCGGACCGGGTGAAGTACACGAATCTCGCGCTGCGAAAGCCGGACTTCGAGGAGATCGAGGCGCTGGCCATTGAGGCGGGTGTCATTCAGAAAGATGTCATCTTTGAAGACTACACTGACGCGTCATTCGTGCCCGATGACTCGCTGGTGCAAGCCTCCAGCTACGAAGGATTGAAGGGTGGCGAGGTGCCGCCGAGGAAATAGACAGCCGTCATCGCATGAACCGTTTTTCCTCCATCTATCTGCCTCTGGCGACAGCGGCGATCTTCCTCGCCATCTGGCACAGCATGGTGCGTCTCTCCGGCAGCGATCTCTTCCCGACACCCATGGAAGTCGTGCATGGCATTCGCGAATTGATCGAAAAAGGCCTGCTGCTCAAATACATCGTCGCCTCGCTCTTCCGCGTGAGCTGGGGCTTCCTGCTGGCGGTGCTCGTTGGCGTGCCGCTGGGTTTGATCCTCGGCTGGTTTCGCCCCGCGTTTCAGGCGCTGAATCCGATGATCCAGATCCTGCGCCCGATCTCGCCCATCGCCTGGATTCCCGTGGCGATCCTGTGGTTCGGCATTGATGACACCGCGCCCGTGTTTCTCATTTTCCTCGCCAGCGTGTTTCCCATCACCGTATCATCCATGGCAGCCGTGCAGAACATGCAGCTCGTGTATCTGCGTGCGGCGCAAAACTTTGGCGTGAAGGGACCACAGCTCTTCCGCCGCGTCATTCTTCCCGCCGCGCTGCCGCAGATCATCACCGGCATCCGCATCGCACTCGGCATCGCTTGGCTCGTTGTCGTGGCGGCGGAAATGATCGCCGTGAACAGCGGGCTTGGTTATCTCATCATCGACGCGCGCAACGCGGGCAAGCGCTACGACCTCGTGGTCGCCGGCATGGTGATGATCGGCTTGATCGGGCTGGTGCTCGATCTGCTCATCCGGCAGCTTGAAAAATTCGACGAAGTGAAATGGGGCTATGGACAACGCTAAATCACTCATCCACGTCCGCGATTGCTGGAAGTCCTTCCCAGGCAAGAAAGCCGGGGAACAGGTGCATGTCCTGGAGCGCGTGAATCTCGATGTGAACGCGGGCGAGTTCGTCTGCGTCGTCGGGCCTTCCGGCTGCGGCAAATCGACGCTGCTGAACATCATCGGCGGCTTCTTCAAAGAGTCGCGAGGCGAGGTCAAGGTGGCTGGAGCGCCAGTGGACGGGCCTGATCCGCGCCGCATCTTCGTTTTCCAGGAAAACGGCGTCTTTCCGTGGCTCACCGTCGAGGAAAACATCGGTTTCGGCCTCATGTCGCGCCCGGCGGAGGAGCGGAAAGAACGTGTCACGCATTACATCAACATGGTCGGCCTCACTGGCTTCGAGAAATCCTATCCGCGCGAGCTTTCCGGCGGCATGAGGCAGCGCGTGGAGATCGCACGCGCCCTCGCCGCCAATGCCGAGGTGCTTTACATGGACGAGCCCTTCGGCGCGCTCGACTTCCTCACGCGCATCAAAATGCGCACCGACCTGATCCGCATCTGGCAGGCGGAAAAGAAGACCATCGTCTTCGTCACACATGACATCGAGGAGGCCGTGCAGCTCGCCGACCGTGTCGTCGTCATGAGCCGCAGGCCCGCCACCGTGGCGGAGGAAGTCGTGGTCGATCTGCCGCGTCCGCGCGATCTCGACTCCCCCGGCTACCTCGCCGCGCGCGACCGAATCTTTGCCATCATGGGCATGGACGTGCATGGTGGCGGCGCAGGCGATCCGAAGTGACTTTTGTGCGCCAACCAACGTAATACCAACCAGCATGAATCACGATCACGACGTCCTCATCATCGGCGGCGGCCCTGCCGGCACCAGCACGGCGGCCATTCTGGCGGAACACGGCCACAAAGTTTTGGTCATCGAGCGGGAGAAGTTTCCACGCTATCACGTCGGTGAGTCGTTGATTCCCTTCACTTTTGGGCCGCTGGAGCGGCTGGGCCTGATCCCCACGATGAAGAAATCGCACTTCACCAAAAAATACAGCGTCAGCTTCGTGCAGCCTGACGGGCGTCGCTCGCAGCCGTTCTATTTTTACAACCGCTATGACCGGGAGACCGTGGCACAGACCTGGCAGGTGCTGCGCTCGGAGTTTGATCAGATGCTCATGGACCATGCGCGCGGCAAAGGCGCCGAAGTACGCGAAGAGACAACCGTGACGAAGTTGCTCAAAAACGACAGCGGCCGGGTCATTGGCGTCGAGGTGCAATCCAAGGACGGCTCAAAGGAGCACTTGCTGGCGAAGCTTGTCATCGATGCCTCCGGCAAGGAAGCTTTCGCCTCCGTTCGCGAGGGCTGGCGCGTGGGCGACCCGTATCTCAACAAAGTGGCCGTGTGGACCTACTACAAAGGCTCCAAGCGCGAATCCGGCATCGACGAAGGCGCGACGACGATCGCCTTCGTGCCGGACAAAGGCTGGTTCTGGCACATCCCACAGCACGATGACATGGTCAGCGTCGGCGTCGTGGCCGAGGGGAAGTACCTGAGCCGCGACGGCGTGCGCGATCCGGAGACGATGTTCCAGCGCGAAATCGGCGAGAACCAATGGATCAAGGAGCATCTCTCCCAGGGCACCTGCACCGGCGAATACTGGATCACCAGCGAGTATTCGCGGCATTCCAAGTACGGCGCGTCACCTGGGCTGCTGCTCGTCGGCGATGCGTATGCCTTCCTCGATCCGGTGTTCAGTAGCGGCGTCATGCTGGCGCTGAAAAGCGGCGTGCTGGCCGGTGACGCCGTGCATGAGGCCCTGGTGGCGAATGATGTGTCACCCCAGCGCTTTGACGAATACTCGCGCCTCATGCGCCAGGGCATCGATAACATGCGCAAGCTCGTCTATGCCTTCTACGACCCTAATTTCTCGTTCAAAGATGTGGTGATGAAGTATCCCGACGCAGGCGATGAGATCACCGACTGCCTTTCCGGCGACGTGAACAAGGACTACTCCGGTCTTTGGAAGAAAATCCGCGAGTTCGCTCCGCTTCCCGACGAGCTGCCCTACGGCATGCCCTTGGCAGCCTGAGTTGGGGATGAAGTGCTTTTCATTTTCTTGAACGGGGTGTTGGAGCATCTTCCCGCACCGCCATGAAAACGCATCTTCTCCACACCTGTCTCGCTCTCTGCACCCTCTCCGCCCTTCAAGCCCGCACCTGGACCGAGGCCCAGTCCGGCCGCACTCTGGAAGGTGACTTCGTCAAAGTGCAGGACACTTCTGTGGTGGTGCGCCTCGCAAACGGCTCCACCACCCAGCTTCCGCTCGCACGCCTGAGCGAGGCGGATCAAACCTTCGTCAAAGAACAAACTGCGGCAGCCCCCGCCACTGCGGCAAAGTCCGACGAGAAAACCGTGTCGAAGGACGACGTGAAGAAACAACTGCTCGGCACCTGGGACGGCTACATGGCCGACGGCGACGGCTCTCGGCATGGCGACATCCGTCTTGAAATCACCGAGGAAAAGATCACCGCCTCCAATCCACGCGGGAACGCCACCATGGGAGCGGGCACTTACAAGCTCAGCGGCCGCCGCATCGACGCCACCGGCACCGAAGGCCAGTTCGCCGGGAAAAAATACGAGGGCATCTTCGAGCTCGATGGCAAAACCCTGAGGTGGTGCTCCGCGAATGACAACCCAAGCTCCAAGCGTCCCAGCAAGCTGCAAACCAACATCCAGGCAGGCCAGTTTCTCATGGTGCTGGAGAAGAAATAGCACCTGACGTTCAGCACCAGCCTGAGTTTGTCGATTGTGAAAGCTCGTCGAAGCGCATTGCAGCACCTTCACCGTGCGTCTGGCTGCGGCTTGAGCTTCTTCACGCTCCACACCGCGAGCAGGAAAACCACGATGATGCCCAGACCGATGGCATTTTCTCGGAACGACGGCGGGAACACGAGGACATAGCCCGCGTCCTTCACCAGCGCCGCGAAGCTGGAGACGCAGAACGGCATCAAAAACAGCCGGAACACCACCCACGGGTCCATCTTCGACGCGGTGCTCCCCGCAGACCGTGTGCTGAGGATCAGCGCCGCGCCGATGATGCCGCTCAGCCCGAGCGAGGTCACCCAGATGCGCGGTGAGGCGTCGAAATGATGGGCGATGCTCACCACCCACCAGATGAAGTAGCACCAGAGGACGATGCGGCCTGTGGAGAGGTTTTGGAGATAGCGGATAAGGGACATGCGCTGATGGTGTAGCGCTTCGCATGCCATGTCGAGGGCGTGCCATGCGCATCGGCGTGCTGCTACGAGAAGCGCGTAAAACGAGTTTTCCAACTCGTTCCCCATCAGAGAAAAACGAGTTGGAAAACTCGTTTTACGTCAGCACGTCCTTCACCACCTTCGCAGACTCCACGCCGGTGAGTTTGAAATCCAAGCCCTGAGAGCGGAAGGTGAAGCGCTCGTGATCAATGCCGAGCTGGTGCATCACCGTCGCATGCAGATCACGGACATGGACGGGTTTTTCGGCCACGTTGTAGCTGAAGTCGTCCGTCGCGCCATAGGTGACGCCGGGTTTCACGCCACCACCAGCCATCCACATCGTGAAACAACGCGGATGATGATCGCGACCCGCCTCGGGGCTGTCCCACTTGCCTTGGCCTGCGACGCCACGACCGAATTCGCCGCCCCAGATAACGAGTGTGTCATCCAGCAGGCCGCGTTGCTTCAAATCTTTGATCAAAGCCGCGCTCGGCTGGTCGGTGTCGCGACAACGCGCGGTGCACCAGCTCGGCAACCGGCTGTGATGATCCCAATCGGGATGGAAGAGCTGGATGAAGCGCACGCCGCGCTCCGCGAGGCGTCGTGCGAGGATGCAATTCGCCGCGTAACTGCCTGCGCGGCGTGAATCGGGGCCGTACATCTCGAACACATGATCCGGCTCATCGCTGAGGTCCGTCAGCTCCGGCACACTGGCCTGCATGCGGTAGGCCATCTCATACTGGCGGATGCGCGTGGTGATTTCCGGGTCCTGCGTTTGCTCAAAACGCATCTGATTCAGCTCCGCGAGGCCATCCAACATGCCACGCCGCAAATGACGCGGCAGACCCTCGGGATCAGTGAGATAAAGCACAGGGTCTTTCGAGTTGCGCAGCTTCACGCCCTGATAACGGCTCGGCAGGAAGCCGCTGCCCCAGTAGTGATCGTAGAGCGGTTGATCGCTCGGGCGCTGCATCTTCGAGATGAGCACGAGATAGTCCGGCAGGTTGCGGTTCACGCTGCCGAGGCCGTAGCTGATCCACGCGCCCATGCTTGGCCGTCCGGGAAGCTGATGACCGGTCAAAAACTGCGTCATGGCCGGCGCATGGTTGATTTGATCCGTCGTCATCGACTTGATGAAGCACAAATCATCCGCCACACCCTGCAAATGCGGCAGCCACTCACTAATGGTCGCACCGCTCTGGCCACAGCGTGAAAAATTCGTGATGCCCGGCAGGATGAGCTGCTTCTGGTTCGCCGTCATCGTCGTGAGCCGTTGGCCTTGACGCACCGACTCCGGCAATTCCTTGCCCGCCCACTGCATCAGCCCCGGCTTGTGATCAAACAGCTCGATTTGCGAAGGCCCGCCCGATTGCGTGAGGAAAATGACGCGCTTCGCCTTCGGCGCGAAATGCGGCAGGCTGGGCAACCCCATCATGTCTTGCTGTGCCATCGAGTTCAGCGCCATCGCGCCGACGGAGACGCCGGTGCATTGGCCGAGGAAGTAGCGGCGGGTGGTGTTGAGAGGTGATTCACTCATGCGTGATGGCTTCGTCGAGATTGAGCACCAGACTGGCGACGAGCGTGTGCGCGGCGAGTTCGGGCGTGGCTTGCAGTTTGCGGGCGTCTTCGGGGTGAGCGCGGTAATGCGTCAAAGCGCGGTCGAGTTCGCGTTGGAGCACGGCGAGTTCCTTCGCGGTCGCCTGGCGCGTCAAAACGGCCCGGTAGAGCAGTTGCAGGCGGTCTTCGCTCTTTGCGGCCAGCATCCGCTTGGCGAGGGCTTGAGAGGCTTCCATCATCGTCTCGTCATTCAACAGCGTGAGCGCTTGCAGCGGTGTGTTCGTGCGCGTCATAGCCACCTCGCACACGCGGCGCTGAGCACTGTCGAACAAGAACGTCGGCGCGATGCTGCGACGCCAGAACGCATACAGCGTGCGCCGATGCTGTGCCGCACCCTGGCTCGGCTCATAGGTGAAGCGGCCCATGAATATCTCCTCCCACACTCCTTCCGGCTGATGCGGTCGCACCGGTGGTCCGCCGAGCGCGGGATTCAGCAAACCGGAGGAAGCGAGCGCGGCATCCCGGATCATCCACGCAGGCAAGCGGAAGCGTGGACCGCGTGAAAGCAAGAGATTGGACGGATCAGATGGATCGGTTCGATCTGAGGCTTGCTGATACGTTTCACTGGTCACGATGGTCTTGATCAGCCGCTTCACATCCCAGCCGTGCTCCATGAAATCCACGGCCAGCCAGTCGAGCAGCTCGGGATGCGTGGGGCGCTGGCCTTGCAGGCCGAAATCATCCGGCGTGCGCACCAAACCGGCGCCGAAGAGCATCTGCCAGACATGATTCACGAACACGCGGGCTGTGAGCGGATTGTCCTTCGATGTGATCCATTTCGCGAGGCCAAGACGATCTCGCGCCACATCCTTCGGCCACGGCGCGATGGCGGCGGGCACATCCCGCTGCACCACATCGCCTTTTTTGTCCCAAACACCGCGCACGAGCACATGTGTGTCGCGTGGCTCCTTGCGCTCGGCCAGCACCATGACGTTCAATTTGCCTGCGGCGGCCTGCACCTCCTTGAGCTGGGCGTTCGCACGATCCAGCGAGGCTTTCGCGAGCTGATACGGCTCATAATCCTCCAAAAACTGCGCCAGCAGCCGTTCGCGCTCGATTTTTCCCTGCGCGAGATTTTCTAGCGGCGCGGGGCCGATCTCACGCACAGCGGGTCCGGGCTGATCCGTCGCGGAAAGGCGAAATTTCGCAATGTTCGCGTCGCCATTCGTCGAGCGCTGCTTCAGCTCGAAGATCAGCTCCTCATCGCTTTCGAGCACCAGCGGATTGGCGAGTTCATAGAGCGCGGTGTGGGGCTGGTCTTTGGGAAAACCCTTCGTGGTCCAGCCGTTGCGTGGATCGTCGTCGAGCGTGCCTTTCACATCGCCATACTCGCGGGCCTTGCCCTCGACCTTGGTGTCGGAAACAGCGCCGCTCACGAGAACGTCACGAATCTGCGAGCTGCCCTTGCGGCGCACCTGCACCTTGATGTCGGTCAGGATGAACTCGCCGTCCTTGCCGCGTGAGAGCACGCCGTTTTGCGGCAGCACTTCGAGCTTCAAACCAGTGAGGCGGGGCCGTTTAATGGTCGAAATGAGCCGGTAGTCGTCCTGCTTTGGATTCGGGCCGCTGGCGGTGACGACGGCATCTTTGTCCTGCGCGAGTTTGGAGCCTTCCTGCGACTCCACACTGCCGCGAACGACGTGCCAGGCTTGGAAGGCGGAAGACGGACGTCTTCCTCTACTGAGGTTCGCTTGTTGCTCGGCGAGCCATTTCGCGAAGGGATTTTCGGCATCGGCTTTGGCGTTCGCTTCGATGGGCTTGCGCACATCGACGAGCTTCTGCGCTTCATCGACAGCATGCTTCGCATGCGGTGATTGGTAGCTCAGATAAGGATTCGCTTTCGTGCCAGCAGAGCCGTCCTCGTCGATACTGTTGAAGAAGGCGTTGAGGCTGTAGTAATCCGCGTGGGAGATGGGATCAAACTTGTGCGTGTGGCACTGCGTGCAGCCGAGCGTGAGACCGAGCCAGACGGTGCCCATTGTGTTCACGCGGTCGATGACGTAGTCGATGCGGCTTTCTTCTTTGTCTCGTCCACCTTCGCCGTTCGTCATGTGATTGCGGTGAAAGCAGGTGGCGAGTTTTTGCTCCGGCGTGGCATTGGGCAGCAGGTCGCCCGCGAACTGCTCCAGCGTGAACTGATCGAAGGGCTTGTTCGCGTTGAAGGACTCGACGACGTAGTCCCGCCAGGGCCAGTTTGTGCGCGTGGCATCGGATTGGAAGCCGTCTGTGTCGGAGTAGCGGGCGGCATCGAGCCAGAACATGGCCATGCGTTCGCCGTAGTGCGGAGACTTGAGTAGCTGGTCGATGGAGTCGGACTGGTTCGACCTGTCTGACAAGTCCGACGGCGGCAGCCCCGTGAGATCGAACGAGAGTCTGCGACGCAGCGTGTGTTCGGGAGCTTTCGGAGAGAGCTTCATGCCATCCTTCGCGAGACGGGCTTTCACGAAAAAATCCACCGGATGACCTTCGACCTTCGCTTTGACCGGCTTTTCGAGAGACCAGTGCTTCCCCCACACTGCGCCCTCGGCGATCCAGCGCTTCAGCAGTGCCACTTGCTCCATTTTGAGCTTCGGTTTGTGAGACTTCGGCGGTGGCATGATCTCCTCGGGATCGTCGGTGGTGATGCGGTCGATGAAATCGCCGGACTTCAGCACCTCGCGGGCACCTTCCTGCGTATCGAGCCGCAGATCGGCTTTGCGGTGGCTCTCGTCTTGTCCGTGGCAAGCGAGGCAGTTGTCCGAAAGCAGCGGCAGCACCTCGCGGCTGAAGCTCACGGGCTCCGCAGCGGCGGAAGCGGTGAGACAGAGGAGGAGAAGCAGATGTTTTGACATGCGGAGCACCATGAACACACCAACGCGCTCTGAACATGCAAGGTGCGTGCATCGGCTTTGGACAATCCTGAGATTTTGCACCTTCTGACCTCGAACGACGACGTGATTCGGCGCGAACAAAAGTGTTCGTGGTAAGCCTGGATTATTCACAAAGGCAAAAACGCGGGCTGAGCTTTGGCGGGCATTGCGATAGCAATGTGAGGTGGTCAACCATTGCCAAAGCAGCTTGCTGACGAGTTGATCCCCGACTGCGTTGATGCGCAACTGCCCTGTGGCACCCGACTGCGTTTTTATTTCAACAAGCTGCTCATGGCATGGAATGCATTAAGGTTGGGCGATTTCCAGCACGGCGAGCACGGGCCGGTGATCCGAAGCCATGGCTTCAGGGAGCACCTCGCTGCTCACAAGCCGGAATTGGTTCTTCGCGCGGTAGAAGATGTAGTCGATGCGTGATTTGGGATTCACCGAAGGCACGGAGGGTGTGCGGGCGTCGTCGATGGCGTGGGTCCAGCTTTGTTCGAGGATCGTGACTGGTTCGTCCTCCGGCTTCGCATTGAAATCACCCACGAGGATGGTGCGCAGCTTGTCGGCCGGATCAGCGAAGAGTTTATTGATGGCCCTCGCTTCTTCGATCCGATCTTCGGGCACATTGTGCTGGAAGTGGGTGCTGATGAAACGCAGCGGCCTGCCATCGGGAGCCTTCACGGTGATGACGAGCGCACCACGCGGATACGTTTGCCGCTCCGGCGTGGCATCGGTGTAGGGCAGCGGCTGGATGTGTTCATCGAGAATGGGCAGACGCGTGAGCACGGCATTGCCAAAGAGCCCGCCCTCATAGTGTTGCGTGGGGCCGAAGCGTGCCGTGAGGCCGGTCATCTCGCCGAGCTTCTGCAACTGATGCACACGGCCCGAACGCAGCACGCCGACATCGACCTCCTGCAGCGCCACGAGATCCGGCTTGGCCGCCTTGATGACATCGGCCAGCCGCTGGATGTTGTACTGGCCATCCATGCCCAGGCCGTAGTGGATATTGTAGCAAAGCACACGCAGCGTCCGCGGCGTTTCCGCCAAGGCATTTTGGATGCTGAATGCGGCGGTGATGAGAAGGATGAAGAGCTTCATGAGAAGAGGATGCTTCAGTCAAACTTCACACTCATCACCCATGCGGGGCCTTTGCCGCAGTCGTAGGTTTTGAGCGGAGTCAAAGCGCCGGTTTCGACGTTGCGGCGGAAGACGATGAGCTTGTGCGATCCTTCACCGGCTGAGACGATGAATTGATCGCCAGGCACGAGGCAGAAGGAGCGCGGCGTCTTTTCCGTCGGTGTCTGACCATGTGCAGTGAGTTCGCCGGTTTGCGCACTCACGGAGAAGACGGCGAGGCTGTCGTGGCCGCGATTCGAGGCATAGACGAAGCGGCCATCGGCGCTGACATGGATGTCGGCGCAGGAGCCTTTGTCTCGCCAGTCTTCGGGCACGGTGGGCACGCTCTGGCGGGCTTTGAGCGTGCCGTTGGTGGCATCGTAATCGCACAGCGTCACGCTTTTGCCCTGCTCGTTCACGAAGTAGGCCCACTTGCCATTCGGGTGAAACTGCATGTGACGCGGCCCCTCGCCCTCGCCGCCCGGGAGATGCGGCGGCGTGTTGCGCGTGAGCGTGCCGGACTGTGCATCGAAGCGGAGCTGCTCCACCTTGTTCAGCTCGCCCACATGAGGCACGAAGGCGAACTTGTTCGCCGGATCGACCTGGATGCAGTGCGCCTTCTTGCCCGTATCGAGCGTGACAACGGGCAATCCAGTCACACGGCCGTCTTTGACCGCCGACAAACCAACGACGCCCTCGCTGTAAGACGCCGCGAGGAGCCAGCGGCCGGTTTTGTCGGCGAAAACATAGGCCGCATTGAATCCAGCATCCGCGAAGGTTGGATTCGAGAGCGCTCCGGTCTTCGCATCGACATTGAGCGTGGCAAACTGCTTCGCTGAGCGCACCGAAGCATAAAGATGCCTGTGATCCGGGCTGATCGAGAGACTTCCCGGCGCTCCCGGCAACGGTGCTTCTCCGAGGCGCTTCAAATCTCCCGATGCTTCATCCAGCGACCAGATCGCGATGCGCTTCTCGCCACTTTCAGAGACATAAACGATAGTCGGCCCGGCAAAGGCAGAGGTGACGAGGCAGAGAAGTGTGAGGATGGCTTTCATGGTATTTGTTTCAGTTGTTGAGATCATTCGCACGCACAGCGGCGAGCTTCGCGGTGATCTTCGTCTTCCATTCCTCGACGCGGGAGACGTGATCCAGGGACTGGGCGAGGTTGGTGTATTGCAGCGGGTCGTTTTGCATGTCGAAGAGCTCAATGCCTTTGGAGGCGTCTTCAGTGTATTGAATGAAGACCCAGCGGTCATCGCGGAGCATGAGACCCTTGCTGGTGCCTGCGATGCTGAAGACGGTATCGTGTACCTTCGCCTTTGGATCATCGAGAATGGGGCTGATGTCCTTGCCTTGCAGGCGGGCAGGGACTTCGAGGCCGCATAGCTTGGCGGTGGTGGGATAGAGGTCGAGCAACTCGACGAGGGAATCGCTCACGCCGGGCTTTTTGCCCGGCACGCTCACGATCAGAGGCACGCGGGCCGATTCGTCATGCAGGCTCACTTTGGCCCAGAAATCGTGCTCGCCGAGGTGGTAGCCGTGGTCACTGGTGAAGATGATGATCGTGTTGTCCGCCTGACCGGACTTTTCGAGCGCGTCGAGCACCTTGCCGACCTGCGCGTCCATGAAGCTCACCGCCGCATAGTAGCCGGAGACGGCCTTTTTTTGCTTCACGATGTCCATCTGCATGTTCACGCTGGTCTTGTAGTTGATACCGGGCTTCGGGATGTCGTCCCAATCACCGGGCACCTTCTCCGGCAGCGTCATCTGCTCGTATGGATACATATCGAAATACTTCTTCGGTGCGACAAAGGGCACATGCGGCCGCACGAAGCCGACGGCGAGGAAAAACGGCTCCTTCGAATGCTTCTCGATGAGCTCGCAGGCTTTCACGGCCGTTTTGCCATCGGAGTGATCATCGTCACCGCCGTCTGCCGCCACGATGACGAAGGTGTTGCCACCCATGACGGGTTTTTTGCCATCCGCGTTCTTTTCCAAGGTCTCGCCGATGCCTGGAGCCTGCCACTCGGGCCCCTGGCTATTGAAGCGCTCGGTCCATGACGCTGGATCGTCCGCCTCGTCGCCGCCTTTCTCGATGCCGCCGGGCACGCCCATGTGGAAGATCTTGCTCACGCGGGCTGAGTAGTAGCCCGCGTTCTTGAAATGCTGCGGCCATGTCGCGCGATCTCCAATCGCGGCGCGGGGGCTGATATAGCCCTGCACGCTGGTCGCATGAGGATAGTAGCCGGAGAGAAACGACGCCCGCGACGGACCGCAGTAGGTTCCCTGGCAATACGCCCGCGTGAAGCGCATCCCACGGGTCGCGAGCCGGTCGATGTTCGGCGTCTGGCACACCTTGTTGCCGTAACAATCGAGCGCGGTGGAGGTCAGGTCGTCGGAGATGATGAAGAGGACGTTCGGCTTGGCCCTGAGGAGCGAGGAGCAGAGAAAAAGGAGGCAGGCCGTGATGAAAAACTTCATTACCACTGAACGGTGGCATGTCGCCCCTCTGTCATCGCAGACTTAGCACAAGAGATTGCGCCATTCGCGACCACGCCCATCATGTCCGGCAAGCAGCTCATGGTTCCCGCACAAATCACCTTTGACCAAGCCGAGCGAAAACGGCTGCTTTTCGTGGCGATGAGCGGTGTGCGCGTCTTTGACCAGGAACTGCTGAAGCTGGGCCTCACGCTGCCCGGTTTCGTCGAGCGCAGCCGGGTGATCGCCTCGCTGCCAAGCCTCGGTCTGCTGACACTGGCGGCCCACACGCCGGAGGACTGGCAGATCGGTTATCGCGAATACGACGAACTGCCGGCAGATGCGGCGCGATCCATCGCGGAGGAGGGTTTCGCCGTCGTGGCGCTCTCCGCCCTCACGGCACGGATTGATGAAGCGTATGCCTTGAGCCAGGAACTCCGCTCACTGGGCATTCTCGTGATCATCGGCGGCTTGCACGCCAGCGCGCTGCCCCACGAGGCCGCACAGCACTGCGACATCGTGGTAAAAGGCGAGGGCGAAATCGTCTGGTCGCAAATCCTCGCCGACCTGGAACGTGGAAGCTGGCAACCTCTCTACGATTCCGCCACTGCGGGGCTGCCCTCGCGTTTTCACGAAGCGCAGCCCGTGCCGCGTTACGACTTGCTGGAGCTGGATCGCTACAACCGCCTCACGTTGCAGACGACGCGCGGATGTCCGCTGCATTGCTCGTTCTGCGCCGCTTCACGCACCATCAGCCCGTATCGCAAGAAGTCCTTGGAGCAGGTCCGTCGTGAGCTGGAGGCTGTCCTGGCCTTGTGGCCGCGTCCGTTCATCGAACTGGCGGATGACAACACTTTCGTGGACAAGGCGTGGTCGCGGGAGCTGGTGGCCTTGCTGGCAGATCATCCGGTGAAGTGGTTCACCGAGTCAGACATCTCGCTGGCCGATGACGATGCGCTGCTGCGGCTGCTTGGCCGTTCGGGATGTGCGCAGGTGCTCATCGGACTGGAGTCGGCTTCTCCCGATTCGATGCGTGGGCTCGATACGCGGGATTGGAAATCGCACCGGCATCGCGATTATGCGGAGAAGGTGCGCCGCATCCAGGACCAGGGCATTTCCGTGAACGGGTGCTTCATCCTCGGTTTCGACCAGGATGGATCAGACATCTTTCAGCGCACCTTGGATTACATTGACTCGCTGGAGCTTGCGGAGGTGCAAATCACGCTGCTCACGCCGTTTCCAGGCACCAGCCTGCGTCAGCAATTGGAAAAGGAGGGCCGGATTCTGGAGGATGCGTGTTGGAGCCAGCACACGCTCTTTGATTTGACCTTCCAACCCGCACGCATGTCTGTGGGCGAGATGAAAACGGGCTTTCGCAGTCTCATGCGCGAGGTCTATTCTGAGGAGCGCGTGGCTTGTCGCCGCAAGATTTTTCAACACTGCATCCGCCAACGCCATTCATGAGCACTTCAGCCTCGCTTCCACGTTTCTGGTTCCGCCTGCTGACGTTCCGCGCCACCGCCGAGGACTATGAGTGCCTTCATCGTGGGCATTTGATCGCCGGCCTCATCGCTTGCTGGCTGGTTGGCATCGGTCGCTACTGGGATGACACACGCGCCACCCTGCTGCAACACACCGGGATCGGGTCGGTGATATATGTGTTCGTCCTGGCGGCGGTGATGTGGATAGTCGTCAAGCCCGTGGCTCCAGCGCGCTTCACCTACACGGGCATTCTGACTTTCATCACCTTGACCTCACCGCCCGCGGCTCTCTACGCCATTCCAGTGGAAAAATGGATGACGCTGGAAGCCGCGAACCTTATGAACCTACGGTTCCTGGGCATTGTGGCACTGTGGAGGATAATTTTGTGGATTCATTATCTGTGTCGTCATGGGAAACTCTCTGCGGCTGGAGCGTTGTGCGTCGCCGCCGTGCCGCTTGCGGCTATCTTCATCACGCTGGTCAATTTGAACCTGTCCCACGCTGTCTTCAACGTCATGGGCGGCATTCGCGAGGCAGACAAGACGTCCCAAGACGCCGCTTACGGTATGTTGAACATTCTCGGCCTTCTTTCCGTGCCCGTTTCGTTCCTAGCCTGCCTGGGATGGCTGTGGATGGTTCTCGAAAGCCGGAGCGAGCGAAAGATGCTGAAAGCAATGCGGCTCAAGGCTTCTTCAAAGTAGGTTCCCCCTTCAGCCAGCCGAGCGATGTGAGGGACTTGTCGTTTTCGAGGAGCAGGGATAGGGCGGGTTTCATGGCAGTTTGATCGGTTCCTTTTCGAAATCGGTGGGTGAGACCCAGCCGGCGTTCATCTTCTCGCCGCGCATGAATTTCTCATAGAAGCCTGCGCCGTGGGTGGCGGGGTATTCGTCGAAGATTTTGCCGTTTCCGGCCATGCGCGGGTCGTTTTGGGCCTTGAGTTCGGATTCCATGCGCTCGCGCAGTTGTTTCACGGTTTCGAGGTGGACGGATTCACCGGCGAGGTTGCGTGCGCAGCCTGCATCGACGGTGAGATCGTAGAATTCCTCGGCGGGGCGCAGGCCGAAGTTGAGCTGCCAGAACTTGTCGCCGCGGTCCTTGCGACCGAGTTCGAGGATGAGCGACTTGGTGGGGCCGCCGTCGGTGTCGAGGTAACCGGTCTCGGGATTGCCCGCAGGCCAGCGCGTTGGCTCGTAGTTCTTTAAAAAGAGATGCGTGTCGGTAACGATGCCGCGGATGGGATAGCCCCAGTCGTGCGGGCGGCCGACATCGGTGCGTTCCTTGCCGATGAGCGTGTGATCGCGTTCCGCGATGACTCGGCCACTTTGGTCGCTTTCGATGATGGGCCGCCAGCTTTTGCCGGTGACGGGCATCATGCCGCTGTCTTTCTCCGCGATGCCCGCGTAGTCGAGGATGGTGGCGGCGAGGTCCGTGAAGTTGACGAAATCATCCACCACGCGACCTGGCTTCTTCAAGCCGCCGGCGAAGCGGATGGCGAGCGGCACATGATTGCTGTCCTCGTAGGCGTAGCCTTTGCAGCGCGGGAAGGGCATGCCGTGATCGGCGGTGACGATGATGAGCGTGTTGTCGAGCTGGCCGCGCTTTTCGAGTTCGGCGATCATGCGAGCGAGGTGGTTGTCGGTGTGCTCGACCTCGAAGGCATAGTCGAGCATGTCGTGGCGCACGATCTCGTCATCGGGCCAGTAATCCGGCACCTTCGAGATGTCGGAGAGCTTTTTGCCGCCCTTCTTCACGCCGGATTGGAATTCATAGCCGCGATGCGGCTCCAGACTGCCATACCAGAAGCACCACGGGCCGTCTTTCGGCGCGGCGTCGAGGAAATCGGTGAAATTCGCCGCGTAATCGTTGTTGCCCATGCCGGCAGCGGGTGGTTTGGCCTTGTGCTGGTTGAAGGGCTTGCCGGTGATCTGGCGCGGCTTGCCGTTCGCATCATTGGCGATGCCGGGGCCCCAGCCTTTGCCGGTGATGCCCATGTGCCAGCCTTTCTCCGTGAGCACCTCCGGCCAGCTTTTCAGCTTCGCGGGGAAGAAGGCCATGTGATTTCCCGCCTCCTCATTCTGCCACGCATGACGGCCGGTGAGCACGATGGCGCGTGATGGCGCGCATTTCGCCACGGGCGTGTAGGCCTTCGTGAAAAGCACGCCTTCCTTTGCGATGCGGTCAAACGCGGGCGTCTTCACCCACGGCGTGCCGTAGGCACCCGCATGCGCTCCCCAGTCATCGGCGATGGCGAAGAGAATGTTGGGCTGCGCCGCGAAGAGCGAAGGGCAGAGGGCGAAGAGAAGGAAAGTGATGCGCTTCATGGAGCGGATGGGAACGGGCGGGAGGCAGATGGCTTTCGTCTGAAGCGCGGCATCGTGGTATTATTGTGCGCAGGGTGCGTGCAAATGGGGCGATGTGCCGCGGATCGTGGGAGAATGGCCGGTTCTGTGCTGTTGTGTCATGCAACCCCCTTAAAATCCTATGACTGTTTGTGAGCGCCGCCTTGGCTGGTTGTGCATGGCCGCCTCTGGCCTGATGACGACGATTTGGTTCCCAAACCCGGCTTCAGCCGCCACGGTTTACTGGGATCTTAACGCAGAAACCGCAGGAGCCGGGGGAGCGACACCGACCGGCACTTGGAACGCGGGCGACATGTTCTGGAACCCGCTTGCCGATGGCACCGGAGCGGTCGCGGCATGGACGGCGGGTGACATCGCCGTGTTTTCCGCCGGAAGCGATGCAACGGGCGCGTTCACGATCAGTGTGGACGGCACGCAGAGCATCGGCGGCCTGCGGTTTGAGGAAGGACAGGTGACGCTGGCGGGCGGCACGCTGGCGCTGGCGGCGGATTCGGAGTTGTTTGTGGCTTCGGGGCTGCAGGCGGCGGTCTCTTCGCTGTTCTCCGGCAATGCGCGGCTCACGAAAACTGGCGCGGGCACCCTGGTGCTCAGCGGCAACAGCACGGACTTTACCGGCGCGCTGGTGCTGCAGGAGGGCACGCTGCGCGCCGTGGGGCCGAACACGCGGGCGCTGGGCGCGGGCACGCTGGAATTGAGCGGCGGTGTGCTGCACCTCATGAACGCGGGGAACCTGACCTTCGGCCGCAACACCACACTGAATGCCAGCGCCACGATCATCGCCGACGCCATCACCGCGGGCAGCGTGGACACGACTTTCACGTTTGGCACGCTGAACGTGGCCAGCGCGGCCACGCTGACGGTGAATCGTGGTGCGAACATCACCGGCTCCTCGATTTACGGCCGTGCGACTTTCGGCGCGACGACGCTCGGCGGAAACCTGACGCTGGCCCTGGGCGCCACGAGCATTACCACCTTGGGAGCGCTCAGCGAGTCCGTGGCGGGGCGCAGTCTGACGCTGAGCGGAGCGTCGAACTCCACTTCGATCCTGATTCTCAACGGGGCTTCCACGCTGACAGGCGGCTTTGTCATGACTTCAGGCCGCGTCTATGCCAGCGTGGCGAACTCTCTGGGGCCGTCTGGATCGACGACGACGGTGAATGCTGGCAATCTGGAGCTGCGGCATGTGAATGCGGCGGCCGGCACCCAGTTGATCTTCAACAACACGGCCACGCTCTCGCTGATCAACAACGGCACGGTGAACTGGAACATCGGCGGCGGCATCACGCACAATGGTGGCACGCTCACGATCACCTCGGGGCGCTCGTCCTCGACGAATTTCGACCTGCGCACGCACACCCTGGCCGGAGGCATCGCCCTGAATGGCAATCTCGTGCTCAACCCGGCCCAGGAAACCACGCTGGTGCTGGGCGGTGTCATCACCGAGCTGAGCGGGGCACGGACCTTGACGAAAAGCGGGGTTGGCATCGCCCGGCTGGACGCCGCCGCCTCCTACAGCGGCCTGACGACCCTCGGCAACGGCGTGATGCGGCTCGGTGTGGCCGGGGCGTTGCCCTCCGGGACTGGGAAGGGGAATCTCACCATGAACCCCACCACGGGCCTGACCGCCGTGCTGGATTTGAACGGCTTCAACCAGACACTCAACGGTCTTTCCAGCTCAGGCGTGGGCACGAGCCGCATCGACAACACGGCAGTGGGAGCCGCGACGCTGACCATCGGCGCGGCAGATGGCGGCGGGGTGTTTGCAGGCGTGGTGCAAAACACGGGAGGCGCCTTGAGCCTGGCGAAGACCGGTGCGGGCGTCATCGCGCTCTCGGGCGCGAACACCTACTCTGGCCGCACCACGGTGAACGCGGGTGTGCTGCTGTTCGCCAAGGCCTCGGCGCTTTACAATGGCAGTTCCGCCGCATGGACGGCGGAGAACCTGCTCATCAACTCCGACGGCACGCTGGCGCTGAATGTGGGCGGCGCAGGCGAGTTCACACTGGCGGATGTCAATCTCATCGCGGCTTTGGGCACCGCAGACGGCGGGTTTCAAAGCGGATCTTTTCTTGGACTCGACACGACGAACGCGGGCGGCTCCTTCACCTACGGCTCCCTCCTTGCCGACACTCACAGCGGCGCGAACTCGCTGGGCCTCATGAAGCTGGGCACTGGCACGCTGATCCTCGGCAACAGCAACACCTACTCCGGCGGCACGGTGGTGACTGGCGGCGTGCTTTCCATCTCCACAAACGCCAGCCTGGGCGCCGCAGGCGGTGCCTTGACGTTGAACGCCAGCACCACGCTGCAAGTCACCGGCACGAGCAATCCCACGATCGGCCGCGCCATCGCACTGCCCGGCGCGGCCACGTTTGAGGTGGTGGAGGCCGCCAACACGCTGACCTTGACCGCTGATCTGGCCCCCGGCGGTGTTTTGACGAAAACGGGAGCAGGAACCCTCCGCCTGACGGGGGATGTGACCAGCAACAGCAGCGTGGTGGTCGGCGCGGGCAGCATGGTCATCGCGGGCAATGTCAATACCACCGCCGGCACCACCACGCTGGGGTCTGCGGGGAACATGGGCAGGATGCTGCTGGAGTCGGGGTCGAGTTACACGACCACGACTCTCGCCCTGGGCGCGACCAATACCCTCGGCTCGCTCGTGATTCGCGGCGGACAGTTGAACATCACCACGCCGACACTTTCCGCCGGCATCAGCCTGGGCGGCGCGGGCTACGGTGGCCTGTTTGTCTCCAGCGGCTCGGTGTTTACCAACCGGGTGGACTCAGTCGATGGCCTGACGCCGGCGGCGATTGCCGTGCTGCAGGTCAGCGGCGGCACGCTGAACACGGCGGACTACATCATGTTTCGCAACCAGCGCTGGGACTTCACCGTGACCGGCGGCGAGGTGCAGCGCACGGGGAATCACATCGCCCTGGCCTTCCGCAGCGGCAGCAATACCACGAACGCCACCACCACGGCGGAGGGCGCGATGACTGTGGCCGGAGGGTTGGTCAACAACGCGGGTTTTGTCGTCACGATTGGCCAGCAGAATGATGCTTCGGCAAAGGGCACGGGGCATTTGAATCTCAATGCTGGAACCCTGATCACCAATCAAATCCTGCATTACAACGGCGCGGGCAGCGCCACGACCGCACGGGTGAATTTCAATGGCGGCCTGCTGCGTGCCTCGGCCAATACCACGCTTTTTCTCGGCACCACCGGCTCCGGCGGCACCGGCACGCTGAATGCCTATGTGAACGGCGCTTTCGGCAGCTTTGCCGGCGGAGCGGTCATTGATTCGAACGGCTTCAACGTCGCCATCACCACCGGCCTGCTCGCTCCCACGGGAGATGGTGTTTCTGGCATCGCCCTGACCAGCGGCGGTGGCGGTTACAGCGGCGCACCCTACGTCGAAATCACCGGTGGCGGCGGCAGCGGGGCCACGGCCAGCGCCACGGTGGACCTTGATCCCGCCAGCTCGACTTTCGGCCAGGTGCTCGCCATCACCGTGACGAATCCGGGCATCGGCTACACTTCCGCGCCCACCGTCACGCTGCTCGGCGGCGGTGGCAGCGGCGCGACACTCGGCACCGTGAGCACGGCGGCCAACACCTCCGGCGGTCTGGTGAAAAACGGCGCTGGCATCCTCACGCTCGGAGCGGTCAGCACTTACACCGGCGGCACCACCATCAACGCGGGCACGCTGGCGCTCGGGGTGGACAACGCGCTGGCCGCCACCGGCGCGGTGACGATCAGCGGCGGCACGCTGGACCTCAACACGCGCTCCAACACGCTCGGCATGGTCACGCTGCAAAGCGGCGCGATCACCAGCACCACTGGCGTGCTCACCTCCAACAGCGCGTTCAACCTGCAAGGCGGCGAGGTCAGCGCCATCCTGAGCGGCACGGCTGGCATCAACAAAACCACCACCGGAACCGTGACGCTCAGCGGGGCCAACACCTTCACGGGAGCGGTGAATGCCACTGGGGGTGTGCTCGCCTTCAGTTCCGTCACCAACCTGGGCGCGGGCACGGCTCTCACGGTGGATGGTGCCACGCTTTCCCACACTGGCAGCGAGGCCGGAAGCATCGCGCGTGTGCTCACGGTTGGCTCCTCGGGGGCGGTTTTGGATGTCGCTGACCCGGCTGGCAGTCTGGTCTTCTCCGGCGGCGTGAATCCCGCCAGCACCGGAGCGATTACCAAGACCGGCACGGGTGCCCTCGTGCTCACGGGAACGACCGATCTCAACGGCGCGGCAGTGACGGTCAACGCGGGCACGCTTCAGGCTGGATTTGGCACAGATGGCATCGGCGCTCTCACGATTGGAGCAGGGGCGGTGATGGATTTCCGCAACGACGCGGCCCAGGCGCTCGGCGGACTGGGAAATCTGACGATTGGCGATGGTGCGCGGCTTATTTTCGAGCTGAACGGATCCAACAGCGACAGCCTCGCGACACTGCTGGCCGCCACGGTCACAGGCACCATCACGCTGGACTTCGCCAACCTTGGTTTGGGCGTTTCAGAGACGAGCTACGCCCTTATCTCCGCCGCCAGCGGACTTTCAGCGGCGAACTTTGTCATCGGCAACGGCATCAGCGGCTGGAATCTCAGCCTCACCAGCACAGACACGCTCATCAGCCTCGTCGCCGCTCCTTTGCAGCTTCGTTACTGGAAGGGCGGCGCGGATTTCTCCTGGAGCACTCTGGCGAACTGGAGCACCGATGCCGACGGGCTGACGAACGCGCCACAGTTGCCCACGTCAGCCAGCGCAGTGATCTTCAGCGCGGCGTCCGCGCCCTTCTCCTCCGGCGCGCAGATCACCACCACGCTCGACGCGGCCTTCACCATCGACAGCCTGCGTTTTGAGAGCGCTCCATCCGGCATCACCGCCATCACGATTCAACCCGGTCTCGGCGGCGTGCTCACGCTTGCGCCGCAAAGCGTCACCGCAGGCATCGAGGTGCTGGAAAATGCCGGGGCGATCACGCTTGCCACGCCGGTCGTTGTCGCCGCGCCGCAGACCTGGACGGTGGCGGGCACCGGTGCCTCGCTGGAAGTCAGCGGCGGACTCACCTTGACTCATGCAATCACAAAAACGGGAGCGGGCGCTCTCACACTGAGCGGCAACAACAGCGGTTCCGGCGGTCTTTTGCTGCAAAACGGCCGGTTGAACCTGAACTCCGCCACCGCGCTCGGCTCCGGCCTGCTGTCGATGAGCGCGGGCACGATCCTCGACAACACCAGCGGCGCGCCGGTCGTGCTCGGCGGCGCGACTTACCTTTGGGGCGGAAATTTCGCCTTCAGCGGTTCCAACGCGCTCGATCTTGGCTCCGGGGCCGTCACACTCGCGGGCACCGTGACCGTGGACACCACAGCGGGCAGCCTGAGGGTCGGCGGCGTCATCAGCAGCGGCACGGACAGCTTTGGTCTGGTGAAAACCGGTGCGGGCACGCTCACGCTCGGCGCGGTGAACACCTACCTCGGCGGCACCGTGCTCGACCAAGGCGCTCTTGTTTACACCGCCTCGCAGAGCGTGAGCACGCTGACCTTTGGCAGCGCGGCTGGCAGCACCAATGTCGGCGCGCTGGACCTCAGCACCGCCAGCCTCACCGTTTCCGGGGCGACCCTGGTGCGGACCAACAGCACGAACCACAACACCATCAGCATCGGCTCCGGGCAGACGCTGCGTTTCAACAGCTCCTTCATTGTCGGCTACGACTCTGCGTTTGTCACCAAGACGCGGCTGACCCTCGCCGGGGAAGGCACCTTCAAGATTGGCGATGTCGGCGCGCCGACGAACGCCAGTGTGCAGGTAGGAAACAGCCTGACCACAGCCGTCAGCAACGCCGCCGTGCTCGACATGAGCGGCTTGTCCGTGTTTTACGCCAATCTCGGCACCGGCATCTTCCGCATTGGCGACATCAGCAACGGCGCAGGTAGCGCTGGCGCTGGCGGGGGAGGCTCCACGGTCATTCTGGCCCAGGACAGCACGCTCATCGCCACCACGATCTCGCTCGACAGCAACACGCTCGCCACGCAGACGCTGAGTCTCGGCTCAGGCGCCAATCTGCTCCAGGCCAACCAGTTCTTCATCGGCGGCGTGACCTCGCGCGGCCAGGGCGTGCTGAACTTCCACACCGCCACCGGCAGCGTCGTGGTGCGGGATCGCGCAGGAGATGGACGCGCCATCATGAACGTGCAAAACGGCGGGTCCGGCACCGCCGGCACGCTCACCGGACTTGTGGACTTCAGCGGGCATCATGCCGACTTGCTGCTCAGCACGCTGGGCGTCGGCGGACGCAGCGCCAGCACCGGCATCGGTACTGGCACCTTCATCTTCGACACGGGGGTGCTCGACGCGCTGACCGTCACCATCGGCTCACGCACGAGCGGGACCGTCACCACCAACAACATCACCGGCACGATGACCCTGGGCGGCACCACGGCGGAAACCAGCGTCACCTTTGGCACGGTCACCATGGCCGCCAACACCTCCGCCACCGTCAACTCGACCGGGAATGCCATCGCCACGCTCAACATCAGCGGCACCGGCACCACCAGCATCGGTGCTTTGAACATGGGCGTGCTCGGACTCTCGGGCGCATCCGCAGGCACCGGAGCAGGTGCTGGCACCACCGCCACGGTGAACATCAGCGGCAGCACCACGACCCTCGGCGCGCTGAACCTCGCGGTGAACAACTCCACCGCCACCGGCGCCACCACCGCGACCTCCGCGCTGAATATCTCCGGCGGCAGCGTGAGCGTCACCAGTGGCATCAGCATGGGCACAACCAGCGGGAACGCGCTCAATGTCGTCAACAACAGCCTCGCCCTCACTGGCGGCACGTTGAGTGTGGGCGGCGGCATCACCTACACCAACGGCGTGGGCACGGAAAACGTCTCCGTCACGCTCAACGGCGGCGCTTTGGACATGAACGGCCACGCCATCGGCGCTGCTGACGCCGCTGTGACTTTCAACGCGCAGTCCGGCACCCTGCGCAATCTCAGCGAGCTCAACGGCGGCGGCGTTTTGACCAAGAGCACCGCAGGAGTGCTCGTGGTCGAAGGCACCAACAGCCACACCGGCGGCACTCAGGTGAGTGACGGCGTTTTTCAGCTCGGCACGGACGCCGCGAGTGCCTCCCTCACCGGCTCGGGTCTGGTCAGCGTGGTCAAAACGGGTGCTACTCTCGCCAACGCGCCCGTTCTCGCCGGTGACGGCCTCATTGCTGGCGCTGTCACTGTCGGTGATGTCGGTGCCTCCTCGAATCGCGGCGTCCTGGCCCTTGGCTTTGGCGACACCGCCGCCAGCAACACCACACTCGTCATCCAAGGCGCGGCAGGACTCACCATCGCCGGAGGCTCGCAGTTGCAACTCTCCCTCACCAACGCCACCACGAACGACGCGGGCATTCTCGCGGCTCTCGGCATGAGCACTTATGTCAACGCGCTGGAGCACATCAACAACTCCTCGTCAGCCTGGATTTCAGGCGGACCGGCGGACATGGCGGACCACGATTTTCTTCAAATCACCGGTGGTCTGCAACTGGGCACGCGCAACGGCGGCGGCACCGTGGCGGTGATCGACCATGGCTATCTTTCCGCCGCGCAGTCGGGCGATGTTTTCAATCTGCTCGACTGGGCGGGCCTGATGTCCGGCTCCTTCGCCTCAGGTTCCGGCTTCACCACTGGCGGGGCGCACGGAGACTTTGATCTGCCCACACTGGCCGACGGCCTGGTCTGGGACACCAGCGCCTTCGCCACGCATGGCGTCATCGTCGTCGTGCCAGAGCCTTCGGTCATGCAGTTTGCCTTCGTCGGCCTCGCCGCCCTGCTGCTCCGTCGTCGCAGACGGTGAAAAAGGTCAGCGACGGGTCAGGGTGATTTCCTTGAAGTCCATCACCATCGCGCCGGACATGGAGAGCGCCTCCAGCGTGAGTTTTGCCGGACCGGTTTTCAGATTCAGCGTTCCCAATTTCAAGCGGGTCCACTCGCGGTTGCGGTAGCGGGCTTTGCCGGTTTCATCGCGATGCGGCAGCGGAATGGCCGGAGCTTCGGCGGCTGGGATGGAAGCTTCGAGCGTTTGCGTGCCGAGACTGACGCGAAGCATCGTTTTCGCCGGGGCACCGTAGCTGAGCTCGATTTCGTATTCGCCAGCGGTAACGATTTCGAGATCGAACACAATCTTCGCCTTCACGTCCGTCCAGCCAGTGAGCCAGTCGTTGGCAAAGCCGGGGCCGCTGGCGAAATGAAGCGGCGCGTCGGCATAAGCCTGCGGTGCGTGCAGCTCGACGGGATTGTGCTCCGCGTGACCGACGGGAATGGGGAAACGCTGCAAGCCATCGCGGGAGATGTCCGCAAACCACGCGTCATACTTGGCGGCGAGTTCCTTGACGAGATCGGGATGCTCCTTGGCGATGTCCTGCTTCTGACCGGGATCGGTCTCCATGTCGTAGAGCTGCCAGGGCGTGGCGCTGGCGTCGTTGGCGACCGCGGCGGAGCCACCGCTCTTGCCCTTGATCTCACGCACAAGCCGATGCCGCTGCGTGCGCACCGCACCGGGGAACTTGTTCTTTTCGTCGATGGGATTGTGCGTGAAGAGCACGCGCTCCGGCCATGCGGAGGCGTTTTCGCTTTCCAACAGCGGGCGCAGGCTCACGCCGTCGATTTTCGGGCCGCTTGGAGCTTTTACTCCACAGAGATCGGTCAGCGTGGAGAAAAGATCGATGTGCGAAGCGATGGGCTTCACGACATGCGGCGCCCATTTCGCCGCAGGCCAGCGGATGAAGAGCGGGACGCGGCTGCCGCCCTCATGCACGCTGGTTTTGCCGCCGCGCATGCCGGCATTGTAAGTCTTCACACCCGCCGTGCCGCCGTTGTCGGTGAGGAAGAGCACAATGGTGTTCTCGGCCAGCTTCAGTGTGTCGAGATGCGCGAACAGACGGCCCACGTTGTCGTCGATGTTCTCGCACATGCCGTAAAACGCGGCCACATTGTCCTCGAAGCCCTTGGCTTTGAATTTGTCGAAGTACTTGTCCGGCACCTGATACGGCGAGTGTGGTGCATTGAAGGACAGGAAGCAGAAAAACGGCTCCTTTTGCCTCGCGGTGATGAATTGCATCGCCTCATCAGTCAGCACGTCGGTGATGTAGCCCTTCGTCGGCTCCGGCTTCGTGCCGCGCAGCAGCGTGGCGTCGAAGTAGTTGTTCCAGTGGCCGTTGTTGAAGCCGAAAAACTCCTCGAAGCCCTGTCCCGGCGGGGTGAAGGGAAACTGCTCGCCGTTGTGCCACTTGCCGAAATAGCCGGTGCGGCAGCCGCCGCTTTTCAAGGCCTCGCCCATCGTGATTTCAGAAGGCCGCACCGCCTCGCGGTTGTGCGTGACGCCATGGCAGCCGGTGCGCACCGGATAACGTCCGGTGAGCAGCGCAGCACGCGTCGGCGCGCAAAACGAGTTCACATAAAACCGATCAAACCGCACGCCCGTGTGGCCGAGCTTGTCGATGTGCGGCGTTTTCACATGCGGGTTGCCATGGATCGAGAAGTCGCCGTAGCCCTGATCGTCCGTGATGATGAGCAGGACGTTCGGCGGAGCCGAAAATGACGAATGCAGAATGACGAATGACGAAAGAATGCAGAGCAGGAGTTTCATGAGCGCAGGAGGCTATTGGGGGAAAGCGTTGCGGAGAAAGACCTTGTCTCCCAGGTCAGCGGAGAGCTTCACGAGGCGGTCAAACATCTGCTTCTTCATCGCGGCATGGCTGGGGTTTGCGGCGAGGTCGGTCATCTCCTGCGGATCTTCGGCAAGATGGTAAAGGCGGAGCACTTTGGCCTTTGGGTAGGCGATGAGCTTCCAGCCGTCATGCGTGACGACGCGTTGAAGCTCCAGGTAGGCACCATAGATGGATTCGTAGCTCGATTGCTTCTGCTCGCCGTTCAGCAGCGGACGCAGGCTGTGGTAAAAGACATGCTTCGGCTTCTCGGCTCCGGCGAGATCGAGCGCGGTGGCCATCACGTCTTGCAGATAGATGGCGGCATCGTTCTTCGCGCCTTTTGTCACGCCGGGGCCAGCGACGAGGAAAGGCACGCGCACGCTGTGGTCATACATGTTCTGTTTGCCGATGAGGCCGTGATGTCCGACGGCGAGCCCGTGGTCGGCGGTGAAGAAGATCCAGGTGTTGTCGGCCTGGCCGTTCGCATCCAGCGCGTCGAGGATCTTGCCGATCTGCACGTCGAGGTGCGTGATGAGCGCGTAGTATTCCTGGCGGTGCGTCTTCACGGAAAGCTCCGTGCGCGGCATCGGCGCGAGGTTTTCATCCCGCAGCTTGTGGGAGCAGCCGATGTCGTCCTTGTGGGGATACTCAGGCAGAAAATTCTGCGGCATGGCGATGCGGCTCAGCGGATACTGGTCGATGAATTCCTTTGGTGCCTGACGCGGATCGTGAGGCGCGTTGAACGCGGCGTAGATGAAGAAAGGCTTCTCCTGCTGCTTTGCGTCGGTGAGGAAATGGGTCGTGTGATCCGCCACCACCTCACTCCAATGCGTGCCGCCTTCCCAGAAACCGCCGAGAGTTTTGTCAAACGGACTCCAGGCATCCGTCTGGCCGGCGATAGGACGATTGTAGGCCGTGGGTACGGTCTTTGGCATGCCAGCACGCACATCCTTCACCACATCGAAGCACTTCGCCGCATCGGTCTGAATGTGCCACTTGCCGGTCATGTAGGTTTTGTAGCCGGCCTTCTGCATGAGCTGCGGCCAGAGCACGCCCTTTTCGCGTTCGGCGTTCGTGGTTTTATAGACTTTGTCCGCGTCCCACACGCTGCGTCCCGTGATGAGCATCGTGCGACTGGCCACGCACACCGCACCGCTCCACGAGCCCATGTTGTAAGCCCGCGTGAACGTCGTGCCTCGCGCGGCGAGTCGGTCCAGGTTCGGCGTGTCGATGTCCGTATGCCCAAACGCGCGCACAGCCTCGTAGGTGTGATCGTCGGCGAAGAGAAAGAGGATGTTGGGCCGCTGAGCAGCCAAAGCAGCGCTGGCGAAGACAATCAGGAGAACGGCAGGAAGTCGGAACATGCTTGAGGAACGAACCCGCGCCTGGGTTTTGTCAGGGAAGATGGGGTGGCTTATGGCTTCATCTGGCGTTGATGACCACCTTGGAGCCATCAGGCAGCCCTTGGATCTGGCGTGCAAGGCTGCCTGCTCCACCAAGCCAGTCGGTCATAGTGATCTTGCGGACATTCTCAACGGAGTATGCGCCACCAAGCACACTTGGGGTGGCGAGACTATAACACTGCCCGGGTGCCAATGGGCCATGAACGCGTTCTGACTCTCGAAGAAGAGGCTGCATGGCCCAGTCGGTCTGAAACTCCTCGGATTCTCTTATCCTTTGCAGTTCGCTGTCATCTGCCGTGAGGAATGTGCAAGCCAAGTCCTCGGGTATGATTCGATGGTATCGTCCTGTGGCGTCGCAAACAATGGCGTTGCCGAAAGCATTCGTGTCAATGACGACCACGGGCGCTTGGACCGCCCATCCCCAACCATCGGAGATCGCTTGTTCAAGGGAATTCATTTTCTCGGGTTGGCTCAGTGAATACAACGCACTTCTGATTCCGAATGCTACTTTTGCAATGTCTTTGGGCTGCTTCTAGCAGGGGGAGGCTACTGTTGGCTATGTTGCCTTTGAGTTGGTAGTGTCGGTTTTTGTCAGGCTCTTGCCGCTCCCCACTCATCCAGCTTCTGCTTCAACAGCTCCTTTGAGGGCAGGTAGATCTGATTTTAGCTGGCGTGGATGTTGGCGTCTTTGGGCAGGGTGAGCTCGACGATGGTTTGCTTCTTCGATTGGCGGAGAAGGAGGCAGATGGTGGGTGGGCGTCTGCTCGAAGCCTCGGAGAGGCGGAAGGCTCCTTGCGTCTTGCGGCGATATGCCGCGCGTTTTGGGATTCCTGGGTGTTTGGAGCGTTGGATTAGTGGAGTAATGGGATTTTGCATACCAGTATTCCACCACTCCACGGCAAAGATTCACCAATCCTGACGCCGCGAGGTGCAAGAACTCTCAAGCCCCTCACTCCTTCGCCGCCTTGCCCTTGTTCGTTTTGAAAATGTCGATCTCGGCATCGTTGGCCTGCCTTGCTCCAGGTGTGCTGCGGCCGTTGGCGATGCTGGTTTCGAGCTGCTGCGTGAGTCGGGCCACGATGTCGGGATGCTCGGCGCTGAGGTTCTTGGTTTCGGCGATGTCGGTGCTGAGATCGTAGAGCTGGACGACGGGCAGGCCTTGTTTGGCGGCCTCGGCATCGCCGGGTTTTCCCCAGCCGCCGGAGCCGGGGCAGAGGCAAAGTTTCCAGCGGCCCTCACGCACGGCGAAGCGGCCGCTGATGCTGTGATGGATGACGTTTTGACGTGAGGCAGACACTCCTGTCTGCTCTGGATTCTCGCGGACAGGAGTGTCCGCATCACGAAGCAGCGCGGGGAGCAGGCTCACGCTGTCCTCGGCGGCGGTGTCTGGCAGCTTCACGCCGAGGATTTCGGCGCAGGTGGCCATGAAGTCGGTGTGGCAGATGAGTTGGGCGTTTTGCGTGCCTGCCTTCACCTTGCCCGGCCAGCGGACAAAGAATGGCACGCGATGTCCGCCGTCCCAGATGTCCGCCTTGTAACCGCGAAGGCGCTCGCTGGCGAAGTGGCCCTGCTTTTCGAGTTTGTCGGTGCCAGCCTGCGGTGAGCAGCCGTTGTCGGCGGTGAAAATGACGAGTGTGTTGTCCGCGAGGCCTGCTTGATCAAGCGCCACGAGCACATCGCCGACGATGGCATCGGTCATCATGACGAAGTCGCCGTAAGCGCCGAGGCCGCTCTTCCCCTGCCACTCTGGCGTGGGCAGGATGGGCGTGTGTGGCGAGGTGAGCGGCAGGTAGAGAAAGAAGGGCTTTCCTGCTTTCGCATCGGCTGCGTGCTCCTGCACATAACTCACGGCCCGCTTCCCGAGACGTGGCAGCATGGTGATCGGCTCGATGGTCTCGATGACACGATCTCCTTCGATCAAGGCGGACATAGTGCGCGCGTTCGAGCAGCCCCAGAAGAGATCAAAACCACGCGTCACCGGCCCGCCGATGATCTCCGCGCCGACGGGCAGCCCGGCATTGCCCATGCCTTTCTTTTTGTCGCCCTTCGTCGTCGCGGTCTTCGATTGAAAACCGAGATGCCACTTGCCGATGCAGGCCGTGGTGTAGCCCTGCGCTTTCAGCAAACCCGCCACCGTGAACCGGTCGGCAGCGATGAGCGGCTCGTCATTGCCACCATCGAGCACGCCCGCCTGCAAGCGTGTGCGCCACGCGTAGCGCCCGGTGAGCAAGCCATAGCGCGTGGGCGTGCAGACGGACGAGCCGCTGTGCGCATCCGTGAAGGTCATGCCCTGCGAGGCGAGCTTGTCGAGGTGCGGCGTGGCGATCTTCCCGCGCTGCGGGTTCAGGCGCTGCACATCACCGTAGCCAAGGTCATCGGCGAGGATGTAGATGATGTTTGGTTTTTCAGCGCCCTCCTTCGCCAAGGCTACGGGGGACAAGAATAGCGTAGGGCAAAGGGCGAAGAGGATGAGGGCCAATCCAAGGCGAATCATGTCGTGGGAACGACGGACGTGGGTTGTTCCTTCGGCCAAAGGCTTCTGGCGCAAGGCGGCGACTCAGCGGCTCACCCGGCACTGGGGCATGGCTTTTTGAAAATCAGCCGCTGCTTGCGGGCTGACCTCGGTGCCGCTGAGAAAGAGTTCTGTGAGGTTTTTCAGGGAATAGAACCGCTCCAGGCCTGCATTCGTGAGCTTAGTGTTGGTGACTTCCAGGCGGGTGAGGCCGGTGAGACCTGCGATGGCCTCAGCGGCTTTGTTGCCGAACGCGGTGCTGGGGACGGCGAGGTTGGTGAGCGATTTCAAGCCGCCCAGGAGGGCGAAATCTTTGTCGGAAGCCGTGCCGGAAGTGATCCGAAGCGCACGGAGCTGTTTGAAGGCAGAGATGGCTTTCAAGCCTTCATCCGTGATGCCGCAGCCGAGGAGTTCGAGAATTGTGAGAGTCTCGACGCAGGGCAGCTTATCGAGCCCCTTGCCGGTGAACTTCGTGGCGTATTGAATGCCGAGATGATCGAGCTTTTTGGCGCTGGCGAGATGCGTCAGCACCTCGTCGGTGACGTCGTTCACGCCTTCCAGGTTGATCCAGTTGAGTTCCTCATTGCCAGCGAGGAAGGCAAAAGCCTCGTCGCTGAGAACGGCGCCGCCAGGCCGAATCCAGACGCGACTCAGATCGCGAAGGCCGACGAGTGGCAGCAGGTCTTTGGTTTTGAGCGGAGGCAGCACGGAGTTGAGACGGTCGAGGTTGAGCTCGATGATGTCGAAGCGGCCTGCGGGGATGTCTTTGGCGGTGAGGACCGGTGAGTTGAGGCCGTTTTTTGACGCGATGAAGGTTCCGCCGTTGTTGACGAGGAATTCGGCGGCGGTGCGCCAGGTGCTGCCCTCGGTGGTCGCGGGTTTGGTCGAAGGCGTTGGCTCTGCGGGGTTGGCTGCCGTGACTGGTGTGGCGTTGGTTTGGGGCCTCTGCGCGGCAACGCCATCACGAAAGACCTTCACCTGAGTGGCATCGTCGAGCTTGCCAGCTTTGGTGAGTTCCGTGGTGTGGGCGTCGAGTGCTTTGAGGTAGATCTCGTAAAGTGGCGCGGCCTTGGCATCGCGTTCGGCGGTGTGCTTGGCTAAAACGGCGCGGTAGGTGGCACGCAGGGCTTTGAGCGAGTCGGGGGTGTCAGCGGAGTCTTCGGCGGGGACACCCTCACTTTGCTCGATGCGTGCTTTTTCGGCGTCGAGGGCGACGAAGTCCTTGAGGCTGCCTTGGGCCTGGGCGGCGGCACGCGCTTTGGTGATGCCGTTGGCGACGTAGCTTTTGTCGAGCGCGGCGACGGCGGCGAGGAAAGGTTTCTGCGCGTCGGTTTCAAAGCGTGAGCGGAAGCCCGACTCGAGTTTGGCGATTTGGGGGTGGGCGGCGAGCAGAGCGGCTTTTTGCTGGTCGGCGACATTCGTCTCACTCAAGCCTCCGGCTCCAGCCGAGGCCTGTGGCGCGGGTGCTGGAGTCTGGACCGAAGACGCCGCCATGGCCGCAGGCATCGGCTGCGCGCCTGCGTCATCCCACTCGATGAGGTAACCGCCACGACGGTCGGCAGCGCCGATACCGTTGGTGCGGATGTCTCCCCAGCCCTTGCTCTGGCGTGAGAAGCAGAGCGCAAACTCATCGGGCATTCCGCCGGGTTCTTGAGCGCCCCAGGCAGTGAAGGTGAAAGGCTCGCCGGTGATCCAGGTCCACTGCCGTGTTGGATTGTCCTTGGTGCCGCCGAGCCAGAGGGAGAGATTGCCTGACAGTTTGGTGACGAAAGTATCCATGACCCATTGGTTTTCTTCCTGGCTGGTGATCGTGGCCAGATGGCCGCCTGCGGCTGCCGCCTTGGCTTTGGCCTCCTCCCAGGTCAGTTTTTCAGGCGAGAATTGATAACGGTGACCGCCGAAGGCGAGCACCTCGGTGGGTGGCGAGTCCGAGTTCTGCGGGTCGAGCACGGCCGTCTCCACACGGATGAGTTCGATGCCATGATTGGCATAAACACCGGGGAAGCCTTCGGTGAAGGTGGTGTCCTCGACTTCGCTCAGCAACTGCCCGTCAAAGAAGAAGGAGAGGCGGTCGCCGATGGCATAGAGTTCGGCGGTGTGCTCGGTGCCGGTGCCCAGCGGTGGACGGCTCTTGAGAGGGGCCAGCGTGCGCCTGTCCCCGTCTTTCTTGAAAGGAATCACATCCAGCGAGCCGCCGAGTTTTTCCTTGGTCCAGAGAGTGATCACATAACGCGGACCGATCCCCACTTTGTTGAGGCGCTGAATGAGGTCCAGCCAGGCGGCGTCACTTTGGGAACGGAAGCGGACGCGCAGCGCGGAGTCCTGGCGCAGGTCGGCAAAGACGCGCATGGCATTCTTGGACTCCACGACGTGCATTTCACCGCCCGCACGCTGCCAGGCCGGACCCCAGGCATCCGTGCCTGCCAGTTCATCACGCCATAGGGCGGTCGGAGCGAAATCGGAAAAAACAGCGCTTCCCGATGTATCAGCGGGCGCGGGCATGGGAGCAGGCGCGGACTCAGGCATAGGCACGGGAGCATTGGCACCTGCCGGTTCGGAAGTGGATGCCACCGCTGGCGGCGCAGGCTTCCTGGCTGGCGGTTTCAGCATGTAAACCAGCCCTGCGACGAGCACGACCGTGGCGGCGACGCCGATGATGGGACCGAGGCTGGATTTTTTGACCGGGGGCGGCGGCGTGCTGTGAGCGGGTGCCGCACTTCGTCTCTGCGGGCCGCTGGCCGCCTGTTTTTGCGCCTGCGTGGCACGCGCTGAGGCCTCGGCGGCGGCTTGTTGCTGCTGGATGAGCGCGGCACGCGGCAGGGTCAAAATGGTGTCGAGATCGCGGCGAAGATCGGCGGCGCTTTGATAGCGGTATTCGCGGTCCGTCTGCATCGCCTTCGTGATGATGGCGTCAAAGCGCGGATCGGTGCCGAGCTTGGGGCCGGGCAGCGTCCAAATGCCGCGCGGGATTTCGCCCGTGAGCATCTGGTAGAGCATGACACCGACGGCATACAAGTCGGCGCGGCCATCGAGCGGGATGCCGGGGATCAAGGCTTCAGGCGCGACGAAATCGGGTGTGCCCATCGCCATGTTGGTCTTGGTGAGGCCGCTTTGGCCTGCATCGCTGGCCTTGGCGAGCCCGAAGTCCGCCACTTTGACTGCACCCTCCATGTTGATGAGGATGTTGGCCGGTTTGATGTCGCGGTGGATGATGCCGTTGCGGTGCGCGTAGTTCAGCGCGTCGCAGACATGCGCGGTGATGGAGAGCGCGTAATCTTCCGGCAGCTTGCCCTGCGAGACGATCATCTGGGACACATCGGTGCCGTCGATGAACTCCATGACGATGTAGAGCAGCCCGGTCTGCGTCTCGCCGAAGTCGAAGACGTCCACGATGCTCGGGTGGTTCATCTTCGCCATGGTACGCGCCTCGTTTTTGAAGCGCTCGGCGAACTGGGAGTCCTCATCATCGACCAAATCGACCGGCAGCACCTTGATGGCCACGGGGCGGTCCAGCGTGACTTGCACGGCCTTGTACACCGCGCCCATGCCACCACGACCGAGCAGTCTAACGAACTCATACTGCGGCAGCATGGCCTGCATCTCCTCCAATGTCGGCGGCTGCCACTGGCCGGAGGGTTTGGAGGCGGACGAGGAGGTGCTCATGAGAATTGCAGGGGCAGACGAGTCCCAATGAAGACTAGCAGGTTGTGTTCCGGGGCGGCAAGCATGATGTCAGAGCTGGCGGTTGCGACGAGCCGCTATTTCTGTGTGGCGATGCGCTCTCGCAAAGCCTGCACCTCCTGCGCTTCCTTGATCTTGTCCGCCCTCGTGAGTTCGATCACATAGGCATCCAGCGCCTTGAGGTAGATGTCATAGAGCGGCGCAGCAGCTTTCGTGCGATCCGCCTCCAGTTTTACGAATGCCGCACGGTAGGTGCCGCGCAGCGTTTTGAGGGATTCGGGAGTGCCTTCAGCATCTTCGGCGGGAACGCCCGCGCCCTTTTCGATGGTGGTCTTCTCGGCATCCAACGCGGCGATTTCATCGGCGGTTTGCGCCGCTGCGTGCGCACGGTTGATGCCGTTGGCGACGTAGCTTTTGTTGAGCGCGGCCACGGCGGCCAGAAACGGCTTTTGCGCATCGGTTTCGTAGCGAGCTTTGAAGCTCGCATCAAGCTGGGCAAGTCGCGGATCGGGCGGAATGGCTGCTACGGGCACCTCCGGCTTCTTTTCAACTTCCAGCCCCAGCCCCAGCGGCTGCACGGTGACGCGGTGAAAAATGACTGCACGTCCGCCGATACTCGCCCGCTCAGGATCGTTCCCGATGCGCCAGGCCGTGCTCGTGCTCAAACGGCTGGTCGGGCCGCGATAGGTTCCCATGAGCCTGCCATTGACCATGAAACGGAGGTCCACATTGCCAGGCGTGCGCCGGACTTCGGCGCGCATGAAGTTCAGCTCGCCCGGAATCAATTGGAACGAGGTGGAGCAGCCTTTCTCAATGTCGGGGAGTTGAGGATCATGACCGTCCACCTTGCCGAAGCCCGCCCAGCCGCCATCTCGCGGCCAGAGCCAGCAGGTGGTGCGACTTTGATCTCCCACTGGAATGGTGAGGCCGACATCGCTGCCTCCGTCCACGCTGTTGGTGAACCATGCCTCAATCACATAGTCGGGAGCAGGCCCCACCGGAAAGTCCAGGCAGCCTTTGTAGGGTCCGGGATTTTTCAGGGGTTTGACCTCGATGCCGGTGGCGGTCTTCGCCCAGGAGAACGTGTCGTCAGATTTGAGTTCCACCGTTGCCAGCACATCGGTAACTCCAGGTGCCAGCGGTGCAGCGAGGGACTTCTGCCGCGTTGCGAGGTCGATGCCACTGGCGGAAGCGGTGGCGGGCGGTGATGACGCTGCAATCGTTGGCGCGCTGGATTTTTTTGGCTCACCACTCAAATCACGCCATTCGAGGTTCTTGAATTCAACGATAGCCGTGTCGCTACCAAACTGCGTGCGCACTCCCTGATGAAACGTGTCGCGCACGTCGATGATCGTCGCGCCATCGAGATTCACGCTGAGACGATCTCCATGAGCCGAGACTTCGAGATCAAACTCCGTGCCTTCGGCAAAAGGACGCGGAGCTTTGGCCACCATGAGCGATTTTTCATCGCTCGTCGATTTGCTCCCATTCATGACCCGGCGAAAGAGCAGAAATTTGCCCTCGCGAGTGATGCTTAGAGCATAGTGCATCAGTCCGTTCTTGGATGCGTCGCGGAAGCGGATGGGCCAGACGTATGTTCCGCCGGTGAAACGAACTCGTGCGCGGATGGCCATGTCCTTGCCACTTGGAGCATTAAGGTAAGTTTTTTCCACTCGCATCCAGCCGTCCGGCAGTTCGGAAACACCGTGGCTTTTTTTCATGGCCTCGGTGAAGACGGGCTGCCAGGCGCCGCCAGATGCTGGCACAGCGGTGGTAGGTGGGGCGGAAAGACGTGGTGCCGAAGGAAAGGCCACGACTGCAGATGGTGCTCCTGGACTGCGCACCTCCGCCTTATGAAAGACAACCGCCGTGCTCCAACTGGCCAGGCCAAAGTGGGCTGAATTGCTCAGGGTGAAGCCATTCTCCCCGGAGAAGCGTTTGAAATCACCGCTCCACTTCAGCACTTCTTGGCCGTCGAAAACGGACCGAATGGAGTTCTTGCGTATTTCCAAAACATGACGGTGGCGTTCTCCCGGCACTAGGCGCGGTCGGCTGATGATGGCCTCCGTGCGCGCGGGATCTTGCCAAGGCCGGCCATCGAGCCTCGGGCCAAAGACAAACACCGGCCGGCCGGCGGTGCCACCAGCCCCCATCTTCCAAAGCAGCGATTCCGCATGGATGGGCACCATCTGCATGGCCTCCAAGGCTCCGCCTCGCACGGTGAATTCGATCTCAAAGTCATATTCTTCCGGCGGCGTGTGCTGGAATTCAAAAATCTGATTGCCCGCTGTCTGCCTTGAAAGCAATCCCTCAGGGGTCATCACCCACGTCCCCAGTAAGGCATCGCGACCAACATTCACCAGCGCGAGGAGATTGACGGATTCGGGGATTGCACCGGTCACCGGCACGGGAACGTCCGCCGTGGCCATGGGGTCGGTCGTGGGCTTCTTTCCGCCGGACACCATCGCCACCAGCCCCAGCACGAGCGCCACGACTGCCGCCATGCCATAAAACATCCCATTGCCGGATTTCTGCTGTTGTTGCACTGCTCGAACCGACGTTGCGTATCCCTGCGGCTGGCGCGGGCCTTGTGGCATGGGTCGCGAGCTGCGCGGCCCCGTTTGCTGCTGGCCGCCGCTGGGATTGCTGGTCGCTGGTGTGGCAGCCGGTTTCGGCTCCTCCTTTGGCAACGGCTGCGTCATGATCACATCGAGATCACGTCGGATTTCGGTCGCATCCTGATAGCGCAGCTCGCGGTCGGTCTGCATTGCCTTCAGAATCACCGCGTCAAAGCGCGGATCGGTGCCGACCTTTGTGCTCGGCATGGACCACATGCCGCGTGGGATCTCGCCGGTGAGCATCTGGTAAAGCATCACGCCCATCGCATACAGATCCGCACGTCCATCCACCACGGTGCCCGGTGACAACGCCTCCGGTGCCACGAAATCAGGCGTGCCCATGGCCGTGTTCGTCTTCGTCAATCCGCGCTGGCTGGAGTCGTTCATCTTGGCCAGTCCGAAGTCCGCCACCTTCACCGTGCCTTCCTGATTGATGAGAATGTTCGCCGGTTTGATGTCCCGGTGGATGACGCCGTTCTTGTGCGCGTAAGCCAGCGCATCACCGACGTGCGCGGTGATCGCCAGGGCGTGGTCCTGCGGCAGTTTGCCCTTGGAGCGGATCATTTGGGACACATCGGTGCCATTGATGAACTCCATGACGATGTAGAGCAGTCCGGTTTGCGTTTCACCGAAGTCGTAAACCTTCACGATGCCGGGATGGTTCATCTTCGCCATCGTGCGCGCCTCGTTCTTGAAGCGCTCGGCGAAGTTCGCCTCCAAGTCGTCGATCAAATCCCCCGGCAGCACCTTGATGGCCACGCTGCGTTGCAACGACACCTGGCGGGCCTTGTACACCGCGCCCATGCCACCGCGTCCGAGCAGCGAGATAAACTCATACTGCGGCAGCATGGCCTGCATGTCTTCCAAGGTCGGCGGCTGCCAGCCTTTGGAGGGCTTGGAGCTGGAGGAGGCGGTACTCATGATGACAACAGGAGGCGGGAGTTACGGCTCAGGCTCGTTAGGAGCGGGCGTGACATGCAGGGGGTGGAGTTCTAATTCACCACGTTGCAGCCCGGCAGGGCTTTGCGGAGCTTTCCGGTGCCATCCGCGCTGATGCGGGTGCCTTTGATGGAGAGAGACTTCAAATCGCGCAACTTGCTCAGAGTCTCAAAAGCCCCGTCATCCACGCCGTTTCCGGTGACGCTGAGGGTTTTCAATGACTTGAGAGGCAGGAGAACTTTCAAGCCTTCGTTCGTGACGGCGGTGGGGTTGTCCCAGGCGGCGAGGTAGCAGTTTTCGAGGCTGGGAAAAGTGGCGGCGATGACCCCCAGCCCCTCATCCGTGATGGCGCTGCCATTGTCGCCCAGATTGAGGATGCGCAGCTTTTTCGACGCCTTCATGCCCGCGAAGCCGCTGCCGGTCGGCGCATACTCCAAGCTCAGGTGCTCCAGGCTCTCCAGGTTCGAGAGCTGGGCGAGCTGCTCATCGCTGACCTTGCCGCGCAAATCCAGCCGCCACAGTTGTTTGAGGCTGCCGAGGTGCGGCCAGCCTTCCTGGCCGGCCGCCGACATGGGCAGGTTGAGTGTTTGGAGCTTCTTGAGGTTATGCAGGAAATCGAGCGGCAAGAGCTTGGTTCCATCAATCCGCAGGCTGTCCAGATTCGGCGCGGCGGCCAGCAGCGCGATTTCAGCAGCGGTGGCCTCGTCAGAACGGAAGGTGAGCTCCACGATGTCGGGTTTGCCTGCCGGCAGTTGCTCCAGCCGGGTGATGTAGCTGCTTCTGCCGCCTTCGACCACTTTGAGATTGCCGCCGTGCGTCAGAACCCACTCCGCCAACTGACGCGAACCACTGCCGCCGCTCGCGGCGGGTGTGACCGGGACGCCAGAGGCGGGTGCGGTCGTGATCGTGGGGGCAGAAGGCGGGCTGGTGTCCGCCATGGCGGTTGTTTGCGCGGCTTTTTCGTCACGCAGCGATTGAACTTTCTTCGCCTCGTCGATTTTGCCCGCTTTGGTGAGTTCTGCGATGTAAACGTCCAGCGCCTTGAGGTAGAGATCGAGCAGCGGTGCGCCCCTGGCATCACGCTCGGCGGTGATCTTGGCCAGCGCGGTGCGGTAGGTGCTGCGCAGGGCTTTCAGTGACTCGGGGATGTCTGCTGAGTCTTCCGCAGGAACGCCGCTGCCTTTTTCGATGGCAGCTTTCTCGGCATCCAACGCCGTGACTTCGAGGAGACTGCCTTTTGTTTGCGCGGTGGCTCGAACTCGCGCGATCCCATTGGCGACGTAGCTTTGATTCAGCGCGGCGAGAGCGGCGAGGAAGGGCTTCTGCGCGTCCGCTTCGTGGCGGGCTTTGAATCCGGCTTCGAGCTGGGCAAGGCGTGGATCAGCAGGTGGTGCTGGCGCTGGAGCGACGGCGGGCATCACGCTGGCAGCAGCGGGAGCGGCAGGCGTGGCAACCTGGGCCGGCTGCGGCGCAGCAGGCATCGCGGGCGCAGGCTTGGAGCCATCGTCATCCCACTCGACGAGTGAGAAAAGCGGGATGCCATTCCCCACAAAGTCCCACCGTTCGCCACGGTAGGACCAGATCAGCCGGGCGTCCGCCCTCTTGGGGGTGAGGCGCTTTGCCGCCAGCGCTTCAAGATCAAAGGTCTCACCCGTGTCACACTGCCAGGTGTTGCTGGCCGCCGACCACGAGGTGCCGAGGATGATGCCATGCCTGCTGGGAATATCAGAGAGGCCGACCAGGCCTGGTCCGATGGTTTTAGTCACAAAGTCAGCCTCCTCTTTGCTGGTAATGGTGGCGAGATGTCCACCCATGGACTCGGCTTTCGCTTTGGCTGCGGGCCAGGTGAGCGGCTCCAAGAGCACCTGATAGCGATGACCGCCGAAGGTGAGCACTTCGCCGGGTGTGGCGCTGGCCTTGGTATTCGAAGGAGAAGGCGGGGGAATGGGTTTGGGCGCGGGTTTGGGCGGTTCTTCCGTGGTTGCAGTCACCGCTGCGACCGCAGGTTTTTTTCCGCCGCCCGTGAGCATGAACGCCGCCAACGCGATGACCACGACTGCCGCAATAATACCGTAGATCATCCCGGTGTTGGATTTTTGGACGGGGGCCGGTGCAGATTTGACGGCGGGTTCTTTGCGGATGGGGGCCTCCGCGCTCCGTTGCTGCGGTGTTTTGCCCATCGGCTTCTGCGGCAGTGATGGCTGTGCCGCCACCTGCTGCGCCGGGATGGTCTGCATGCCGGTCTTGGCAGCAGGCGTGGTGAGGATCACATCCAGGTCACGGCGCAGATCGAGCGCGGTCTGATAGCGCAGCTCACGGTCCATCTCCATGGCCTTGTGGATGATCTGGTCAAAGCGAGCGTCGGTTTGCAGCGTGATGCTCGGCATGCGGAAGGCGCCGCGCGGAATCGTGCCGGTGAGCATGTTGTAGAGCATCACGCCCACCGCGTAGAGGTCCGCACGGCCATCCAGCGGCACGCCGGGCATCAATGCCTCGGGCGAGACGAAATCGGGCGTGCCCATGGCCATGTTCGTCTTGGTGAGGCCCATCTGCGCTCCGTCCGTGGCCTTCGCCAGGCCGAAGTCGGCCACTTTGACCTGCCCGTCCATGTTGATGAGCACGTTGGCCGGTTTGATGTCCCGATGCACGACGCCGTGCGTGTGCGCGTACCCCAGCGCGTCGCACACATGCGCGGTGATGGAGAGAGCGTAATCCTCCGGCAGCTTGCCCTGGCTTTGGATCATCTTCGCCACGTCCGTGCCGTCGATGTACTCCATCACGATGTACAACTGGCCTTCCGTGGTCTCGCCAAAGTCGTACACATGCACGATGGCCGGGTGGTTCATCTTCGCCATCGTGCGCGCCTCGTTCTTGAAGCGCTCCACGAACTGCATGTCGTCCTCTCCAGCCTCAGGCGGGAGGATTTTGATGGCGACGATACGATCCAGCGACTTCTGCCGGCCTTTGTACACTGCGCCCATGCCGCCCTGGCCGAGGATGCTCAGAATCTCATACGCGGGGAGCATTTCCTGCAAATGCTCGGGTGTCGGCGGCTGCCAGCGCAGATGGCCGCCGCCGGTGGTGCGCTGATAATTCGTCGGCGTCGGTTGCGGAGCAAAGGTATCGTCAGCCATGGCGTGAATGAAAATTCAGGTAAGGCTAGCGCAAATGCCGAGCCGAAGGCGAGGAAAACTTCGACGCGAGAGCCTGTGATTGAAACGCGCCTGCACGCGAATTCTCGCGAATGCTGGCAGCCGGGGCGCATTCACGCCGATTCGCGTTCTGCTTTTCCCCATGAGCGTGTCATACATGCCCACGCACCGCGTCACTCAGCGGGAAATGAATGGAACGCGCCCTGGCCGACCAACTCGAAACTCTGCACGCCGACGCCTTTGGCTGGGCGTTGCATTGCTGTGCGGGCGATCAGGCACGGGCCGAGGACGTGCTGCAAAACGCGTATCTCAAGCTGGCCCAGGAACGCGCGACACACGATGGGCGCTCCAGCTTCAAAACGTGGTGGTTCGGCGTGATTCGCTTCACCGCGCACGAGGAGTTTCGTCGTTTGCGCTACCGCGAGTCGCTGGTGGGGAGGCTGCTCGCCTTTTTCATCGAGGAGCATCACCCCGCGCCGTCGCGGCAGGTGGAAAAGGACGAACGCAACGCGGAGCTGCGACGCTGCCTCGCACAACTGCCCGCGCGGCAGGCGGAGGTGCTGCATCTGGTGTTTTACCAAGACCTCACCATCCAAGAGGCGGCGAACGTGATGCGCGTGGGCCTCGGCTCCGCGCGTCAGCATTACGAACGCGGCAAGGCGCGCCTCCGCTCGCTGCTGCAACCGGATTCACCTCATGAATGACAACGACCTTCATTCGATCTTCGCCCAGCAACGTCAGCGCGATCACGAAAACGCCCCGGTCTGGCGGTCGGAGCTGTTGAATCGTCCGCTGAAGCCGCAGCGCACTTCGATGAGGTGGATTCCTGTTTCGTTGGCAGCGGCATGCGTCATCGCGATGGCTGTGTTCCTGGCTGATTCATCGAATCAAACGCCGCGATTGAGCGAACTGCCGCCGCTGCTTGATTCGCCGCCAGGAGAATTGTTCGCCAGCCTAGAACCCTCATTCACCGCATTTGAGGCCCCTTCCGATTTCCTGCTGCCAACCCACCTCAACCTGCACATCCCATGAAAACCATCGTTTGCTCCCTCCTGCTGTTTATTACCGCCAGTCTGCACGGCGCCCATGTCGAAGACTGGCTGAAAAACGGCCTGCTGCATCCTGATTTGATCGCCTCGGTGCGTGAAGAACTCGCGCTGACGGAAGATCAGCAGTCCAAACTCAACGCCCAGCTCAGCGAGGCCCGCCAGCAGGCCGAGCCGCTGGAGCAGGTGGTGAAGGAGCAGCAAAAAGCGCTGAATCATCTGCTCAAGGACAGCACCACAAGCGCCGAGGCCGCGAGTGTCCAGCTCACGAAGCTGATCGAGGCCGAAGCCGCCGTGAAACAACTGCAACTGCGCACCTTGATCGGCGTTCGCGATGTTTTGACCCCCGAACAACAGCAAAAGGCCCAAAAGCTCGGCCCACCGAAGATGGCGGCCAAAGGCGGCGCTGAATCTCCGGTGATGGTCAAGGCCGGCAAACTCCGCGCGGCCATCGAAGCGCTCGGCGTGCCACCCACGGAAGCCATGAAGACACGCGGCGCGGAGATCGAGGCGTTGATCAAAAGCGGTGATCTCGCCGCGGCGGACACCGCCTTGGACAAGCTGATCGAAGACTCGCGCTTCAAGGAACTGGAGGCCGAGGATGAGGTCGTGGATTTCTCGAAGTACGAAACCGGCAGCGCGGATCTCGAATCGCTGCGCCAGCGTTTTGAAGCGGTGCAGACGGCCGGGCAGGAAATCATCTCTCTTCCTCTGATTCGGCAGATGATTCAGGCGAAAAAAGCGTTCGAGGAGGCCAAGGCGGCCCAGGATGCCGACAAAGTGGGCCGCATCCTGACTTATGTGGAGGGGAAGCTGAAGGAGCCATGAACCGCCTTGCCCTTGCCTGCGTGATGGTGCCTGCGCTGGCTGCCGGGCTCACCACGGATGAGGCCGAGGCGCGGCTGCGCATGGCCCTGCAGATCGCCCGCGAGCACAATGACCGTGCGCTCGTTGCCCAAGTGGAAAAGGCGGGGCGCGATTTCAGTACGGGGCTGCCTGCGGATGCCGACAAGCTTTTGCGCGAGGTCGAAACCGCCGTGGGCATTGATCCCGGTGGCTGGTCGATGGCCGGGCAGCCGTTGTTTCATCCGACGGCGGCGATGAAGGCAAAACAACCCGAGCTGAGCGCCAAACTCACCGCTGCGATGCAAAGCGATGACGCGGCGCAGGTGCGTGCGGTCACGCAGGAAATGCTGACTCTGCTGGGACATCAGGCAGGCGTGCCGGATGGCCGACGCGCAGGCCGGAAAGCGGCACTACGCACGATCAACGAGGCGGAAGCGACGAAGCTGTTTCTCGATGCCCTGAAAAGTGAGGGCCGCTCGGTGCGGCAGCTCAGCGAAGGCAAACCACTACCAGACCAGATGCTACGGCTCTATGCGGATGTGTTGAACGGCGTGACGATCATCCGCCCCTTCGCGGAGAAGCATGCGCCTGACTCGATTCCAGACCTGGACAAGCTCACGAAAGGCGTGGCGGAGATTTTGACGAGTTTGCAACAGCCTGAGGGCCATTTTCCCTTCCCCGACCTGCGAGGAAAAAACATCCGCTTTGGTGACATGATCAACCGGCAGCTCGCGGCAGGCAAAGCCGAGGCCAAGGACGGTTGGATCATCACCGCCGACCCGGATGGCGGTTCGCAGTTCGACACCGGTGTCTGCGGCACGGCGTTGTTGCTCGCCGGGCAGCTTCACCGCAACGAAACCTGGCAGCAGGCCGGTTTGAAGGCTGCTGATTGGGCGCTGAGACAGAAGTGCTGCGCGAACTTCAACTACAACGCCTTCTCCATCTCGCTGCTGGCGCAGGCGTTTCGCATGACCGGTGACGCGAAGTATCTCGACGCTGCGCTGAAGAAACTCCGCGTCGGCGTGGCACCCGGGCAGGCACCGAACGGCCGCTGGATGGACGCGCACAACGCCCGCACGGTTTACCACCACATCATCCTGCGCGCGCTTGGCGATCTCGGTAGCGTCTTGCCCGCGGAACACAAAGCAGAACGCGCAGAGCTGGACGCGGTGACAAAACCCGCCATCAAGGCGCTGCTGGATGAATTCTATGCGATGGGCCTGACTGTGGACGCGCTGCCGGAGTTGCAGGTGCTGGCTGCGCTTTACCCAGAGGATGAGCGTTTGCAGGCGGCGGTGCCTGCGATGGCAGGTCTCATCGTGGGCAAATGCAGGGACGGCCAACGGGTGAAACTGGGGACTGCGGCGGCCCAACTGGCGGCGCTGGCCCGGGCAAAACCGTGAGAAAGATTCGTTTGCCTTTGGCCCGTTTCTGGCGATAAAGCGCTCTCAAGTCACCTGTGAAGGGTCAGGCTCAGTTGTTCATCAGGTGATTTCAGCGGTGGTGTGCATGAGTTTGATCTGGAAGTGGGAGATCGAACCTAATAAAGCAATGAACACCAAGATGTATGTGGGCAATCTGCCCTTCTCGGCTTCGGATTCTGACATCCGCGAGCTCTTCTCCCAATACGGCACCGTCTCTGACATTTTCCTGCCGATGGACCGCGAAAGCG
>Ga0209573_1000886_pt1 | contig 52884 bp, 53 predicted proteins | sample TNRBio252014_DNA_FD_185870 | JGI IMG/M metagenome (GOLD analysis project Ga0209573, IMG submission 185870) | Wastewater treatment Type I Accumulibacter community from EBPR Bioreactor in Madison, WI, USA - TNR Reactor_6/25/2014_ DNA (SPAdes)... | ecosystem: Engineered > Bioreactor > EBPR >... | reverse complement strand
AATTAAGATTGGAATGTCATTCCGGCCTTGTGCCGGAATCTCGTTTAGTACCACGAAATCGAGATCGCGGAACAAATCCGCGATGACAGAACGACTTTTGAGACAGCCTCGCTATAACTTTAGCCCCGGGTGACAGCCCGGGGCTAAAGAATTTCAGGCGAATCGTGCTGACTACTCGTTGCGTTTGAAATCTAATTTTTTTCAGCACGCAACCTCCAACGGCAATAGAACGGGTTTCTGAATGCTTGCTTAAGAAAGTGCATCGTGCTCCATGCCGAAATCAATTCATTATTTTAAATTCTGTCAGCAGTCGGCACGACTTTACTTATTATCTATTAGCAGCGGGCTGGCACCCGGTGCTAATAATATATTGCTCTTACAGGGCAATACTTTAAAATTAATTTTAACCGGTGATTTTTGATTTGACGGAAAATACCTACACATTAATACTCAAAATACTTTCGTGCGAAAGAGGCTTGTTGAGGTATTGTTTCACGCTGTGGTATTTTTTCGATTTATTAAAGTCCTGTGGATTAATAGAAGAAGTAAGCATTACAATTTTACACTTCTTTTTAACCAATGCTCCGAATTTTTCAAACTCGTCTAAAAACTGAAAGCCATCCATTAAAGGCATATCAATATCCAGAAAGATAAGGTCGGGCAGCACTTTATCTGCTACTTCAAGTTTTTCGATATTGCGTAAAAACTCGATAGCACTCTTAGCCCCGGTGTGGGTGTAAATATGTTGTGTAATGGCTGCAGCTTCAATCATTTTTTGATTGATCAGGTTATCAATCTCATTGTCATCAATGAGCATTACAATACGAAATTTTGAATTAGCCATGGTTAGTGCAAAAGTAAGATTTTAAAGATAGCCCCATTACTACTTTTTTACAACTCAAACTACAGATCAAACTTTATTCCCTGTGCAAGGGGCAATGAGTCTCCAAAATTAATGGTATTGGTTTGCCTGCGCATGTAAACTCTCCAGGCATCAGACCCGGATTCGCGCCCGCCACCGGTTTCTTTTTCGCCACCAAAGGCTCCGCCAATTTCTGCTCCCGATGTGCCAATGTTTACGTTGGCAATACCACAATCTGAGCCGGCATGAGATAGGAATTTTTCCATCTCGTGTATGCGGGTTGTCATTATGGCTGAGGAAAGGCCTTGCTTTACTCCGTTCTGATAAGCAAGGGCTTCGTTAAGGGTTTTATATTTAATCAGATATAAAATGGGTGCAAATGTTTCGTGCTGTACAATTTCAAATTCGTTCTTTACTTCGGCAATAGCTGGTTTTACATAACACCCCGATTCAAAACCTTTGCCCTTCAAAACTCCTCCTGCAACCAAAAATTTTCCTCCTTGTACTTTAACCTGTTGCAAAGCATGACGATACGCTTTTACGGCCAGCGTATCAATAAGAGGGCCTACATGGTTGTTTTGATCCAGCGGGTTACCAATATTTAATTGTTTGTACGCCTGCTTTAATTTTTCGGTTACAGAATCGTATACACTTTCGTGGATGATAAGTCTTCGGGTTGTAGTACACCGTTGTCCTGCGGTACCTACTGCGCCAAACAACGCACCCCGAATAGCCATCTCAAGGTTGGCATGTTCGGAGATGATGATGGCATTGTTGCCACCCAGTTCCAGCAATGCGCGCCCCAATCGTTCGGCTACTGTTTTACCAACCGCTTTACCCATGCGCGTGCTTCCGGTTGCTGAAACAAGTGGAATTTGTTCATGTGCCGACATCTGTTGCCCTATTTTGTAATCGCCATTCACAAGGCAACTCACTCCTTCGGGTACACCATTCTTTTTAAATACTCGATTTACAATATGCTGGCAGGCTATACCACATAAAGGAGTTTTCTCAGAGGGTTTCCAAATGCAGGTATCGCCACACACCCAGGCAATCATTGCATTCCACGACCACACCGCCACCGGAAAGTTAAAAGCCGAAATAATTCCTACTACGCCCAGCGGATGGTACTGTTCGTACATACGATGTTGGGGTCTTTCAGAATGCATGGTTAAGCCATGCAATTGCCGCGATAAACCAACGGCAAAATCGCATATGTCGATCATCTCCTGAACTTCGCCCAGCCCTTCCTGGTAAGACTTACCCATTTCGTACGAAACAAGTTTGCCGAGCGGTTCTTTGTATTTACGCAAAGCCTCGCCAATCTGCCGTACAATTTCTCCGCGTTTGGGTGCTGGTACCAGTCGCCACTCAAGAAAAGCTGTATGCGCTTGCTTTACAACTTTATCGAATGCAACCTCATCGGTAGCCAATACAGAACCGATTAGTTTTCCATCGGCTGGCGAGTAGGAGGCTATGGCTTTGCCTTTAGTACGAAGCCATTTTTGCCCGGTTGATGTTCCGGGGTTCGACTTTCTTATTCCAAGCTTTTCGAGCGCTTCTGCAATTCCAAAGTTTTTCATAGGTAGAATGATTGCCGTAAAACTAAGAAGTTTACCATTCCAACCCAATGGCTTGTTTTTCGCCATGCCACAAACCTTCAATCAATACCCCGCCTTTTTTCATTTCCATGGCGCGGTTAAGATCCTTCACATTATCAATGGCTACTTTATCAATATGAGTAATAATCATGTTTTCTTTTACGCCTGCCGTTTTCCATTTTCCATGATCCAGCTTTTTTATTAATACTCCTCCATCAAGATTTAATTCGGTTAGCTGCGAGTACGGTACATCTTCAAATTGAGCGCCTTCCAGTTCATACCTAACTTCCCGTTCGCGCATTGTTTCAGAACCTTCGAAGTTTTTTAATTTGGCCAGTACTTCTTTTTCAACACCATTGCGCAGGTATTTTACTATTACCGATTGGCCTGGTCGTTTGCGTGCAACCCATTCCTGCAATTCAGATACACCCGCTACCGGATGATTATCAATAGCCACAATCACATCGCCTGGTTCAATTCCTGAAGATTCGGCTGCACTGCCTTTGTTTACCAAACTAACAAATACGCCTTGTACCACATTCAGGTTTCGGTTTTCAGCAAGGTTGGGTGTTACATTATTAATTTGCACGCCCAGCAAACCACGTTGTACAGAGCCAAACTCCAGCAGGTCATCCATGATTTTTTTTACCAGGCTAACGGGTATTGCAAACGAATAACCATCAAAACTTCCAGTTGCTGTGGCAATGGCAGAGTTAATACCAATCAACTCACCTTTTAAGTTTACCAGCGCGCCACCGCTGTTGCCCGGGTTAACGGCCGCATCGGTTTGTATGAATGACTCAATTTGAAGGTTATTTTGATTTCTCAAGATGTCGATGTTTCGCGCCTTTGCACTTACAATACCAGCTGTTACAGTAGAGTTCAGATTAAAAGGGTTTCCAATGGCCAATACCCATTCGCCCGCAGATACATCGTCAGAGTTGCCATATTTTACAAAGGGAAGATCGTGTGCTTTTATTTTAAGCAGGGCCAGATCGGTGTTTGGATCTTGCCCCACCAACTTGGCAAAAAAACGTTGATTGTTATGTAAGGTTATCTCTATGGAGTTAGCGTTTTCAATTACATGGTTGTTGGTTACAATATAGCCATCATCAGAAATAATAACACCCGAGCCAGATGATTGAGAATGAGGATTAAGATATTGTTCTAATGCATTTAAACTAAATCGCCCGCCACCATAAATAGTGCTTATGTGTACCACAGCCGGTGTAACTAATTTGGCGGCCGTCTGAAAGTTGATAGGAATAACGTTTCGATACTGAACCGTATCTGCAGCGTAGTTTGTAAGTTTCAGATTTTGCCTTTCTTCGATGGAAGTGTAGGCAGGGCCACCATCAAAATACTTTAAGGTAAATATTGAACCTGTAATGGCTCCAATAAAGGCGGCACAGGCCACTAATAATATTAATAACAAACGCTTCATAACCGTCTCACTTTACAGGTAAGGTACGGTTTCTGTAAGATAAGGAGAAGTAAACCAAAGGAGTTTTTTTAGGGTATAGACACATACGCAATAAAAAGCGCCTCTCCGTTTTAAGAAGAGACGCCTAACCCAACCTAACTCAGCTACTCTTAGCTTACTTTAATGCTCTGCTTTAAAACTTTCTTTTCGTCTTTCGGAATACTTACTTCCAGAATGCCATTGTTATAACGGGCACTAATTTTTGTAGCATCTACATTTTCGGGAAGGGTAAACGAACGACTAAAAGAACCAAAATGCGTTTCGATTGCGTGATAATTTTTTTCTTTCTTTTCGTTCTGGAATTTGCGCTCACCACTTATGGTAAGAGAGTTGTCGTTCACTTCAAGGGTAAAGTCTTCCTTGTTAAGCCCGGGTACGGCCAGGTGAACTTCAAAAGCCGTGGTGGTTTCAATTACATCGGTTTTAGGCACGAAGGCAGAACCACCAGAGCGTGTAATCGAATCGTTGAAAAGACGATCAACCAAAGCACTAAAAGATGTTGGTGCGAAATCGTTGGGATTATAACGGATGATGCTCATAATATTAATTTTTTTAAGGTTTAACATGTGTTTTAAAGTCACATGTTGGGTACCTGTGAAAAGTATGCCGATGACTTTTTCAGGACTTTTTGTCTTAAAAAGAGATCATAACTTCCTAAAAACAAGTCATTATGGCCTGCTTTATTACTATAACCTCTACAAACTGGCAAACAGCATTAGATCCTTGCCTGATACGTATAGAGTTGATAATAGCGGCCTTGTCTGGCAATCAGTTCATCATGGGTTCCTCGTTCCTGAATTTGTCCCGTTTCAATAACCAGAATCTGGTTAGCCTGGCGGATAGTACTAAGGCGGTGCGCAATTACAAAAGTGGTGCGTCCTTGCATCAGGGTTCGTAAACTTTCCTGAATAAAGCTTTCGCTCTCGGTATCAAGGTTTGAGGTGGCTTCGTCTAATATAAGAACGCGAGGATTTGCGAGAATAGCGCGGGCAATGGCAATACGTTGGCGTTGGCCGCCCGAAAGTTTTACACCCCGCTCGCCAATTATAGTATCTAAACCGTGTTCAAAACGATTGGTAAACTCACTTACAAAGGCAGCTTTTACAGCTTGCTGTAATTCATCTTCTGTTGCGTTGGGCCTTGGAAATAAAATGTTCTCGCGAATGGTACCTTCAAAGAGAAAATCATCTTGCAACACTACACCTAACTGATTGCGGTAACTGCCAAGGGAAATTTTTGAAAGATCGGTACCGTCAAGCGTGATGGTTCCGCTGTCAGGATTAAGAAAGGTGGCAACCAATCCGGCAATAGTAGTTTTGCCCGAACCCGATGTACCCACTAATGCGGTAACACTTCCTGCGGGGGCGGAGAATGAAATGTTTTTCAATACGGGCTTACCCTCTTCATACGCAAACGATACATCGTTAAACTCAAAATCGCCTTTTATGTTTCCGATTTGTAAGGTGCGGTGGGTTCCATCATCTTCTACCGGCATGTTCATTAATTCCTCGGTGCGATCTAATCCTGCAAAAGCTTCGGTTAACTGGCTGCCGATGTTACTCATTTGCACAATAGGCGCAATCATAAACACCATAAACATGGTAAACTGTAAGAAGTCGCCAGCGCTTAGTTGGAAATAACCACTTAGCCCCATTATGCCTACACTGGCCAGGCCTACTAAAAATGTTCCGGCACTGGTAACAAAACTGGTACTGGTTAAACTCTTTTTAATGTTTTTAAAGAGTTGCTCTACTCCATTTTCAAATACTTTTATTTCTTGCGGTTCGGCATTAAAGCCTTTAATTACCCGTATGCCATTCAGGGTTTCGGTAAGTCTTCCGGTTACATCGGCTGTTATTTTACCGCGCTCGCGAAATACAGGCCTGATAACAGCGAATGTTTTTAACGTAATTACTCCGAAAATGGACATGGGCAAAAGCACAAATAAGGTCATCCATGGATTAATGTAAATTAAAAATATAACCGAGATAAGGGCTGTAAGCACACCACCTACCAGTTGCACCAGCCCGGTTCCTACTAAGTTACGCACACCCTCAACATCATTCATTACCCGCGATACCAGCGCCCCGGATTTTTGATTGTCGAAAAAACGAATAGGCAAACGCAGTAAGTGTTTTTGAACTTTTGCACGCAACACCGAAATCAAATGCTGTGCTTCTACACTTAGAATCTTAGTAAGGGCATAAGAAGTTACGGCCTGCACAAGAATGGCAATAGTAAGAAGGGTAAGCAAAAATGGTAGTTTATCCATTTCGCGGTTTACCAGAATATCGTCCATAAAGGGTTTGGTAGCCCAGGGCGGTACCAGACCTGCCGTACGGCTGATAAGAATAAGGATGAGGCCTATAAAAATTAGTTTTCTGCGAGGCCATATGATGGTTTTAAATACGGATCGAAGTGAAACTTTAGCGTTAGGTTGCGACATGGGGGAGGTGTTTAAAAAGAGTATAGACGAAACGTAGAACCGAATATTTTACATTGTAGTTCGTAGGTGGATAAAAAATTGCGTGTTACGATACGAAAAGCAGAAAGCAAAGAGTTTATCCGTTTTGATGATTTACCGGTTTTTTAACACAGCATTTGCTTGTTCAAACCTTCGTGTGTATCAATGCCAATGGTTTCCAATTCCCAATTCAGGTATTTTTTGGTTGATGGTTACCCTGCCTACTTCAATAAGTTTGTATGCCTCCCGTCTGCTGCAAAAGCCGGTATTGCTGATGTATTTATTAAGCCTAATGCCTGATGGGTTTTCGTTGTTCATGTTTTTTTTGAAGTGACTAAAATTACTTCGAGCAGGAGTTGTACGTGGCTGAAGTGTATTCTTAATCCCCTTTTGCCTGATTTAAACTTATCAATTGAACACTTATGTGTCCATCATCCAGGTGGATTGCCAACATAAAATAATTAACAACTCTATTAGCTCCTCTTGTTGCAGGTATCCAGCCTTTTAGTTTTTTAACAGTTTTTAGAGATTTGTCATAAAAAAGCTGATTTGTCGGAAATGACATGAGGATTAGCTCGCTTGGGTACTCGGTTATTTTCAATTTCCCTTTGGCGTTAATCCTGATTTCAAACAACATCGACCTAAGTTTTTGTGAGGCAATATATGATTTAGATAATTTTATATTGTTACGTACAATCTTTGTCAAAGAATCAATACCACCTGGGAATTCTGCAAGTTTATCAACAGGAAAAACGGTTGAGTCAACATTAGGTAAAAACTCCAGAAATGGGTATGCTTCAATCGAGGCATATTTTGAAAAATCCCAATTCTCTAACTTGTTAAATTTGTCAGTTTCAGGAAGTATATTCATTGTCGGCCTGCCAATGTCCTGAACTCCCCCTCCTCCCCAATAATATTTCCCTCTTACAAACATACCATTTTCGTACTCTTCAAGGCATTCTAATTTTCGCTCATGTGTTATCCATGGCATAACACTAGTTTTATGAGATGTCCAAACCCCATGTCTTAATGTGTCCTTGTACGAACCTTCAATTTCCACAATGTCACTGGTTAGGTCGTAATAATATTTGGTCTTCCAGATACCTGTTCCCTTTTCCATTAAAGCATTTCCGTTTGCGTCATAGTACTCAAGCGCGCAAATAAAGTTTCCATCAAAACCAACCTTGTCCTTAATCTTTCCATTTTCGTAATAACTCGTCCAAAAGCCGTACCGTAGATTGTCTTTATACAGCCCTTTAGTCATTAATTTGCCATTAGGATAGTAAAAATAAAATGTATCTATTTTTATATTAGCTGAAAAGTAACCTTTCATTTGAGGTTGACCATTCATGAAGTAATCGGTTACTTCACCATAGTACCTGAAATCTTCACCAATTATTCCAGTCCTGTAATACTGCGCAAATTCTTTGGTTGTCAACTGCCATGTACTGTCATGATAAGTGATTGCAATTTTTTGTGAGTAAGTCGTTAAACAAGATGCTGAAAAAATTATTATTATTATTGCTTTATTCATTGTCGGGATTTTACTATGAGGTTGTGTCACAAGCCTGAGTTGAGAATGAAATGTTTCCCCGTTTTCAAAACTTCATTCGCTTTCTCCAGATCATCAGGCGTATCAATGCCAATGGTTTCCAAAGTAGTTTCAACAACTTTAATTCTGAAACCATTTTCCAGCCAACGCAGTTGTTCTAGCGATTCAGCTTTTTCTAAAGAAGAGACAGTTAGCTGCGTAATTTTTTCCAGCACATCGGCCCGGTATGCGTACATACCAATATGTTTATAGTAAGCATGTTGCGTTGTCCATTCTGTTTCATTTCCACGCCAATAGGGGATGGGCGAGCGGCTAAAGTATAAGGCTTCACCCAACTGGTTTAATACAGCCTTTACTACATTAGGATTCAGCAAGAATTTTTGTTCTGTAATTTTTTTTACAAGTGTAGCCAGTTCGGTTTTATTATCGAGTAAAGAAGCAAGCAGGTTAATTTGTTCGGGAGCAATAAAGGGTTCATCTCCTTGTATGTTAATTATATAATCATAATGTTCGGTTTGCTGCGTCAGCACTTCATAACAGCGGTCAGTACCACTTACATGTGTAGTGGCTGTCATGCAGGCCTTTCCAAAAGTTTGTACATGATCGAAAATCTGTTGGTTATCGGTAGCCACAACTACCGCATGCAGCGATTTGCTTTTACAGGCTTGTTCGTACACACGCTGAATCATGGATATTCCGCCAATTAAAGCAAGGGGTTTACCGGGAAAGCGTGTGGAGGCGTAACGGGCAGGAATTATACCGATAATTTTCATTGTTGCCTTATTGTTCATTCAACCTTCTTCACTCTTAATGTTACTCCTTCTGTTCCGATTACTTCTATGGTTTCATCCTTCTCAATAAAATCGCCACGGGTAAAGGCATCGTACACCTGGCCTTCAATTAAAACTTTGCCACTGGGCCGTAGTATGGTTTGAGTTTTACCGCGCTTGCCCATAAGGTCTTTTTGAAAACTGCTAACGGTATAGCCACTTTTGGCATCCTGAGTATCGGTAAGGGCAATGCGGGCAAAGGCTCTTGTTTTGGTTAGCCGCGCACCACCTACAAAGAGGAGTATAACCCCACCGGCTAAGCCGCCAACCGCAGCAAAGGAGGCCATAATAATATCGCCCAGCGGTACAAACTCAAAATTGAAGAAATCATTGTTGAGCATAATCAGCACCAGCGAAACTACCGTTAGCGTTATGCCACTTATTCCGGCAATACCAAAACCAGGGATAAAAAATAATTCGGCTATGATAAGGAGTACGCCAATAAACAGAGCAAGTATTTCCCAGTAGGCAGCCAGTCCGTTGAGGTAATAGGGCACTAAATAAAGTACCAATGCAACAATAGCAGCAAGTAAGGGAAAGCCCACACCCGGGGTTTGCAATTCAAAATAAATTCCACCCATTATTACCAGAATCAGAATGCCACTAATAAATGGGTTTAGAAAAATGGCAATGATTTTTTCAACGGCACCTAACCGAAAGGTTTCAATTTCATATTCGCCTACGTTGTTGCGTTTCAGAATTTCGTCAATAGACTCAACCTTAGCTTCGCAATAACCATTCTCCATGGCTTCAGAAGTTGTAAACGTAATTACTTTGCCGGCTTGTTTTAAACTATCAATCACTACATTTTCGTCAACCATACCTTCGGCAATGCGTGGGTTGCGTCCGTTCTCTTCGGCTGTTGCGCGCATAATAGACCGCATATACGATTGATATTTGTCGGGCGCAGCTGCTCCACTGCCATCCACCACGGTAGCGGCACCAATGGTTGCACCGGGAGCCATATAAATGCTGTCGCACGCAATAGAAATTAATGCTCCTGCGGATGCAGCGTCAGAATTGATGAAAACCCAAATGGGTATTTTCAGCGCCATAATCTGATCCACAATTTCTTTGGTGTCGCTTAGTGCTCCGCCAAACGTATCCATATCTACAACAATGATGTCGGCTTGTGTTTTATCTGCATGTTCCAGTGCAAGTTTTACATATCGGCCAATCCGAGGATCAATTTCTGCTTTAATTTCCATAACCATTACTTTCTTTTTGGCAGGTTGGGCCCATCCAATAGTTTGTACCAGCAGCACAATACTCATTATTCTCAACAGCGTTCGCATGGTTGTTTGTATTTTGCATAAAAATAACAAGTCTTGATCGAAAAAACCTGTGTTGTTTATCGGGCGCCTTCCGGCTGTGTTATCTGGAACCTGTTGCCCGTGCCTCAGTTGTGCCAAATGATAATTGAGGAGCGAAACGATAATGCGCGCAATGTTTCAATTGCCTGTATTGAATTTTCGGGTAAGGTTGTCTGGCGCGTTAACCATTTGCCCGAAACCTGGTGGATTAACGTAAATCGGGTTACCCTAAACCAGGTAGTGCTCAGGGTTTTTCAAACCACCACTAACCCCGATGTGGTAAGTGAAATTGTGTTGAACGTGCGCAATGGCGAACCTGTTTCGGTACAACCCGAACCTGAATGTACGAACGGGCTGTTGCGGCCGTTTGTGTATGTACAGGGAGAAGCAGAATTTAATACCGTGCAAAAATTCTTGGAAGAAAGGGTAAAGCAACAGATTTTTATAGGTGCCGAATACCTTGAAGCGAACGACCTCGTTTTTATAGCCTATTATATTGGTCAGCCGGGTAATTTTACCAATGTATTGGCCTGTTTTAGCCGTACTGGAGAATTGAGCTGGAGCGAAGAAATTGGCACGAATTTGAAAGGAATGGGCATTGGTACTTTTTTTATCGCAACCAACACATTGTTTTTTGTGAAGAACAAGACAGAATTGGTAACTTTTCGCATTGTTTAAGCTTATGATAAAATTAATTTTTTTAACTCTTGTTGTGTGGAACGCGCCAGCTGCCCTTTGTGCAGCTCCGGTTGACTCGCTTCGCATGGAAACTATTGGCGGAAAGCAGTTTATCATTCATCAGATTGATGAAAAAGAAACTCTTTATGCAATATCCAGGCGTTATGGTGTGCAGGTTACTGCAATTTTGGAGCATAACCCTACAGCCGATGGCGGTTTAGCTGTGGGGCAACTTTTAAAAGTTCCATATACAGCCAAGGCCAAACCGGCTCTCGTATCCGGTGGTGATAGAATTCATAAAGTTGCTACGAAAGAAACACTCTTTTCTATTTCCAGGTTGTACGATGTTTCGGTAGATGAAATAAAATCATGGAACAATCTGAAAGATAATGCACTGAGCTTAGGGCAGGAGTTGATCATCAAAAAGAAATCGACAGCATTAACAAACAATACATCTTTACCCGCCACACAATCCATAAAAGGAGCACATACTGTAGCGGCTAAAGAAACATTATATTCAATTGCCCGGCAATATAATGTTACGGTTCAGCAATTGCGCGAGTGGAATTCGCTTGCCGCGGATGAAGTGAAGATTGGCCAAACACTTTTTGTTACACAACCCATGTACCAAAAGCCCGATGAAATAAAAACCCAGCCCGAAGTGGTGGTGGTTAAACCCGAAACAAAGGAAACCCCTGTTGTATCGGTTGTAAAACCAGAAGTAAAAATACAACCTGAAATCAAGGAAACAACGATTCGCATTTCGGAGTCTGTAACCGGCTCAGACGAAGTGAAAGAAGGCGGGCTGGCCGAATTAATTGAGGGTACGGATGGTAACCGAAAATATCTGGCGCTTCACCGAACGGCCAAAGTAGGCACGATTTTAAAAGTGCGTAACGAATTAAACAACCGCGAGGTGTTTGTACGGGTGGCAGGCCCACTACCTAGCATTGGCGCTAACACAAATGTGGTTTTAAAAATTTCGAAGTCGGCCTACGATAGATTAGGCGCAATAGATTCACGCTTCCGCGTGGAGGTTACATACTATAAATAAGTATGAGGACCGGGCTGGCTGTTTGCTTACTAATTGTTTGTAATGCCAGCTTTGCCCAAAACCTTGTACGCAATCCGGGTTTTGAACAATACTATAAATGCCCGGGCTCATATTCCTCTAACTCAACAGGCGAAATTGCCCCCGGCTGGACATCGCCCAGCACCGGCACCCCCGATATGTTTCACATGTGTAGTACAGGCGAAGCGGGTGTACCAACTAACTGGGCAGGTCATTCAAAAGCTTATGTGGGTTCGGGCTATGCAGGCATTTATGTTTTTTTAATCCGCCATAATAAAGATTACCGCGAGTACTTACAGGCAGAGTTGATTACTCCTTTAGAAGCAGATGCAGAATACCATGTTGAGTTTTATTTTAAATTGTCATCAAACTCAAAATATGCGATCGATCGAATCGGGTTTTTACTTTCCGATTCCAACTACCTGATGAAAGATGATGGTACATTTCCGGTTGCGGCTACATACGAGCGTATTAACCGAACCATCAATACACGCTCGGCCGGGTTATGGACGCGGTTTGCTTTTACACACCTTGCAAAAGGTGGAGAGAAGTATTTAACCATTGGTAATTTTTCAAATAGCGAAAGAACGCGCAGCCTGTACATAACCAACTCGCAGGCAACAGAACCGATGTTAGCCCGTGCAGCCTATTTTTATATTGATGAAGTAAAAGTGATTAAGGTTAGCGGAAACACACCTCCCGTGCTTACCGGTTACCCCGAGCTTAAAACAGATGAAACGTATGTATTGAAAAACATTCAGTTTAAGTACAACGATTACATGCTGCTGGATGAATCTTTTCCGGAGTTGAAAAAACTGGTGGAAGTATTACGCTACCATAAAACCTGGAAAGTGGTGGTGAGCGGGCACACCGATGACATAGGCTCAGATATTTTTAACAACGAACTTTCTTTGTTGCGTGCCGGCAGCGTGGCCGATTACCTGATTAACTCAGGTATAGACCCAGCCCGAATCAAAACACTGGGTTTTGGTAAACAAACGCCTCTGATAAAAGGTACAGACGAAACCTCGCGCGCTACCAACCGAAGAGTAGAATTACGCTTTTTAAACTAATGCCAGGCAAGAAGTACCTCGAAAACCTGCACACTTTCCTTACCGAAAGAGCGTGGTATTATAATCAACAAAATTTTATTGAAACTGACCCCATCTCTATTCCTCATCGTTTTAAAACGAAACAAGATATTGAGATAGCCGGTTTTTTTGCAGCTACTTTAGCGTGGGGCCAACGGGTAACCATTATAAAAAAATGCTCAGAGTTGTTGCACATGATGGACAACAAGCCTTTTGAATTTGTAATGCATCATAAACTAAACGACCTGAAACCCTTTGCTAAGTTTAAGCACCGAACCTTTAATGCTACCGATACCTTGTATTTTATCGAATCGCTTTCGCAGATTTATCGCAACCACAATTCGTTAGAAGATGCATTTGTTACCGGATTGAATCTGAATAGGCAGCCACTGCCTGAGCAATACCCGATTGAGCAAGCGTTGATTCAATTTAATAAACTCTTTTTTAGCTTACCCGATGCCCCGGCCCGCACACAAAAGCATGTAAGCACACCATCTCGTAAATCGGCTTGTAAAAGATTAAACATGTTTTTACGGTGGATGGTACGGCAAGATAAACAAGGAGTAGATTTCGGAATCTGGAATAGAATTTCGCCTGCGCAACTGGTTTGCCCATGCGATGTGCATGTTGAACGCGTTAGCCGCAACCTTAAGCTCATCACCCGCAAGGGAATGAACTGGCAAACCGCAATAGAACTTACCTCTACCTTACGTTTACTAAATCAGGCTGATCCGGTTTTGTATGATTTTGCCTTATTTGGCTTGGGCGTGCTGGATCATGATCATGCTGGATTCAAGGCATTTAAATAAAGTGACGAACGGTAGTACCACTATAAAAGATTTATTTCTAATTTTCTTACTCATTTTAACACACACTCGAACTAAACCTCTATGAATTTAAACATCGATGCAGAAAAAGAACTTACCTACGATGCCATTGTGGTAGGTACGGGAATCAGCGGTGGTTGGGCCGCAAAAGAGCTTACCGAAAAAGGGTTGAAAACCCTTGTGCTGGAACGCGGCCGCATGGTAGAACACCCCAATTACCCCACTGCTACCAAAGACATCTGGGAGTTTGAAAATGCTGATCGCCCCACGCAGGAAGATCTTGAAAAGCAAGGGGTCCAAAACCGTACGGGTTATACCATCAGGCAATCAACCAAACATTGGTTCGTAAACGATCTTGAAAACCCATACACCGAAAAAGAAGGTAAACGTTTTGATTGGATGCGTGGCTACCATGTAGGCGGACGCTCAATTATGTGGGGACGCCAGAGTTACCGCTGGGGCGATTTTGATTTTGAGGCTAACCTTCGGGAAGGTATCTCTATTGATTGGCCGGTACGGTATAAAGAAATTGCACCGTGGTACGATTACGTTGAAACTTTTGCCGGCATTAGCGGCCAGGCAGAAGGACTGGATTATTTACCCGATAGCAAGTTTCTTCCTCCTATGGAAATGAACTGCGTGGAGAAAGAATTGAAAAAATCTATGCATGACAAATTTGGTCGGTTATTAACAATCGGCCGGGTAGCGCATATTACTTCACCCTTATCGCACAACAACAGTGCGCAACGTGGCCAATGCCAGTATCGCAACTTATGTAGCCGCGGCTGCCCTTATGGGGCATACTTCAGCAGTAACTCATCCACACTACCGGCTGCAGCTAAAACCGGTAATATGACGTTACGACCCAATTCCATTGCATACGAGTTGATTTATGATGAAGCAAAAGGCAAAGCTACCGGTGTTAAAGTACTGGATGCTGAAACCGGAGAGCAATTGGAGTTTAAGGCAAAAGTGATTTTTCTGTGTGCATCCACTATGGGATCTACCTACATCATGATGAACTCAATATCCAATCGTTTCCCCAATGGGTTTGGAAATGATAGCGACCAGTTGGGCCGCAATATTATGGATCACCACCTGGGTGTTGGCGCCAGTGGCGAGTGGGAAGGTTTTGAAGATCAATACTACTTCGGCCGAAGAGCCAATGGTATTTACATTCCGCGCTTCCGCAACATGGGTAAAGAAAAACGAGATTATCTGCGCGGCTTTGGGTATCAGGGCGGTGCAAGCAGACAAGGCTGGCAAAGCCTGATTGCCGAAATGAGTATTGGTGCCGATTTAAAAGAAGCGGTAACCACACCAGGAAAGTGGACATTTGGTATGGGTGGTTTTGGTGAGGTACTACCTTATCAGGATAATCAGGTAACGATTAACCGGGATAAAAAAGACAAACATGGTTTGCCAACACTCACATTCGATACTGAGTTAAAAGAAAACGAATTTAAAATGCGTAAAGACATGGCCAGCGATGCAGCCGAAATGCTGGAAGCTGCTGGCTTTAAAAATGTTCGTTCGTACGACAGGCCAAGTCAGCATGGGTTAGGATTGGGTATTCATGAAATGGGTACAGCTCGTATGGGTAAAGACCCAAAAACTTCGGTATTGAATAAAAACAATCAGGTACACGCATGTAAAAATGTGTTTGTAACAGATGGTTCATTCATGACATCGGCCAATTGCGTAAATCCCTCGTTAACCTATATGGCATTTACGGCACGGGCTGCCGACTTTGCTGTAAGTGAATTAAAAAAAGGAAATCTGTAAACTGAAAAAAATTGCAACATTATGAACCAACTAATGGATAGAAGAGAAGCCTTGCGCAAAACAGCATTGCTGATGGGCGCGGCTGTTTCAGCCACTGCCTTTGCAGGAATAATGCAAGGGTGTAAAGCTACTCCTGAACTTACCTACACACCCTCATTCTTTACTGAAGATCAGGCGCGATTGATTAGTGAATTAACACAAACCATCATTCCTAAAACAGATACAGCCGGAGCGAAAGAAGCCGGTGTACCGGGATTTATTGATCAGATATTAAAAGAGTGCTATAAGAAGGAAGATCAGGATAAATTTTTAACAGGCCTTACTGATTTTGATACAAAATCGAAAGAAGCGAATGGCGATAGTTTTGTTTACCTCGATCCTGAAAAACAACTGGCGTTTGTAAAAGCTCAGAACGAAGCCGCTGTAAATGCAGTTAGGGCAGACTCTTCTATAGAGCGCCCGTTTATTCTTTCTGCAAAAGAACTTACCTTGTTAGGCTTCTTTACATCTGAGCCGGGGGCCACACAAGTGTTGCAATACGAGGCCGTACCGGGTTCGTACAAGGGCTGTATCCCTTTAAGTGAAGCTGGTAACGGAAAGACCTGGGCCTCGTAACAGAATTTTTCAGATACAGGTTGAATTATCTGATCAAACGAGGCTGTCTCAAAGTCAAATTAAGACTTGAATGTCATTCCGGCCTTGTGCCGGAATCTCGTTTAGTACCACTAAATCGAGATCGCGGAACAAATCCGCGATGACAGAACGACTTTTGAGAAAGCCTCGTTTTTTTATCCGGCAGTTGCGCGATTCTGAAATAAGGGTTTTAGAATTGTGCGATCTAAAAGCATAAAGAGCAACCCGAGATTTAAAAAGAGAATTCCGTTTATCAAAACCTTGGTGTTGAACGGAATGCTAATCTCCGGCATGTTTAACAATTTGTTTTTAACGGGCGACTCTATCAAAAGCGAAGTAGAAGAATCGAACACGCCTAATGAAATTAAACCCAACGCAATACCCGATGCTACAATAGACCCGATCAGTAAGATTAATCCACGTCTGGCTGAAATGTTTTCTGTTTTTATGCGCTCCAACCCAGCCATTACTGTATCAGTAAAATTAGCACCGGGCGTTTCCAATTGGTTGGATTGTTTTAAATACGTTTGAATAACGCGCAACTCTTCCAATCGCTGATTTAACTCATTTGAATCAGCCAGTTGAGATTTGAGTGTGGCGATTTCGGCTGCCTCTAATTCACCATTGAGGTAGCGCAGCAGGTGTTCGTCTGTTATGGGTAACTTCATAGCATTATAAAGTTATAGCTTCTTGTTTTAAAATTCTTTTTAGTTCATCAGCCAGTCGTTGTCGGGCACGATGCACCCGTACTTTAACAGTATTAACATTCTGTGCTGTAATCGTGGCCACTTCTTCAAGCGAAAATTCATTCAGGTAAAACAATTGCAAGGCTAATCTATCCGCTTCATTTAGCGCCTGCATGGCTTTGTGAACGAATTGCAATTTATCGTGTTGCTCTAATTCAGATTCGACCAGATTGTTATCTGTAATTACCGTTTGTTCTACCGACTGAAAAACGGGCTTGTGTTTTCGTTTATAACTTATGGCGGTATTAAATGTAATCCGGTACAACCAGGTACTAAACCGGGCCTGCCGGTTAAAATTTTTCAGGTAATGAAATGCTTTTATGAAAGCATCCTGGGCAGCATCTTCAGCCTCGGCCCGGTTATCTAAAACTTTAAATGCAATGGTAAAAGCAAAACTCTTATGCTTATCCACCAATCGGGCATAGGCTTGCTTATCACCGGCCAGTATCCGGTCAAGTAACTGATTTTCTTCCTCGGAGGTGATCACGACTCTTGGACGCAGATTACATAAAACAAGTTACAGGTATTTTTATTGAAATTTACTGTAACCCGATGGCAGGCCAGGGGCGTCAAAGGGGTCAAATATTAAAAACTAATGCTATGAACGACAATGAAGTTATTATTCCGGTATTAGGCATACTGATGCCCATTATTATCACCTTAGGTGCTTTTGTTATGCTTACCTATGTGCGCAAGTTCGAAAACCTCGAGCGTATGGCTATTATTGATAAAGGACTAAATCCTGATTTGTTTAAAAAGGAGAGGTCTACTTCCGGGGCATTGCGGGCTTCTTTATTACTGGTAGGTGGAGGTATAGGTTTGTTAATGGGTTATTGGCTGGATGAACTCTTCAGAATGGAAGAAGTAGCTTATTTCTCGATGATACTTTTGTTTGGAGGTGCCGGACTAGGGCTTGCTTATCTTATTGAAGAGAAAAAGAACAAGCAAGCAAATAATTCATAGTACGAGCTAACGTCACGATTGATTAATCGATCGGATGTCAAAGCTTTGTTATAGAATAAGAGGTACAAGAATTTTGGCTCCAAGGTAAATCAATACCAAAGCAATAATATTAATTACAAGCCCAGCCCGCATCATATCTTTTACGTTCATGTGTCCCGAAGAAAACACAATAGCATTGGGGGGAGTGGCTATGGGGAACATAAAAGCCATACTGGCTCCCAGGGTTACTGGCATACCCAGTAAGATAGGGTCGATACCCAGGTTGGCAGCAATACCAAACACAACCGGAATGAATATCTGAATCAGAGCTACATTACTCATTAGTTCGGTTATAAAGATGGAGGCGGTGATTAGCCCGAACAAAAGCCAGTTTACTGACTGGCTTTGTTGTGCAATGTAACTTCCCACAGCCTGAATAATACCTGCGCTTGATAAACCCTGTGCCAGGCAAAGGCCCCCACCAAAAAGAATTAGAATACCCCACGAAAGTTTTTCAGTATCCTTCCACACCAGTAAAAACTTAAATTGCCTGAAGCTGGCAGGAACAAGAAACATTAAGGCGCCCCCAGCCATTCCAATGTTAGTATCATTCAAAAGTTCGCTGCCTAAAAGCAGGTTGAACGGTTGTTGGAAAATCCACGACAAAGAGGTGAGGGTAAATATGGCGAGTACTAATTTCTCTTCGGTGCGCATGGGGCCCAGGTCGGTAAGACGGTTTTTAATCAATGCATCTGCTCCTGAGATTTGCTGCAATTTATTTGGAAATAAGAAACGGGTGAGGGCTACATAACCTAATCCCATTACAGCTATACTCAGTGGAAGTCCTACCAGCATCCACTTTCCGAAGGATATTTTTGTGTGGCTAAACTGATCCAACAAACCTATAAATACTACATTGGGCGGAGTTCCGATTATGGTAGCTACACCACCAATATTGGCCGCATAGGCAATTACCAACATCAGGACAATACCAAAATTTCGTTCGCCCAAGGTTATCGTTTCGCTGTTGGTTCTGCGTAATAAGTTGATAACAGATATGGCTATGGGCAGCATCATCATGGCTGTGGCCGTATTGCTGATCCACATGCTTATAAACCCTGTAGCTATGGTGAAGCCCAGGATAATCCCGTTTCCGGAAGTTCCGGTTACGCGTACAAGATTAAGTGCAATGCGTTCGTGTAACCGATGCTTTTCCAGTGCAAGTGCAATCATAAAGCCACCCATAAATAAGAAGATGATAGGGTTTGCATACGGAGCGGCAGCCTCGCTCATTTTCATAATTCCGAGAAATGGAAAAATAATAAGAGGTAGCAAGGCAGTAATGGATACAGGGGCGGCTTCCGAAATCCACCAGATTATCATCCAGGTGGCAACCGCCAACACTTTACCTGCACTGGGCGAAATAAAATCTGGACCAACAAGCGTAGTGATTAAAATGAAGGCAAGCGGGCCGGCAATAAAACCTGCCTGCTTAACGATAGGGTGATTGCTACTTTCGTCCATAAAGAGAAAAACAAAAATAGCGAGATGACCTCGCTATTTGTTTAGAAGTTATATTAATGGGATTAGATTGAAGTGTTTATCCTTCGGAAGAGGTTTTAGGATTGGCGGGTTTAACTACAATCGTCCGGCCATCCAGTTCGGTTTCGTTAAGGGCTGCAATTGCTTGTTTGGCTTCTTCATCGTTGGGCATTTCAACAAAACCAAACCCTTTAGAACGCCCTGTGTCACGGTCTTTAACAATTTTGGCAGAAGTAACCTCACCAAATTTGGCAAAAGCTGTCTGAAGTTCTTCCGAGCGGGTCTTAAAATTTAAACGAGCCACGAAAATGTTCATAATACTGCAATAATTAAGTAGTGAATCTTGATTAAAACGAGGAAAACCGTTGTACGGGGCCTCATCCATGTCCAAAATAGAAATTAATCTGAAGTTTTCAAACCTATAAGCCAGTTGGGTAGGCTAAGAATTGAGTAATTCCCTTGCATTTTGCAGGGCAAGAGTTGATGGAATGGCGCCTCCAATCATTTTGGCAATCTCAGTTATTCGCTCTTCCGGGCTTAGTTCTCTGATTGCCGTAACCGTACGATTGCTTTTGTTTTCTTTATAAACAAAAAAATGAGATTCGGCCTTAGCAGCAATTTGGGGTAAGTGACTAATGGCAATTACCTGATGCCGGGCCGACATTTCTTTCATTCTATTGCCCATCTGAATGGCAATCTCGCCCGAAATTCCGGTGTCGATTTCATCCAGAATTAATGTAGGCAATGCGGTGCGTCCGGCCATTACATATTTAATACTAAACATTACCCGCGAAAACTCTCCGCCCGAAGCAACTTGTGTCAGCGGTTTAGGGGCCATGCCTTTGTTAGCACTAAAGAGTATTTCAATAGCATCAATGCCGCGGACACCGGGCTCAATAACCTGATGATCGATTGACAAGGCGGCATCCGCAATACCAAGTTCTTTCAGCAACTTCACCAATTGTTTGGCAAGCGTTGCAAAAGTTTTTTGTCGACTTTGACTTAATACAGTTGCATCCTGGTTAAGTTGCTTGGTGGATTTGTCCACCTTTATGGAAGCTTCTTTTAGTAATGCATCCAGATTATTGGTTTTGTTGGCTTGCTCTTGTAGTGAATTGCGCAAGCTAATAAGATCAGCTACCGTTTTGGATTGATGTTTATGCTGTAACTGATAAATGGTGCTTACGCGATCTTTGACCTCTTCAGTCCGCTTAGGATCAAATTCAACTTTTTCTTCGGCTTGTTCCAGTTCCGAAGCAATGTCATTTAATTCAATGCGTGTACTTTCAATGCGTTGCAATAAATCTTGATAGGTAATGGAGTAGGATGCAATAGCTTGTAACTGGTTGCGTACGGTTACCAATCCTGTGGTAATTGAAAAATCAGCTTGCGAAAGTTGTTGCAATGCTGCGTTGAGATTGCTTTTAATTTCTTCAGTGTGTTCTGCAATCTTTAACTCAGCCTCTAATTTTTCAAGTTCGCCTTCAATCAGGTTAGCTTTAGTAAGTTCTTCCAACTGAAACTTAACAAAGTCAGATTCTTTTTTGAGTTGTGTACTCTCTGTTTGCAATTGCTGAAAGGCAGTAACGGCATTCTGATATTCACTCCAGCTACCGCTGTAATTCTTTCGCAAGTCTGCATTACCGGCAAAGGAGTCAATTAACTCCAGTTGGAATTTTTTTGAGCCCAACTCTAAAGTCTCGTGCTGTGAATGAACATCCATCAAGCGCGAGCCGATCTTTCGCATCACATCAAGTGTAACGGGAGTATCGTTAATAAAAGCCCGGCTTTTTCCGTTAGGAGCAATTTCTCTGCGCAAAACAGCTTGTGTATCATAGTCCAGGTTTTCCTCAGCAAAGAGTTTTTCTAAACCATAATCCTGCACAGAAAATATGCCCTCGGTAACACATTTCTCACCTTCATCCCAAAGGGATTTGGTATCGGCACGATTACCCAGTAACAAACCAATTGCACCCAGCAAGATTGATTTACCAGCCCCGGTTTCGCCTGTAATCGCATTCAACCCACTGGCAGGCGAAAGCTCCAGGTGTTTAATGAGTGCGTAATTTTTTATGGTGAGATGGGTGAGCATGGTAAAGTGCTAAAATAAAAACTCAACCCCGACAAACGTATTAGTTGGTAATGATTTTTTGGTAAATGTTTCGCTTTGGGTCGATGGAGGTAAGAATATCGAAGGCTTCCCTGCGTAGATTAAGATTACCCTGCGAAAACACATTAACCAGTTCGTTCGATTTCGCATCAAAAAAGGAAATAACCGAAATGGCGTTGGGGTAAATGGTCCACACTTTTTTAATATTTTTTAATACTTCCAGTATTATTTCACGGCTTTGATCCGGGTTTTTATCGAATGTATCTAATGCTAACCGGTGGTACCGATAGCTGTCTTTACGCAAATCAACCATTTGCGGATTGTTTAGATTTTCGACCAGGGCATACCGGTTTCTGGGATTACCCAATGCAGCCCAGCCTGCCTGGCTGGTTGACTGTGCATTATTAACTACCTGCAACGCTCGTTGAACAAAGGGGTTACCCCCTAGTTCACTAAACGAATCATAGTCGGCCGCCAATACCACGTATGCATAAAATGCAAGCATAGAGGTAAGATTTGAAATATATGTGTTGTCATTATATTCTAACGGTAGCGATTCAATGTATTCAAATTCCCATTCTCTGTCAGCAAAATTAAGGAGTACACTTTCATAGTTGCCGTTATACACCGGGCGGGCCGCAGTAATCTGAGCATTGGCCACAAAACTTCCAATGGAAGGCATCTTGCTTATGTTGAGAAAAAGCGAACAATTTATTTTCTCATGATTCTTATATGAATCATTAGTCCATTTCCGTGTATTAAGAAAGTTGGCAAAGGCCCGTTCCATATCTTTAAACACTGCCCGGTCGGTAGTTTGAATCTGATCAGCATTTACAGTAACCTTAAAAAATAATTCCTGACCAACTGCAGGGTGGCCGAAAACAAGGATCAGAACAAATACAAGATTACGCATAAGCATATTCGATTATAGTTGTAACGATATCGGCTGCAACTTCTTTTTTCGATTTAAGATTAAAATCTTTAAATCCTGCCGGGCTCAGCACCGAAATTTTGTTGGTGTCGTGCCCAAATCCGGCTCCGGCATCGTTTAATGAGTTGAGTATAATCAGATCGAAGTTTTTGTTCTTTAGTTTTGATTGCGCATTGGTGCGTTCGTTTTCAGTTTCCAGCGCGAAACCTACTGTAATTTGTCCTGGTTTTTTTTGCTTCCCAAGTTCCGCAGCAATATCGTAGGTCTTTACTAATTCGATAACCATTGGGGCGCTTCCTTTTTTAATTTTTTGATCTGCCTTAATGGCTGGCTTATAATCAGCAACGGCAGCGGCAAAAATGGTAATATCAGAATGTGCGAAATGTTGCTGACTGGCCATAAACATTTCCTCTGCAGAATTTACACGTATTACATGTACTCCGGCAGGATCGGCCAAATGGGTAGGGCCCGAAACTAATGTTACCTCAGCACCTTGTAAATAAAGTTCTTCAGCAATAGCAAAACCCATTTTGCCGGAGCTATGGTTGCCGATAAACCGAACAGGATCTAAAGCTTCATACGTGGGGCCGGCTGTTACCAGTGCTTTTTTTCCGCTAAGTTTTCCGGGTTTAAAAAAAGAATGCAACGTCTCTAAAATCTGTTCGGGTTCAGCCATGCGACCTGTTCCCACCAAACCACTGGCTAATTCGCCATGAGAGGGTTCTATTAATTTATTACCGTTAGTGATTAATTTTTGGAGATTGCTTTGTGTGGCGGGGTGCTTCCACATATCCAAATCCATAGCCGGGGCAAAGAAAACCGGGCATCGTGCAGAAAGGTAAGTGGCCAGCAATAGGGAGTCACAAATTCCATTAGCCATTTTTGCCAGTGTGTTGGCGCTGGCGGGTGCAAGTACCAGGGCATCGGCCCAAAGGCCCAGCTCAACATGGTTATTCCATTCGCCTGTTTGGTCTTTGGTGAACTGAGTAAGAACCGGATTTTTTGAAAGTGTAGAGAGTGTGAGGGGAGTGATAAAGTCATGGGCGGAAGCCGTCATAATAACTTTTATCTCGGCCCCGTTTTTAACCAATAACCGGATAAGCAAGGCTGATTTGTACGCGGCAATACTGCCGCATACACCCAGCAGAATTTTCTTTCCGGCAAGCGGCATTACTCAGCTTTTACCTCGGCTTCAGTTTCGGCTGTGCGCAGGCGGTAGTTCAGTTTTCCTTCCAGAAACTCCTCAATAGCAGTGCTGGTAGGCTTAGGCATGCGCTCGTAGTAACGAGAGATTTCAATTTGCTCACGATTTTCAAATACTTCTTCCAGGTTATCTACAGTGGTAGCAAACTCGGCAAGTTTGTTATTAAGCTCTTCTTTCAGATTAACGGCAATCTGACGGGCGCGCTTCGAAATCACTACAACCGATTCATATAAGTTTCCGGTTGGTGCTGCGATTTTATCTATGTCGCGTGTAACAATAGAAGGTTGAGTAGCCATATGATTAAATTTTATTGTTTTTTAATTTATTTACTCGTTCTAAACTTTGTGTATAGTAGCGTTCAGCATCTTTCAGAAAGGTACTGTTCGGAAAATTATCTACCAGTTCTTTGTAATAGTCTAACGTGGTATTGAACCGTTCTAATTGCTTGGAAACAATACTGATGGAAGCTAATTCAAATTCAGCCTGCACTTTCAGGTATGCACTTTCCTCCAGAAATTTCGAATCGGGGAAGTTCTTCTTAAAGTTATCTAACGAGATTACTGCTGCCTCGTACATTTTTAGTTTCAAATAATGTCTTGCGTTATCAAACCCTTTCTGCTCTAGTTTTTGCTGACTTACTGTAATTACATCAACAGCCTGATTAAGGAATTGGCTACCCGGATAACGGTTCAGAAAATTCTGCATAGCATTCATTGCTTCTATGCTGCTTTGCTGATCTTTATTTGAGTCGGGTGATGAGGCATACAGACAATACGCATACATAAAAGAAGCCTCTTCGGCTAAGCTACTGCGTCCATATGTTTCGTAAAAGGTTTTAAACTGATCGGAAGCCAATAAATACAGTTTTTCATGGTACTGGCAATAGGCAAGATTAAATTCTACTTTTTCGCCTTCGGGCAAACCTCTTACAATAGGTAATATTGATTCGAACAGGATTGAGGCCCTGTAATAATCTTTTTTAGCATAATAGTTTAAACCTGCTTCGTATTTTACGCGCCAATCTTCGCTCTTTTCAATTCGTCTGAATTTACTGCAACCAACAGCTATCAGCGCAAGGGCGGCTAGGGCGAACAGATTTTTTCTTAACATCGACTGCAGGAGTTTCAAAATCTCTAAAATTTCGGGCTTTGAGCCTATTTAAGCCTGCAAATATACTACAGGGCAACTAAATAGCAATTTGGTTTTTTTTGATAGAACGCCAGAACGTACGGCTTATTTTCTGATAATAAGTTTCCGGGTAAGCACTCCGTTGTTATCGAGGTAAAGTGTGTAAAAATAAATACCTGAAGTAAACTCTTCGGTTTGAAGTTTTATACGGGTTTCGGAAGTTGGTAATTCAACCTCATCCATCGGTTTACCCAGAATATTATGGATGGTGAGTTTGGCTTTCGTATTCTCGTTATGTATTCGATAATCGATATAGGCGTAATCCTGCACCGGGTTGGGGTAAACATCTTGTATGGTTATGTCTTTGGAATGAAACAGGACTGGTTTTTCGGTACGTTCATGCACATTAATGTATACCGTGTACTCTTGCATTTCGGTCTGGTTTCCTTTTGGAAAAATCTGAAATTTGATGGCATGCTGGCTTGCAATAAGGCCACTTTCAAGTACAAAAGCCAGTTGTTGAATGGTTTCACCGGGTTCAATCCGTTTAGAAAACTCTGATATACCTGTATCAAGGCAGTTTTTATCCAGGCAGAAATAACCCTTCTGGCTTTCGCCCAGATCGGATTGGGCCTTACGGATAATATAAAATAGAGGTTTGTCTGATTGATTGGTAATCTTGATGGGGATTCGGATGGTTTCGCCTATGTTGGTTTGATAGGTTTCCTGAATTTCGGGCAGTTGAAATTGCCGGCCCATCGCCACAAGGCTGACCATCGTAAAGAAACAGATGAGGCCCCACACTTTCATAGGTAAACACACTAATTCGATTGAAAAGGTATTATAAATACGGGCCTTTCCCTATCGATTGTGAAAAAAAATTATGGCCAGGAGCAATTATTTATGGGTTGGTTTCGTTTGGCGGGCGCTTTACCACATCCTTGCGGGCGGGGCGAAGTTTTCCCTTCCAGTCAAAGCCCTTCAGAAGCCGGTCTGAATCCTTGATTTCGTGGGGAGGGGTAAAGGTAGCATCGGGCTGTACGTAAGCACTCACATTATTAACCCTGCCCTCTAAGAAATTAATCCGCATATTACTGCAGATCATTTTATTCATGCCGGTAGTGTAGGTAATCAAAAATTTACCTTTATCTGTCTCTACCTCTTTTTCCTGCAAGGCATGGTATATACTCTCGCCATTTCCAGACACGGTTACATATTTGATTAAGCTACCGCTAAAATGGGCAGTCATTTTGCGGCCTTTTATCTGGTTAAAATTCCGGAGTGAGTCTTGCGAAGCCACAAATGAGTTAGCGATCATGTAAAGGCGGTCAATGTTTTTATTTTTCATAACCATGTAAATCGAATCGGCTGTCATCTGGTTTTCATTATTCCATAAAATAGGTTGGGTGTACATATGCAACGTAGAGTCAATGGCTATATAAGCCAGCGAATCGGCTACGCCTTGCATATCTTTTTTATAAATCTTAACCTGATTATAGGCCAGCAATCTCTTCTTTTTAGGATCCTTACTTTCGATGGAAACCAGCGTATCGGCTGTTATAAACAAGGTATCCAGGTCATCGCCAATCTTAGCCACAAAAGCATTACCATACACTTTTGAAATGCCGAGTTGTTTATCGTAAAAGCTATCATCACCAAAAATCAGCATATTTTCTTCTTTGGAAGTCATAATTACACGGCCCTTTGCCCGATAGCGTTTACGCACATCATCAAGCTGGTATTCATCGCCTTTAATTTTGTATTCGGCTGTTTCTATCTGGCCAAGCGTAAGGGCTGAAGCCTTTAGGTTAGTGTTGTAAAAACCACTTTTATATACAGCTGTGCTGCCGTCTTTATCGGTTACGGTTGTGTGATCGCGGAAGTAAATAATCTTGGTGGTTGAGTTGTATTGAAGGGTGTCTGACTCCAACGTGTAATCGGGGTTTTTACCTTTTACCTCAGTTTTAAACGAAGCCAGATTACTACGGATATCGTAATATCCTTTTTTACTGGTTAATACGTTGGCAGAGTCAACCAGCCGGCCACCGTTAAAGTAACGTGCTTCGCTTTTTGGGCGATCGTAATCGAGAAAGTCGGTATATAAGGTGGCAATACCTTTTTTGGTGAACACTACGTTTTTGCGAAGATGTGCTATTCGTTTATTGCCATCGTAACTAAGACTGTGCGATACTACATCAACCGAATCGCCATCGGTAATATGAATGTTACCGAATGCCTCAACCCAGTTTTTCTTTTTAAAGAAGTGGGCCGAGTCGCAATAAATGGTAGTGTTATTCTGAACAAAAATTACATTGCCGATTACCCGGTCAAAGCGCTCACCGTCTTTAATAGCACCAAACAGATTGTCGGCTTTTTTGAGTTTTACCTGCCTTTGTGCTATAGAAAGTTGCGTGGTTAAAACAAAAACAATAAGGAATACGAGGCGTATCATCGGGTCAAAAATAGAGAAAAGTTATCTTTGGCTTTGTGAAGCAACGCTTTCTTGAATATTTGCAGCAGCACAGCATATCCACGCAGACAAAAATTTTGCTTGCGGTAAGTGGCGGGTTGGATTCTATGGTTATGCTGCATTTGTTTCATGAACTCAAGTTTACGGTAGCAGTTGCACATGCAAATTTTAAATTGAGGGGCGCTGAGTCGGATGGCGATGAGTTGTTTGTACAAGATTGGTGTAAAAATCATCAGGTTATTTTCTATACAACTCCCTTCGAAACCAAGAATTATGCCACTGCGCACGGTCTTTCGATACAAATGGCTGCGCGTGAACTTCGCTACCAATGGTTCAATGAGTTGATAGTGTCACATCAGTTTCAATTTGTGGCCACTGCTCATCATTTAAATGATTCTCTTGAAACGGCTTTACTTAATCTGGCGCGAGGCTCAGGATTAGAGGGGTTAATTGGTATTCCATCGCTTTCGGGTAATCGTTTTAGGCCGTTGATGTTTGCCACCCGAAGAGAGATAGAGAATTATGCTGCTGAAAACGATATAGTATGGCGCGAGGATAGCAGTAATCAGACGGATGCCTACCAACGCAATCTGATTCGCCACAAAATTATTCCGGAATTACAAAAAATTAACCCGGCATTGGAGCAGAGCTTTACCGCAATGATAGCGAAGCTCAAAAATGACGCTGAAATACTTAATGATGATGTGCAACAATGGCGGTTACGGTATGTTGAGGCAGGTAATACCATCAAAATCCAAAAGGCGGGGTTACTTCACACAACAGATGCAAGTCGGCTTTGGCGTACCATTCGCAGGTATGGTTTTAACCGGGAACAAACGGAGGCAATAATGATGGCAGCACCAGGCCAACCGGGAAAGGTTTTTTATAGTTCTACGCATTGTCTTGCAGTAGATCGGGAAGTGCTTCTGATTACAGAACTAACGGAAAAGCTCCCATTTGTTTCTGTTCCACTTGTTTCAGGAAAACACAAGTTGGGTTTGTTTGAAATGGAGATAGAGGTTCCGGTTTTACCCCAGATTACCCGCGAACTGACAATAGCCGTATTAGACCTTGAAAAACTTGCCCCCACTTTAATCTGGCGTGTGTGGCAGGCAGGCGATTCTTTTGTTCCGTTAGGAATGAGTCAGCATAAAAAAGTGAGCGATTTCCTGATTGATGAGAAGGTGCCCGTTACGCTTAAAAGCGGTGTAACTGTACTGGAAAGCAATGGGGAAATAGTGTGGATTGTGGGGTACCGGATTGACGACCGGTATAAGCTGACAAAAATCACCCGTCAGGCAGCCCGATTTCAGGTAATACAATCTTAGTTTGCCTTTTCTTTTGTAGGATTGAGTTTTAACTTGCGCCCCGGATTTTAACGATAAAAAATATACTTATGAAGATAACTGTGGTAGGTGCCGGCAATGTGGGCGCCACTTGTGCCGATGTACTGGCCTACAAGGAAATTGCAAATGAAGTTGTGTTGGTAGATATACGTGAAGGTTTTGCAGAAGGCAAAGCGCTGGACATCTGGCAAAAGGCTCCCATCGATTTGTACGATACCCGTACCATTGGCTCTACAAACGATTATGCTAAAACAGCTGGGTCTGAAGTAGTGGTTATTACCTCGGGGCTTCCGCGCAAGCCGGGTATGACCCGCGATGACTTAATTTCAACCAATGCCGGAATTGTGAAGTCGGTAACGGAAAATGTAGTTAAGCATTCGCCTAACGCGATTATTATAGTAGTATCGAACCCGTTGGATGTGATGACCTACCAGGCGCATATTACTTCAAAACTACCCCGCACCCGCGTAATGGGTATGGCTGGTATTCTGGATACAGCGCGTTATCGGGCATTCCTGGCCGAAGCCTTAAACGTTTCTCCAAAAGATATACAGGCCATGTTGCTGGGTGGCCATGGCGATACAATGGTTCCCCTGCCACGCTATACTACTGTGGGTGGTATCCCGGTAACGGAGTTGATCAGCAAAGACAAACTGAATGCTATTATTGAACGCACCAAAGTAGGTGGCGGAGAGTTGGTTAAGTTAATGGGTACTTCGGCCTGGTATGCACCCGGTTCTGCGGCAGCACAAATGGTGGAGGCGATTGTACGCGATCAAAAGCGTGTACTTCCGGTTTGCATTCGTTTAGATGGCGAGTATGGAATTAAGGATTGCTACCTGGGTGTTCCGGTAATCTTAGGTAAAAATGGTGTTGAAAAAATTATTGAGCTGGATTTAAATAACGATGAAAAGGCCTTAATGGAAACCAGTCGCAAGCACGTAAAAGAAGTAATGGACGTGTTGGATAAGCTTGGATAATAGATGTTACACAAACCAAAAACAAAACTGCTAAGGTTAACAACTTTTTTATCTCCGGTAAAAAAGTGTGTCAACCTTAAATGTGTAATAACACTGCTGGTTGTTTTTGGTATTGCCCATTTGCTAAACGCACAGGATAAAGTGCTGTTGCATGACCAGGAAAAATTATTTACAACGGTTGAAAGGAAACAAATAGATAGCCTGTTGCAGTACTATTACAAAGCAAAAGGAAATTATGTGAGTGTTGTTACTACCGATACACTTGACATTAACCCGGGTGATTATTCAAAGCGTTTTGCAGAGCATCAGAACTTGTCCGGATTGCAGAATAATTATGGACTTGTTCTTTTAATGAGCAGGAAACAGGAATTGATTTACCTGACGGGTACGGGGCAGTTGGTACATTTGAAAGATCTGCCACAGGTACAAGATGCACTAACAGGGATAATCAGTGCGGGCATCCCCGACCTTCAGGAAAAGCGCACAGCCGAAGGCGTTATGAAGATATGCGGCAAAGCCATGAAATTTATTGATGAGGTGGCTAAGATAATGCAGGAACCGGCACCGAAACGGTAACATAGAGGATGCCAAAACGTGGTTTGAAACGCTGGCCAAAGCAAAGTTTATCGAACAAAATTTAGAAAAAATTTCTCCTCGATGGGATAAAGCCATAGTTCATAAATATTCAGTTGAGATGCCGTTTACCGTTGATGGTAAATTGCAAATGCCACACTCAGAATATGGATTACCCCATAAGGGACGAGCAAGACTTGTTATTTACAATGATGGCAGGGGATTTTCAGCGCACATTATCAATTATTCACCAACAATGGATTTTAAAGGCGATATAAAGAAGATCAATGCCGGCAACTATATAAAAGAATTTGAGGGGAAGGTTACAATAGAACCTTTAACCGGGGGAATTAGAGGCGTGATGGTTGAACAAGTAGTCCAAAACAAAAGTATTATCAGTTCCCAACCCTATACAAAATGGAAAGGGAAAGAAGGAAGTGAGTTAAGAGTACAGCAATGGTGGCAGCAATGTACGGATTGGTATCAATGGGTTTCTGGTGAATGGTCTTATCTGGATACTACGTGTGAGGTTTGGTGGGAATCTGGTGCTGGTAATAATCCATATACCCCTGGATGGCCAGAGTCAGGCGGATCAGGTGGTGGTGGCTCCAATCCAGGAAACGGAGGAATAGTTGATATTATAGCAGACAATAGCCTGACAAGTCACCCCAAGGCAAATTGTATTTATACTAAAACTGGGCAGCAACTCCACGTTTACTAATTTAATTAGTGCGTTTGATAATAATGGAGGTACGATGAATCTCTATTTCAAACTTGGTAATATACCAGGTACTGTGAACGCCAAAATCAACGGTATTTATCCATACAATGAAGTAACGATTACCTTAGATCAAGCCAGACTTGAAAACCGTAGAACTGTTGAAGTGGCAAGAACCTTTTTGCATGAGGCAGTACACGCCAAAATCTTTTCTGATCTGGCAAAAGCCGGAATTGCAAGTAATGAGCAACTTACTTCTGACAATTTTCCGGGCTTGTTCGATGCCTATGTTGAGCATAAAAATGGCAACATTCCCGCAGATCAGGTACACCACCAGTATATGGCCGGCTACTATGTTAACCTGATTGCCACAGGATTAAAAGAGTTCGATACCCGAAACCATAATAACCCCGAAATTACTATGGATCATTACGTAGCTTTGGCGTGGGATGGATTGAGAGGGACTAAGGCATGGAACGATTTGCGGCAAGAAGTAAAAGCTAAAATTAATAATGACTCTGATTACATTATCAATGGATGTTGGTGTTCTGTGATAAACTGTAACTAAGCAAGTATGAAATCTCTATTGACTTTATTTTTTATTTTGAATTTGACCAATAATCTGCACGGGCAAAGTGTGCTTGACAGTATTTTGTATATAGAAATAGACACGGAAAAAAACTATATATACAGAAATGCCCGGTATCCTGACCCCATTTTGCATAAGGAAAAAGGCATTATCGTGGAAATACCTGAATCGAGGTACGTCATCTATGAATGTGATAATGGAGGTGAATTTCAATTTCGTTCCTTACGAAAAGAACAAGCAAAAACAGTAAGTTTTCGCCAGTTGAAGAAATATCAAGTTATCACGTTTCCGCAACTGTGCGCTTTTCTGTATGCCCTGCCGGATCCACAAAAGGTATTAGATAAATGGATTCGTGAAAATGATATACCAATACGGTTAGATACAATCTACCCTCCATCACCCATACATATCTATTTATATAGACTAAAAGCGATTTATTTTATTGAGAAGGATAGTAAAAAAAAGCAAGCTACCATTACGCAGGTCTATTATTATGCTGATATAGAATGATTCTGATTTAATTTTAATGCGTGAAAATTCTGATTTTAATATCGTTGTTTCTGTTTGGGGTGATGCCGTTACAAGGGCATTCTCTTTTACAAAGCAATCACCCCTCCAAGAGCGATACTGTGCTATACTTATATTTTGATAAAGGAATAAATCCCAAGATTACAGGCAACAAACACACTATCAGATTTTACCAAAATGGGGTGTATCAAAAATGGGAGAATGATTGTGGATACCATACAATTTTGGAGAAAAATGTATGCCCGCCATCATCTTATATGATTGACAATATCCCGTTTATGGGACAGACCACAGACGGATATAACTTAAAACCCCCGGATACTTTCAGAAAAAAAGAACTAAAAAAATACAGAGTGGTACGTGTGCAGGAGCTGAATCATTTTATTAAGACTGAATGTACAGAGAGAGCCCCCAAGGAATACGCCCCTAAAGATTATGAGATTCAACCGATAGGGCCTGATCCTATGGGGAGTGAATCCTATTGGATGAATTTAAAAAAAATTTATATCGTTGAGAAGGTAAACAAGAATAGATTTTTGATAACAGAAGCTAAACGCGATGTCACCATTGAGTAAATTGGAAAATGTGTTCAGTTGACATGAAATGACGACTAATATGAAACCTCTGTTGACATTACTCTTTGTTTTTAATTTGGTCAACGATCTGTGCGGGCAAAGTGTTCTTGACAGTGTTTTATATATAGAAATCGATGCGGAAAAAAACTTAATTTTCAGAGATGCCCGGTATCCTGATCCCATTCTGTATAAGGAAAAAGGTATTCTTGTGGATATACCTGAGACAGAGTATCTAATTAAAGAGTGTGGCGATGGTTGGTTTCAATTTCGTTCTCAGCGAAGAGAGCAAGCAAAAACAGTAAGTTTTCGTCAATTGAAGAAGTACCCCGTTATCACGTTTCCGCAGTTGTGCGCTTTTCTGTATGCACTACCAGATCCACAAAAGGTATTAGATAAATGGATTCGTGAAAATGATATACCTATACGATTTGATACAATCTACCCTCCATCACCCATAGAAATATACTTACTTAGGCTAAAGGCAATCTATCTTATTGAGAAGGATAGTAAGAAAAAACAAGCTACCATTACGCAGGTTTATTATTTTGAAAGATAATATTCTAGTAACAGTACTCCTTGTTTTGAGTTTAGCCAATAATCTGCACGGGCAAAGTGTGCTTGACAGTATTTTATATATAGAAATTACCTGTGTGTTTTGTTTAATGTGCGTTGAAAACTCCAGGCCGCTGATGGAAGGCATTTGTGTTGATATTTACCTGCAAGGCTACTGATGCGGGAAGCCGCATGCGTTGCAGTTCGATATAATTGTTCAGGTATGTTAGCTCTTTAAACAGCGATACTTTGTCATGAACCGCATCGGTAATTACATAGCGCATCATGTTCGATAGCTTTACTACAGCCTGCGCAGTGGCGTCTGCCTTTTGAAGCGCCAATGAATAAATACTGTTTAGTGTATTGAATAAAAAATGAGGATTGATTTGCGCATGCAGGTAGGCTATCTCCGCTTTTTGGCGTGCCGCTTCGGTTTCTCTTAACCGGTTATTAATCCGCAGCATAAGCGAAAAGAGAAACACCAACATAAAAAACAAACTTTGCCGGCCAAGCCTGAATGTAAACTCTCTTAATAATTCAGGTTTCTGCATGGTATTGCCGGGCGGCTTCATATCGGGTGCATGGTTCTGCATGAAACCGGGTGGCGGCATTCTTTCTTGCAGGGGAGGCGTGTTCATCATGTCGGGTGCTGGTCCGTAAGGAATAATAAGGCCCGGTAAAACCACAATCAGCACATAAATACTAAGAGTAACCAAAGTTAGTTTTCCGTATTGCTTATTGAAGTAATATTTTGGTACAATCAGGTGGTAGTTCAGGTAGAAGTAGCTGATTAAAAAAACATTTAGCATAATCAGGATTATGCTGCGCGACCCGCTGAATAAAGCGAGAATATCTTTAGGGCCGGGAAAAAGTAAGATAGGAAGCGTAATAAAAATGGCCCATCCTGCCAGGTGTAATATGATTTGCTGGAAGCGATTCATAATTTATACCGGTTTACGGCCTATGTAAATAATTTCGTTGCGCATAATGGCAGCACGCCTTGCAGTTTCATCGGGTAGTTGCAGTGCAAAGTTGTTTTCTTCTGCCAATAGTCCGCTGGCATTTATCCGGCTGGCATAATCATGCCCGTATTTACGCACGTGGTCATCCTGCCCGAATATTTTTTCGCGTTCACGCTTATTGGTAATACTGTTATCCTCAAACGTAGCATCAGGCACAGGCGAAAAGAATGGCACTTGTAAAATAGCCCAACCACCCGGTTTAAGTACCCGTTTAATTTCACTCATGGCTTTAATATCATCAGCCACATGCTCTAACACATGGTTGCACAACACAGCATTGAAGGTATTATCTTCAAAAGGCATTTGATGAATGTCGGCTTTTACTTTGGCTAAAGGCGATTCAATATCGGCTGTTATGTAGCGGTCGCCATGTTGTTTCTCAAACCGTTTGATAAAACAAACCTCAGGCGCAAGATGAAGTACGTGCAAGGGTGACTTAAAGAAATCAGTTTCGTTTTGCAGGTATAACCAGATTAAGCGATGGCGTTCCAGGCTCAGGCAATTTGGGCACAGCGCGTTGGGTCTTGGATTGATTCTGCCGTACGGCATAAATTTTTTGAACTGGCTTTGACAAACCGGGCACTCAACAGCATTCCCCCTATAAAATAAGGTTGCCACCTTTAACCCGGTGCCAGCCAGGCGTTGCAACAAGGGGCGGGGCACAAAGCGAATCAACAACGAAACAATTTTTTTCATAGGCGGCAAAGATAACTAAACCGGTAAGCCTTATGGAAGGAGGCAAGCGGCAATAGATTTTTAGTTTAAGGAAATTGAAATTCGGTTAAAACTTTTGGGCAAGCTGTTGCATCTTTATACTTGAAAGCACTGAAAAGTACTGAATTGAGCTCAAATTAAACGTTTTCCGTGGCCGAAACCTTACCTGATGGAACTATGATGCATTCCGATGCCCTGCTGGAGCGGGCCCGACAGGGAGATAAGAATGCGCAAGGTAAACTGGTGCAGTTGTGGTACAAACGCATCTATAATTTCTCTTATAAATTTTTCTTCGATCACGACCTGGCCATGGAAGTTTCGCAGAAGACTTTTATCAGTATGCATCGTAACCTGATTGGGTTGCAGGATGTAGCACGTTTTAAATCCTGGCTGTACACCATTGCGGTTAACTATTGTCGCGAAGAATTACGCAAACGTAAAACAACCAGATCGGTATCGCTGAACGATTTTCCTGCCGGAGAAGATGAAGTGAGTTACCGGTGGGAGACCAGTAGCGGAAGGTCAGATAATCCGGAGAAACAATTCAGGCATACCGAGCTATCAGACTTGCTGCAGCAGTGCCTGATGGAACTGAGTGCCGAACAACGCGAAGTGGTGATTATGAAAGAGTATGAAGGATTGAAATTCAGAGAGATTGCCGATGCACTGCAGGTTTCGGAGAACACAGTAAAATCAAGAATGTATTACGGACTGGATGGATTGAAAAAGATTTTAGAAAAAAAGAACATAACAAAAGAAGCACTGGGCTATGAACTATAAACCTGATGAAGGCACCCTGATGGCTTACCTGTATGGTGAACTGGATGCCGCAGAAACAGAACGCGTAGAGCAATATCTGCAACAGCATCCGCAAGTACAGGAGCAGTTGCACCAGTTGAGTACTGTGCGCAAACGGATGGGTGCATTAAACGATGTAGAGGTAATTGCGCCACCCGTGTTTGTAGATCATGAACAGCGCAGCATTCCATTCTGGAAAGAAGGCTATTTTAAAATAACGATGGGTATTGCTGCATCTTTTCTGTTTTTGCTGATAGCAGCACGATTGATAGGGCCAGAAGTAACCTATTCTAATGGTGAGTTGCGTATTAGTTTTAATGATACACCCAAGAAGACAACGCAAGAGCAATTGCTTACCACGAATGAAGTACAACAGATGATTAATTCTTCGTTGGTGAAGAACAACGAAACCATAGCGGCCAACTGGGAAGAAAGTAATCAAAAAATTCAGGAATCGCTGCAGCGGAACCTGAATACGAATTCAGCACGAATAGATAAACTTGTTTCAGGAGTATCAGCGGCTTCGCAAGACCAGGTGCGCACATTTGTAGCCGGTATGCAGGAAGAGAATCTTAAACTAATGAAAGATTATTTTCAGCTATCAGCAAAAGATCAGCAGGTATATGTAGAGAATCTGCTGGTAGATTTTACAAAATATCTGCACGAACAGCGCAAACAGGATTTGATGCTATTTCAAACCCGCATGAATAGCATTGAAAAGAATACCGATCAATTTAAGCAGGAGACAGAACAAATACTGGCCAGTATTATTTCTAACCCCGAAGGAACAATCAGAAAAGTAAACAATTATTAAAAGACAACCCGATATGAAAAGGATAGTGAGAAGTTTGATGTTGGTATGCCTGGCAGCATTAATAACTGCCCCGGTACTGGCTCAAAAAGATACAGAGCGGATGAATCGCGATTTGGAAGTTGCAGAGAATATTCTGGGCACCTTAATAAAACAAAAATTAGAAAAGCGGAATTTCTTTCCGGTAGAGGTTAGCTCAGATTATCGCGCTGGGTATGGTGTAACGTTTCGGTTGCCGTTGGAAATAAATGGCCCGATGGTATGGGGTATCAATAGCCCCGATATTAGAATTGACGGAGGCTTCTCTCAGTATTTTGAATTCCCAACCGGAGAACCCGTAGTGGTAGATCGTATCTTTGAAGAAAACGGAAAAGTAGCAACCGAGAATATTCGGGGAGCCGCAAGGGCGCGGGCTGCTTTGCCGGGCCGTGAAATAAATGTAGATAGTGTACGCAACGCAACTAACGAAAAACTGATTGAAGCCTGCAAAGAATTTATAGCCGATTACGGTGATCTGATTTCGCAACTCCCGGCAAACGAAAAAATTGTAATAACGAACAGAGGCGATGGCGAGCGCAGATGGCTTATGGCATTTCAGCAATCTATAAAACCTTCTTACTTGTCTATTGAAACAACGAAGGGTGAAGTAACGCAACTTAAACAAGGTAAAGTAAGCCGCGAGCAGTTTATGAAAAACCTGAAGGTAATAAACAGCCAGATGGATGATGAGTTACAGCCCGATCTGGAATTGCTTACCAGTATCTTTAACCGGTTGTATCAACGCGATCTTTCTAAAACGTTTTTTACAGACGAGAATATTTACTACGAACGGTTGAAAGATTATGGTGTTATCTATTACATGAATGTATTCTCCAGCAATCAGACAAATTACGACCGGTGGGTTATGCCTACCCAGGGATTGAACAACTTAACACAAGAAGACCGCGACAAAAAAGTGAAGGAACTATATCCGGTTTTTGAACGGGACATTAAAGCGGATATTTTAGAGTACGGACGTACTGTAAAAAGTCTGAAGGGAGATGAAGTGTTAATGTTTAACATTGCAATAACAAAATGTCAGAGTTGTGGAATTCCGGCTACCCTTGAAGTTTCTGTAAAGGCAAGCGTATTGAGTGACTACTCATCCGGGAAAATTTCAAAAGATGCAGCCCTGACTAAAATGGAGATTAAGAAGGGAAGTAATCAGTAAGGGTGTGCCGATAGGGGTGAAAGATCGAACCTTTCACCCTTTTTTATTGCCTTTTACATTTTTTTATAGGTTGATTTGTAACCTACCAGCAAGGTTTCGAGTACCTTAGCTATATAATAATTGAGTCTTTACTGGAGTTATAACTTCGCAACCCATGGCGTATGAGTAAAAAAAACCTATTAGTAATTGCAGGGGCACTAATTGTTGTGCTGATCGGCTATTTCTTTTTTAAAGACGATGCCGGTTCAGATGCATCTGTTATTATGGCAGATGTAAAACAGGGCGAGTTTAAGGTAGAGATTGAAACAACGGGAGAACTCGAAGCTAAAAATTCGGTAAATATAATGGGGCCTTCCGCTCTGCGTGACTTCCGTATTTTTGAAGTTACCATTCAAAGTATTATTGATGAAGGCGTAGTTGTAAAAAAGGGCGATTGGGTTGCCAATCTTGATCGCTCTGATTTTCAGGGAAAGTTTAGCGATAAACAGATAGAACTTGAAAAAGCAAACTCAAAGTATACACAAACTCAGTTAGATACAACCCTAACCATGCGCCAGTCGCGGGATGAGTTGATCAATTTAAAGTATACAGTAGAAGAAAAGAAAATAGTGCTACAACAATCCAAGTTCGAGCCTCCTGCCACGATCAAGCAAAACGAAATTGAATTAGAGCGCGCGGAGCGGGCCTATCAGCAGGCTGTTGAAAATTACAAGATCAAAAGGAATCAGAACATAGAGAAGATGCGCGAAGTAGCCGCAGAACTTCGTAAAGTAAAGGGCGAAACCGACAACATGGCTAAGATGGGCGAAAGCTTTACCGTGTTGGCACCCGAGGGTGGTATGGTCATTTACACCAAAGATTGGAACGGTAAGGCGATCAAAGGAGGTTCGCGTATTGGAGTGTGGGACCCGGTGGTAGCCAAACTACCCGACCTTACTTCGATGATTTCTAAAACTTACGTGAACGAAGTAGATGTGCGTAAAATTAGTGCCGGCCAGTCGGTTGATGTTGGCCTTGATGCATATCCTGATAAAAAGTTGAAAGGGAAAGTAGTGCGCGTGGCAAACGTAGGGGAGCAACGCCCGAATTCAGATGCCAAAGTATTTGAAGTTACAATTGAGATATTGGGTAGCGATCCGTCACTTCGCCCGGCCATGACAACCAGCAATAAAATAGTGGCCAGTAAACTGGATAGTGTACTGTACATTCCGTTAGAGTGTCTGCATAGCCAGAGCGATACCATCACCTATGTGTATAAAAGCGAAGGCCTGAACATTGTAAAACAAGAAGTTATTGTGGATGTGGCAAATGCCAACGATGTGGTTATTAAAGGAGGGCTTACCTTAAGCGATAAAGTATTCTTATCTAATCCTTCGGGGCAGGAGAATAAAGCTATTCGGTTGTTGCCCGAAATGAATGGCAAACGCAAAAAGCCCGAAGCTGAGGACAAGGAAAGTGGATTAGTTGAGCAGGTAAGTATGTCTAACCCTTAACACGGCAAGCCATGTTTTCGCAACGTGTAATGGCTAACCTCTACATTGCTATTGGTGCCGTGCTAACAAATAAAGTCCGGTCTCTCTTAACTGCGTTAGGAATTATTTTTGGTGTAGCGGCTGTAATTGCCATGCTGGCCATTGGCAATGGAGCACAACAGGAAATTCTGGCACAGATAAAGTTAGTGGGAGTAAACAACATTGTTATTAAACCCATTGTAGAACAGGAAGAAGAAAAAATCGCTGAAGGTACCGATGGAAAAAAAGAGAAAAAGAAATTTTCGCCCGGTCTTACCGTTCGCGATGTAAACAGCATTTCAGAAAACATACCGGGCATTACCCGGTTAAGTCCCGAAATTATCCTCAACACGTATGTAATCCGCAGTGGTATCCGCAGGTCGGCTAAGTTGGTGGGTGTTGACCCATCTTACTTTGATATTTATAATTTTGAAATGTATCAGGGTAAGCATTTTAATACCGAGCAATTGAAGATAGGAGCGCCTGTATGTGTAGTGGGCAGTGCAATAAAAGCTAAATTTTTTCCAACAGAAGATCCTATTGGTAAAACCATAAAAGTAGGGCCACACTGGCTTACTATTATAGGCGTATTGAACGAGCGGTTGGTTTCAAAAAACAGTATCAGTAAATTAGGTATTCGCGATTTTAACATGGATGTTTATGCGCCTCTGCAAACTGTATTGGTGCGCTACCGAAACCGCGATGTAATTTCTGCCGAAGCGCTGCGGAAAGAAGCGCAAAAGGGTGGAGGTATGGTGGTGATTATTGGCGGTAGTAATGAGGAGCAGTCTGAAGAGCAAGAAGCGGAATCCAAAAACTATCACCAATTAGATCGCCTGGTTATTCAAGTTGATGAAACAGAGAAACTTCAGCCTGTAGCCGAAATTATTTCGCGCATGCTTACACGCAGGCACTATGAAGTAGTGGATTTCGAAATTGAGATACCCGAGTTGTTATTAAAGCAACAGCAGCGCACCAACGATATATTTAATTATGTGCTGGGTGCAATTGCAGGTATATCGTTGTTGGTAGGAGGCATTGGCATTATGAATATTATGCTGGCTTCTGTGCTGGAGCGCATCAAGGAAATTGGATTGCGATTATCTATTGGAGCACAAAAAAGCGATGTAGTACAGCAGTTCCTGTTTGAAGCTGTAATGATTAGCGTTTCCGGTGGGCTGATTGGTGTAATACTGGGTGTTGCATTAGCTTACATGGTTTCAACATTTGCCGATATTCCAACCATTATTAGCTTTACATCAATTCTGCTATCGTTTGGTGTTGCTGCTACCATCGGGTTAATTTTTGGAATTGCCCCTGCGCGCAGAGCAGCCAGTCAGGATCCTATAACCTCATTACGACATGAATAAACTTAAGATAATAATAAGTGTGGCTTTTGTAATGTTCACCTTTAGCCTGAAAGCACAGACCAAGTTTAGTATGGAAGATGTGGTAAATCGTGCGCTTACACAATCGCCCGCATTTAAACAGGCTGAAACCCGAAAGGAAAACCGATTTTGGCAATACCGATATTTTAAAACCAACTACAACCCGCAATTGCGCATGAGCAGCAACAATGCAGGTTCGTTATACAACAACAGCTTTACGCCTGTGCGCCAACCCGATGGTTCTATTGAATATCGGCCGCTTAACCAACTTAACCCTGGTGTAAATGTAGGGCTGCAGCAACCAATACAATGGACGGGCGGGATGATTTTTATAAACTCCAGTTACAATTATTTTAATAACATTACGAATGATACGCGACAATGGAATGGATCGCCATTCAATGTTTTTTTTAATCAACCCCTGTTTGCCTTTAACCCGTACAAGTGGGATCGTAAAATTGAACCTATTCGCTACGAAGAATCCAAACGGGAGTATGCCGAAAACATGGAGCAGATCAGCAGCGATGCCGTTGAAGCTTTTTTTAACGTATTGCAGGCACAGGTAAATGCACAGATAGCCAAATTTAACCTAGCCAATAACGATACGATCTATAAAATAGAACAAGGCCGATATAACATTGGCACAACTTCGCAGGATAAACTTTTGCAAGTAGAACTTCAGCTGCTTCGCTCGCGGCAAGATGTGGCGCAGGCTGATCTGGATTTGCAAACAGCCAGTCTGCGGTTGCGCACCTTTATCGGGTTGCGCAGTGGCGAGCGCTTCGATCTTTCGCTGCCAGATGCCATACCACAATTTGAAGTAACGGAAGAAGAGGCCTTACAATTTGCCAAACAAAATCGTGCAGCATTCATAGCCTTTGAAAGACGTAAGATGGAGGCCGAGCAAGCTGTGGCAGAAGCCAAAGGAGAACGATATCAGGTTGGGTTAACAGCTTCGTATGGAACTAATAATGTGGGAAGTTCGGTAGGCGATTTATACCAGAACCCTGCCCGACAGCAAATGGCTAACGTAACCTTTAATGTACCCCTGATAGATTGGGGCAGACGAAAAGCATTGATGCGTACAGCACTTGCCAACAAAAGGCTAAACGATTATATAATCGATCAGGACGAAGTAACATTCGAGCAGGAGATTCTTACACAAGTGCGCCAGTTTGAAATGCTGCGTTTACAGATTGAAATTACAAAGAAGGCAGATGAAGTTGCGCAAGAGCGTTACGTGGTTGCACAAAACCGCTATCTGATTGGGAAGATTGATATTACAAACCTGAATATTGCCCTTAATGAAAAGGATACTGCTAAGCGAAGCTACCTTGAGGCGTTAAAATCATTCTGGACAGCGTATTACGATTTGCGCAGACTTACACTCTATGATTTTTATGGTAAACGATTACTCTACCTGGCCGATCAGGACTAAGAGTATTAAATTTTAAGTCTTATCTTGGAACCACGTAGATAAGCATTCAAACCATGAAGGTAAGCAGTATCGTAGTACTTATTGTATTAATCTGGGCCTGTTCAGGTAAGCAGGAAGTTATAGAAACAGATCCGCTACAACTGCGAAGCGAGGTACCGCCTACCGAAGTACAAACTGTACCTGCTCGCAAGCTTCCATTCGAATATTTAATACACACTACCGGTAAAATACAGGCGCTAACCGATATTGAAACGCAAGCACAAACCGGAGGTATTGTGGAAAAAGTATGGGTAACAAATGGTGAGCAAGTAAACGCGGGGCAGACCTTAATTACATTAATCAACACACAGCAAACATTAGCACGCGATAAGGCACGCCTGCAATTACAGGAGCGCGAAATAGTTTACCAGGATGCGTTGTTAGGCTATACTAAAAAAGATTCCATCAAACTCAAACAAGCGCACGAAAATTTAAAAATCAGTAGCGGTTTGGCGGCAGCAGAAATTGCCTATAAAGAAGCGCAGTTAGCCTGGGAACAAACCTTTATTAAATCTCCATTAAATGGAGTTATCTCTAACCTGGAAGTACATGCAGGCAGTTTATTGTCGGCCAACCAAACAATTTGCCGCATTCATAGCGCCAGAGATTTGCTGGTGGCTACAGAACTTTTGGAAGCCGATGCCCTATTGTTAAAGCCAGGTATGGAAGCTGAAGTTAAAACGCTTGGCAATGACCATGCCGATATTACTGCGAAAGTATTTCGGATTAACCCACGGGTAGATGAAAAAGATAACCTGGTTAAGGTCTTGTTAAAGCTAAACGAAACAACGCGCTTATTACCGGGTATGACAGCCCAGGTAATAATTAAAGTACCGCACAATATGGTAATAGTAGTGCCGCGCGAGGCGGTGGTGGTGCGCAGCGGGCGCCAGGTAGTGTTTACAGCCGAAAACGGATTGGCCAAATGGAACTATGTAACAGCTGGCCGCGAAAACGGAAAAGAAGTAGAGATAGTAGAAGGTTTAAAAGAAGGGCAGCAGGTAATTATTACCAACAATTTGCAGTTGGCACACGATGCCGTGGTGAAGATAAACTGATGTAAGATTTGGAGTTCGTTTTGTTTTTTTTTGATGATTTTTTGCATCGAATGCAACGTACCCGGTTAATATTTTTGCGAATACGTTTTAGTATAACGCACAAATTTTAGTTTTTTTAAAGGAACCTTAAAAGAAAATTACTACTGCAAGATAATACTGTTATTTGCTGAGTTTAAGATTAAAAATAATCTGTATTTCGGGTGATGCCACAGGGCAGAATTAAAACCTAATACTTATGAAAATTAAATTTTTTGGAATTTTGTTGGTGGCAATATTCATGACTAGTTCACTAAATGTGGATGCCTGTGCTGCAGGTGGACAAGGTTCTAGTTCGTGCTCTTATTCGTTAACGATAATGGGTACAGGGATATCAAATAGTGTAACTTGTAATGCCGGGTATTATTCATGCTGTGGCTTTAATGGCGCAGGCTGTGTTCAGGAGGGTCAAGGATGGTGGGCTCGGAAATGGGATGAAGTTTGGGCGTAACGTGAGAAATAATATTTTATCTTTAAAGAGGATTGCAGCAATCCTCTTTTTTTGCGGGTGCACGTTCCAGGAGAATAGGAATTCAGAGACCATAAAAGTTGAAGTATTGAATCCTAGAAGTATAACTGAAACAGGTACTTCTCAAGGAGTTAATAGGGTGCAGTTCAAGGGATATGAACTACGGGATTTAGTATATAGTCTGAACGAACTTGGCTTGGATACAATTACCACTGGAGCAAAATTGAAAGGTAGGTATTATGTAAATGTTGATGCAGGTAATTCATCTGGGGTTGATTCTAGATTCTTAACTTCTATACTATTGGAGGTATGCGCAAAATTGAATATCCACTCTTCAATTGAGTTGAAGGAAGTGGAGATGATTCAATTGTCAGTCGTAGATACCAGGAAATTAGAAACTCATAGGCATATAAAAATTGATGGTGTATCTGAAATGGCATCAATAATAAATGAAAGAGCCTATTTGAAGAACTACGATCTCAATATGCTTACCAGAAAACTTACAAAGGCCTATAATAATAGTTTTCTTTTTACTACTGATGATTATCAAGATTCGATCAAATATGATTTTGACTTAATAACCATCGATACTCTGCAATTAAAAAGGGAATTAGAGCAGTATGGGATTGTAGCAAAAAATGTAAAAAAGAACCTCTATGTACGTGTACTTGAAGAGAAGTAGTAAAGGACTATTAGTATTTGTTTTGACTGTTTTATCCTTTTGTTGTAAGAAAGATTCCCAAAGTCCTTTTCCTATCAATAGTGAAACCCAGACAATACGCATTGACCCCAACTTCAACCACCTTAAGATCGATGAGTTAATAGATATGTCAACGATCACCTTTAATGAGCTTATAGTGCCTGATTCTATTTTTATTCCAGCGGTTACTAAAATCATCAAACATGATGATCGGTATGTATTGTTTGATAAAAAATTTACAAAATCGGTTTATATATTTTCTTCTTCTTTTGATTTTATTGGAAAGACAAAAAACACAGGAAGTGGCCCTTCTGAATACAATAACCCTATTGACATTTCGTTTGATGAAACCAAAAATCAAATAGTAGTATATTCAAAAGATAAACGTTCGTTATTTTTTTATGACACAAATGCGAATTTACTAGGAGAAGAAATTTTCCCATTAAACTTCGTTAACTTCGAAATTGGTAGTGGAAAAAAGTGGATACTTTCAGATGGTTTGACAAATCAGATAAATGAGAAGGACTACAATTTTAACTTGATTCATGTGGACGAAACCTTCCAGGTTCTGAATAAATATTTTCCAATTGCTGCGCCTGCAGTTGGCGAGGGCATATCAGTGCCTCAATACTTAAAACCTTGGTATAAATTTAATAACAATCTTATTTTTACTCCATTTGAAAGTAATTTTTCCTACTTAATTTCTGAAGACTCGATTCAATACCATTTTCGCTATGATCGTACTGACTATGAGCATGAATGGAATACTGAAAGTATATCGGGCCCGGATTTTATAAAGAAATTGTTAAGTGGGGAACTAGATGACTATGTAATCAACGTGATACCGCAAATTGAAAGTAGCTATGGTATTGTGCTTACATATATTTATGACTCTCAGCTATTTCTTCATTTTTACTCAAAAAAAGATATGAATAGTTATAATACATCTTTCAAAGTTAATCTTTCAATAGGAGCAGAATTGTTTGGTTTTTGCCAACCGTTCTTTTGGGATGATAAAGGTTTTGTTTATGCCATAACTAATGCAAATGAGATTTCTGAATTTTTAACTCCCGGAGTATCTAAAGAACTGGGCGAAAAGGATAACCTTTGGGTCGTTAGATATAGATTCAAAGTTTCTGGTTGAAACTTAAACCTTGGGAGGTCATTTCGACTAAGGTTTAGAATTTATGAGTTATTACCAATAACCTGCAATTAGCACACGATGCCGTGGTGAAGATAAACTGATGTAAGATTTGGAGTTCGTTTTGTTTTTTTTTTGATGTTTTTTTTCATTAGATGCAACATACCCAGTTAATACTTTTGCGAATAAGTTTTAGTATAACGCTCAAATTTAGTTTTTTTAAAGGAACCTTAAAAGAAAATTACTACTGCAAGGTAATACAGGTATTTGCTGAGTTTAAGATTAAAAATAATCTTTGTTTCGGATAATGCTAAGTGGCAGGAATTAAATTTTAAAAGTTATGAGAAAAATTTGTGTGTTATTTGTTCTTGTTGGCCTTTCCGGGGTGGGAGGTAAGACAGTTACATTCGGGCAAATAAATCCGGATTGCCCAAATGGATGCCTTACTACGCCAGGGCATTGCTGGTGTTACCAGTATTATCCTTTCAAAGAGGCTCCGGGAGAGGCGACAAATTTTTAGATGATTGGGTGTGTTTATTCCTTTCTTTAAGAATCGCACTAAGTCAAAAAATATGAAGATCGCTTATGCGCTTAGCACAATTTTAATTTTAGTTTCCTGTTCTAAGCATTCAAACCAGGAGAAATACCAAAAGCATAGAAACAATGTTATCGATGTAAGCAATCAGCTTATAGATACAAAGCTCGATACCAAACTTATGTTTGGAGCCCAAACTGTTTTGCATGTTATTAAAGATTATCTAATTGTTTGCGATCATCAAAACCCCGAAAAAGGTATTCATTTGTTTAATAAAAATACTTTCGAGTACATTACGAGCACAGGACTAAAGGGGCATGGACCAGGGGAGATTGTACGATACGGTCATATTGGAATAGATAATGAGAACGGGTTATTTTATATAACAGATTTTGGTAAAATGACAGCATTCAAATTTGTGTTGGACAGCGTGTTGATTAACCCGAATTATATGCCCTCCGAAGATTTCAGTATTATCAAAGACCTCTTTCCTGCCACATTTGCCTTTGTTAATGACTCAATAATTGTTGGAAATGGACTCGATATTATTGATAATCGAAATTTTAATAGTACGTTAGTTAGATATAATATTCGTACGGAAGTGATAGAGAAAATCGGGAAGCCTAACCCAGATATAGATACAAAGAATAGATCTACCTATTTTTCACTCTCCAGGGAGCAAGCTATTTGCGTAGAAACTTTTGCAGATTACGATTTAATGACCATACGGGATTTAGAGGGAAACACAATCAAACACGTGCATGGGCCACAGTGGGGAGAGAAAGAGCGTGCGTTTCAATATTATTCTATTGTAAGTATTCTGAACGATAAGATTGTTGCTGCCTTTTTAGGAGAGCAAGGGGTTGTGTTGGATGATGTTCAACAACAAAAAAGTGTTTTTCCTACTAAATTATTAATATTTGATATCAATGGAGAGTATCTTAAGACTTTAGAAACAGGAGGCGATATTTTTTATTTTTGTGCTGACCCTGATAACGATCGAATCATATTGTCGTTTTATGATCGCGAAAACCAGTTTGCCTATATCGATCTGAATAAACTGTAATTAAAAGAATAACGTATAACTATCTTGCTCTTGCAGTAATTTTACTTCTTCCCCATCAGAGTTACACGGAGTGGACTCTGACGATAAAGTGACTCAACGTGCTCTGGAAAGTGACGTTGAGGGTGTGGAAAGAACTGCGATAGCGCTGTCTAAAATGCGGTTAGACTTTTTTATTCAGTAAATTGAAGTTTAAATCTGGAAAATACCAGTTTATCTTCTTGCTTAGCGTATAAATCTTTTCTGGCAATGTAGTAGCCGTCTTTCCCTACGAAGTGCATGGAGCATGGACGGGTCATATTTTTACTTCCAAGGATACTTATCATGATTTCCTATAGCTATTAACATTATTCCAGTATCCCGTCTTTTACCTCGAATTTTGAGATACTCCACTACATCAAAGCAGTACCAAAGTATTTTTCATATCAGTTTTGATTAGTTAATTATTTGTGGAACATAAACTGAAAATGAAAGTAGATTCTCTTGTAAGTTGGGATTTTCCAAATTTGAATTGGAAATATATAACCCCTCTGGACCAACAAATACTCCAAGTGGATCATGTGTTTTAGAAGGCAGAAGGGGTACTAGGCTGCTTTTTTTGAACAGGTTAAAAGTAGAGTTTTTAACTTTAACTAACCAAAAGCACGCATGAAGAAGAGCAAATTCACAGAAGCACAGATCATCAGTATTCTTAACGAACAGTCTAAACAGGAACAGAAAGTGGCAGACGTATGCCGTAAACACGGTATCAGTGAAGCCACATTTTACAACTGGAGGAGCAAATATGGCGGCATGACCGTGGATGAACTTAAACGGCTTAAAGAACTCGAATATGAGAATTCGAGATTGAAAAGGATTGTAGCCAACCAAAGCCTTGAAATAGATGCGATAAAGGATCTTCTCACAAAAAAGTTTTAACGCCTGATCAGAAAGAACACGGCCTGGAGTATCTGGAAACAACCTACCAGATGAGCCATGCTCAGGCGTGTAAGCTGGTAAAGTGTTCGCGAACAAAAAAGTATTATGAAAAGCGAATGCCTACCAAAGATGCCGTAGTAAAAGAAGTAATTGAAAAAGTCATAGGCAATAGTCGAAAAGGGAGAATGAAAGTGATCAAGCTGGTGCAGAAAAAATATCCAGAGCTGGGGAGCAGTAAAATCCGCAGGGTTTACGAGAACGAAGGTTTTTCGTTGAGCCGAAAACTACGCAGGCGCATCAAGGACAACCCCGTTAATCCGATCTGCATTCCGTTAAAAGCCAACCAAGAATGGGCAATGGATTTCATGAGTGATGCCCTTGACAATGGGAGAAGGATTCGTACCCTCAACATTGTCGATCATTTTAATCGGCAGTGCATGGGTCTGGAGGTGGATTTCAACATGCCTGCCAGAAGAGTAATTGAAATTGTTGAGCGCGCCATTGAGCGCCATGGTAAGCCTTTGAGAATCCGAACCGATAATGGCCCTGAGTTTCGTTCAAAACGTTTTCGGCTATGGATGAAGAACAACCACATAGAATGGAGCCGCATACAAAAGGGCAAACCACAACAGAATGCCATTGTTGAACGCTTCAACAAAACCTATCGCGAAGATGTATTGGACGCCAACTTATTTTACTTCATCGAACAGGCCAATGATGTGAGCACAAAATGGAAGGACGACTATAACCATGAAAGGCCACATCAGTCGCTCAACTATCAAACACCGATGGCATATGCGGCATAAGGTTTTCTTAGGCATACAAACTCTTGGAATGATCCAAAAGAAAAGCCCTGCACAAAGGGCAGGGCTTGACCATTCCAGTCGGTTGAGCCTAACCCTGGCAGGTTGCTCCTCAGCAGAGCCTGCTTCCGTTTCAGTTCAACAATGCAAAATTCAAATCAGTAATCTATATTTACAACCTGTCAAAATTCTCAGCCATTTACCTGCTCCCCTTACATTAACAACGGATATAAAATACCGAATAGCTTCCTTGTCTGGAGAATCAGTTTATGACCCGGAGTCAAAAAAATTAGTGCATGTAATTACAAAGACCGTTATTATAATTGGAGGCTATGATGTTATGAATCGGAAATTTAGGCCGTTGGCGAGTGCTCAAAAAACCACAACGGCTGTGGCTTACTAAAATAATTCCAGACGAAGTGTGCGTTATGGATGCATTTTCAATAACCTGCAATTGGCGCACGATGCGGTGGTAAAAACTAATTCCGTTTCAAACTAATTTTCTTCTTTTGTAAGATACCAATACAACAACGGTACAAAATACAGTGCAGTAAATGTGCCCACAATTAATCCGCCAATAGCGGTAACAGCCACAGGCCGTTGCAGGTCGGCCCCCAGGCCGGCAGAAAAAATGATGGGCGTAATAGCCAGCACATTGGTAAACGTATTCATTACAATAGGCTTTAATCTATCAACGCCTGCTTGCTTAATGGCAGTTTCAAGCGGCAGCGTTTTTCGTAAGCGGTTTATGCGGTCTATTTTTAAAATAGCATCGTTATCCAATACACCCAACACTACAATAAGCCCAATGCCCGACATAATGTTGAGTGTACCGCCTGTTAACCATAGCAATAGTAAACTGCCTGCCAGGCCTAACGGTAAGGTTAGCATAACCAATAATGGCTGTTTAAGCGATTCAAATTCGGCAGTAAGAATAAAATACATCAGGGCAACCGATATTAGCAAAATGAACCCTAACTGTTTAAAAGTTTCCTGGTTTGTAAACCACTGCCCGCTGTAATCGGCTACCAATCCGGCATTCACCGCGTTAGTTTGAATCGATTTTTTAAATGCATCTAAATCTGAATGAGCATTAGTTTCCAACGATTGATAGATACCCGAAGCATCGGCTGTAATGTATTTATAGTTTTCCTGTAGCTGCACAGTAACCAATTCGTGCAAGGCATACGTTTTGTTGTTTGAAGCGGTTACATAAAGTTCGCCCAGGGCCTGGGGTAAATCTCCGGTAAAAGGTGTAAACAATACAGGGGTTACTTCACCAAAGTCTGTAAAGTCGGTAATCAGGTAATTACCAAAGGCAAGTTTCAGTTTATCAAGTACAGTGGCATACGCAACCCCATACTGTTGCAGCTTATCGGGGTTAATACGCACAAATACCATCGTCTCTTTTTCAAATCCTTTTCCTGGCTTTAACAAATCGGTTGTTATAATGTTTAGTAAGCTATCGGCCCTGGTAACGGAAAGCGGCCGTTTAGATTTTACATCGCGCAGACGCGCCATTAGCAACGGTTGGGTTGATGTAAACAGTTGCTCGAACGCATTAGGTGCATGTTGAAACAAAACAGAAGCACGCGGGTATCTTTGATCGAAGTAGGTTTTTAATGCTTTGTCGCCAGCCTGTTTTGATTCTTGCGAAGTAAACCGGAGATAAATTTCTGCATGTTGCACCGAGTAGTTTTCAGGGCTAAGCAAAAATTGTTGGTACCCGATTTCTGCTTCCGATAGCTCATACAGATTTTGGTTAGTGGTCAAAAAATTTTCTACCCGGCTACGACATTCTAATGCATCGATAGGTTCGTTCCAGTCAATGGAAAGTATCGTTTCGGTGCGTTCAATTTCCGGAAAGCCCGCTTTGGGAAGAAAGTACAATAACAAAAACGCTATAGGAATAAGAGCACCCATTGCCAGCAGGCTTATTAATTTGTGCTGCCATATCCAGCTAAATGATTTTTTATAACCATTCAGCATGGTAATAAATAACCAACTGTCGGGCTGTTGTTCCGGTTGCCGGTTTCGGAATAGCAACAAATAGAGTAGGGGTACCACAAGGAATGTACACAACAGCGATACCGATAAAATGGCGGCTACCGAAACAGCCTGATCGTAAAACAAAGCACCGGTTATACCACTTAGCAATATAAGCGGGGCAAACACCGCCAGGTTGGTAAGCGCAGAACTGATAAGCGGCACAATTACTTCTTGTGTACCAGCTACACAACTATCTAACACGGCAAACCCTTCTTTTCTTTTCAGCATGATAGAATCAATTACTACAATGGAATTATCTACCAACATACCCAGGCCCAGCGCAAGCCCGCTAAGCGAAATAATGTTTAAAGAGATATTAAAAACATAAAAAACAGAAAATGCCAGCAGAAGTGATAAGGGCAATACAATGCCCATAATAACCGGTTCGCGCCAGCCGCGCATAAACAGAAACAATACGGCAAATGCAATTACCCCGCCCCAAACCAATGCTTGCGATAAGTTTTCGATACTTAGCGTAAGCAGCAGAGACTGGTCTTGTGTAATGGCAAATGTTTGTTGGGGGTAGTCCTGCTTAAATTGCTCTACTACAGCATAAATGCGGGGCATTAATTCGGGCAGGCGCGCTTGTGTTTGTTTATGCACTGTAATAGCCAGTGCCAATTCATTTTTAAACAGATGAAATCCCAATGCGCGTTCGGGTTCGGAGTAAATGTGGGCAATTTCTTTAAGCAGCACCATGCGCTGGTTAGGCAAGCTAACCGGCAGCAGTTCTAATTCCTGTGGCGTGGCCACCTGCGCATTCAGTTTCAGGTAGTAGCGGTAGTTGCCATCTTTAACAGAGAGTGAGCCCAGCTCCAGATTTGCATTGGCAATAGTTTGCAGAATGTGCTGCTCGGTTACCAGCAGGCTTTGCATTACATCGTAGCGTGGTTCAACGCGGATTACTTTTGTTACCGTGCCATTTATATCTACTAAGCCTACTCCATCTAATTGCTCCAGTCTTCTTTTTAAAACTTTGGTGGCAAGTTCAGAGGTAGTAATCCAGTCTTCTGGGCCGGTGCTTACCTGTATGCGCGCTATGGGTATATCGGCTGTGGTGGCTTTAAATACAATAGGCCGTTCCAGGTTGCGCGGCAGTATGGCAGTCAGGCGATCAATTTTTTCATTCGCTTCAATATAGGCTAAGTTCATAGCGGTGCCGTAATCAAATTGCAGCGTAACCCTGCCTGTTTCGTTTTGCGCAATGCTCTCGCTGGTTTTAATACCGGTAAGCGTAAGCATGCTTTCGCGAATAGGTTTTAAAATACTTTGCTCAATTTCTTCGGGGCTGCCGTTGGGGTAGCGAACGGTTATAGTAATCTGCGGTACATCTAAGGCAGGTAACAATGATACCGGTAAGGTTTGGTAAGCCAGCACACTAAGCGCCAATGCCACCAGCAAACTCATAGATATGGCAATGGGGCGCGAAAGCAGATATCGTAACATGGGCTTAAGATAACAAAAACAAGATTTGTTTGGAGTTTGAAAAATAAATTTCTGGGAGCGATTTGAAAAAAAATAAATTATAATTTTAGAACAATGCTCGTGCGGCAAATGAAGCGAAGATTTGATTTAACAAAATACGCCTACCAGGCAGTTGTTTGCACTGACAGCCTGATTTTTTTGCTTTATGATAATGGTGAAACAGTATCGAAAGATGACGACCAGGATGAAGCCGGGCACCTTAGCACCATTGTGGCGATAGATTGGAATGGGCAACCATTAAGTTTGTATGAACTTGACCACCCCGTAATTTCAATTTGTGTTGATTGGCATAAGCGAGTTATTTACGGATTAGACCGTATTGAATCTGAAGTTTACGCATTTCCGTTCTGAAGTAACTTACCGTTGTTCACGTTCACCTAAAATACTTACCGTGTGTTTCGGATACAGGCATAAGTCATAGGTAATTTTTTCTTTAATCGGATAAAAACTCACCAAAACATACACGCATATATCCGGTTAATGGAAATAGAAATGTGCCCGTTCAGGCTGCTATGCTGTTTTTCTTTTCTTTCTTTTCTTTTCTTTTCTTTTCTTTCTTTCTTTAACTTAC
>Ga0209573_1000885_pt1 | contig 52885 bp, 33 predicted proteins | sample TNRBio252014_DNA_FD_185870 | JGI IMG/M metagenome (GOLD analysis project Ga0209573, IMG submission 185870) | Wastewater treatment Type I Accumulibacter community from EBPR Bioreactor in Madison, WI, USA - TNR Reactor_6/25/2014_ DNA (SPAdes)... | ecosystem: Engineered > Bioreactor > EBPR >... | reverse complement strand
GGGGTTTTAGGGGTTTTAGGGGTTTTAGGGGTTTTAAGGGTTTTAGGGGTTTTAGGGGTTTTAGGGGTTTTAGGGGTTTTAGGGGTTTTAGGGGTTTTAAGGGTTTTAGGGGTTTTAAGGGTTTTAGGGGTTTTAAGGGTTTTAAGGGTTTTAAGGGTTTTAGGGGTTTTAGGGGTTTTAGGGGTTTTAAGGGTTTTAGGGGTTTTAGGGGTTTTAGGGGCCCGCCCACTTGGGGTGGTTTTACCCGGCTGACGGAGACGGGCGGGCGGCCTAAAAGCGACATACTAAGACGATCGGGGACGATCAGAGCGCATTCTCCATTTCTAATAACTCCTATCGCAAATTTATAGCTCTGCGAGCCAAGACTTATAAGTCTTGACTTGCTCTTTTTTCCGTCTCGCGCAGCCCCTGCTCCAATACTTCCAGTATCCAATCGATCTCTATTTTTTTTATAATCAGCGCGGGTTTTAGGTTGAGTATATTGCCTTGGATCAGCTTAAAAGAGATGCCTTTCCTCAGGCAAAATTCCATGAGCCGGCCGGCGCGTTGGGTATCTCGGGCGCGGGTTTGGGGGTCTTCTACGAGATCGACGGCTAAGTTGAGGCCTAAGCCGCTGACGTTGCCGATGCAGGGGAAGCGCTGTTGGAGGGCCAACAGGCCGTCGCGAAAATAGGCGCCCAGCCCGGCAGCCTGCTGAGGCAACTGCGCTTCATGCACATAGTCGACGACGGCGGCGGCAATGGCGCTGCAAAAGGGATTTTTTTCGTGGGTATAGTGGCCTATCGACTTGTGGTCGAGCACATTGAGGTCTTCCCGCCCGATGATGCCGGCAAAAGGGACTAAGCTGCCGCCTAAGCCCTTGCCCACCACTAAAATATCGGGTGTAACGTAATGCTCGCAGGCGAAGAACGTACCGGTTCGGCCCAGAGCGGTATAAATCTCGTCGAAGATGAGGAGTACGCCGTGCCGGGCACAGATTTCTTTTACCTGCTGCCAGTAGTAGGGCGTGGGTACGGTAGAGTTATAGAAGATCGGCTCGGTGATGAGGGCCGCTACTTCGGGGTTGTATTCGAGTTGGCGGCTGAGTTGGCGCAGGTATTCGTCGTCGATCTGGCGGGGGTCGGTCCAGCCCCAGGGATTTCGGTAGTAGTCGGGCAGTTCGAGGTGTAGCGCGCCGGGCATCATAGGGCCCAATCCGTTGCGGAAGTGGGGGTCGGCGCCAATGGATACCGACTGGAAGCCGGCGCCGTGGAATGCGCCATAATAAGCGAGGGTCTTCCAGCGGCCCGTGGCCAACTTAGCCAGCATGACGGCCATCTCTATGGCCTCGGAGCCGCCGGGGCAAAACAGCACCCGATTAAGACCATCGGGGGCGGCGGCTATCAGCTTCTCGGCTAAAGATACGGCGGGCTCGTTGGTAAACCGGCGGGGTGAAAAGGTAAGGGCTTCATCCATCTGACGGCGGGCGGCAGCCAGCACCCGGGGGTTGTTGTAACCTACGGTATGCACCCCGTTGCCGTGCAGATCGAGCAGGGCATTGCCCTCGCCGTCGTAGAGGTAGGCGCCCTCGGCCCGCACAACGGTATGCGCTACCGGCGTAGACAAAAGCTGATGATAAAATACGCGGCTATCGCGCGCCAATAAGTTAGTTGTAGCGTCGCTAAGAGGCCCGGCCTGGGCTTGACGGGGGCTGTCGCCCTGATTGACGGCCATGAGCATCGAGTTTGATGAAGGATCAAAAGTAGCGCCCGGGGGTGTAGCCTAAAAAAGTGGAGCGTTAAGTATTTGTATAGTTTTCCAGGCTGAAGGTTCGTAAACAGGCATAACCCGCTACGCTTATGGCCTTGGCCGAAACCTGCCGACGCGGGGCACAGGCCCCCTACCCTTTCCGGCCTGGGGGTTGGATGCAGGAGATGGCGGCCGCGCAAGCGATGCGGAGGGGTGGCGGCCCAAGCCGCCAGACGGCGACGGTAGGAAGCCGGCCGAGCGATGAGCGAGCCCCGTAGCGTAGCGACCCCGCGCAAGATGCCATACAGCGGCAGATGTCCTGCGGGGATGCGCCCAAATGGCGTTGAAAAGGCAGGGAAGGGGTGTGAAGGGGCCGGAGAGCCGGCATAAAATTATTTTTTTGTTGGTAAAATTGCTAAATAAACAAAAAATGGTTATTTTTGCGCAGATAGCCGGCGCGTAAAAGCCGCAGCCCCGCGCAGCCGGCCAAACAGCAGCAGCATGGACGAAAGAGAAAGGGCGTTGACGCCCAACGGCAGGCCGATCTTTGTTGCTTCCTACAGCGCAACGCCCGCCAAAGTGCGCGAGGAAGGGGAAGTGAACGAATCTGCTCCGGCATGGAGTGCGAGCAGCGCCCGTGTGCGCATACCGCTGCGCAGGCGCTTTCCGGAAGCCGGCGCCGAGGGTTTGGACGGGCAGTCGGACGGTTATGAATACCGCACCATTTTTGCGGGCTCCAGCTTGGAAAACTCCCTGCAAATGGTGCGCGAGTTTTTGCAGGAGGAGGGTTATGCCGAGGTGCCTCTGCCCCGCAATGCCGAGGAGTTGCTGCGCTTCAGGCTGCCTACGCGCAATAAGCAGATTTTGATGTTTGAAGACAACGGTTATGTGCACAACCCGGTGAAGATTCTCTTTCCGCTGGACGGGCGCAAAAAGAATGTGCTCATCCTCTGCCTGTACAACGAGGATGACCCCAACCACTTGCTAAAATTTCACGGCGTAGCCGATCAGTAACTACTTTTCAGGCCGCATTTGCGGGAAAAAGAGCACCTCCTGAATGCTTTGCTGCCCGGTAAAGAGCATAGCGAGGCGGTCGATGCCAAAGCCGATGCCGGCTGTGGGCGGCATGGCGTACTCGAGGGCCCGGAGGAAGTCGTTGTCGAGGGCCATGGCCTCTTCATCGCCGCGAGCGGCGAGGCGGAGTTGCTCTTCGAAGCGCTCGCGTTGGTCGAGGGGGTCGTTGAGCTCGGAGTAGGCGTTGCCGACCTCTTTGCCGTTGACGAACAGCTCGAAGCGCTCCACTAAGCCCGGTTTGCTGCGGTGCTTTTTGGTAAGGGGCGACATTTCGACGGGGTAGTCGATGAGGAAGGTAGGCTGTATGAGGTGAGCTTCCACTTTTTCGCCAAAGATTTCGTCGATGAGTTTGGCTTTCCCCATGGTATCGTCTACGTCGATGTGTTCGCGGCGGCAGTAGGCGCGGAGCTCGGCCTCATCGGCGGCGGCTACATCGATACCGGTATACTCCTGTATGGCTTCAAACATGGTGAGGCGGCGGTAGGGGCCGGCAAACTGTATGAGGGCGCCGTCGACCTGGGCGGTGGGCTCGCCTTGGGGGTGCAGGGCACGGGCGATGCGTTCGAGCATTTGCTCGGTGGTATCCATGAGCCAGAAGTAATCTTTGTAGGCTACATAGTATTCGAGCATGGTAAACTCGGGGTTGTGGGTGCGGTCCATGCCCTCATTGCGGAACATTTTGCCAATTTCGTAGACCCCGTCGAAGCCGCCTACGATGAGGCGCTTGAGATAGAGTTCATTGGCGATGCGCAGGAAGAGGGGCATATCGAGGGCGTTGTGGTGGGTGGCAAACGGCCGGGCGGATGCCCCGCCATGTATGGGCTGCATGATGGGCGTTTCCACTTCGAGGAGCCCGAGCTCGTCGAGAAACTGGCGGATGGTCTTGATCATGCGGCTGCGCTTGAGGAATACGTCGCGCACGTCGGGGTTGACGGTGAGGTCGACGTAGCGCTGTCGGTAGCGCTGTTCGGGGTCGGTGAAGGCGTCGTAGACGTTGCCCTCTTCGTCGCGCTTCACTACGGGCAGGGGTCGGAGGGCCTTGCTGAGCAGGCGCAGCTCGTGTACGTGTACGGTGGTTTCGCCGGTTTTGGTGAGGAAGGCGAAGCCTTTGACGCCGATGTAGTCGCCGATGTCGAGCAGTTTTTTGAAGACTTCGTTGTAGAGGGTTTTGTCGTCGGCGGGGGCGATATCGTCGCGGGAGATGTAGAGTTGGATGCGTCCGCTGCTGTCCTGGAGCTCGGCGAAGGATGCTTTACCCATCACCCGGCTGCCCATCAGGCGGCCTGCGAGGCAGACTTCCTGAAAGTTGAGGGCTTTACCTTCGTCGTCTACTTTTAGGCCGGCTTTGATGTCGGCGGCATGGGCGTTTACGGGGAAAGCTTCGGCGGGGTAAGGATCAATGCCCAATTCCCGGAGTTTCTGGAGGTTTTCGCGGCGGATAAGCTCCTGTTCGCTCAAGTGCATCACAACTGTTTTTAAACTGAAGAATAAATTAGGCCGGCAAAGTTAGCGCTTGTTTCGGGAAAATGAAGCCCCGCAAGGCCGGCTGCAAAGGAATAAATAAGCAGATGCGGGTTAGTGTTCCACGTCAGTGCGCTTTTTGTTATCTTCGCCGGTCGAAAAACGTTGTACTGCCCGTGATCTACCTTGAATTAGAGCATGTTTCCAAATCTTATGGCGAAAAGATTCTTTTCGACCGCATCAGCCTGCCCATCAACAAAGGTAACAAAGTAGCCCTTGTAGCCAAAAACGGTACCGGTAAAAGCACCTTGTTGCGGGTGGCGGCCGGCATTGACCTGCCGGAAGGCATTGGCGCCAGGGTGTATGTGCACCGAGACGCCTCGCCGGGCTATTTGTCTCAAGACCCCGACTTTGACCCTAACCAGACGGTGCTTGACGCGGTGCTGGAAGGCGACAACCCCCTCATACGCGCTACGCGACGCTATGAGTTGGCGTTGCTCTTTCCGGAGCGAGACGAAGAGCTACAAGCGGCTTTAGCCCAGATGGACGACCTCAAGGCCTGGGATTTTGAGGCCCGCGTCAAGGAGGTGCTCACCCGGCTGAAAATCGACCGCTTCGACCAAAAAACCGGCAGCCTCAGCGGCGGTCAGCGCAAGCGCTTGGCTCTGGCCCGCCTGATCATCGACGAGCCCGACCTCATCATCCTCGACGAGCCTACCAACCACCTCGACCTCGATATGATCGAATGGTTAGAGGAGTTTCTCAGCCAGCCCAACCTGACGTTGTTGATGGTTACCCACGACCGCTATTTTCTGGAGCGCGTCTGCGACCAGATCATCGAGCTGGAAGGCGGCATCCTGTATCGGTACAGCGGCAACTACAGTGCCTTCCTCGAAAAGAAGGCTACCCGACAGGAAACCAACGCGGCGGAGTTGGACAAAAACCGCAAGCTCCTCAAGCGGGAGCTCGAATGGGTCAATCGCTCGCCTCAGGCCCGCACCACCAAGGCCAAAGCGCGCATCGACGCCGCCGAAGCCCTCCGCGACAGGGTGGGCGGCCATCGCGTAGAGCAGGAGTTGCAAATAGACATCAAAGGGCAGCGCCTCGGGAAAAAAATCCTCGAAGCCCATCACATCAGCAAAGCCTACGACCAACTGCCCATCATCAGCGAGTTTACTTATAAGTTCTCCCAGGGCGAGCGCGTAGGCATTGTAGGGCCCAATGGAGTGGGCAAGTCCACTTTTCTGCGCCTGCTCACCCAGGAAATTCGCCCCGATGCCGGTAAGGTGGTCGTGGGCGGCAATACGCTCTTCGGCTACTATGGCCAGGAGGGCATTTCGCTGGGCGAAGACAAACGCGTCATTGACGTCATTCGGGATATAGCCGAGTTTATCCCCCTCGAAAAAGGGATGAAGCTCACCGCTGCCCAATTGCTTGAGCGCTTCCTCTTTTCGAGGGCTCAGCAGCAGGTTTACATCAGTCAGCTCAGCGGGGGCGAAAAACGGCGCCTCTACCTGCTCACGATCCTGATGACCAACCCCAACTTCCTGATCCTCGACGAACCTACCAACGACCTCGACATCATCACCCTCAATGTCCTGGAAGATTTTCTGCTCGAATTTCCGGGTTGTGTGCTCATCGTATCTCACGATCGCTTCTTCCTCGACAAGCTCGTCGACCACCTCTTTATCTTTGAGGGCAAGGGTCGCATCCGGGATTTCCTCGGCGACTACTCCGACTACCGGGAAGAGCAAAAAATTCGGGAGCGCGAGCAGCGCCGGCAAGAGCGCACAGAGCAGCAACAAAAGAAAACCGAAGCCGTACAACGCCAGGGAGGCGCCACGCCCGAGCAGAAAAAAGAGATCAAACGTTTGGAAAAACAAATCGCCGAGCTCGAAGCCCGAAAGGCCGATATAACGGCTCAATTTGAACAACCCGATCTCACGTCAGACCAGATCACAACCTTGTCTAAAAGCCTCGGCGCCCTCCAGGAAGAAATCGAAACCAAAGAACTTCGCTGGATGGAACTTGTTGAATTAGGCTAATGACATAATATTATCACTTTAGTATGGGATATCAGAGCCGCAGGAGAACCTACCTCAGCCCGAGGGAAAAAAATGCCCGAACCCGCCGCATAGCCCGCCGCATCATCGTCTTTGCCCTCATCGGCGCCGCTCTGTGGGTATTCAAAAACCGCCATTCCTACTGGGCCTGGCTTGAAACTTACTTCTACTAAGCCATGAGCGCCCCCGACACCACCATTCGGCTGCTTGCCTTTGGCATCACCCGCGACTTCCTCGGCGGCCGGCATCTCCTGCACTGGCCCCTGGCGCCCAACACGCCCGTAGCCGAACTCCGGGCCCGGCTTTTGGCGGCTTACCCTGCGCTTAGCGGCCTTCCCTCCCTCGCCATCGCTATCAATGGCGAGTATGCGCTCGATGAAGACATCATCCAGCCCAACGACGAGGTGGCGCTCATCCCTCCGGTCAGCGGCGGATAAAAAATGCAAAAAGGCAACCCGTCTCCAGGTTGCCTTCCCATGTTTATATTCCAAATCCATTTTGCCTTATGCCAAGTCAAAGCGGTCGAGGTTCATGACCTTGGTCCAGGCTTTGACGAAATCGCGGACAAACTTTTGCCCGCCATCGTTCTGGGCGTATACTTCGGCTATGGCGCGAAGCTGCGAGTTGGAGCCTAAAGCGAGGTCTACGCGGGTAGCCGTCCACTTTACAGCGCCGGTTTTGCGGTCGCGGCCTTCGTAGGCATTATCGCCGCTGGGACTCCATGCCGTTGACATATCCACCAGATTGGTGAAGAAATCGTTGGTAAGCTGCCCCGGGCGATGCGTGAATACGCCGGCTTTGGAGCCGCCATAGTTGGCGCCCAGTACGCGCAGGCCGCCTACCAGCACCGTCATTTCGGGGGCGCTGAGGGTCAGCAGTTGCGCTCTGTCTACCAGCATTTCCTCCGGCGACACGCTGTAAGCCGCCTTGCGATAGTTGCGGAAGCCGTCGGCTTGAGGCTCCAGCACGTCGAATGATGCTACATCGGTTTGCTCCTGAGTAGCATCGGTGCGGCCGGGCGTAAACGGCACTTCAACGCTATGGCCGGCGGCCTTGGCAGCCGCTTCTACGCCGGCATTGCCTGCCAGTACGATCAGGTCGGCCAGCGAAACCTTCTTGCCGCCGGTTTGCGCGGCGTTGAAGGCGGCTTGTATGCCTTCCAGCACCGACAGCACCTTAGCCAACTGAGACGGCTGGTTTACCGCCCAGTCTTTCTGAGGCGCCAATCGGATGCGGGCGCCATTGGCGCCGCCGCGCTTGTCGCTGCCGCGGAAGGTAGAAGCCGAAGCCCAGGCCGTAGCCACCAGCTCGGATACGCCCAGGCCGGAGGCTAATACGCGGGCCTTGAGGTCGGCCGCGTCTTGCGCATCGATCAGGGGATGATCAACGGCGGGTATGGGGTCTTGCCAGATCAGATCTTCAGCGGGCACTTCTGGGCCGAGGTAGCGGCTCTTGGGACCCATATCGCGGTGGGTGAGTTTAAACCAGGCGCGGGCATAAGCATCGGCAAACTCCTCCGGGTTGGCCTGAAAGTGGCGCGAAATCGGCTCGTAGATGGGATCGAAGCGCAGCGACAGGTCGGCCGTCGTCATCATGGGGCGATGCTTGATCGAGGGGTCGTGCGCATCCGGGATCATATCTTCCTCTTCCACATCTTTGGCCAACCACTGGTGGGCGCCTGCGGGGCTCTTCACCAATTCCCAGTCGTACTTGAACAACACTTTGAAGTAGCCCATATCCCAGGTAGTGGGATTGGGTTTCCAGGCACCTTCGATGCCGCTGGTGGTGGTGTGGATTCCCTTACCCGTGCCCAACTTATTGTTCCAGCCTAAGCCCATTTCTTCGATGGCGGCGCCTTCGGGCTCTGCGCCCACGAGGGCGGGATCGCCAGCGCCATGCGCTTTGCCGAAGGTGTGACCACCGGCTACTAAGGCCACCGTTTCATAGTCGTTCATGGCCATGCGGGCGAAGGTTTCGCGCACATCGCGGCCCGAAGCGACGGGGTCGGGGTTGCCATCGGGGCCTTCGGGGTTCACGTAGATGAGGCCCATTTGTACGGCAGCCAGCGGATTTTCCAAGTCGCGCTCGCCGGAGTAGCGGCTGGCAGGCTTATCGCTGGTGGCTAACCATTCTTTTTCCGAACCCCAGTAGATGTCTTCTTCGGGCTGCCATACGTCTTCGCGGCCGCCGGCAAAGCCGAAGGTCTTAAAGCCCATGGTTTCCATGGCCACATTGCCGGCTAAGATCATGAGGTCGGCCCAAGAAAGGGAATTGCCATACTTCTGCTTGATGGGCCACAGCAGTCGGCGCGCCTTGTCGAGGTTGCCGTTGTCGGGCCAACTGTTGAGGGGGGCAAAGCGCTGGGTACCCGAGCCGGCGCCCCCGCGGCCGTCGGCGGTGCGGTAAGTGCCGGCGCTATGCCAGGCCATGCGGATAAACAAACCGCCATAGTGGCCCCAGTCGGCCGGCCACCAATCCTGGGAGTCGGTCATGAGGTTGGCCAAGTCTTGTTTCACCGCAGCGAGATCGAGTTTTTTAAAGGCTTCTGCGTAGTTGAATTCCGGATCCATGGGGTTGGATGCCGGCGCATGCTGATGCAGAATGGAAAGGTTGAGTTGGTTGGGCCACCAGTCGCGGTTGGAAGTACCGCGGCCGGCTACTACCGGGTTCATCGTGCCGTTGTGAAACGGGCACTTGCTTTCGCCGTTGACAGGCTTATTGTTGTTATCCATATCTCAAAGCGTTCTTTTGAGGTTTCTCTAAACGTTTGCACAAATTTAAGCGCATCTCGTTAGAGATAAAAACGAATATTTTTATACCTTTATCGAAAAAATCGATGACCCGTAGCCAGATCGAATACATCCTCGCCGTGGAGCAGTACAAGAGTTTCAGCAAGGCGGCCGAGGCCTGCTTCGTCACCCAATCGACCCTGAGCGCGTTGGTGGCCAAGTTTGAACAACAGGTGGAAGTGGTGCTCTTCGACCGCAAAACTAAGCCCATCACCATCACTCCCAACGGTGAAAAAATCATCCGCCACCTCAAGAGCATCAGCCGTGAATTTCAGTTGCTCGACGAGGGCGTCAGTCACATCAAAGGCGACGAAGCCGGCAACCTCAGCATTGCCTGTATCCCTACGGTGGCGCCTTATCTCTTTCCGCTGATCTTAAACCGGTTGTCGGTGGAATACCCCGGCGTCAACTTCAACATACAGGAGATCACCACCGAAACCCTCATCGAAGAAATCTTAACCGGCAACATCGACATCGGCATCGTATCTACACCCCTCGAACACAAAGACCTGCTGGAGTATCCGCTTTACTGCGAAGATTTTATGCTGTACGACTGCGGCAGCAAGACGCAGGACAAAGACTACCAGGTTTCCGACATCGACCTCGACCGGCTCTGGCTGCTGGAGGAGGGCCACTGCCTGCGCAATCAGGTGGGCCAGATATGCGAGCTGCGGCAGCAGAAAAAAATCAACGGCAACATCACCTACAGTTGCGGTACCATCTTCACCCTCATCGAAATGGTAAAGCTCAATAAAGGCGTTACGCTGCTGCCCCGCTTAGCCATGATGGATAACCCCCAGGTAAATGCCGCTTGCGTGCGGTCGCTGTCAGCGCCGGCGCCCACCCGTGAGATAGGCCTCATCACCCATAAAAATTTTATGAAAAAGCGCATCCTGCAAAACCTCATCGACCAGATCAAAGCCGCCGTGGCTTCGCTGCTGCCGGAGGAGGTGGGGCGGGGGGCCCGCATAGCGCCTTTTCAGTAGCCGAAGCGCTCGTTTTTTAATATTTATAGTTCTCCCCAAGCCAGGAAGCACTATATTTACCCCAAAACCAACCGCAAATGCTAACCGCAATTCACCCCAAGCTCCCTATGCGCAACAAAGCCGCTACCTGGGACTTCTACATCCATCAACTGGGTTTTTCTGTTTTTGGCAGCGCCGACTACGATGGCTACCTCATGGTGGAAAAAGATCAGGTACAGCTCCACTTCTTTGCTTTTGAAGACCTGAATCCGCTGGAAAATTATGGTCAGGTATACATCCGCACAGATAACATTCAGGAGCTTTATGAGGCCGCCTTGGCCAAGCAACTGACTTTTCCCGCTGCCGGCCATCTGCGGGCGCAACCCTGGGGCGTCACGGAATTTTCCCTCCTCGACCCCGACCACAACCTACTGACGTTTGGACAGGGGTAGAACATAGCCATTCAAAGCCATAACGCTCAAGCCGCTGCGGAGCCGCGTGAGGGGGTGAAGCGGTATGCGTGAGGCACGAACGCATAATAGCGGAACACCCGACCCCGCGCGCCTGCATACCTGCCCCAGGCGCCCTCAAGGCGCCAGACGAATGTTTTGGCGCGCGGGGGCACGCCCAAATTTTAAAAAATAACTTCCCCCTAACCGCGCAGCGCCCCCCACCTAAGCGGAGCCCTAAACGCGCGAAGCGCAACTAAACGCGCGAAGCGCCCTAAACCGCAGCGAAGCGCCCTAAACCCGCGCAGCGCCCCCCACCTAAGCGGAGCCCTAAACGCGCGCAGCGCAACTAAACGCGCGAAGCGCCCCCACCTAAGCGGAGCCCTAAACGCGCGCAGCGCAACTAAACGCGCGAAGCGCCCTAAACCGCAGCGAAGCTGCCCTAAACCCGCGCAGCGCCCTAAACCCGCGCAGCGCCACTAAACAACAGCTCAGCTGCCTTACGGCCAGGATACGCCTCCAATGCCGCCTCAAGGCAATCCATAGCCGCTTCGAGGTCTTCCTCCCGCAGCACGTAGGCGATGCGCACCTCGTCGACGCCGCGGCCGGGGGTAGCGTAGAAGCCCTCGCCGGGCGACAGCATGACGGTAGCGCCCTCGTGGGAGAAGGACTCCAGCAGCCACAGGCAAAAATCTTCGGCCGAGTGGATGGGGAAGCGGGCGAAGCAGTAGAACGCCCCGCCGGGCAGGTAACTGTCTACGCCGGGCATAGCCTGAAGGCGGCGAAAGACGGTATGGCGACGGCGGTCGTACTCGGCCTTGACGGCGTCGAGGTAGGCGGCGTCATCGTCGATGAGGTACTCGCCCAGCAACTGCCCCAGGCCGGGCGGGCTCAGGCGCAGGCGGCTGAAGCGCAGCACGGCCTCGCGGACGTCGGCATTGCGGGTGAGCAGCGCGCCGATGCGGGCGCCGCAGGCGCTGTAGCGCTTGGAGATGGAGTCGATGACCACTACGTTGTCTTCGAGGCCGGGCAGCAGCAGGGCCGAGTAAAAGTTGTGGCCGTCGTAGCAAAATTCGCGGTATACCTCGTCTACACAGAGGTAGAGGTCGTGCTCTTTGACGATGGCGCCCAATTCCTCCAGCGCGGCGCGGTCGTAGCAGCAGCCGGTGGGGTTGTTGGGGTTGGTGATGAAGATGGCGCGGGTGCGCGGCCCGATGGCCTGGCGGAAGGCGTCGGCGGGGGGCAGGGCAAAGCCCGTTTCGATGACGGTGGAGATGGGCCGCACCACTACGCCGGCCATGTGAGCGAAGCCGTTGTAGTTGGCGTAAAACGGCTCGGGGATGATGATCTCATCGCCGGGATCGAGGCAGGCCAGCATAAAAAAGAGGATGCCCTCCGAGCCGCCGGTGGTTACGACTACCTCTTCGGGCGCCAGCGCGATGCCGAAGCGCTCGTAGTAGGTAGCGAGCTTAGCGCGGTAGCTGAGGTTGCCCTCGGCGGCGCTGTAGGCTAAGATTTCTAAGGGCGTTTCGCGCAGGCGTTGCAGGGCGGGCTGGGGCGTGAGTATGTCGGGCTGACCAATGTTGAGGTGGTAGACCTTCTTACCCGAGGCCTTGGCGCGATCGGCTACAGGCGACAGTTTGCGAAACGGAGAGAGCGGGGTAGATTGTCCTCGTTTGGCTATGCTTGGCATTATGCGAAAAATTTGGCCGCAAATATACGCCAACTACACCGTGACGGCCAACTTTTCCAGCATTTCTTTGGTCATGGCGGCCAGATCGTAGGCGGGCTTCCAGCCCCAGTCGGCCCGGGCATGGCTGTCGTCGATGCTTTGGGGCCAGCTTTCGGCAATTTGCTGCCGGAAATCGGGGTTGTACTCCACCTCAAAAGCGGGCAGATGCGCCTGTATGGAGGCGGCGATTTCGGCGGGACTGAAGCTCATACCGGCTAAGTTATAGCTGGTGCGCACCCGAATGTTTTCGGCCGGAGCGCCCATGATTTCGAGGGTTGCCCGGATGGCGTCGTCCATGTACATCATGGGCAGGGTGGCATGGGGCGCTAAGAAGCAACTATAGCGCTCGCCCTTGAGGGCCGCGTGATATATCTCCACGGCATAGTCGGTGGTGCCGCCGCCGGGCAGGCTTTGATAGCCGATAATGCCCGGATAGCGCAGCGAGCGAACATCTACGCCATACTTGAGGAAGTAATACTGCCCCCAGTTTTCGCCGGCGGCCTTGCTGATGCCGTAGACGGTGGTGGGCGCCAGGGTGGAAAACTGAGGCGTCTGCACCGGATCGACATGCTTGCCAAAGACAGCGATGGAAGAGGGGAAGAACACCTTGAGCCCGTACTGGCGGGCCGCCTCTAAGATGTTGAACAGGCCGCTCATGTTGATGTCCCAGGCCTGGCGGGGATTTTGCTCGCCCCGGGCCGAAAGGATGGCGGCTAAGTGGTAAACCTCCGTCACCTGCCAGCGTTCAATACTGGCGGCTAATGCGCGGCTGTCGAGCGCGTCGAGCAGTTGGAATAAACCCGCATCGGGCTCAGATGAAGGCCGGATGTCGGTAGCAACAACGTGCTCATTGCCGTAGGCGGCGCGCAGCGCCTTAACCAGCACAGAACCGATCTGACCATTGGCGCCCGTGACGAGAATGGTGGTGGCTTTACTCATTGGTTAGGTTTTGACGAAATCTCAGCCGGGGTAGTCCGGCAGTTCGGGCACAAAGGTAAAACGCCCGGCGGAATAGTCCATGCGGCAACAATAAGATACCGGACCATTGGTCACCAGCAGGTAGGGCACCTGCAAGGGCAGGTTATACGCCGCGATCTGCCGGAACACCGCCTCGGAGAGCGCTACCTGAGGCGCTTTGCACTCTATGAGCATAAAAGGGGCCATAGCGGAGTCGAACACCAACAGATCGCAGCGTTTGCTGAGGCCGTTTACTTTCAGGCCGCGTTCTACGGTGATGCGGTTGCGGTTGTAGCCCCGGGCCTGCAACAGGTACTGCACCAGCAACTGGCGCACCAACTCTTCGGGTTGGAGCGCCAGCCACTTGCTGCGCAGGGGGTCGTAAACGAAGCGCCGTCCGTCGTGATGATCCAGGCGGAGCGAATCGGAGAAAGAAGTAAGCCCCAGATCGAGCTGCATAGCCTGCCTTAGGGTACGATGATGCGCTGGGCGTTCAGTTGGCCGTCGACCTTGAGCTGAAGCAGGTAGACGCCGGCGGGGAAGCCAATGAGGTCTTCGAGCGAAAACTCGTAGCGCCCGGCGCCCAGCGAGCCGTCGTAGTAGTACTTGAGGAACTGGCCGCTCATGGTGTAGAGGCCAAGACTAACCTGCTTGTGCGACTGCGACAAGCTGATGACGCTCATGGAGCCGCTCTGAATGCGGTTGTTGGCCACTACCCAGCCTACGCCGGGGAAGACGGGGTTTTCCACCGAAACCACTACCGCCTCGGTGATGTCGCGGGTGAAGTTGGTATTGACCACCTCGTACTCCGTGCCATTGCGGCGCCACAGGATGGTAGCAACTTCTAAGTTTTGGGGCAAGATGGCGCCTAAGGCCACGGTATCCCGCGAGTCGACGAAATAGCCGGCGGGCGTAGCTTCATTGAGCAGTTGGACGCCATACCACTGGCCCTTCACCACCGAGCGCAGTATTTGCTTGTGCTCGGCATTGGCGCCCTGGCTAGCCTGGTTGGCGATGACGGTGCGCTCGATGAGGTAGATGCCTAAGTAAAGCTCGCCGCCGGCCCAATTCTGAAACAATTGGGTGCTGGTTTCGATGAAGAGTTGGTTGTTGAGGTAGCTGGCCTTGATACCGGTTTGCACTAAGGGCGTCTGCTGAGCCATCGACTCTACCATCGCATTGGCGTTGGCGCGCACTGTGGCGCCATTCGACGAGTTGGCGTTGAGGTCGGTATTATTGACGTAGAAACGCGGTTGGCTGGGGCCTTCGAGGTTATAGGCTAAGCTTTGAGCCACCGGATTGGTCAGCCCGCCGCTGTGGTGTGCGGCAATGAGGGTAGCCCGGTCGCCGTTATCGGCTAAGAGGTTGGCAAAAACGGGCCAACCCCAGCCGCCGCAGAGCGGGCACCAGTCGGCCGTCTTTTTCACGATCACGGCCCGCTGGGTTTGGGGCACGCTCACCAATTGGGCGCTGAGGGCCGCCGGAGCAGCGCATAGCGCAAAAAAAGCTGCGTAGATAAACAGTCGCATGGTAGTTGTTTTCAGGATGGTTGAAAAATGTGGATGAATAGACTTGTCTAATCTGTGCAAAGATAGCGCAAAATGAGATACCGACTCGTATTAGCCGTTATTTTATACCGATCGTCGAGGCGGCGGCCTACTACCCAAACAATGTCGCCGTTGCCGTTCTGGCAGAGCCATTGCCGCTGCCGCTGTTGGCGGTCGATCTTTTGGTTCACGAAAAAATCCTGCAACTTTTGCCGGCGTCCCTGCATACCCAACGGGCAAAACCAGTCGCCGGCCGCCCAGCGCCGAAACGTCAGCGGCCAGTGCAGCAGGTCGGCGTCGGCTATGGCTACGGCAGGGTCGGCCCCGAACTCGGGGGCTGCCGCGGTTAGCGTCCACGCGATGCGTTCTTTAGGGCCTAGGTTCAGCGTTCCCTCTGTAAGCCCTGCCCAGGCGAGGATGCGCTCCTCCCCTTCCGGCTCGGGCCTGATCCGGCAAACGCCCTCCGCTACCAGCAGCGTATACCCCGCTGCTTTCAACAGGGTTCCTATGCCGGCGGTCAGCGCCTGCCGGCATTGTTCGGCCGTAAAGCCCAGGGGGCTGAGCCACTCAAAGAGCAGCGTCCGGGCCGACGGCGCTGCGCGCAGGGCCTCCATATCGATGTCGAAGCCCCCCTCTCCTGCCGGGCGCACGCACTGCGCGCGCAAAGCCGCTACAGCATAGGCATAGAGGGCCTGCGCCTCCCGAAAGCGGCGGGCGTTATCAGCAGCCGTAAGCGCCACGCCGGGCTGTATGGCCTCAAGGGCGGGCGTAACGCGGTGGCGAATCTTGTTGCGGAGGTAATAATCCGATGCATTAGAGGCATCTTCCCGGAAGGGCAGCTCCCGCCCGGCCACGTATTCGGCTATGGCCGTGCGGGTGAACGACAGCAAAGGCCGCAGTACCCGCCCGTTGGCCGGCGGTATGCCGCCCAGCCCGGCAAGGCCGCAACCTTGGGTAAAGCGCATGAGCATGGTCTCCAAGTTGTCGTGGGCATGGTGAGCCGTGAGGATGTAATCATAGCCCTCCCTACGGCGCACCTCTTCCAACCAGCCATAGCGCAGGCGGCGGGCAGCCATCTGTACCGACTCGCCCGGCAGGAGCAACGACATGGTATCATAGCAAACCTCAAAATGCGGCAACCCATACTGCCTGGCCATAGCTTCCACCAGCGCCGCATCGGCATCCGAAGCCTCGGCCCGCAACCGGAAGTTGACGTGCGCTAACCCCATTGTGCAGCCAGCGCGAAAGAGCAGGTCGGCCAGCGCCACCGAGTCCATACCTCCGCTCACCGCCACCAGCAGACGGGCGCCGGCAGGCCATAGGGGCTCCCGTTCTGTTTGCTGCATAAATTGATACAAAAGCATAGTATCCGCTGGTTAAAACCCATAGGAAATGCTTCAAAGATGCAACAAATTGACTAATAGCAAAGCTGCCCGCCTAACAAAGTTATCGCATTATACTTTTTTTTAAAAACACAAGCTACTAACAACCAATGATTAATGTAAAAAATCTAAAATCACCCCACAAAAATGGGGGGTATAAGCCCAGTTTGCTGCCCTAAATTTGCGCCATGCTTCAGATGTTTATTAACATAAGGACTTAAGATCAAGTATACTAGTTCAACAAGGGGGACATTCACACAAGTTGATGCCAGATTTACAAGCCAGGCTTTTCCTGGCTTTTTTTATTTTTCCTCCCCGCTGCTGCCGGCCGCCTCCATAGCTTTATCCTTGAAGTGCCCGCTGCGCCCATGTCCCCGGCGCGACAGCAACAGACTTGTTGCGATGAGCGCGCTTAGTACCCGCTACAACAAGTCTATAAAAAAAACGAGGGCGCCGCGCGCTCAATGCCGCGCCAACGCCCCCGCCGTTTTCATTTGGTTGGTCGCCCTTAAAACAGGTCAATGGTATACTGCATGCCATTGATCACCAGCGTAGCCGTGCCATCATTGTTGAAGATGATGTCGCCCTCAAACGAGAAGCTCCTGCCGCCCGTGCCCTCGCCGGTGAGTACAAAGTCGGCCGTACCGCTTACAATCCGGCGCGTGCCCTTGGCCACCTTGAGGTCGTCGATCTCAATCACCAGCGTCGACGTAAAGGCATTTTGGTTGCGCACGCCGCTGGTTTGGCTGCCCGAGCGGGTGTAGGCGCCGCTCAGGGTGTAGTTGGCGCCCAACACCAGATCTTCAATCACTAAGTTAGACGTCATGTTATCGTTGCTGCTCATCCGGCTCGTTTGGTAGCTGCCGCTCGACTGCGCCCCGAAGGCAATGGTAGCAGGCAGCCCCAGTTGGTCGCAGTTCAGGGTCCAGTTCCAGTTCCACACATAGTTGGCCGTCGCCTGGGCGTTGTTGTAGGTACGGGTGACGGTAGAATCGATCGTTTGACCACATTCCATGGTCAGGCTCTTCTCGGTATAAGTGTCGGCAATGTAAGCGGCGTCAGCGCTCTCGGCGGCTACGCCCTCGGTCTCGGTTTGCAGGGCAGCCTCTACCAGAGCTACCACTTCGTCATTGGTCAGTGCGGGGTCGTCGTCGCGGTCTTTGTTACAAGCCGTAAATGACATGGAAAGGCTCAGCAGCACTACAGCCTGAAAAAAAATGAACGTGGTTTTCATGGGGATTAACCATTTTGTGCGTTAGAAAAATTCGGTTGACAACACAAAGATGGAGGCCCCGCCCGCCCCATGAAAATTTATTCAATCATTGGCGCCAAAGTATCCACAAGCGGTAACGTATGGCCCAAAAAGCGCCGATCCTACTTCCGGCCACAGCTCCCCTGATTCGGGTTTTTTAGGGCGTGCCCCCGCGCGCAGCCCATCCTCCGAATGGAAGCCTCAAGTAAAACCATGACTGTAGTACCTATGGAAGAGGATGCTGACAGGCGCGCGGGGTCGGGTGTTCCGCTCTTATGCGCTCGTGCCTCACGCATACCGCTGCACCCCCTCACGCGGCTCCGCAGCGGCGCGGAGCGGCCCAGAAAGAAGAAAAAATAAAAATCAAAAAGTGCGCAAAAGCGTTATCCGTATGCACCAATTAAATTCAAATAACCATGCGTAAAGTTATGTTTTGGATGGGGTTTGCGGCATGGCTGGCCATATTGCCGGGCTGCGATAACTTTGGCGACGACGAGCCCATTGTAAACCCTCAGGAGGTGGCGCAGGTCACCACGCATTTAGTAACCGGAGGCCAATGGCGCATTGAGCAATTCATTGACGAGGGCGTGGATAAGACGGCCATTTACGCCAGTTATATCCTCAACTTTCTGCCAGATGGCACGGTAACATTGAACCAGCAGACCGGTACCTGGCAACTGACCCGCGACGGCGACGACGTGGAGCTAAATCTGTTGTTACCGCCTGTAGACCGCTTTGCGGAGGAATTGAACGAAGACTGGGATGTAAAAGAGACGTCGCTTACACAAATGCTGCTGGAAGACGACGACGATGACGGCGCCGCAGATCGGAGCGTGTTAAAACTGATGAAAATACGCTAACTATAGTTCTCCAAACTAAAGCTTTGTGAATCTTGACTCGGAGAATTACAACAGCGGGCCGAACTGATTTAATCAGTCCGGCCCTCGTGTTTTTCGCCTCAGCCCGGCCTAAAGGGTGCGGGCGTTAAACGTATCGCCTTCGTTGAGGTTGCCGGCCTTGAGGCCTTTGGAAAACCAGCGCATGCGCTGCTCGGAGGTGCCGTGGGTAAAAGATTCGGGCACGACATAGCCCTGAGACTGGCGCTGGATGCGGTCGTCGCCTACGGCGCTGGCGGCGTTGAGGGCTTCTTCGATGTCGCCGTCTTCAAGGATGTTTTTAGCGCGCTGGGCATGATGAGCCCATACGCCGGCTAAGAAATCGGCCTGGAGCTCAAGGCGCACCGACAACTGGTTGTAGTCTTCCTGGCTGACCCGGCCGCGCTGGGAGTCGACGTGGCGGGTGATGCCCAGCAGGTATTGCACGTGGTGAGCCACCTCGTGGGCAATGACGTAGGCCATAGCGAAATCGCCGGGGGCGCGAAACTGGTCTTTGAGCTGCTGGTAAAAGCTGAGGTCGATGTAGAGCTTTTGGTCGGCGGGGCAGTAAAAGGGGCCGGTAGCGGCGCTGGCAAAGCCGCAGCCCGACTCGGTAGATCCGCTGAACAGTACGAGTACGGGCTCCTGGTATTCGCGGTTGAGCTGCTCGCGGAAGAGTTTATGCCAGACGTCTTCGCAATCTTTGAGCACTACGCTGACAAATTGGCCGAGCTCGTCGTTGGGAGCGGCGGCGGTTTGTTCGGTAGGCGCCGATTGGGTTTGGCCGCTCTGAAGCTGCTGGAGCAGCGTGAGGGGGTCTTGCCCCGACAGCAGCCCGATGATAATCATAACAATGGCGCCCAGACCTAAGCCCGTGCCTACGCGGCGCGCGCCGCCGCTGCGACCGCCGCGGCGATCTTCCACGTTATCGCTTTGTTGCCTTCCTTGCCAACGCATAGTTTTCTTCGTTTTGGTGGTGAATAGAGGGCTTAAAGGTAAGGTTTTTTTGGAAACGCCTGAAGTTAGAAGGGGTTTTACTTCGTATATCGACTTCCTATAAAACAATGTAAATCAATTTATTAAAAAAGAAAATTGCCCGGCAGCGATTCGTAGCAGGCCGTTTTTTCACCCTTTCCCACAGCGTTTAAGCTGCTAATTTTACCCCATTGTTGCCGGCTTGCCCCTTTTTGCGCCCGGCGGTATGCAGGGGCATTTGCCCGTTTGTTCACCAGTTGTTTTTACGCAGGAACACAAAATATGAAAGAGTTGAATCAATATAGCCGGCGGCTCACCCAGGACGATACGCAGCCCGCCGCCCAGGCCATGCTCTATGGCATTGGCCTCACGGAAGAAGATATGAACAAGGCCCAGGTGGGCATTGTGAGCAATGGCTGGGAGGGAAATACCTGCAACATGCACCTCAACGGCCTGGCGCAATGGGTAAAAGAAGGCGTCTGGGCCAGCGATCTGGTGGGTTTGATTTTCCACACCATTGGCGTCAGCGACGGCATCAGTATGGGCACCAGCGGCATGCGCTACAGCCTGCCCAGCCGCGACCTCATTGCCGACAGCATTGAGACGGTGGTATCGGCCCAATGGTACGATGCCGTAGTGGCCGTTACGGGCTGCGACAAAAACATGCCCGGCGCCATGATGGCCTTAGCCCGCCTCAACCGACCGGCCATATTGGTGTATGGAGGCACCATAAGCCCCGGCTGCCACGCCAACCGCAAGCTCGACATCGTATCGGCTTTTGAAGCTTTTGGCCAGCGCTTAGCGGGCAATATGGAAGCCGACGAGTACCAGGCCGTCATTCGGCATGCCTGCCCCGGCCCCGGCGCCTGCGGCGGCATGTATACGGCCAATACCATGGCCTCGGCCATTGAAGCTATGGGTATGAGCCTGCCCTACAACAGCTCTTACCCCGCCGAATACGCCGAAAAAGAAGGCGACTGTCGCCGGGTGGGCGCCGCCATAAGGCTGCTGCTGGAGCGCGACATCAAGCCCAGGGACATCCTCACCCGCGAGGCTTTCGAAAATGCCATTACGGTCATTACGGTCTTGGGCGGCTCTACCAACGCTGTGCTGCACCTCATTGCCATCGCCAAGGCGGCAGGCGTAGCGCTCACCATCGACGACTTCCAGCGCATCAGCGACCGGACGCCCTTTTTAGCCGACCTCAAACCCAGCGGGCGCTACGTCATGGAAGACCTCTACGGGATCGGCGGCGTACCTGCCGTGATGAAAATGCTGCTCGAAGCCGGCTGCCTGCACGGCCACTGCCTCACGGTGACGGGCAAAACCCTGGCAGAAAACCTGGCGGAAGCCGCCCCGCTCAAAGCCGGGCAAGACATCATCCGGCCCTGGAGCGATCCCATCAAGCCCTCAGGGCATATACAAATTTTATACGGCAACTTGGCCGAAGGCGGGGCCGTAGCCAAAATAACGGGCAAAGAGGGCGAGCTCTTCTGTGGCCCGGCCCGGGTCTTCGACGGCGAAGATGCCGCCAATGAGGCCATTGCACAGAAAAAAATACAAGCCGGCGATGTAGTGGTCATACGCTACTGCGGCCCTAAGGGCGCTCCGGGTATGCCCGAGATGCTGAAGCCCACCAGCGCCATCATGGGCGAGGGCTTGGGCAAGTCGGTAGCCCTCATCACCGACGGCCGCTTTTCGGGGGGCACCCACGGCTTTGTGGTGGGGCATATTACGCCCGAGGCGCAGGCGGGCGGCCTCATTGGCCTGCTGCAAGACGGCGACATCATCACCATCGACGCCGTGAGTAAGCAACTGACGGCTGAGATCGGCGAAGCCGAGATAGCGCGCCGTCGCCAAAGCTGGCAGGCGCCGCCGTTGGCAGCCACATCCGGGGCGTTGCGGAAATATGCCCAATTGGTGAGCAGCGCCAGCGAAGGCTGCGTAACCGATGAACAATAAACTGCATTCAGAGCATCTTGAAAATGATCCAGGATATGAAAAGACATCATCAGGCATTGGCTGCGCAGCCGGATAACGGGGCTGCGTTGGCGCCGCGCGAGCGCATCAACGGCGCTGAAGCCATCCTTCGCTGCCTGCTGGCAGAGGGCATAGACACCATCTTTGGCTACCCCGGCGGAGCCATTATGCCTGTATACGATGCCTTGTGGTATTATCAGGATCGGATACAACACATACTGCCGCGCCATGAGCAAGGCGCCATACACGCCGCCGAGGGCTATGCCCGCGCTACGCGCCGGACGGGCGTATGTATGGCTACCTCCGGCCCTGGCGCTACCAACCTGCTCACGGGCTTGGGCGACGCGCTCCTCGACTCTACGCCCCTGGTGTGCATCACAGGGCAGGTAGCGAGCCATCTGCTGGGCAGCGACGCTTTTCAGGAAACCGACGTCATCAACTGTACCCTCCCCGTCACGAAATGGAATTACCAGGTGACCCGGGCCGAGGAGATTCCTTTCATCTTTGCCAAGGCTTTTTACGTGGCCAACTCAGGGCGCCCAGGGCCGGTGGTCATCGACATCACCAAAGACGCCCAATTGGCAGCCTTGGACTTCCACTACCAGCGGCTGCCCTACATCAGGAGCTACCATCCGCTGCCCAAGGTAGATATGGCAGCCATACAGCAGGCTGCCGACCTCATCAATACCGCCGAACGGCCCATGATCTTAGCCGGCCACGGCATACAAATCAGCGGCGGCCAGGAAATATTCCGGGCCTTTGTGGAAAAAACCGGCATTCCCTGGGCCGCTACCCTGCACGGCTTGTCGACCCTGCCCACCGACCACCCCCTGTACGTAGGTATGTTGGGTATGCACGGCAACTATGGCGCCAACATCAAACAAAACGAGTGCGATGTGCTCATTGCAATCGGTATGCGCTTTGACGACCGGGTAACCGGCAGGCTCAGCGGCTATGCAAAACAGGCTAAGGTCATCCACATTGAAATAGACCCCTCGGAGATCAATAAAAACGTCGCAGCCCATGTGCCCGTGCTGGCCGACGCCCGAATGGCGCTGGAACAACTGCTTCCGCTGGCTCAGACCAAAACCCATCCCGACTGGTTAGCCGGCTTTCGCAACTGCGACCGCATCGAGTACGAGAAGGTCATAGCCAAAGCGCTAAGCCCCACCGACGACGGCCAGATACGCATGGGCATGGCCGTAAAGGCCGTAAGCGACAAAACCTCAGGCCGGGCCATCGTAGCTACCGACGTAGGCCAACACCAAATGATGGCCGCCCGCTACTACGCCTTCCGGGATACCAACCAATGGGTGTCTTCCGGCGGAGCAGGCACGATGGGGTACGGCCTTCCGGCAGCCTTTGGCGCCAAGTGGGCTCAGCCCGATAAAACCGTAGTCGTTTTTATTGGCGATGGCGGTTTCCAAATGACCATACAGGAACTGGGGCTGTGCGCCCAGTGGAATGTAGGCGTGAAGATTATTCTGCTCGACAACAACTTCCTGGGTATGGTGCGGCAGTGGCAGCAGCTCTTCTTCGACAGGCGCTACTCGTCGGTAGAACTCCAAAACCCCGATTTTGTGACGATTGCCGCCGGATTTGGCGTAAAGGGCAAAACCATCAGTCGGCCGGAAGAGCTCGACGACGCCGTTGATGAAATGCTCGCCCACGACGGCCCTTATCTGCTACACGTGCGCGTAGCCAAAGAAGAAAATGTATTCCCGATGGTGCCTGCCGGCGCTGCCGTTGATGAAATCATTCTTGAGCCATGAACGAAAAGAACTATACCATAACAGTATTCACGGAAAACCAGACGGGCCTGCTGATGCGGGTGGTATCCATCTTCACCCGCAGGCACGTCAACATTGAAAGCCTTACCACCAGCCAATCGTCTATACCGGGCATTCATAGGTTTACCATTGTCATCAATGTAGACGAGGAGATGGTGAAGCGATTGGTGGCTCAGCTCGACAAGCAGATAGACGTACTCAAGTCGTTCTACTACGAGCCCGAGGAGATCGTTTATCAGGAGTTGGCGCTATACAAAATACCTACCCGGATTTTCAGCAACAGCAACCGGGTAGAAAAGCTCATCCGGGCGCATAACGCGCGCATCCTACACATTGAGCCCGAGTACATTGTAGTAGAAAAAACAGGGCACGAGCACGAGACCGAAGCCCTGCTGCAAGAGTTTCAGCAGTTGGGCATCTTTGAGTTTGTGCGCACGGGCCGGGTAGCCATCGTAAAGCCTATGGAACGGCTCAATCGCTATCTGCAATCGCTGGAAGAGGCGGCTTTAACGCCGGGGTGATAAAAATCATACCCGCCCGAACAGGTCGAGCAGTCCCTAAAAACAGGTCGCCAGGCATTGTTATAGTTCTCCGGGCTAAAATCCATCAATCCTGGTCAGGAGACCCCATGAGCCATAAAAAATTGATTTTCAAATAGTTAATTCAAAATCACCGATAGTATGTACGCTAAGCTTGGCGCAGAAAAAGCTCCAAGCCTGTGCAACTTTTTCTTCCAGCCCTCGTATGCTTGAACAATACAGAGGGAAACATTACCTTTGTGACGTTTCTGTCTGGTATTTGCGTGTTATTCAGAACTCAAGCTATGATTCGCCACTTCATTCCGGCTATGTTGGTATGCGCCCTGGCTTTTGCGTGCCAGCCGGCAGCAGACGCCCCGGTGGAAAACCCGGAGGCCAACCGCCTATTGGAGCAAACCCGCTCCTGGCACTGCCGTTTGGAGGCCATCAACCAGGAATCAAAATCGCTTTGGGACTCCGTTGCCCGGGAAATGGATAAACAACTCCCCGCCGATATGCCCGCCGACGAGCGCCACAATATGCTGGCTGTTCGGAATACCAGTCTCATCCAAATGTTTATGGTTTACCCCCAGTTAGATGCCGCCGTGCGCCAATTGATAGAAGCGGCCGGCACAAGAGACGTTGAGCTGGGCGCAATGCTGCGCGCCGCTCAGGACAGCCTTGAGCGCTGCGACAGCATCTCTCAAAAAATGCTGGTGGATATGTCCAAAACTTCACCTGAAGCGCTGGGATACTGGAAAACCGCCTTCGCCAATGCCCGCTGCAACTCGGATATAGAACCGTCAAAACAGTAACCAAATACGCTTGAAATATATTTTTTCCACTAATTTCAATTATAATCCTGTATGAAACTTTTCGACCTTTTTAAGTTGCGCAACGCCCGCATGACGGCCATAATGGCACTGGCCCTCACCCTGGTTTTGTCGGGTTGCGGCGATGATGAAGATCCCATCATCTCAGATACAGAACTAAAAAAGCCCCAGGAGTACAACTATGAGTTGGCGCTGGAGTGGAATACGCTGCTGCTGAATCTGGAGCGCTTCACGCCTGGTTATCGCCCGCCGGTATCGGGCCGGGCACTGGGCTATGTCGGCTTAGCGGCATACGAGGCCATCCAGCCGGGCATGTCGGATATTTACAACTCGCTGGAGGGGGAATTTGACGGCTTAGTTATTCCCAAAATTGACCCCGGCTCCGCCTACCACTGGCCTACGGTACTCACGGCCTGCTATGCCAAGTCGTTTGAGCTTTTCTTCCCCACGGCCCCGTCTGAACATTTGTTTGAGGTATACCGCCTTCGCAACGAGCTCTTTTTAGAGTACAAAAATGCGCTGGATCCGGAAATCTTCGATCGCTCTTCGGCTTATGGCCGTCAGGTGGCACAGGCCGTATACAACTGGTCGGCTACCGATCAACTGGGCCATCAGGCTTACCTGCGCAATACCGACCCCACCTATCAGCCGCCTACGGGCATTGGTCGCTGGCAACCCACATACCCCGACTACCAGCCCGGCTTGTTGCCTTACTGGGGGAATGTCCGCACCTTTGTGGCCGACGCAAGCGACGCTACCCCCGCCCCGCTCGGCTATAGTGAACAACCCGGCTCAGCCTTGTATCAGGAAGCGCTGCAGACCCGCGACCTCGTCAACCAAATCAAACAGGGCCAAAAGCAGGAAGATGCCTGGATTGCCATCTTCTGGAGCGACGACTGCCCCATTCTGACCTTCACGCCTGCCGGCCGCTGGATTGCCGTAGCCAATCAGGTGATTGAGCGCGAAGACGCTTCTTTGGCGCTGGCCGTAGAAACCTATGCCCGCGTAGGTATGGCCCTTTGCGATGCCGGTATCCGCGCCTGGGGCGAAAAATACCGCTGGAATGTAGAGCGCCCGATCGACTACATCCGCCGGGTGATGAACGATCCCAACTGGAATACCATCATGTGCCCCGATGGCTCGGGCAACTACTATACGCCCAACTTCCCGGGCTATCCTTCGGGCCACGCTACTTTTGGCGCGGCTGCCGCCGAGGTACTCACCGATCTTTATGGCGCCAGCTACGACTTCGTAGACCGCTGCCACGAAGACCGCACTGAGTTTGACGGACGCCCCCGCAGCTTCGACGATTTTTATGAAATGGCCGAAGAAAATGCCTATTCGCGCGTGCCCATCGGCGTTCACTTCAAGATGGACTCCGATTCGGGCCTTAACTTAGGCTATCGCGTTGGCCAGAAGGTAAACAATTTGCCCTGGCGCAATTAAAGCGCATCATCAGAATACGCAATAGCACACAGCCGCCCCGCCTGGTACCATCAGGCGGGGCGGCTTCATTTAAAAGCTACAAAATATTACATACCAATACATTAGCGTTCAAAAACAGCAAAGCGTGCTGAAAAAGCCGCCACGGCCGCGCATTTATGCTTATCTTAGCCCGGTTGAAATATAGCTTATGCGATTTTTGGCATTGTTGGCAATATTGCTATCTGGTTCCGGCATCTTTTTGGTCGTAGCCTGGTTGGTGCGGCGGCAGTTGGAACGGCTCAGCCGGGCCCTGACGGTGCTGGGCATAGGCACGGCCCTGCTACTGCTGGTACTTTGGATTTTTGAAGCCGGCGGCTGGCAACGGCGCACCCACTACCGGCAACTGACGTATGCCCTGAGCGACTCTACCCTGCAAAGTTTTCTCAGGCGGGGCGTAGATATGGACAAGAGCATCCTCATGCTCAGTATGGCCAGCCGGGGGCTGGCCGGTTACGCCCGCATCAGTAAAGAACCCGCAGAAGATGCCAAAAAGCGGCTGGCCTGGGTAGCCCAGTGGGTAGCCGACGAGCGCCGCTTTCCCGTGTGGCGACGCAGCGGGGAATGGGAACAACAGGTTTTTTTCCTATCCCATGCCGCTATCATACTGGCCCACTACCAGATGACCACCTTAGATGAAACCTATGCCGCCAAGTGGACCAAAGTATGCAAATACCTTTCGGACGGCATCACCCGGTCGAGGTATAAAAACTTAGCTTCCCGGCCTAAGGATATTGCGCTCAGGCCCTACGACAACGCCGCAGCCCTCTACGCCCTCAGTCTGCACGACAGCTACTTTGGCAGCAAACTGCTGGAAACGGCCACCCGCGACTGGTCAAACTACCTCAACCGCGAGCTGCTCTTCGACGATACGGCCCTGCCCTGCTCGGGCTTCACCAATACCAACCGCTGCCGGCTGATGCCCGTAGGCGCCAGCATGGCGCTGCTCACGGCCTATGCCGCCGAGGCCGAGGCGCCCATCTCCGCCGATTTTTGGCGGGAATTCCGGCATTATTATAAAGAAAGTGTGATGAATGTGTGGGCCGGCTTCAGAACCGTGCCTCAAGGGCGGGAGATCCCCGACTTTTGTGATGAAGCGCTGTTTCCGCTACAATGCGGCGCCTATCAGACCGAGCTGGCGCAGTGGGCCGCCGCTAAGCGCGGCGACCGACTGACCTATTATCAGCTCAACAACTATCTGTTGATCTACGATATGTTTAACCCCATCAACGAAGCCTGGAAGGAAGCCCCCAACAAACAAGTGGAGGCCCTCATCAAGTTGTCGGCCAGGTTATGCGCTGAAGTTAATTAGCGCAACTGGGCCACAACGCCCTCTACGCCCTGGCTGCGCAGTTCCTGCAAATGCACCTGTGCATCGTAAGAGGTAGCAAAAGCAGCTACTACTACCTTGTACATAATGCCGCCAGAAGCGTGTTGCTCCTGCTTCAAAAAGACATTTTGCACGCCTTTATTTTGCATATTCATGGCGTGGCGGTGGGCGTTTGAATACTCCCGGTACGAGCCCAATTGCACGCAATAACCCGTGGTTTGGTTGGCCAGCAGCATTACTTCAGCTCCGCCTCGGGGCGTCGTCGTCGCAGCGCCCGACTTGGCCGTCATTGTCGGCGGCGGCGGCGTAGTTGTACGCGCAGCGGCGGCATTGTTGTTATGAGTTGTGGATGCAGCCGGCGTAGCCATACCCAGCCCGCGGGAAGTCCAGGAGGGTTGGTTGTTGCCGGAGGGCTGCGACGTCTGCTGTTGGGTCGTCGTCGTCGTTCCGGGCCGGCTGGCAACCGACTCGTAGCTCACGGGCGCATTGTAGGTCTGCGGCGCGCCGTAAGTCGTTGTTGGCTGGCTGTTGCCATAGTAGTTGCCGTAGCCTCCGTTGGTAGCCGGGGCGGCGCCCCGAGCCGTCAGCGCAGCATCGTAGGACGATGGTTGAGCCGAAGCCGGGGCGGGCGGATTGGTATTGGAGTGGCCAATGACCTCTACCTTTACGCGGGCGCGGCCCAGGCGAATAATGTCAAGCGCATGGGCGGCGGCCCAGCTCACGTCAATGGCGCAGTTGTCGCAATAAGCGCCGCGGTCGTTGATGCGCACTACCACCGACTGGTTGTTGTCGAGGCGGGTAACGCGCGCCAGCGTGCCCAGCGGGTAAGAACGGTGCGATGCCGTCATCTGGTCTTTCCGGTAAATTTCGCCCAGCGAGGTGGGGCGGTTGTCGAGGTACTCGGCATAAAAAATGACCTGGCCCGTCGTTGTCTCCCCTATTCTGGGGTTGGAAGACGGCGTCGACGACACGGAGGCCGACGATGTTGAAGCCGCAGTAGCCGGTTGCCGGGATTGGGGGGAATCGTAAAACTGGAAGGTCTGGGCGCGGCCCACCGAAAGGGCGCCCACCATCAGCAGCATTAAAGTAAGATCACGCATTTACTTGTTTTTTCAATAAAAGGACAAAAAACAGCCTACAAACGCCTAAAATTACACAAAGTGTATAAAAAACACAAGGATTGACTCTTTTTTAACATAATCTTCATATCGATTTTGCTACAAATCAGGTTTTTGGGGGTAATCTGCGGTCGTTTTCGGCCATTCTAATGCGGCAAAGGCTTCGTTCAGCCAGTCTTTGTTAGCCAGCGGTTGAGACGACTGAATTCGGGAAAGTAACGCCTGCCTCCTCCGCTGCCAGTTGCGCGCGTCTATGCGGCGGCGGTCTTCCTTCAAAGCAAACACCCGCTGCAACAACCTGAGGAACTGCTGGTTGGACGCCTGCTGGTATTCCGACAACTGCCGGTTGCGCTTAAGGTAGATCCGCGTAGCTTCCAGCAGCGACAGCAGGGGCTCGGCCTCGCCTTTTTCGTAATAAATCTTCAACTGCATGAGCTTGGCCGCCAGGTGATAAAAGGCGTCGGTAAAAACTACCCCCTGCAACAGCAGCAGCGCCTCGTCGTAGCGCTTTTGTTCGAAGCGGAGGTTGGCTAAGTTGTAGGTATAGGCCGTATGACGCCCTTCCTCGGGCAGGGCATCGCGGTATTGCTGTATAAAATCGCCCGTCCAGTCATACTCCTTCAGGCGTATACCGGTGGTGGCAATATTGGCATAAGCCCATTGCGACAGGCGACCATGGCGCAGCAGCGCCCCCTGCCCAAGCATATCGCGGTAAAGGTCGAAGACAGGCCGGTAGTAGCGGGTAGCCCCCGAGTTGATCTGTTTTACGCAGTAGTTCAGCAAATAACTATATAAGGTATACTTCTCCTCCTGCCCGAAAACCCCGCCTGCTTCGCCCAGTTGCAGCCGCAGCGCCTCCAGCGCGCCTTCTTCGGCGGGGCTGCCCAGCAGTTCGTATACGCCCAGATAGATGCGTATGGCAGGCAGGCCCGCCCCTTCCCAGTGGGGGTTACGGCAGTGGCTCAGCACCTCATCGAGAAAGGGCATATCGTAGGCTCCCTTCACCACGTGGCTGCGGCTGCGCATATCGCAGGCTATCTTCAGTTTTTCTATGTGATAAAAGGCATCGAGGGCGTTTTGCTTGGGCTGCAGATGGTCGCCGTAGGCGCGCCGGGCGCGGGTGAGCGACAGCGCATCGAGATGGGACAGCCGCCGAAAACTGCCATAGTAGTCATCGGCCGAGCGGCTCCTCGCGGCGGCTTCCTGCTGGGTCCAGCGGCGCAGCGCCCGGTCGGCAGCCTCGGTCATCTCCCGCTTCAGCAGGGCTTCCACCAAGGCATCGTGGCGGCGGCCGGGGCGCTCCTTCCATTCGTCCAGCGCTAAGCTATCCAGCAGCAAGTGGTAAAGATCAGACACCAGATTGTTGATCTTCAATTCATTGCAAGGTTCTTCAAAGCCAAACAGGCGGGCATATACGGCTTCTTTGTGCAGGGCGGCATCGGAAAAATCGGGCGCCGCCTCCAGCACCAGGGCACACAATTCGCGCAGGGTCTTGTTCTTGTTCCAAAAGTCGGAAAATACGAGCTCGCGCCAGCGGCGGCGTGCGGCGGCGTCGAGTTGGCGGAGGGAGAGGATGAGTTGGGATCGCTGCATGTTTTTTGGTTTAGGGCGGCGGGGCCGCGTTTAGGGGCAGCTACGCTGCTGTTTAGGGCTCGCTTGCGCGAGCGTTTAGGCGCAACTGCGTTGCTGTTTAGGGCTCCGCTTAGGTAGGAGGGGCGGGGGATTAGGTTGATTGATTGAAGGTTAGTGTTTTTTGAATTTTAAATTTCTCTGGGGCCGCGCCTGCTGCGCATTCGGGTAAACCTACCCCGCATAACATTTACCTTCGTTTGGTATGCTGCGCGGGGTCGCTACGCTGCATACCCGTCTCTACGAGCCGGGTGAAACTCCGCATCGCTAGGCCGGGCAGACAACCTTCGCCGACCATTGTCTCGGCACAGGCAGGCCGCTCGTATCTTTGGGGCCTGTGGCTACCGCTTGATCGCTTCAAGCGCGACAAAGCGACTGCAATAAAAGAAAAAAGTGTGGCAAGGGCAAAACCAAGCGACAAAAAAATTTTCTATAAAACTAATTTTTAGTTCATTTTTTTTGCTGGAGTTTTTCGGTTCTGCAGGTGGGCGCGTCAGGGCGCGGGGCAGGCTCATTCCTTTACGAGTCGCATTCCGCGCCGCGTGAGGGGTGGTAGCCGCGCCTCAAAGCGCGGTGGACGACCCGACCCCTGCGCCCCCTCAAAGGGCGCGGGGGGCACGCCCAAAAGAAAAAAAATGCTATAAACTCGTATAAATGTACTTTTTCCCCGTCAGCGATGCCCGTACTTTTGTGCTGAAGAAATTATATTCCCATCAACAAGCTAAAGCACAATGTATGAGACATTACCTGAAATGGATGTTATTAGCGCTACTGGGTTGGGCGTTTAGTCCGGCGCAGGCGCAGATTGCAGATGGCTGCGCGGGCCTGCGCCTCACTTCTGTGGGCGGGGCTCAGGCAGGAGATACTGTGACCTTATATTTACAGGCGCACGATCTGGAAGGGCTTACGGGCCTGCAGTACACCCATACCTGGAACCCGGCGCGGCTGCGCTTTTTGTCGATGATTGAAAACTCGGCGCTGAGCTTTACGACGGCGTCTATCAATGCCGATCCGACGCTGCTGAGCCAGGGCAGGTTGCCGCTGGTGTGGTTTGACCCAATGGCTACGGGCTACACCCCCGCGCCGGGCGAAAACCTGTACGGGCTGCGCTTTGTGGTATTGGATGTGAGCCAGCCGGCGCGGGTGAGCTTAGGCGGCGCGCCCACCCCTGTAGAGATTGTATACTCTGACGGGCAAACCTTTGAAAGCTACTGGCTGGGCGAAGCCGTAGTGGGCGGCGCACAGGGCTATCCGGCGCTGACGGAGGGCTGCATTGAGGGCAAAGCCTGCGGCAATGCGCAAAGCGGGCGCATATATGGCTTAGGCGGAACGGGCGTGGAGCCCTGGACATACCAATGGCAGGGCCCTTCGATGTTCAACTCAACGGCCGACTCGATCACCCATTTGCAGGCCGGCGTTTACCAGCTAACCGCAACCGATGCTTTGGGCCAAAGCGGCTACGCCAGTTTCCGGGTGGCGAACGACCCGGCATTGAATCTGAGCGTAGCGGGCGTAGCGGCAAGCTGCGGACAGAACAACGGCAGCGCCACTGCGCTGGCAGCCGGAGCGCCGGGTCCGGTGACCTTTGTATGGAGCAATGGCGCTACGGGCAGCAGCATCAGCGGGCTGGCGCCGGGCGTTTATACCGTGACGGCCACCGACCCCCTCAGCGGATGCAGCGCTACGGCCGCCCTTGAGATAGGCACAGATTTTGATCCGGTGACGGGAGCGGGCGTTGGGTCGGTCGATTGCGAGGCGGGCAGCACGAGCGGCGCCATTGCGTTATCGGTGGCTCCGGGCAGCTATACCTTTGCATGGAGCAATGGCAGTACGGCCCAAAACCTGAACAACTTAGCGCCGGGATCGTATACGGTGACGGTGACCGACCCGGCCAACGGCTGCTGGGCCGCTTATACTTACGAAGTGCCGGCTGAAAGCGAAGTAATCATAGGCGTTAGCTACAACTGCGGGCAAGACGGCTCTGCCGAGCTTTCGGCCTTGGTGTGGAATAACATAGCGCCGCCTTACACCTTCCAGTGGAGTACGGGAGCTACAACGGTAGCCGAGCTGCTGAGCACGATAACGGCGCCCCAATCGGGTGTGTATGCCGTAACCATAACGGGCAGCAATGGTTGCAGCGGGGTGGCTGCCGACATAGCCGTCGATTGCCAGCCTGAACCCCAGGGTTTGCACCTGAGCCTGACGCCCGCCTTGACGGCAGCCAATAATGGCGACCAGGTGTGTATGACCGCCCGGGTGGAAAACTTTGATCAGCTCAATGGATTTCAGTTTAGCTTGCAATGGAACCCCCAACTGCTCAGCTACAGCAGCCTCAGCCACATTACGCTGCCGGGGCTGAGCCCATCCTCCTTCAATTTGCAACCCAGCTTGCTGAGTACGGGTCGCGCCTCGGTGGTATGGGTAGCGCCCAACGTAGGCTCCGGAGAGACCCTGCCCGACGGGGCGGTGCTGTTTCAGTTATGCTTTACGGTGGTAGGCACAGAAGGCATAGCCAATGTAGGTCTGGGGCAGACCCCTACCCCACCCGAAGCCGTAAGCCTTCAGGGCGAGGTATTGCCCCTGACGCTGACCCCCGGCCAGGTGTCGATACAATCGGCGGGCGGCGGCGATGAGCCGGTGCGCTTTTATGGGGCGGCGCTAACCGGCTCGGTAGGCGCCCAGGTGTGTATGCCCGTGCGGGCCGATGATTTTACGGGCGTTGCGGGTATACAGTTCAGCTTGCGCTGGCAGCCCGACAAATTGCAGTTTGCCGGCGTACAAAACATCACCCTGCCCAATGCGACCCAGGCCAACAACTTTGGGTTGCTGAATGAAAGCTTAGTAGATGGGGCGCTGCGATTCATCTGGTTTGATAACGGCGTCTCAGGCTATAACCTGCCCGATGGGGCCACCTTGTTTGAAGTGTGCTTTCTGCCCTTGGAACCCGGCGTGCATCCGGTAGCTTTTGGCTCGGCGCCCATCCCGGCAATAGCGAGCAGTTCATTAGGCGAGGCCCTGCCCAGCTCTACCTATAACGGGGCGATTACCATAGGCAACCAGCCGAACCCACAGGCCTGGTTAGAAGTATCCAGTACGGCTGTAGCGCCCGGCGAAACGGCCTGTGTAGACGTAACGGCTCTGCGCTTTGCGGGCATCAGCAGCTTCCAGTTTTCGCTCAACTGGGACAATGAGGTGATGCAGTTCAGTCATCTGGAGCCGCTGGCGGGCCTGCCTGATTTCAGCCCGGCCAACTACAATGCCGGAGCGGGTTTTCTTACTACCAGCTACCTCACCACCCAGCCGCAGGGCTTGGTGCTGACGCCTGAGACGCCGCTTTTCCGGCTTTGCTTTAACACCAATACAGAGGGTAGCACGCCTGTATTTTTCTCCAGCCAGCCGACCCTCATCGAGTTCATCGACGCCGGCCTGATGCCGGCTACTACCCGCTTTGAAGCCGGCCAGGTAGTAGCGACTACCGACGAGCAGGTATGGCCCGGCGATACCAACCACGATGGGCAGGCCAACCACTTCGACCTGCTAAACGTGGGCTTGGGTTATGGTTTTGAGGGCAGCGCCCGCTTTGGCGCCAGCAATCAGTGGCACGCCCAGTATGCGCCCGCCTGGGCGACGGGCGCCCCGGCGACGGGTACCAACTACCGCCATGCCGACGCCAACGGCGACGGCGCCATAAACGCTGCCGACACCTTGGCCATACAACTGAACTGGGGGCAGACAACCCCGCTATGGATCCCTGGCGAAGAAGAGTTCCGGTCGCTGACGGGCGCGCCCATGTATGTACAAACCGATACCGTAAACGGAGGCGAGACCGTGTACTTCCCCATTGTGCTGGGCGAATCGGAAGCGCCGGTGCAGGCTTACGGGATTGCATTCAGCATCGTTTACGACCCTGCGGCCGTTGTGCCGGGCAGCGTGGGTATAACCGCCGGCGAAAACGGCTGGATGGGACAGGCAGGCGTTGACCTGCTGGCCCTGTACCGCGACTTCACGGGCGACAGCCGGGTGGACGTAGCCCTCACCCGCATAGACGGGCTGAACGCCACCGGGCAGGGCCCCATTGCCGAGCTGAAGATCACTTTAGAAGACGTCATCTTCCAGCGCGGCGGCGCCCGCTACGAGATGCCCGTGCGCATTGAAAACGTACGGCTCATCAACGCTTTGGAAGTAGAGCAGCCCGTAGCCCCGCGCGAAACCGTGGCCTTGATCGACAATGTGACCGCCACGGGTGAAGCCGAGGCCCTGCCTGCGCTGCGCATAGCGCCCGTGCCCACCGCCGAGTGGATACAGGTAGATGCCGCCGACGCTTCGATCGGGCGCATTGAAGTGCTGGCTACCGATGGCCGGCTGCTGGGCGAACTACCCGCACAGGAGCGCATCAGTCTGGGCGCTTACCCTGCCGGCGTATATTGGTTGCGCATCATCACCGACCAGGGGGTAGCCCTGCGCAAGGCCATAAAACTGTAGTTTTTTTTTTCATTCTCAAAGCAGTTTATCATGAAGCGAGTATATTATATCCTCATTCTGGCCGCTATGCCGATGCTGGCCGGCAGCCTACTGGGACAAACGGCCTCACTGAGCGGGCAGGTGCTCAACCCTATGGGCGAGCCCGTGGAAGCCGATGTGTTTTTGCTAAACAGCGCAGGCGACACCTTAGCCACGACCATTAGCGACTGCGACAATGGGGGCGCTTATCAGTTCGGCGATTTAGCTACAGGTAATACCTACTTCGTAAAAGTGGCTAAGCCGGATGATGAATTCCTGAATGGTCTGAGCACCTTCGACATGGTGCTTATCGTCAGGCATATTCTGGGCGTTTCGCCCTTCACCGGGTATTCCCTCATGGCCGCCGACATCAACAACGACGGTCAGGTAAGCATCCTGGACATCGTGCGGCTGCGCCGGCTCATACTGGGCATAGACGGTATGCTGACGCCCTCCTGGCGATTTGTACCCACAGGCACTTATACGGTGCAGGGAAGTTACCCCATATTGCTGCCCGGCGATGTGGCTAACTTCAACTTTACAGGCGTCAAAACCGGCGACATCAATGTCTCAGCCATAGGCTGTTTGTAAATTCTTTTTATCATCCGCCTTTACTTCATATTTGCTCCGGGGAGCCGGATGCTGTGGCATCCGGCTCTTACCTGAGCGCTAAAACACTTTGTATATGGTTCGCTATATCTTCATCATATCCTCTTTGCTTTTTGCGATGGCAGCCCACAGTCAGACGGTGAGCCTGAGCGGCCAGGTTGTCAATGCCAACCAGGCGGGCATTTGCGAAGCTGTTGTTTCGCTGTACGACACGGCCGGCCAATTGTTGGACATGACCGTCACCGATACCGGCGGCCAGTTTACCTTTGGGCAGGTAGCTGCGGGCGCAAATTACACCCTCAAGGCCACAAAGCCCGGTACGGTGGCCCATGCGTTGTCGGTAGCCGACATGGTCATTTCGGCCCGGCACATTCTGGGCCTTGACCCCCTGGAAGACGCCCTTGACCGACGGGCTGCCGATGTCAATGGATCGACTACCATTACGACTTTCGATTTGGTGCGCATGCGTCAGCACATACAAGGGTTAGAGCCCATTCAGTTACAGTGGCGATTTAGCGTTGCCGGCGGCCAGACCGACGAGATAAACCTGACGCCCACGGAGAACACGGCAGGGTTGGTTTTCACCGGATTTGTGGTGGGCGATGTAAATCGGTCGGCAGTCGTTTGTGATTAAGCGTCTATTCAAAATTCCATCCATTAGCGCTATGAATAGGCGCTAAGACTCCATTGGCTACCTGAAGACAAAAATCACCGACCCGGCCTGCGCGTCAATCCTTAGCTTTGCTAAAAAATAAGCTATGCGCATAGCATTGTTGACCATTATTTTAGGATGGACGTTGCAGGCCGGGCTTCTGGCCCAAACCGATGAGGTGGTCTGTAAGGATCTTCAGGCGCTGTCTGCGTTGGAGCAACAGCAACTCGTGGCCAAGACCCAATTTACGGCTTCGACGTTCACGGATAATTACGACCTCAAGTACCATCGCATGGAATGGCGGGTAGATCCGGCCGTTTACTACATTTCAGGCGAGGTGACTTCCTATTTCACCCCTCGGGAATCGGGGTTTCAGGAAATCAACTTCGACCTGGCGGGCGCCATGACGGTTGGAGAAGTGCGCTACCACGGCGCGGAAGTAAGTTTCACCCAGCACAGCGCCGAAAACCGACTACAGATTTTTCTTCCGGCCGCCATACCCAATGGGCAGCTCGACTCGGTGAGCGTCGTTTATGCCGGCGCGCCGGGCAGCTCCGGCTTTGGCGCTTTCGCCACTTCCACCCACAATGGAACGCCTGTACTGTGGACCCTCTCGGAGCCCTACGGCGCCCGCGAGTGGTGGCCCTGTAAGCAGAGCCTTACCGATAAGATAGACTCTATTGATGTATACGTACAAACGCCCTCCGCTTATCGGGCGGCCGGCAATGGCATGCTGGTAAGCGAGGCCACTGAGGGGGGCTCTACCACTTATCATTGGCGGCATCGCTATGCCATACCGGCCTATTTGGTGGCCATAGCCGTGACCAACTATGCAGTTTACTCCGACTTTGTGCCGGTCGACGGCGGTTCGCCCATTGAGGTGCTCAACTATGTATACCCGGAAAACCTGACTTCCGCCCAGGCGCAAACCGTCTCTACCATAGCTCAGATGCAGCTTTTCAACCAGCTCTACGGGTTATACCCCTTTGCGAACGAAAAGTATGGTCATGCGCAGTTTAGCTGGGGCGGCGGTATGGAGCACCAAACCATGAGCTTTATGGGCGGTTTTTCGCACTCCCTGCAAGCCCACGAGCTGGCTCACCAGTGGTTTGGCGATAAAATCACCTGTGGTAGTTGGGCCGACATCTGGCTCAACGAAGGCTTTGCTACCTATTCAGAAGGTATGACCTACGAAAACGGGCTGGGTAGCAATACCTGGCGCGGCTGGTTGCAAGGCAGAATCAATCAGGTGACCGACTCGCCCAACGGCAGCGTATGGGTACCTGACACCAGCAGTGTGAGCCGCATCTTTAGCAGCCGGCTCACCTACTCCAAAGGCGCTTTGCTGCTGCACATGCTGCGCTGGAAATTAGGCGATGAAGATTTTTTCCAGGCGGTGCGCAACTACCTGCAAGACCCCGACTTAGCGTACAGCTATGCCCTTACCCAAGACCTGAAGGGGCATCTGGAAGCGCAAAGCGGCCTTTTGTTGGACGAGTTTTTTGCCGACTGGTACTATGGCGAGGGCTATCCTTCGTATCAGGTGCGCTGGCAGCAAACCAATAGCCAGGCATACTTCCAATTAGATCAGGCTACTTCCCATGCCTCGGTTTCCTTCTTTGAGATGCCCGTGCCGCTGTTGCTGCGCGGCGCAACGCAGGACACCGTCATCATACTCGACCACCAGTATTCCGGGCAGTTTTTCAGTCTGCCGGTGAGCTTTCCCATCCAGGAGGTTGTCTTTGACCCCGACCTTTGGTTGGTTAGCCGCAACAACGTGGTAAGCAACGAAGTAATCAACAGCGCCGAAGAAAATGCGGAACCCGGAGGCTTTGCCGTATATCCCAACCCGGCAGACAAGCAGGTACAAATCACCTTTCCGGAAGGCAGCGACCTGCCCCTCAGCGTAACCCTGACGGACGCCCTTGGGCAAACCATACGCCAGGCTGTTCCGTCCGGCTCACAACTACAATGGTCAATGGCCGACCTTCCTCGGGGTTGGTATATCGTTCGGGTGCAGTGGGCTACTCATGCCTCAAGTGCGCGGCTGATCAAACCGTAATCAACTACAGAATTAGCTTTTTTAACATCTCTTCGCGATGGTAATGGCCCAAAAGTGCTTAACTTTGGGCCATTACTGTGTGTATCCGTTTCCCCAATCTGTGACAACACCCTATGATGAACTGTACCAGCGTGGCTTTGCGCCTGCTTATGGCTATGGTATGCTTAGGCTTGCGCCCCTTCAATCTGCCGGTTTTGACGGCGCAGTCTGCGATTAGTCTTTCTAACCCCAGCGGTTGCGGGTTGGGTCTACCTATAGCTGATTATACCTGCCCCGACGACCTCAGCTACGACGAGCCCAATCGATTCAATATTATTGTAAACAATGCGCCTGGCGGCATATTAGGCGTAGATGTAGCGCTGAAAGAAGTGCGGCTCATCCTGGCGCATGAGTGGGTTAGCGACGTCAACATCCGCCTTGTTTCGCCCAGCGGGGTGCGGGCTCAACTCGTAAAAAACGCAGGCAGCCGCGACGACCACTTCGGCGACCCCGACGATGCCGCCTGCCAGCTTTATGCACGTATGCAGGTTTACGCCTGCCAATCCATACAATCGGGTATTCCGCCTTTCCTCGACGGCCCTTACCGGCCCTTGGAGGATCTCTGGGTATTCAACGACGGCTCTACCGACCCCAACGGCATCTGGCAATTGTTGATCTGCGACGACCTGCCAGGCGAAGCCGGAACGCTGGAATATGTGGAGCTGGTTTTTGAGCCGGTAGCCTGCCTGCCCGTACAGGCCCTTGAGGTAATCAATACCGACTCCACCACTGTCGTATTGGGCTATCAACCGGAGGATATATGCGGCAGCGCCATCGTTGAAGTAGGGCCTGTGGGTTTTACGCCCGGCACAGGCGCGGCGGCCGGCGGCGGCCTCATCTTCAGCTTCAACAGCAGTTGCCCACCCATTACCATTGGCGGCCTCGACCCCGAGACGGCCTATGACGTCTACCTGAGGCGGTTTTGCGTCAGTACGGGCGCCTATTCCGTCAACTCCTGCCCGGTATCTTTCCAGACGGGCTGCCTACCGCCGCCTGCCACGGCCATTGAGACCTTCGACAACCTTGCCCAGTGCAGCCCCGTTTGCAATGCCCCCTGCAACACCCCCAATGGCGTATGGCGAAATACCGCCTTTGGCGACCAACTCGACTGGATTGCATACAGCGGCCCTACCCCCAGCGCGCCGCTCACCGGCCCCTCTGGCGATGTAAGCGGCAACGGTAAGTACCTTTATATAGAAGCCAATGGCGCCGCCTGCGCCGCAGGCGCCGTCGCTCGCTTGACCTCAGGCTGCTTTACCCTCAATAAGCAAGGCAGCGACGACTGCCACCTTTCTTTCAACTACCACATGTCGGGCATCAACATTGGCCAACTGCGCCTGAGCGCATCCACGGATGGCGGCTTTACCTGGACGCTGCTCTGGCAGCGATCTGGCAACACCGGCCCCAGCTGGCAAAAAGCCTACATCAGTCTGGCTGCCTTTACTGATGGCACGCCTATACAGTTTAGATTTGAAGGAACCAAAGGCAACGGCAATTTTGGCGATATCGCCCTCGACCAGATCGTTGTATATGGCTCGACCTATGAGGGGTATCCCGACCGGCTCTACTACGCCGATCTGGACGCCGACGGTTTTGGGCGCTCCAATGCCGTTCCTGTACTCAGTTGCCTGACCACGCCGCCACCCGGCTACGCCGATAATAATGCCGACTGCAACGACAACCCTGCCAACGGCGGCAGCGGCATCTACCCTGGCGCGCCTGAAATTGCTTGTAATGGCATAGATGAAAACTGCAATCAGGCCACCGTCGACGATGATATTATCCTGCCATTGCCTACCGTTTTTTCGGATACCATCTGTAGCGGCGAAACGGCCCTGATATGCGCTGAAGGGCTGCCCGATGCCTTTATCCTGTGGTACAGCCAACCTACAGGCATGGAAGAAGTGCTGGAATTTGCCCCTTGTTTTTCCCCAAGCCTGCCAGCCAATACAGGCACAACACCTGTTGTATACCGCTTTTACGCCGAGCAGACCACCTTCACCTGTACCTCTGCCCGCGCGGAGGTCGTTGTAGTCGTCAACCCCAGTCCGCAAGGGGTTGCCAATTCTCCTGTTGCCCTTTGCCCCGGAACCGGATACGATTTGAATCTCATTAACGTACAGGACTTAGCCTTTACGGGCGCAGCCCTCAGTTGGCATACAGAAAGCCCTGCATCTGCCGCCAACGAGCTTACCCAAACTCATTTCACGGCTGATACCGCAGCCCGGTTTTTCTTTCTACTCAGCAGCCAGGAAGGTTGCACGGATGAAGGCCAGGTGGATATAGTCCTTAAGCCCGCTCCGGTGCTTAACTTTCTGCCTGCAGATTCCTTCTCATTATGCCGCGAATCCGTAGGTTGGATTCAAGCGAGCGCCGGAGGCAGCGCCGGAGGCTACACATTTTTGTGGAGCAACGGCATTACGACGCCTTTCCAGCAAGTGGCAGCCTCGGCCCAGGCCGGAACGCTACAGCAGTTTCCTTTGCAAGTAACCGACGCCGACGGCTGCCAGACCCTTGATACGGTGCAAGTGCTGACCACCAACAGCATCGACTCCATACGCATATCTACCCGCGCCGTTAGCGAGTGCAACGGCGCCGACGGCCAGATCACCGTAGTGCCCCTCAACGGGCTTCCTCCTTTCCAGTATAGTTGGACCAGTACCAACGGCGATAGCGGCAGCGGCAGTTTTGGCCCCGACACCCTGCGCCTCACCCAGCTTCGCCAGGGCGCTTACCGCATTACGCTCACCGACGCCTCGCCTCAGGGCTGTGAGGCCAGGCTGCGCAACATCCGCGTACAAGGGCCGGGATTTTTGCTGGGCGAGCACGAAGTAAATCAGCCCTCCTGTTTTGGCTTCGACGATGGCTCCATTTGCCTTGCCGTAAGCGGCAGCTCCAACCTTCAGTATACCTGGAGTACTGGCGCCGACACGCCCTGCTTAGAAAATTTGGCTGCCGGCATTTACCAGGTTACGATCACCAATGGCGCCTGCACCTCCATTGAGCGTTTCACCCTCGCCGCCCCCGACCCGCTGGGCGCCACGCTCAAACCTACTCACCCCTCCTGCCCCGGCCAGAACGACGGCTCTCTGGAAGCCTTGGTCTTTGGCGGCGTGCAGCCCTACCTCTTTCAATGGTCGGCTTCCGGCGGGCAGGACGGATGGCTACCCAATATCGGCGCCGGCGTCTATGCTGTCAGCATCACCGACGCCAATGGTTGTATGCTCATCGCTGAAAACACACTGAGTACGGCCCCGCCCCTCATCATCGAAACCGATACGCTCATACCGCCCAGTTGCTTTGGCACAGCCGACGGCATCCTTTCGCTACGAGGCGTTGGCGGTACGGGCCCTTATCACTTCAATTGGGACAATGGCAGCACTCAATCACTGCGCACCGGACTGAGTACCGGGGCCTATGGCGTGACCCTAACCGATAGCAAGGGCTGCACAGCTACCCAAACCATAGTGGTGCTTGAACCCTCTCAATTGGTGGTCTCCACGCTCAGCAGCTCGCCGCCGCTATGCCCCAGCGCCGCCGACGGCATCATTGAACTGCAAACACAGGGCGGTACGCCCCCTTATCAGTACTATTGGGACGGCGTGCCCTATTTCGATAATTTCCGGGATCAGCTATCCGAAGGAGAATATACCATTGAGGCTCGGGACCAGCGCGGCTGCCGCTCTCAACCCATCGTAACGCACTTACAGGCAGCCACCCGCATACGCCTTACCGTTACGCCTACATCGCCGCTATGCCAGGGCCGTACCGATGGCCGTTTGCAGATTGTGGCCCAAGGCGGGTTTACCCCTTACCAAATCCGATGGGCCGACGGCTTTATTGGCGCTACCCGCAATAATCTTGGGGCTGGCAGCTACCCCATCACCGTTACCGATGGTCAGGGTTGCACCCTCGATACCACGCTTAGCCTCAGCGCCCCCCAGGTATTCCAACTGTCTGCCGCCAGCGCCCAGCCCTCTTGTTTTGGCATCAACGACGGCATCATCAGCACCGTTCTCACTCAAAGCAGCGGTATTGCCCCAATTGCCTACCTCTGGAACGACGGCAACACCCAGGCTCAGCGCAGCGGGCTTGCCCCGGGCGCCTACCAACTCACCCTATCCGACGGGCAAGGCTGCAAGCTGACAACCGACAGTTTCTTTATGCATTACCCATCCGTTCTCAAGTTGAGCACACTGGAAATCAGTGCCAACGACTGTGCCGGTCAGGCGCAGGGCGCCATAGAAGTAGCCCTCAGCGGCGGTACGCCGCCTTATGGCTATCAATGGGTCGGGCAAGGCGTGACCCTCCCCCTCATCGAGGGGTTGCCCGCAGGCCCCTACCGATTGGTAGCCCAGGATAGCAAAGGATGCTTTAAAGACACCGTCTTCACCATCACCCAGCCCCCTCAGCTGTTGGTTGAACTCAACCTCACCGAGGGGCAAAGCTGCGTCTTCGGCGCCCCCACCCTGCTTAGTGCTAACGCCAATGGCGGTACGCCCCCTTATCATTATTACTGGATCAACGGCAGTGAAGATCCTGTGCTTACTGATCCTCTGCCCGGCGACTACTACATCACCCTCACCGACGCCAACGGCTGCCAAACCCAGGCCGGCGCGATAAAAGTGCGCAACAGCGTTCCCGCCATAGCGCTCACTACCTTTGAAATAAGCCCCGTCACTTGTTTTGGCAGCCGCGATGCCCGCGTCACAGCCGGTATCGCCGGCGGCTCGGGGTTGTATCGCTTCCACTTCTCCGACGGCCTCATCGATAGTGTTGCGGGCCACTCGTACACCCTCTCCGGTCTGCCGCATAGCGACAGTTACAGCGTCACCATCACCGACCTCAATACCGGCTGTATGGTAGAGGCCGAAGCCCCTGCTACCCAGCCTTTGCCCCTCGTCATCACCCGCGATGCCGTACAGGATGTACGCTGCTTTGGCGGCGCCGACGGCCGCATTTCCGTTACCGTTCAGGGCGGGGTACAGCCTTACCAATTTGCCTGGGTCAATGGCGCTGCCGATACGGTATCCCGCGAGGAAGACCTTCGCTTTGCCCGCGACGACGTCTATACCCTGTGGGTCAATGACAACCGGGGGTGCATGGCCGCGCTTACCGACTCTTCCATCAACACCCTCAGCACCCTCATCGAAATCGTCGACAGCCTCACGGTCATCACCACGCCGGCCTGCCGCTCGGAGGCCACGGGCGCCATTGAGCTCACCATCGTAGGCGGCGCGCCTCCTTACCAGTATGCCTGGTCGAATGGGCGGGATACCGAAGATATCTTCAACATTCCTGCCGGATTCTACGAAATCACCGTTACCGACAGCGATACCTGTCGCCGCATCTTTCCCCCTATCTTCGTCACTCAGCCAGCTACTGCATTAGTCATCAACAGCGAAAAAGAAGATGTCAGTTGCTACGGCGCCAATGATGGCTATATCCTCCTCGGTGTATTTGGCGGCGGCGCCCCCTATGGTTTCACCTGGCGCCGCAATGGCCAGCTTCTGCCCTCCGCCCAGGGGCCTTCCCTCACCGACCTTGGCCCGGGCAACTATAACGTAGTTATTACCGACCACAATGGCTGCGTGCGCATGCGCGACTTCAACGTCAGCGAGCCAGAGTTGTTGGTGGTATCCATCATCAATATTCCTCCCGGCAGCCCTAACCTCGCCGCCTCTGCCAGCGGTGGCGCCCCCCCTTATTACTACAACTGGTCGACGGAGGAGCAAACCCCCGACATCATAGCTCCGGGCAGCGGCGCCTACAGCGTCACCGTCCTCGACGACAACGACTGTGTCGCTCAGGAAGCTACCCTGCTCGTAGGGGCCGCCGACCCTGGGCCAGCCCCCATCAATCCCTACATCGTATACCCCAATCCGGCGGGCAAACGCGCCTATCTGCAATGGCGACAAACGCCGCCGCCCATGGCCCGGCTTCTCATTTTTGATGCGGCAGGCCGCTTGGCGTTTAGCGGTACAGTGGGCAATGCATCCATCACAGACATAGACCTAAGCAACTTACTTCCAGGTGTTTATTTTTGGCGCGTCAGCACCCCCGATCATAACCACTGGCTCAAGGTAGTCATTGCGGGGGCTGAATAACCAAGGCCTTATCGTGGGTAGTTGCTCCGGCCTTCCGGGTAAAAGCCCTTGCTCATCGCTCGGGGCAAAGCCCTGCCTCCTCTCATTGGCGCCCTCCGGGCAGCTGGTGCGGGCGCTATCCTCCTAAAAACAGTATGCCCTGTGAAAATCCGTTTCCTCACCGACAATTACCCTACTTAGCAGGGGCTTCCCATGAGCAAAACCCGACCTTAGCGGTTTATTCAGGGCTTGTTTGAAACAAGATGATCATCTTCTCGAACAAGCGCTTATCCACGCACTACATCACACACTAAGCTAAACGTATGTCGTTAAAAACCGTCAAGCTGCTCGCGCTGCTGCTCCTTGTCCAAGTGACCTGCGCCCAAACGGCCCGCGCCCAATCTTTCTGGACGCCGGCCCCCGAAGCAGGGCGCTACCAACTACAATACCTCCGCCTCGAAGCCAAATTAGCCCAGGCGCCCCACGAATCGGCTCGCCTTCAGGCCGATCAATTGCCTCGCGTAGAATTGCCTACCCCCGACCAGGGCGTTCAAACCTTCACTTTCTGGCAAACTCCCGTGATGGCCGAAGGCCTTGCCCGGCAGTTTCCACAACTGCGCACCTTCGCGGGCAAAAGTCTTGACGGGCGCTCCATCCTGCGCTGCGACCTCAGCCCCCGCGGCTTTCGCGCCATGATCCTCAGCCCCGAGGGCAGTTGGTTCATCGAGCCCCAGGCCGACCAAAGCTATGCCGTATTCTGGAAGCACAGCCGCCAACCCATGCTTGATTTCCACTGCGAGGTAGAAGACGCCAACTTCATGCCCGGAGGAACGCCCCGAGCCCCCTACCCCATCGGCGACGTGCTGCGCACCTACCGCTTGGCCGTTTCCGCCACCGGCGAATACACCCAACACCACGGCGGAACCGTAGAAGGCGCTATGGCCGCTATTGTTACTACGATGAACCGCGTAAACGGCATCTACGAACGCGACATAGCCGTGCGCATGATTCTGGTAGACAGCAACCACCGCGTGGTTTACACCAATGCCGCCACCGACCCCTTCAGCGGCAGCGATGGCCAGATCATGAACCAAAACCAAGGCGCTGCCGACCAGGAGATCGGCAATGAGAACTACGACATCGGCCATGTCTTCCATGTGGGCGGCGGCGGTGTAGCCAACCTTGGCGCCGTATGCAGCACAACCCGCAAAGCCCGCGGTTTCACCTCCGGCTCGCCCCCGGAAGGCGACTTTTTCGACGTCGACTATGTAGCCCATGAGATGGGACACCAGTTTGGGGCCAACCACACTATGGGCAACTGCCAGAATATGAATACCAATACCGCTTTTGAACCCGGCAGCGGCACCTCCATCATGGGCTATGCCGGCCTGTGCGGCAGCAACAATGTAGCCCTCAACAGCGACGATCTCTTCCACGTCGTCAGCTTAGCGGAGATGACCAACTTCGCCTACTTTGGCAATGGCAACAACTGCGCCGAAACCGACAGCACTTTTAACACCCCGCCCACCATAGCGGAAATGCCGCCTGCGGGGCTTTTTATTCCCATTTCTACCCCCTTCGAGTTGGGTATTGTGGCCATCGATGCTGAAAACGACAGCCTCACCTACAGTTGGGACCAATACAATCTGGGGCCTGTCACTCCCCTCGGCAACCCACAAGGCACAGCTCCCAGCTTCCGCATCTTCAGGCCTTCCAATAACCCGGTGCGGGTATTCCCGCGTCTGCAAGACTTAGTCAACAACATTTCCTCCCCCAACGAAGTACTGCCTGCCTACACCCGCAACCTTACCTTCCGGGCTGTGGTGCGCGACAACAACCCCGGCGGCGGCGGAGTAAGCTGGGAGGAAGTACAATTGCAGGCTACCGAACAGGCCGGCCCTTTTGTGGTGCAAACCGCCAACGCCCCCGAAATCTGGCTGGCAGGCAGCTTCCAAACCATCCGGTGGGACGTAGCCAATACCGATCAGGCGCCCGTGGGCGCCGACAGCGTCGTCATCAGCCTTTCGGCCGATGGGGGTTTTACTTATCCCTATGTGCTGGGCCAGGCTCCGAACAGCGGCAGCGCCATTGTACAAATCCCCGACACCCTGGCGGGCAACCAGTTTCGCGTAAAAGTGAAGGGCGTCGGCCATGTCTTCTTCGACATCAACAATACCAATATTGCCATCGATACGGCTGCCGGCCCCACCTTAGCCATAACGCCCCTAAGTGCGCTGGCTTATGTATGCGCCCCCAACGACGCCCCCTATACCCTCTACTTAGCCAATTTAGGCGGCTACCCCGACAGCGCTGCACTGAGCGCCATCTCCCTGCCCGAGGGGCTGGAAGCCAATCTGCCCGCACAAGCGGTGCAACTGCCCGGGGCCGTTGAGTTGTTGTTTTCCGGCACCGGCAGCCTGGCTTCCGGCGCCTACGAGCTGGTGTTGCTGGCCCAAAGCGATACCCTCGCCGACACCATACGGCTGCTGTTGCAAGTGCAAACGGGGCTTCCCGAGCCGCCCGCTCTCATTGAACCCATCAGCGAAGCCCAGGAAGTGCCGATTCGAACGACCTTAGTTTGGGAAAGCGCCCCGCTTTCGCCGGGCTATGAGATAGAAATCGCTACCGACCCGGATTTTGCAGAGCTATTTGCAGCCGTTAGCAACCTGACGGATACGACGTTTACCCCTGCTTTTGACTTCAACGACAGCACCACCTACTTCTGGCGGGTGCGCAGCATAAGCCCGGTATGCGGCCCCGGCCCTTACTCCGAAGTGCGCTCTTTCTCCACGGAGCGCATCTTATGCCGCACTTATAACCCGACGGTGCTGCCGGTGGTATTTACTTCTCTTACGTTTATCATTAGCCGGGTGGAAGTGCCCGATAACTTTGTAGTGCGGGACGTAAACCTGCGCAATGTACAAGGCACGTACGACGGCCCGCTGGGCGAGTTGGGCTTCCGACTCAACGGCCCCAACGTGCCCTACTACACCCTGCTGCCCGACGGCTCCTGCCAAAGCCAGGGCGCCTTCAACTTCAGTCTTGACGACGAAGCTACCCAGGCCAATATTCCCTGTCCCTACAACAACGGCGCTACCTTCCGGCCGGCGCTGCCGTTGTCATTGTACGATGGCATAAATGCTCAGGGCACCTGGCGGCTTTTCCTGTACGATGGGGGCGAAGATGGACAGCTCAGCAACTGGCAGTTGGAGCTTTGCGGTCCGGCGCCTTTGGTGAACGCCCGGCCCGAGCCCCGCGAAACGGTGGAGTTGTTTTTATACCCCCAGCCCGCCACCCAGTGGGTAGTAGTGGAAACCCCCAACGATCAGGCGGGCGAGCTACAGCTCTTTTCCATCGATGGCCGGTTGGTGATGACGGCCCTGTTGGGCGGCAGCAGCCCATTGGATGTATCGCCCCTGCCGGCAGGCTTCTATGCTTATCGCTGGCAGTCGGCCGATGGCCGGCAGTTGGCTACGGGTAAGTTAGTGGTGGCCCGATAAAGGCCTTAATAAAAAACGGAGTCAGGGCAAATGCTCTGACTCCGTGTTGTAAACTAAGTGGAGACGGCGAGAGTCGAACTCGCGTCCAGAGAAAGTACGACCTAGCTTTCTACATGCTTAGCTATTGCTTTGGATGTCAACCGATGGGTAGGCGCAACAACCAACCCGTACCACCAGTCCAGCCCAAAATTTCGATAACATCCGGCGGGCCACCAGCGTTACCTAGCCTGTTTGTTTGGTTGATGCACGGACACAGGGCGCTGACAGGCTAGCGCAGTGCGTGTAGGACCTGAGGCCGACACGCGGGCGTCGCGTACAATGGCGTACTAATTCCTAGAACTAGGCAGCCATGGCATACTGAGTATTGCCATTTAAGAGTCGATGACAATTTGATAACGGAGCCCATCATCAAGCTCCGACATGCTTACTAACCCGTAAACGATCCTGTCGATACCAGTACGTCCCCGGTTAAGAACAGCTACTTTTAGCCGTTTTGCAAAGGTACTAACGCCTTGCCTAAATAAAAAGTTTCGGCTGCGTAAAAATTAGCGCCCCCCACCCTCTGCCGGAGGATGATGCCGGCCTAGCGATGCGGAGGGGGGGCGGCTTCCAGCCGCCAGACGGCGCCCCCTCAAAGGGCGCCGGCCGAGCGATTAGCGAGCCCCGCAGCGTAGCGGCCCCGCGCAAGATGCTTTTGGAGTAGGCGCTATGCGGGGCAGGCCCCGGGGAAATAAAAACCGAAAAATTAAAATTTTAGAATACATAAAATATTGTTAAAAAAGTATTTAAATATATAAACCAGCCTTAACACCCCAAACCAAGGCGGCTATATTGTGCTCTTACCCTCTAAAAACCGGAAATGGACAGGGGGGTATGCGGCAGGTCGGCGGCTTGCTTATTGTTATTTTTACACCAAGTTCTTTTTAATTGATATTTTTGTGCTAACTTTGTAGCCATAAAAGGATGTTTGGGAAGCAAATGCTTCCTAATATTGCATCATCAAACCAAATCAACTTACCCGCCATGGCCAAAAGAATTGCCATCAACGGTTTTGGGCGCATAGGCCGCCTGACGTTGCGCAACCTCCTCAACAAAGAAGGTATTGAAGTCGTTGCCATCAACGACCTTACCGACAATGCCACGCTGGCTCACTTGTTTAAGCACGACTCTGTGCACGGCAAATACCCGGGCGAAGTGAGCGCCGATGAAAACTACATCTACATTGACGGCAAAAAGATCGACGGCCTGTCGGAAAAAGACCCCCTGAAATTGCCTTGGGCCAAGATGGGCGTGGACGTAGTGCTGGAGTGCACGGGCCGCTTTGTAGGCGCCGACGACTCGGGCATGCACCTCACGGCCGGCGCCAAGCGCGTCATCATTTCTGCTCCGGCCAAGGGCGACATTCCGACGGTGGTACTGGGCGTAAACGAGGAAATCATCAGCGCCGACCACGCCATCTACTCCAACGCCAGCTGCACCACCAACTGTTTGGCGCCTATGGTAAAAGTACTGGATGAAGCCTTTGGTGTAGAAAAGGGCTTTATGACCACGGTGCACGCTTATACTTCGGACCAGCGCATTCAGGATGCTCCGCACAGCGACCTGCGCCGCGCCCGCACGGCTGCCGTAAACATCATCCCTACCTCTACGGGCGCCGCTAAGGCAGTAGGTTTGGTGCTGCCCCACCTGAAGGGCAAGCTCGATGGCGGCGCCATGCGCGTGCCCGTAGCCGACGGTTCTATCACCGACTTTTCGGCCATTCTCAAGCGCGAAACTACGGCGGCTGAGATCAACGAAGCCTTCAAGGCAGCGGCTGCAGGCCCCCTCAAAGGCATTCTTGAGTTTTCAACAGCGCCGCTGGTATCTACCGATATTTTGGGCAACCCGCACTCTTGCATCTTCGACAGCGAGCTCACCAAGGCGTCGGGCTCCTTTGTGAAGGTAGTGGGCTGGTACGATAACGAAGCGGGCTACTCGGCTCGTTTGGCTGACCTGGCCGTGAGGATTGCAGCGCTTTAAGCAAGCGCTAAAAATGCAGCCTGTAACGGGAGGCAGCCCGCCGGGTTGTCTCCCGTTTTTTTTGATTGACCTCCAAATGCGTCGATAAACTCATGCAACACATCAATTTCAACCACAAGAAGGTGCTGGTGCGCGTCGATTTCAACGTGCCCCTCGACAAAAAGACCCTCCAGGTGACGGACGACACCCGCATCCGGGCCGCCATCCCCACCATTCGCCACATCCTCGACCAAGGCGGCGCGGCCATTCTTTGCTCGCACTTCGAGCGCCCGTTAGCCAAGCTCAAAGAAGATGGCAGCATCGACCGCGAGCGCTTTACCCTGCGCCACGTGCTGCCCACCCTCTCGGCCCTGCTGGGGCAGGAGGTAGCCTTCTGCGACGACACGGTGGGCCCCGAGGCCGAAGCCATGGCCCGGGCCCTGAAGCCCGGTCAGGTATTGCTGCTGGAAAATACCCGCTTTTATGCCGGCGAAGAGAAGGGCGATGCCGAGCTGGCGCGCCAAATGGCCGCCCTGGCTGATGCGTACGTCAACGACGCTTTTGGCTCGGCCCACCGCGCCCATGCCTCCACGGCCACGGTAGCGCAATTTTTTGCGCCGGATGCCCGCGGTTTTGGCTTCCTTATGCAAGGCGAGATCGACAGCGCCTCGCGGGTGTTGCACCACCCCGAGAAGCCCTCGGTGGCCATCATCGGCGGCGCCAAAGTATCGGATAAAATACTCATTTTAGAGCGCTTGCTCGACGCTGCCGACACCCTCATCATCGGCGGCGGCATGGCTTATACCTTCTTCAAAGCGCAGGGCGGCCAGATCGGCAAATCGCTCTGCGAAGAAGACCGCCTCGATGTGGCCCGCAGCCTGCTCGAAAAGGCGGCCGCTGCCGGCGTAAAGGTGTTGCTGCCCGAAGACTCTATTCTGGCCGACAACTTCGCCAACGACGCCCAACTCCAAACCGCGCCCAGCAATGCCATCCCCGACGGCTGGATGGGCCTCGACATCGGCCCCAAGGCCATCGAAGCTTTCCGGGCGGCCATCCTGGCCTCCAAAACCATCCTCTGGAATGGCCCTATGGGCGTTTTTGAGATGAGCAACTTCGCAGAAGGCACCCGCCAAATTGCGCAGACAGTAGCCGAAGCCACCGCCGACGGCGCCTTCTCGCTGGTGGGCGGCGGCGACTCGGTAGCGGCCGTCAACCAGATGGGCTTGGCCGAGGCCGTGAGCTACGTATCTACCGGCGGCGGCGCCATGCTGGAGTTTCTGGAAGGCAAAACCCTACCCGGTATAGCTGCCATTCAGGCTTAAGTTATTTTTTGGGCGTGCCCCCCGGCCCCTTGGGCAGCCTTCCCGAGTGGGGAGGTAAATGTTTCAGGGGCCGGGGGTCAGGCTGTCCGCTATTATGGCCCCTATCTTTATTGGCAGATAAACCCCGATGGGCAAGGGGGCCATACCGCTTCCATCCTTCACGCGGGGCCGACTGCCAAAAAGAAAAGGGAACCGCTGCCTCAAATGGCTGCCGTCCCCTCTTCCTACTTGTATTGAGTTATTATCACATCCTCTTTGCATACCGGAAAAGAAGTGCTGCCAGTTCAACAGCACCTCTTATTCCAGTAAAATTCCCGCTTATCTCACTAGTATCATTCTACGGGTGGCCGTGTAGCGCCCTGCCTGCAAGGTGTAGTACAACACGCCTCCTGCGCCCAGTTCGGCAGCGTTCAGGTTGAACGCATTCCGGCCGGCCGGTAAATCGCCTTGTACCAGCTTGATGGTGCGCCCCAAGGCATCCTGTACCGTCAGTGTCACTTCTCCCGCTTCAGGCAGGTCAAAGCTGACGACCGTTTCGCCCATGAAGGGGTTGGGGGCGTTCTGATGCAGTACAAACAAGCCATCGGGCTGGTCGGCGCTCAGGAATTTCAGCGCCGGGCTCAAGCCTGCGCCATCCAGGCCATAAGCCTCCGCCCGGGTGTATCGACTGCTGATCGACAGGGCCTCGCTGAGCCGGAGCGCCTTATTGGCCCGGATGACTAAGCTGAACAGGGGTTCATCTTTGTCTGTACGGGCTTCGGGCTCTCCGCCTTCCCAGTTCCAACTCACGGTGAGTACGCCTTCGGCTGTAAACCGCTGTCCCAGATGGCCTTCCTCCAATTTGCCCGGCAATACCGCTGTAAGCTCGGCATTTTTGAGCTCCAACGTATACTGGAAGCCTTGAATCAGGCTCAGGTCGGCTGCCCGTACAGGCACGGTAATCGTTTGTTCTGCTTCGAGCTGTTGATCTTCAACCTCGAAGAAGAAGCGGTTCGGGTACGTCCTTTCCTCTGTAGCCAGCAGGTTGGCTGAAGCGCTGCTGTTCACATCGCCTACTTTGACAGCGACGAAGTTGCCATTCAATATATTGCCAGTCAGGTTATTAACACTAAACACCTCGGGGAACGGAACTGCCCAGGGATTTGTGGGTTGCGGGAATACATAGTTCGCATCTACAAAACGCCAACTGGTATTGTTCGGGAACTCCGTGGTAATGTTCAAAATCAGCCGTCGGATTTGCACTAAGTCAAGCGTCGTAATGGTTCCTGAACGGTTGACGTCGGCAGCAATCAGCTTGTAGGGGCTGTCTAACAACTGCGTTTGAATGATGTGCTTATTGATGAGCACTACGTCGAAGGTCGACACCCCGTTTACGTGGTTCGCATCCAACACCGGCGTAACGGTGTAGTCGCCGCCAACGGCCAAGTTGCTAAAGATGTACGCACCGTTAGCGCCAGTCGTTTGCGTAGCCGTGTTGTTGCCGCTCAGGCTTACGTTTACGCCTTGTACAGGCTCGTCTTCTTCCGTCTCGATGATACCGGCAATCGACCCGCCAGGTGCGCACAGACCGTTCGGGTCTTGCAGCAACAGGAAGGTCTCGCAGAAGTCGTAGTTACCGGCGCCGTCGATCGAGTACACATAGATCGTGATCGTTGCAGGCTGGCTTGCCGTGCCGCCGTTAGCGGCAAAGTCAGCGCAGTCAAACTGGATGCCGTTGTGGGCAACCGGGTCTGGCGCTACATCTGTGGGCAGTTCTCTGCTGTAAACGGCAATCTTCAGCGGACCCGTGCAGTCGTTGTCGAGGCTGGCTACAAATTCAGAAGCCCAGATTTCAGGCGTCATGCCGCCGTCAATCGTGCCGTCGTTGTCGGCGTCTACCGGCATCAGCGTAGCCGTCAGACCTGCGATACATACCGGCGCAGAGATTTTGCAGTCTACTACTTCGAATACTACCACTACGCCGGGGTTCTCGTTGTAGCAACCGTCGTTAGCGTTGAGCAGGAAGGCGTGGCGGCCGATCGGGAACGTGCCCGTCAGCGTGAAGTTGCCGTCGCCGTTGTTGATCAGCGTACCCGTCAGGTTTGCGTCCGACTGGAACTCAGCTACCGTTACAATGCCGTCGTTGTTGGCGTCTACTACAAACGCATCCAAGAAGGCGCGCGTCGTCAGACCCTGCAGACCGCAGTCG
>Ga0209573_1000884_pt1 | contig 52926 bp, 41 predicted proteins | sample TNRBio252014_DNA_FD_185870 | JGI IMG/M metagenome (GOLD analysis project Ga0209573, IMG submission 185870) | Wastewater treatment Type I Accumulibacter community from EBPR Bioreactor in Madison, WI, USA - TNR Reactor_6/25/2014_ DNA (SPAdes)... | ecosystem: Engineered > Bioreactor > EBPR >... | reverse complement strand
CAGACCTGGGTTTTGAATCGGTGGATCTGATGCAATTGATCGTCGCAATTGAACAGGCGTTCGGGGTGCGAGGACTGCCTTACGAACAGGTGTTAATGCAGAACGGCGGTTATGTCACCGAGATCACAACTCGGCAATTGGCGGATTTTTTGTATCGATCCACCGCCCGGTAATCGATGCAGCAATCGTCGCCATCCGTCACTCATTGAGGGATTCCTCAACTCTTCCGCTCCGACCCCGCCGTCGTGCGGGAGCAACTCGCCCGCGAAGCATTCCGGTTGCGGGTCCTCCATCAGGTCGGACGTCCGGCTCGGCCCTTTTAGCACGGTTCGCTATCGGCGCAACGACGGCTGGACGCTCAATCACCGTTGACGCGGTGATAAACTGAATGAAAACGCGCTGCGTGGTTCGATCTTGCCGGTAGGCCGGCTGAACGGGCGGGCATCCAGACGCTGCCAGCGTGGTTTTCACCTTACCTTGCCCCCATGGACCCATAGAATTGGGAGGAACCCTGCTGTGTTAACCGAAGCACTCACCTTCGTCTCCATGGACTGGCTCAAGCCCCTTGCCAAGAAGCTGAAAGCGATCCGGGATGACAGAATCAAAGAAATCAACAGCATTTCCGACACGTTTGGCGATCCGAAACCGCTGGTGCGCTATTACGTCGAACCCAAATGCCAGCACCATAATCCGGCGGATTACCACGAGGACGAAGCGCCAATTTCGTTCGTGAAAACTCCAGTGTTTACGACTATTAACGATTTCCTCAACAAGGAAGTAACCACACGGGATGGCCGTACCCAGATGTTTATCCTGGCCGACGCCGGCATGGGAAAAACCTCCCTTTTGGTGATGCTCAAACTGACTCATCTCTTGAGATTTTGGCCGTCGGATTACGATTGCCTGCTGTTGAAACTTGGCCCCGATTCTCTGGATGTGGTCCATAAGCACGCGAACAAAGCGAATACTGTGTTGCTACTCGATGCTTTGGACGAAGACCCGGCCGCTTGGGGCAATATCGAGCAGCGGCTCATTGAGTTGCTGCAGGAAACCACCCACTTCCGGCGCGTCCTCATTTCGTGCCGAACGCAGTTTTTTCCTGAAACCGGGGCTGATCCATTTGGGAACCCCGGTCGAGTGACTGTGGGCGGTTTCATCTGTCCGATGCTCTTTCTTTCGCTCTTCGATGATCGTCAGGTGCACGAGTACCTGTGCCGTCGTTTTCCCGACCCCTGGCACTATCAACTAACGGGAAGCAAGAACAAACTGCGGCTCCGCGCCGAGCAACTCCTCATGTCCATGCGTTCCCTGCGCTTTCGTCCGCTGCTACTGGCGTACATCAAGGATCTGCTGGACGCTAACCGACCGCAATGGGACGAGTACGCCATTTATGACGCCCTGTTGGAGACATGGCTGCTGCGAGAGGTTAACAAGCTAGCAAAACAAGGGATCAATCCGTTGCCGACCCAGGAAGATCTCTGGACAAGCTGCACTACGGTCGCGGTTCACCTGCAATCACACGGGAGGCGTGTGCTGTCTCAGGTCGAACTTCGGAACTTGGTGGTTGGGTTGCCGGCTATCGGTCATATCGAGAAGCTCGATTTCGGCGGGCGTTCGCTGATGAACCGCACCTCGGATCGCGAGTATCGGTTTTCGCATTACAGCACCCAGGAATTTCTGGTGGTTCATGCCATCGTCGAGGGCCAATTGGAAGCGGCGAGGTGGATTTGCCCGACGGCGACTCAAGATCTGAAGCTTCGGGCCACAGCGCAGATGTTGGACTTCGTGCGTTGCCGTGTCGGTGAGATTGATACGCTGGAGTTATTGAGGTTGCTGGATTGGAGTGATATCAAACCCAGTCAGTGGGTTGGGTGGCTCTGCTTCCAGGAACGTCTGCGGGGTGGCGGCACGGGTCCAGAGATGGTCGTCGTTCCGGCTGGACGATTTTTGATGGGCTCCCCCGAGGGTGAACTGGAACGGCGAGACGATGAACGCCAGCATGAAGTCCAGGTTGCCGTCTTCGCTATCGGTAAATACGCGGTGACGGTGGGACAGTTCAAGCGCTTCGTGGAGGCCGAGGGGTACCAGACGGAAGCAGAGAAAGAGGGTGGTATTTATTGCTGGACCGGGAGCGAGTGGAAGCAGGACCCCGACAAGAATTGGCGGAATCCAGGATTCCCGCAAACCGACAACTATCCGGTGGTCGGCGTCAGTTGGAACGATGCCGTGCTCTATGCGGACTGGTTGAGCGAGCAGAGCGGCCAGCAATACCGGTTACCGACCGAGGCGGAATGGGAGTATGCCTGTCGAGCGGGAACGGCAACGCCGTTTTATTTTGGCGAAACCATCAACACGGACCAGGCTAACTACGACGGAAACTGCGTTTATGGCAAGGGACGCAAGGGTATTGATCGACAAAAAACCGTCGAGGTGGGCCACTTTCCGGCCAATGCCTGGGGATTGCACGGTATGCACGGCAATGTTTGGGAATGGACCGCTTCAGAATACGATGAAAAGTATGGAGGCGCCGAATTGCAGGGTGTCAGCGACCGCAATTCTGGCGGTCCCCGGGTGCTGCGGGGCGGCTCGTGGCTCAACGTACCGTTGTGGTTGCGGTCGGCCGCGCGCTCCGGGTACGACCCGCGCAACAGGTTCAACATTTTCGGGTTCCGTCTGGCCAGGACTTTAACCCTTTGATCTTTATTCTTTTACCCTTTTCGGGGGTCCAGGGGGCAAAGCCCCCTGGGCATTTTTTTGGCGGGTAGGGGATGGACGAGAAAACCGATGATCGAACGCCGCGCGCCGTGCAAGCCTGTCACGAACTGCTGGCCTGGTTCATCCCGCTGCTCGACCAGTTTCCGCGCTCGCGCCGGTTCACGCTGGGGGAACGGCTGGAAAGCGGGTGGCTCGCCGTGCTGGAGGCGCTGGTGGAAGCCGCCTACAGCCGCGACAAGCGCGCCGCGCTGGCCCGCGCCAACCTCCGGCTGGCGGTCAACCGCCATCTGTGGCGGCTGGCGCTGGAATTGAAGGTCATCAATCTGAGACGCTACGAGCACGGAGCTAAGCTGATCGACGATCTGGGCCGGCAGATCGGCGGTTGGCTGCGGTCGCGGGACGATGCGCCATGAAGCGGCTGGATGGCCTGTGGCCGCAAGTGGTGGCGTTCGATAATCTCTGGCGGGCCTGGCGCAAAGCCCACCGGGGCAAATCTCGCACCGCCGGTACGGTAGCCTTCGAATTGGAGTTGGAATCCAACTTGCTGGCGCTGCAACGCGAGCTGGAAACAGGCGACTACCAACCCGGCGCGTACCGGCTGTTCACGATCTACGAGCGCAAGCCGCGTTTGATCGCCGCCGCGCCGTTCCGGGACCGAGTGGTGCATCACGCCCTCATGAACGTGATCGAATCGCCCCTGGACCGGCGTTTTATCCACGACTCCTACGCCTGCCGGCGCGGCAAGGGCGTCCACGCGGCGGTGGACCGCTACCAGGGTTGGGCGCGGCGTTACCCCTACGCCCTCAAGCTGGACGTGCAACAGTATTTCCCCTCGATTGACCACGCCATCCTCAAAGCTACCCTCCGCCGCCACCTCCGGGACGAACGGACGCTGGCGTTGCTGGAACGGATCATCGACGGTGGCCCGGATTTAGCGCCGGCCAAACCGACGTATTTTCACGGCGACGAGCTGTTCACCCCGCTGGAGCGCCGTTGCGGCATCCCTATCGGCAACCTCACCAGCCAGTTCTTCGCCAATCTGTACCTGAACGAGCTGGACCACAGCATCAAGGAAGTTCTGCGCGCCCCGGCCTATCTGCGCTACGTGGACGACATGGTGCTGCTGGCCGACGACAAGCAACAGTTGTGGGTGTGGCGCGACTGGATCGCAGAACGGTTGGCGGAGATACGGCTCCGCTTGCATCCCGCCAAGGCCAAGGTCAGCCAAGCCAAGGAAGGGCTGGATGTGCTGGGTTATTGCATGTTTCCCGAACGGCGGCGCTTGCGCAACGAAAATGGCCTGCGGTTCCGACGCCGGTTGCGCGCTTTCGCGCAGGGCTACGCCGAGGGCCGGCTGGACTGGGCCGATTTCGACCCCAGCGTGCAAGCCTGGATCGGTCACGCTCACCACGCGGAAACGCTGGGGCTGCGCGAAAGGATCTTTTCGGAAGTACACTTTCAGCGGGAACGAACCGAACGGCGGTCCCCGGGTGCTGCGGGGCGGCTCGTGGAACAACGAACCGAAGAGGTTGCGGTCGGCCGCGCGCAACAGGAACAACCCGCGCAACAGGAACAACAACATCGGGTTCCGTCTGGCCAGTCCGCCCACCAAGTCCCAGAGCTGCTACGTTTACGGATGTAGCGGGCGTGGCGGTGGGTGTCCATGAGTCCGTTTCCAGGACTCGCAGGGAAGGGAGCGCCGAATAGCCGGGTCAGGGACCGGCAGGGCGCGGGGCCGATGGCTTACCGGAGGCTCCGCGCCCAACCTCAGCAGAACGCATGACGGCGCAGCAAAGTACTCGATGATGTCTCTACTCGTTATGCCAACAAAATTTATTGAGGCACCGTGTGCTAGAGGACAACTTAATGGATAAAAACACACTTACTTGGTTACACATTTCCGACATTCATTTCGGTCACGGCAAAGAAGCCCGTCATCGAGTCGATCAAAAAATCGTTTGCGATGAGATTGTTAAAGATGCTGAGCAGGTTGTCCAAGATCTGGGGTCGCCTGATTTGGTGCTGGTTACCGGCGATATCGCTTTCAAAGCCGATCCAAAAGAATATGAACAGGCCATGCAATGGCTTGAGCGGCTTATGGAAACGGTCAATACGGATAAAAAATTTCTGTACCTAGTGCCGGGCAATCATGATGTAAATCGAAATAAGGCATTATCTAGTTTTAGTTGTAAAACCATCCATCAACATCTACGGAAGAATCCATCCGATTTGGATGAACTATTAGGCGAGCCCGAAGAGATGGCTCCTATTTGGTCCAAGCTCGAAGCTTACTCAGAATTCGCCACCGCTTTCGACTTGCCGAAATTGACGCCTGAAAATCCTTATTGGATATGCCAGCGCGATACTGCGCTTGGTAGGATCGTGATTGCGGGGTTGAATACCAATCTCCTGAGTTTCGACGACCAGGATGATCCGAAGAATTTGGCATTGGGTACTGACCAACTTCAACAAGCGATCCATTCGCAGCCGCGTGATTCACTCCTGCTGGTGCTCCAACACCATCCACCGGGCTGGCTTGTTGACGGTTCCAAGTTGTGCGCCATGCTTCAGGATCGCGCCCATGTTTTATGCTGCGGGCACGTCCACGAACAGGGCGGGCTGCTCAGCAATCCCCTGCATGGCGGAGCGCGGCTGGAGCTGGTCGCCGGGGCCGGTCACGTCGATCCTGGCTATCCGCCCGCACATGCCTATGCGTGGGGGCGTTTGAGTCCGGCCGGTTTGGATTACTTTCCCCGTACTTGGAATCAAAAACAACATGGCTTTGTACCGGACCGCAACAGTTTCCAAGAGATGAAGCCAAATGGAGCGGTTTCGATCACGTCCAAGCGGTTGCCGGAAGCGTTGCACAATTGGCTGTCGGGCGCTGGTCGATCTCTCGCTCGCAAGCCATCGAAAGGGACTCCTAAAGTTGGGAAACCTGTTATCCCAAAACCCGATTTGTCCGCTGTCACCCCTCAATATCTGAATTATCTGCAAAGCCGCCACCAATTTCTTCAACTGAAAGGCATGGGTTTTTCCGAACGAGTCCCGCTGCAACTGCCGCTGCTGGATTTGTACGTGCCTTTGCAAGCGCGAGTGGAATTGCCGCGAGGCGAAACTTGGGATCACCACGAACGCCGTTCGCTGAAGCTGGCGGGCCGGACGATGACGGCGGAAGAGCAAGAGGCATTAACCGGCCGTTTGAGCAAACCCCAGCCGGTGTTGGAACTATTGCAGCGTCAGAACGGGTTGATCGTGCTGGGCGATCCGGGCGCGGGTAAAACCACTTTTCTCAAGTATCTGGCGCTGAAGCTGGCGAGAGGTGAAGGCGCCGAATTGAATCTGGGCGAGCGGCTGCCGATTTTGGCCCCCTTATCCGGTTACGCCAACGTTCTGGAAAAACAGACCGTCCGGCTGGACGATTTTATCGCTGGCTACTTCCACGATCTGGGCACCTATTTTTCCGTTAAGGCGCTGCTGGCCGATGCGTTGCAACGCGGTGTTGCTCTGCTATTGCTGGATGGGCTGGACGAAGTCCAGGACTGCAATTTGCGTCACTGGGTCGTGGAACAAGTGGTGAGTTTCTACAACGCGCACCGAGAAGCCGGCAACATGTTCGTTCTCACCAGCCGCATCGTCGGTTACCGGGAAGTGCGCCCGGTCGCGCTGGGCTTGGCCGAATGCACGCTGGTGGATTTCGACGATGACGAGATCGCCGATTTCGTGGCGCGTTGGACGCGGGCGCTGGAAGCGCAAGCGCAAGGCGACAGCCCGCTGGCTCGTACCGATGCCGAACGGGAGCGACATGATTTGCTGGACGCAGTTCAGCGCAACGCCGGGGTGCGGCAACTGGCGGCCAACCCGCTGCTGCTCACCATTCTGGCGCTGATGAAGCGCCAGGGAGTGACATTGCCGGAGCGGCGGGTGGAGCTTTACGAGCAATATGTCAAAACCCTGCTGTCCAGTTGGAACCGGGCGCGCGGATTGGGCCGGCCGCCCAGCCGCGATCTGGACCCGGTGCAGACGGTCAAGGTTCTGGCGCCGCTGGCGCTGTGGATGCACGAGGTCAATCCGGGCGTCGGCCTGGTCAAGCGGGAGGATTTGCGGCGGGAATTGGAGGCTCTTTATACCCGCCGTGGCGAAGCCGACCCGGAAGCCAGCGCTCGTCAGTTTTTGGAGGATGTGCGCGACTACGCCGGCCTGCTGCTGGAACGGGGACCCGGCGAATATGGCTTCATCCATCTGACCTTCGAGGAATACCTGGCGGCGGTGGCGATTGCGCTGCACGCTCAGGGCGATGCGAGAGCGTTGGTCGAGGCGCTCGGCGCTCATGTGGGCGAGCCGGCCTGGCACGAAGTTGGTTTGCTGACCGTGGGCTATGTCGGATTGATCCAGCAACTGGATCGCGTCGCGGGTGAGGCGGTGGAAGCTTTGGTAACTCAGCAACCGGGGCCGGCGGGAGCGGCGGTCGTGTTGGCCGGCGAAGCGGTGATCGATGCCTGTCCGGTGGGTGTTCCGCCGACCAGCCGGGAGCGGGTCGTTACGGCCTTGGTGGCAATCTTGTCACGGGATCGGGAAGTGCCCGCCGAGTTGCGGTGTCGAGCGGGTCGCGCTTTGGCAATCTTGGTTGATCCGCGCCTTGGAGTGGGTTTGCAGGAAGACGGTTTGCCCGATCTGCGCTGGGCGCGGATTCCCGGCACGGCCGCGGTGCGCGAGAGCAGCCGGTTTCGTGGCTTCAAAGGGTTGAAGCTCGGTAAAGGCGCGAAGCCCGATCCAGAGGCGGGGCGTGATGAGGCTTGGCCTCGAAAAGCCGTGCCCTTGGAAATCGCCAGCTTTGAGTTGGCGGCGTATCCCGTGACAGTGGCGCAATTTCGGCCGTTTGTGAAAGTGGGTGGTTATCGGGATAAAAGTTTTTGGAGCCAGAGCGGATGGCAGTGGCGCGACGAAGAGAACAGGGAAGCGCCGGATTGGTGGGATGGCGCTTTCTGGAACTTGCCCAATCATCCGGTGGTGGGCGTGAGCTGGTATGAAGCGGAGGCGTACTGCAACTGGCTCAACGAGCACCTGGAATTGCCGTCGGGAACGATCCGGCTACCGACGGAAGCGGAGTGGGAATGGGCGGCGCGTGGGCCGGAAGGTAGGCGTTACCCTTGGGAGGGTGAATGGGAAACGTGGCGCTGTAATAGCTCAGAATCGGGTATCAGCCGCACCAGCGCGGTCGGCTGTTTTCCGGGCGGCGCGGCGGACTGGTGGCGAGTAGTGTGGCCTGAGAGCGAAGTGGTGCAGGATTTGGCCGGCAATGTTTGGGAATGGACCGCTTCCGAGTACACGGAGAATTACGGTGGCGCTCATCTGTCGGTATTGAATGCCGACGTTTCCATTGGAAGTCCCCGGGTGCTGCGGGGCGGCTCGTGGAACTACGGACCGCTGTGGTTGCGGTCGGCCGCGCGCCTCAGTCTCAACCCGCGCTACGGGAACAACGACATCGGGTTCCGTCTGGCCAGGACTTTAACCCTTTGATCTTTTTTCTTTTTCCCTTTTCGGGGGTCCAGGGGGCGAAGCCCCCTGGGCGTTTTTTTGGGCGGGTAGGGGATAGACGAGAAAACCGATGATCGAACGCCGCGCGCCGTGCAAGCTTGCCACGAACTGCTGGCCTGGCTGATTCCGCTGCTCGACCAGTTTCCGCGCTCGCGCTGCGGCTGGCCGAGGCGTACCCGGCCTACTTCGGCAGATTGAAACGCGCTCCAGCAAGGCGGCCACTCGTGCTTGCAACGCGGGCGGAAGTAGCGACTCATCTGTCATCTACTCCAAGTTGCCGCGCACTGAGTGCAGACGCCGACCCGGCAGGCGGGCGCTTCGGGATCGGCGCGCCGGCGATCCCCACCGGTGTCACCGCGCCACGATCCGTCCCTCGACTTTTCGGACGACCGGCAACTGGGTTTTGAATTCCTCGACCAGCAAATCAAGATCCAGCAGACCGGTATCGCGACAATAGCCGTTGGGCCGGGCGCAGACTTCTTTAAGCGTGGTGTAGCCGTCGCCGCCGCCGATCATGAAGTTGTTGACGGCGATCCGATAGATGGCGGCCAAATCCACCGGGACGCCATCGACCGTCAGCGCCGTCACCCGACCGCCCGACCGCAACGCCGCCGGGCACGGCGCGGCCGCGCAATAGATCAGCTTCAGACCGGCCACCTGCGGGAACGCGCCCTCCCCAGGCTGGGAGACTCCATGATCCAGCGCGGCGACCAGCTCCTCGCCCTTCAAGTCCAGCACCACCAGGGTATTGCCGAACGGCAACACTGCCAGGGCGTTCTCATAAGTGACATCCCCGGCGTTGAGGCCGGCGCGGATGCCGCCGGAGTTGACGAAGACCGCCACTGCACGATCCGACTTGGCCGCCGCCGCCAACAGGGTATCGGCGATCAGATTGCCCAACGGCATCTCTCGGGTGCGCAGGCCGGGCGTCCGCTCGCCGTCGAAATACATCGCGGCCCGCCCAATCACCACGTTAGCAAACCGGTCCACCGGCGCGCGATAGGTCGCGACCTGGGCCTTGACCACCGGGTCTTCCGGCGCGCTCTGCCCGCTGCAATCGATTGTCCCGCGCACGAAGGCGCAGCCGCGTATGAAAATCGGGTCACCTTCCCAATGCCGGGCGATCCCGCGTTCGTCGAAGGCAACCTTCAATCGTCCCAGCCAGCGACCCCATTCGTAGCTGCTGACCACCAGCACCGGCGCGCCGTCGGCGGCGGCGGCCACGGTCGGATACGGTCCTCTGACCCGCCCGCCCTGACCGGGCGCGACCGTCTCCACCGCCGCCGGATCGCCCAGCAAGGCGTGATCATGGCCGGCGACGATGACATCCACCCCGCGCCAGCGTGGCGCCCGCGCTAGATCGACCGGATAGCCGGAATGCGACAGCAGGATGATTTTGTTGATCCCCATTGCCCGCAGGCGATCAGCCTCCTTCTGCACGCTCGCCACGGCGTCGAAAAAGCGGACACGAGGGCCGGGGCTGGAAATCGCCGGCACGTCCTCCGTCACCACACCGAGAATCCCGAACTGTTCGCCACCCCGCTCCAGCACCACGCTGGACGCGAACAACCCGCGCAGCGCCGGTTCGGCGGAGGCGTCGACGTTGGTGGCGATGATCGGCAGGCGCGGCTTTTCGGTGGAGTAGGCAGCGCCGGCGATCTCCACCGGCTCGCCGCGCAAGGCCCGGCCCAATTCCGTCGGCCCCCGGTCGAACTCGTGGTTGCCCAGGGTGGTCGCGTCGTAACCCAGGGCGTTCAGCGCCATGATCTCGGCCGAGCCTTTCCAGGCGTGGTAGAAAATCGTGCCCTGAAAATTGTCGCCGGCATCGACCAGCAACACGTTAGGCTCGCTGGCCCGGATCGCGTCGATCAGCGCCTTGCGGCGGGCGATGCCGCCCTGCTGCGGCCCCTGATTGCCGGCCGACAGCTCGCCGTCGCGCGGAAAAGGCTCCAGGTGGCTGTGGGTGTCGTTGGTGTGCAGCAGGGTGAGGGTGATCGGCTGCGAGATCGGCGCGTCGTCGGAAGTGGCGCAGCCGCCCAGCGCTGCGAGCAACGCGATAAACCAGGTTCTTTTAGCCATGTTCGTCGTTCCGTATCGTTCGGAGATGTATACCATCCTCTCTGATCCTGCCCGGCCCATTCAGCACGTAAATTCCTGCTGAGCAGGTGATAGGCGGCGGCCATCCATTGATCGCCCCGGCAGCGGAAACGGAAGTCATCGTCCAGGCCGACATCGTGATTCTGCAAAAAAGCAACCAGCCAAGTGGCATCGCCATAGATCCAATCCATTCCCACGACACCGCTAATACCGCCATAGCTTCCCCGGCTGACATTGTTCCGGAAGGTGGAGAACAGGGAAAAACCCAGCACCGCTTCGCCCGCCGTTACTGGCGGGCGCGGATTGAAACGTAGGCCGCGCCAGAATGCAACACGATAACTCCGGGCTTCGCCCGCCGTTACTGGCGGGCGCGGATTGAAACCTGCGCGACTGGGGGAAACGGACATGACCGCCCTGCGCTTCGCCCGCCGTTACTGGCGGGCGCGGATTGAAACTGGAAGCGGTGGGCGACGTGCTCTGGACTTGCGAGCTTCGCCCGCCGTTACTGGCGGGCGCGGATTGAAACTTGAATCAATCCGTAGGGTGCTCTGTGCGCCCTACGGCTTCGCCCGCCGTTACTGGCGGGCGCGGATTGAAACCTGTTGGGCAACGCGATCAAATACCTGGCGCGCTGGCTTCGCCCGCCGTTACTGGCGGGCGCGGATTGAAACGATAAAAGCGAATGGTCAAGGCTGAAACAGGTAGCTTCGCCCGCCGTTACTGGCGGGCGCGGATTGAAACATGATGGCTGCTCCGGCTGACCTTGACCGCGTGCGCTTCGCCCGCCGTTACTGGCGGGCGCGGATTGAAACATGGGTGCCTCCGTGCGTTAGCCCGGTATTCCGAGCTTCGCCCGCCGTTACTGGCGGGCGCGGATTGAAACTGCAATAACAAATCCGGGTCCGGCACTGCTACCAGATACTTCGCCCGCCGTTACTGGCGGGCGCGGATTGAAACGGGAGCACCGACCCCGACCGCCGGATTGTCTCGACCCGGCTGAGTCCACCCAATGAAGGATCGAATCAACGCCAGATTGAATTGAAGTGCTGATCTATTTCGGCGCGGCCTTGCTGGGAGGCCCACGATGGGCTAGAGGCGGTCTATGAAATCCTGCTGGCGATGGAAGGGGAGATTCTTGACCAGGTGCAGTTTGGACTGATTCGCGCCAGTATGCCCTAGGGCGTGTTTCTGAATGCGCGCCAGACGATCACGGATGAGGATCGACTGCCCCATTACAAGCTGTTCGCCCTGCGCTGGCGGGTGGAGGGGTGATTAGGCAGCCTTGCGTAATGACGGTGATGACGGCGGATTGATTAAACCATCAAGATCAAAATCGCCCAGGCCGATGTCTTTTAATGGAACACCGAACGCCTCCGCTTGAGTTTTTGCTTCAAGCAGCGCTTGATAGGCATTCAGGCCGTCCACTTCACCAGCGCCCGCTTGCCCCTGCTCTTTGAGCAATTCAACCAGGGCAATCAGCACAGTCTTATAAGCGTTGTTGCTCATAGCCTTTCTCCTTCAATACGCCTTTTAGAATTTCAACCTGCTCTTTTTGTCTTGCAATATCCTGCCGCCATTTTTTCAATAGCCCGGCTTGATAGCGCGGGTCTCGGCTTTCCCAATCTTTGACCTTTTCTTGTGGGGTTTCCAGCCAGGATTCATGATCAGCTATTTGTTTTTCTATGGATTCAATCCCTTTTTGTAACTGTCGATGTCCAAGATCGAGTTGTTGCTTATACCATGGAGCATGTTTTCCGCCTGCCTTCGCTACTTCATACGCATTCAACACGACCGCATCGCCCGGGTTGCCTGTTATAGCGAGTGTATCCCCCACCCGCTTCCATTGATACAACTCATCCTTGCCCTCATTATAGACCGCCTCCATCGTTTCCTTGTTCTCTAAATCCACCGCTTTTTCTCAACAATCCCAACCACTTGCACCGCTTCCTTGGCAGGCAATGTCCGCTCGGCGGTTTCGCCCGCCGTTACTGGCGGGCGCGGATTGAAACGTCGCTCCACGTCAGGCCCGCGAGCACACCTGATTTCAGCCTACTGGCATTCCCCAACCGAACCAGGTCGGCACCGCTGGCGATTAATCCAGATGGTGCTGTCGAGTTTGGCATCGGTGAAGCGGGCGCCGTCAATGCGGGCTTCGGCCAAGGTCGCCTGTCCAAGGTCAGCGCCGGTGAAATCAACGCTCAGCAGGATGGCTCCATCCAGCCTGGCTCCGCGCAGCAGCGACCCGGTCAGCACCGCGTCTTCCAACACGGCCCGGATCAGCATCGCGCCGCTCAAATCGGCATTGGTCAGTTGCGCATTGGTCAAATTCGCCTGCGCCAGATTTGCCCGGTTCAACTTCGCTCCTGTGAGATCGGCGCCGGTCAGTTCTGCACGATGTAACTGGGCGTCAGTCAAATCCGCCTCGCGCAGATTCGCCCCAATCAATACGGCCCGCTCCAGCCGCGCCCCGGCCATACTGGCGTTGGCGAACACGGCGTGATCGAGTTGCGCCGATACCAGCCGTGTACCCCGCAATTCAGCACCGGTGAAATTAGCCTTGCTCAACACCGCCTGACCCAAATCTGCGCCGCCCAGCCGGGCGCCGCTCAGATTGGCGCCGCTCAGATTGGCCTGAGTCAGCACGGCCTCCCGTAAATCCACCCCCTGTAAATCCGCCCCCTGTTGGTCGCAACGCAGCCAGTTCACACGCCGGGCCGGGGGATCGTCGCAGGCAGTCCAGGCCAGAGCTGGCCATTGGAAAAGCGCTAGCAGTAACCAACTGCTTATTGCCCACGAGCGGGAGAAAGCGCATTGAAATGGCAAATTATTATTCAACTAGCTGTTTCCTAATATAAAATTTAAATCGGTTCGGCAACAAAAACCTTTTCCACCACCTGCTGAAACCGCCCGACAAAGTGAGTCGTCAGGCCCTCGCGGATATGGTCAGGCAATTCTTCAAAATCACCCTGGTTGCCTTCCGGCAGGAGAATTTCCGTAATCCCCACGCGCCGGGCGGCAATCAGCTTCTCACGGATGCCCCCCACCGGCAGCACCTGTCCGGTCAAGGTCAATTCCCCGGTCATCGCTAAAGGTCGCACCACTTGCTGCCCCCGCGCCAGCGACAATAGCGCAGTGGCTATGGTGATGCCCGCGCTGGGACCATCCTTGGGCGTCGCGCCTTCCGGGACATGGAGATGGACAAAAGCTTCATCGAAAAATCGGGGATCGGCCTGATACTCTTCCAAGTGGGCGCTGACATAACTGTAAGCGATATTCGCCGACTCCTGCATGACTTCACCGAGTCGGCCTGTGAGCTTAAAGCCGCGATTCTTGGTGTGAATCAGGCTGGCTTCAACGTTCAGCGTCACTCCGCCCATAGCAGTCCACGCCAGCCCGGTAATCACGCCCACCCCAGCCATCAGCGTTTCCACTTTGAACGGCGGCTTGCTGAGATAGCGTTCCAGATCAGCGCGTTCTACCGCAATGGGACCCGGATCGGCGTTTTCGACAATTTGCACGGCGCTTTTGCGGACGATCCGGCCCAGTTGCTTCTCCAGGTTACGCACCCCGGCTTCACGGGCGTAACCCTCGATGATCTGCTGCAACGCCTCATCGCTGAGCGTGATCCGATCGCGCTCCATCCCACTGCGTTCCAGCAATTTCGGCCAGAGGTGATTGCGGGCGATCTGCAATTTCTCGGCGGTAATATAGCCGGATAACCGAATGGTCTCCATCCGGTCGAGCAGGGGCGCCGGGATGGTGTCAAGCTGGTTAGCAGTGCAGATGAACAGCACTTTCGAGAGATCGAAGCGCACGTCCAGATAATGATCAAGGAACTCAGAGTTTTGTTCAGGATCAAGAACTTCCAGCAATGCTGAAGCTGGATCACCCCGGTAGGATGCGCCGATCTTGTCGATTTCGTCGAGCATGATCACCGGATTGGCGGTCTTGGCATCGCGAATGGCCTGAATGAATTTACCGGGCAAAGCGCCAATGTAGGTGCGGCGATGGCCCTTGATCTCGGCCTCGTCACGCATCCCGCCGACGCTGAGCCGATAGAACTGGCGATCCAGCGCCGCCGCCACCGAACGCCCAATGGACGTTTTGCCGACGCCGGGCGGGCCGACCAACAAAATGATCGAACCGCCGACCTGACCTTTCAACACCCCCACCGCGAGAAACTCGATAATGCGATCCTTGACGTCAGCCAGTCCATCATGATCACGGTCCAGCACTTCGCGGGCGTGTTTCAGATCGAGATGATCCGCTGAGTAGACGCCCCAGGGCAGATCGGTCATCACCTCCAGATAATTGCGCGTCACCGCATATTCCGGTGAACCGGTTTCCAGAATCGATAGCTTGTCCAGTTCCTCATCCATCCGTTTTCTGGCGGCTTCCGGAACCTGACGGGCTTCCAACCGCTCACGGAAGCGATCCACGTCAGCGGTGCGGTCATCCTTGGCGATGCCGAGTTCCTGTTGAATCGCCTTGAGCTGCTCGCGCAAGAAAAACTTGCGCTGATGCTCGCTCATCTTGTCTTCAACCTGCTTGCGAATCTTGGTCTGGAGTTGCGCAACCTCCAACTCTTTCTTGATCAGAACGATGACCTTTTTCAGTCGCTCCAGCACCGGCGCCGTGTCCAGAATCTCCTGCAATTCCCCCTTGCTGGCGGTGGTCAGGCTGGCGGCGAAATCGGCCAGCGGCGAAGGATCGTTGGTGTTAAAGCGGTTGAGGAAGAACTTGAGTTCTTCGGAATACAACGGATTGAGCGGAATCAGTTCCTTGAGTGTGTTGATCACCGCCAATGAATAGGCGCGCAACTCATCGGGACCGGCCGCTTCGGTCTCCTCGCTCAAGTACTCAACGTGAACGTGATAAGGCGGCTCATTGGACAACCAGTGGCTGACGCGAAAGCGTTTTAGACCCTGTGCAATAAATTGCAGACGGCCTTCATTGCGGGCCAACTGATGCATTCGGGCCACGGTGCCGACCGGATAGAAGTCGTCGGGTTTGGCGTTTTCCGCGCTGTCCGGTTTGACCAGCACCAGGCCAATGACCCGCTGATCGCGCCCGGCAGCCGCTTCAATAGTCGGCAACCAGGGTTCTTCGTTTAACAGTAAGGGCAACGCCTGTGCCGGAAAGAAAGGCCGTTCGGATAACGGCAATAGATACAAGGTGTTGGGCAAAATATCGGCGGCGGCAACAATGTTGTTGGCGGCCGTCTCGCTGGAGTCGTCCGCGTCCTCGCGCACGACTTCCGCTTCAATGGCTTCATGTTCGGTCATGATGGCTCACGGCAGTAAGGAGATTGAATTCCTAAATGCGGGCGAGGCAAGGAATTGTCAAGGGTTCGCCATCTTCACTGGTCAGCCGCTGTGATGACCGGTTTACGTAACACGATGTGCCGAAACCAGCCGCCCGCCAACGCTGGCTGATCAGCGATGACCTCCAATCCGGGCGTTTGCGCCAGCACGTTATCGAACACAACATCGGTGCGGGTCGCCAGCAGCCCCAATAACGGGCTGATCAGCCGCCGAATAGGCGCACGCTGTCTGGGCCGCAGGAACTTGTCAAGGATGAGGACGCGACCGTTGGGCCGCAACACTCGCTCCGCTTCCCGCAATACCCGCTCCGGGTGTGGAGTGACCGCAAGAATCAAATGCAGCACCACCACATCGAAAGCGGCGGCGGGGTAGGGCAGTTGGCGGGCGTCACCTTGATCGAGTGGGATGTCCAGGCCCAGGCGGGCTGCCTGACGCTGCGCACGGGCGAGCATGGCGGGCGTCAGATCCAGGCCGGTATAGTGCGGTCCCGGCGGCAGCAACGGCAAGTCCAGCCCACTGCCCACTCCGACCAGCAACACATCGTCATGCCGGCCCTCACGCAACCGGGCCAGACTGCGCCGCCGCGCCCGGTGCGTGAAAGGCGCAACGAAGACGTCGTAGATGGGCGCGAACAGCGTGTAGGTGTAGCGCAAAGTCAAAGGCGCCGCCTCAATGCAACGTGCGGGGAATGGACAGGATAAACAGCGGAATGTCGGCGTCAAAGGTGACGCCATCATCGGCCAGCATCTGGTAGCTGCCTTTCATGCTGCCGACCATCGTTTCCAAAACGGCGCCGCTGGTATATTGAAAACCCTCGCCAGGATGCAGATAGGGCTGTTCACCCACCACACCCTCGCCGCGCACCTCTTCAATCTTGCCATTGGCGTCGGTGATGATCCAATGCCGACTGAGCAACCGGGCAGCGATATTGCCCTGATTTTGAATCAGCACCGTATAGGCAAAAACGTAGCGTTCCTGGTCAGGATCGGATTGCTCTTCCAGATAGAACGCCTGCGCGGCGACCTTAATGTTGTAATCGGGTTTCTTCTTCCCCATGAATAACGGGTTTCCAGTGGTTGTGGTGAATAGGATTCAGGCGGCCAGCGTCCGGGTTTTGGCTTCAATGGCCGCCAGCAGGGTGGTAAACGATTGGATGAAGGCATTGATCCCATCGATTTCCAGTTGGTCGGTGACGGCGCTGAGATCGATGCCCAGTTCCCGCAGCGCCGCCAGGCGCGCCAGGGCGTTTTCCACATCCTGATCCAAAGTCCGGGCTACAGCGCCGTGGTCACGAAAGGCGTCGTAAGTTGCCGGCGGCAGGGTATTGACGGTATCGGGGCCGATCAGATTGTCCACATACAGCAAGTCTGGATAGGCCGGATTCTTGGTGCTGGTGCTGGCCCACAACAAGCGTTGTGGTCGCGCTCCCTGCTCACGTAGCGCGGCGAAATGCTGGCCACCGAAGATGTCCAGGTATTCCTGATAGGCCAGCTTGGCGTTAGCGTTGGCGATCTGGCCCTGCAACTCCGGCTGCTGCTGCGCCAGGATCGGATCAAGGGCGGTATCGAGTCGGCTGACAAAGAAACTGGCTACCGAGGCAATCCGGTCGATGGGCAACCCTTTGGCGCGCCGACGCTCCAGGCCGCGTAGATAGGCTTCGGCCACCGAGACGTAACGTTCCACCGAGAAGAGCAAAGTCACGTTGACGTTGATGCCCTCGGCGATGAGTTGCTCGATGGCATGCAGGGCCGAGACCGTGCCAGGAACCTTGATCATCACATTCGGCATGGCCAGCCGGGCGAATAATTCACGGGCTTCGCGCACCGTACCGTCCACATCGTGGGCTAGATCGGGCGAGACTTCCAGACTGACCATGCCATCGACGCCCTGCGTGGCGTCATAGGTGGGACGCAGCGCCCTGGCAGCGTCACGGATATCTTCAATGGCCAGGGTGAAGAACAGCGCACGGCTGGACTGTTGCGGATAGCGCCGAAGTTCACGACGCAACGCCTCGTCGTAATCGGCGCTGCCGCCTATGGCTTTCTCGAAAATAGTGGGGTTAGACGTGATGCCACGCAGATCGTCTTCAGCGATCATCTGCGCCAATTTTCCGGAAGTCAGCATTGAACGCTGGATGTTGTCGTACCAGACGCTTTGGCCGGTGGCGCTGAGTCGGCGCAGGGGATTGGCGGGGAGCATAGGCAAGGGAAGGGGCCTCGGGCGGTGGAGAGATAGCATCAATTGTAGCAATTCCCCAACATGATGCCGCCGTGATCGGCCATGACCCGCCATCTTCTCTGGCGCGCACGGGATGGCGTCGATCCGGTTGCGCCGTCGGTGCGCCGCCCAAGGAAAAAGGGCGCATGGTTTCACGTGAAACCATCAGTGTGATGGCAATGAGCTTACCGCATTGCTCAATGCGGCAAACGCGGGTAATCCCAGTGTTTCCGGGCGAGCGACCGGATCGACGCCGGCGGCTTTGATTTGGTCTGCATTGAGCAATCCCTGCAAGCTGTTGCGCAAGGTCTTGCGGCGCTGGGCGAAGGCTCGCCGCACCACCTCGGCAAATTGCTGCTCATCCTGTACCGTCACCGCGCATGTTTCACGTGGAACCAGGCGCACAACCGCTGACCAGACTTTCGGCGGCGGCTGGAAAGCGCCGGGACCCACGGTAAACAACGATTCGACCCAGCAGCGGTATTGCAGCATGACGGACAACCGGCCATAAGCCTCCTCGCCGGGACCCGCCGCCATTCGCTCCACCACTTCTCGCTGCAACATGAAGTGCAGATCGTGCAGGTGCTCAGCTTGGGCCAGCAGGTAAAATAGCAGAGGCGTGGAAATGTTGTAGGGCAGGTTACCGGCCACCCGTAAACGGGGACCCGCGCCGCGCAACTGGGCAAAGTCAAATTTCAGCGCATCGGCCTGATGGATCTGCAACGTCCCCAACCCAGCACACCGTGTCTGTAAGGGCTCCAGCAAATCGCGATCCAGTTCCACCACCGCCAATGCCCCGATCGCTTGCAGCAACGGTCGGGTCAGCGCACCCAAACCGGGGCCAATCTCTACCCAGCGCTCACCGGGCAATGGGCGAAGCACCGCAAGGATACGATCAATAATATGAGGATCATGCAGGAAATGTTGCCCAAAGCGTTTGCGCGGTTGGCGCCGGCTGGAAAAGTCGCTCATGGCTCCACGCTGAGCGCGGTCGACTCGGTCGAACGCGGCAAGCGAACTTCCACATAGGCTTCATCGCGCAACCGACGCAGCCACTGTTCCCACTCTTCATCGGAACGACGCCGGAACAGAGCCTCACGAACCCGCGCCTGCTCAGCTTCCGGCGAAGCTGGGCCTTCGCGGCGATCCAGCACCTGAGCGAGATGCCAGCCGAACTGGGTTTTGAACGGAGCGCTGACCTGATTGGCCTGCAATGCCCCGAGCTCCTGTTCAAATTCCGGAACCAGCATCCCTGGCGAAATCCAACCCAGGTCACCGCCTCGCGCCCCCGAACCTTTGTCGTCGGAATGGGTGCGCGCCAACGCCGCGAAGTCTTCGCCGGACTGAATCCGCTGGCGCAGTTGCTCCAGTTTTTGGCGAGCTTCATCGTCCGATAAGTCGGGGGAGTTTTTGAGCAGGATATGTCGGACGCGGGCCTGGTTGACTATTCCCGCCGCCGCCGGCGCCCGACTCGCCGGGCGAGTCACGCCACCGCCACGGACTTCCAGCAATTTGACGATGTGGAATCCACTAGGACTGCGCACCAGTTCGCTAAATTGACCCGGTCGCAACTTCGGAACCACACTGGTGAAAATGGTCGGTAGTTGCTCTGCATCGCGCCAGCCCAAATCACCGCCCTCCAGCGCCTGCTGGCCAGTAGACACGCTCGCCGCCATCTGTCGGAAATCCTCACCCTTGCGCAACCGGGCCAGTACCCCTTCCGCCTGACGTTTGATCGCGGCGATCTGGTCGGGCGAAGCGCTTTCCGGTACGGCCAGCAAAATCTGGGCGATATGATATTGACGGGCGCCGCTATGGTTGCCTGGCTCGCCGCCACTGGCCGGCTGGCCCTGACCGGCGATCTGGGTGCGCAGACTGTCCACATCCTGCTCGGAAATCCGAATCTGGCTGTCCACGACTTTTTGCCGTAGACGCGCCGCCATCAGTTCCCGGCGCACGTCATCGCGGAACCGGGCGAAGCTGAGCCCATCCTTTTCGACCGTTTGCCGCAACTGAGTCAGATTCATCTTGTTGCGCCGGGCCAGGTTGTCGATGGCTGCGTTCAACGTAGCGTCGTCCACAGTGATACCGTTGCGCTCGGCAGCGCGCAATTCCAACTGGGACAGGATCAGCCGCTCCAACACCTGGCGTTCCAGCACGGGTTGGGGCGGGATCGGCGCCTTCTTCTGTTGCAACTGACGTTGAATTTGCGCGGTTGCCGCTTCCAATTCCCGGCGGGTGATCACATCGTCGTTGACCACTGCGACAATAGCGTCCAGTGTGCTGGCCGCGCCTTCGGGGCCGGGACCAAACACCAGTTGGGTCTGGCCGGGGACGGGCAGGGCGCACAGCGGCAGACCGAGCATCAGGGAAAACAGCAGTTTGTTCATACGGATCATCGGCAAGGGACCATTCATTAGTAGCGGATCGGCTGATAGCCGAAAATGGAATTCTGGAGGACGGTCTCGAGGCCACCGCCCAGGCGCGATAGGCCCTTCAGTTCCAGTTCCAGGTAATATCCGGTCTGCGCCTCGACTTCTACTGGACTGTAGCGGTACTGACGGGCGACGGCCCGCACTGCCCAGCAACAATCCTCATATTCCAGCCCAGCCAGGGTTTCCAGATTGCGCCCGACGTTCATTGCCTGATTCCAGCGGGCCAGCACCCGCCATTGCGCACTGAGCGGCCAGAGCAGCGATACATCCAGCGAGTGGATTTGATCCCCGGAATCCAGCACCTCGACCGAAGGGTCGCGGTCCAGCAGGTAGGATACATTCACCAATTGCCGGGGATGAGCGTAATAGCGCAGGTCGAGAGCGCTGCGCAGGAGGTCGCGGTTATCCGCCTCCAGTTGAATGCCCCCTTGTACCGACCATTGGGGCGACAGGTTGAGCGCGCCCTGGGCGATCAGTCCCGAGTTGTCCGCTGTTTCCGGAGGCGCTTCGGGATACAAGCCGACTCGGCGATCGTCAAAATACTGAATCTGGCCGATGCTGGCCCGCAACCGCTCGCGGCCACTGCGCCCATCAATGACCCGAGTCGTCAATGCCGTGGTCAACTGATTCGCATCGCCCAGCCGGTCAGCGCCAATGAAGCGGTTCTTGCGGAACAGCCAGTCGTAATCGCGATCCATGCGATTCGTGTCGAACAGCGGAATATCATCCTGATTGCGGTAGGGAACGTAGAGATAGAACAGACGCGGCTCCAACGTCTGCGTTCCCGAGCTGACGCCCAGCCAGTCGGCCTGGAGCGAACGGTCAAAGATCAGACCGCTGTCCAGACTGAGAATAGGCGCATCGCGCGTTGGGGCATCGGTAGCGCTTGGCGCATTGTCATCAAGTTGGTAGCTGGTATAGCGGAATCCTGCCTGGGGTTTGAGATAACCCCAGGGTTGCTCCAGCGCCCAGCTCACGGTCGGCCATAGATCCAGCCGCGACCCGGTGACCATATCGGTTTGCTGGAAATTCACCAGTTCGCCGTACACCCGGTAATCCACCCCCCCAACACGGGTCGGCCAGGCGCCATCAAACAGCAACTGCGGCAAACGCTGATAGGGATTGCCCGTGACGGTGAACAGCGCCGGATTGAGAATCTGATAACCTTGCACCCGCGCCAGCGCCTGCCATCCGTCGCCATAGTAGCGCGCATCCAGATGTCGCTCCAGATAATTGACTGTCAGAAACTCTAGGTTATTGTTCAAATCCCGGAGGTAACTGTCATCGGACACATATTCATAGCGCAGGTTGGTATAGAGATTTGGCAGCGGCGCCGCACGGTCGCTCACCTTGAACGAACCCCGGTCGCCATCGTGGCGGCGGTCATGCGGAATATACTCCGCGCCGATCTGCCCACGATGATTGGGATACAGATAGCGATATTCCACCCCTAGCAGCAGTCCTCGCGCCGTCATCAGCCGTGGAGTCAGGGTCATGTCGCGGTTGGGCGCGATATTCCAGTAATAGGGAACCTGGAGATCAAAGCCGGTTTCGCTGTCGTAACCCTGACGCGGGAACAGGAAACCCGACTGCCGTTCATCGGTGATGGGGAACGACAGGTAGGGAAAATAAAAAATTGAGGTGTCGTTGAAAGCGAAGGTGATGTCGCGCGCCGTGCCGCGCCCGGTCGCTTCGTTCAATTGCAGATCACGCGCCCGCAGCTCCCAGAATTCCTGGCCACGAGGACAGGTAGAATAAGTGGCGTCCTCAAGCTGAGTGCGCTGTTGTCGTCGGTCGAACCGGACTTCTTCGGCATAGCCTTGGGCATTACGTCCCGGCAGGTAATAATCGGCGTTCTTGAACCAGCCGGTTTCGGCGTTCAGATTCAATTGGGCTTGTTGACCGCGCAATGCCTGGTGGGGATCGCCATAGGTGAAGCCATCCTCGATCAGCACCCGCTGATCGGGGCGCTCCAGGGTGATCCGCTCGGCGCGCAACCGTTGATCGCCACGCGACAGGCTGACGTTGCCTTCCAACCGGGAGTAGGCGGGAGAAGATTCGACCTGGCCGGCGTCGGCTTGGAGCGGCAGATCATCCAGCGGCAAGGCATTGGGCGTAGCGGGTACAATTTCGCCGGCCAATTCGTCAAGTTCGCAACGCGCCCAAGGATCAAAGGGATTGACAGATTGCGCCTGGAGGCCGGCCATCGGCCATAAAGCCAGCAGCGCGCTGGCGGTCAGCATTCGATAATACAGCATCACGGAAACAGTTTTTTACGCAGCAATGGAAGTGCCTTAACATCGCATAGATTGACCCTTGCTGCAATTATCCGGTATCCGGTTCCAGGCTTGATATTGGATACCTGAACCTGAATCCTGAGTTGAGTGGAGCGAGTTTTGTGAGTGACCGTGAGCAATTGTTGTGGGAGTGGTTAAATGAGGTGTTGCCGGCGTCGCCCGACCGGATGGCTCCGGCTTCCAGCGACGCCAGTTTTCGCCGTTATTTCCGGGTCTGGTATAACGGCCAAACCGGCGTGGTCATGGACGCACCGCCGGATAAGGAAGATTGTCGTCCATTTGTAGCGATTGCTCAGGCCATGCGTGAGTTGGGGCTGAATACGCCTGAAGTGTTGGCGGGTGATCTCGATCAGGGGTTGTTGCTGCTGACGGATCTCGGCTCCCGTCAATATCTGCCGGAACTGGATGAACGCAGCGTTCCTGGTCTGTATGGCGATGCGCTGGAGGCGCTGGCCCGCTTGCAGCTCGGCGGCGATCCCGCTTCGCCCTTGTTGCCGCCCTACGACTCAGCGTTGCTGCATCGGGAAATGGAACTGTTCCGCGACTGGTTTATGGGCCAGCTCCTGGGTCTGGGACTGACGACTGAAGAGCAGCAGATTCTCGACCAGACCTTTGCGTTGCTGGCGGGTAGCGCCCTGGAACAGCCCCGTGTCTGGGTACACCGGGATTACCACTCGCGCAACTTGATGATCACGGACCCTGACAATCCGGGGGTACTGGACTTCCAGGACGCCGTCGTCGGCGCCGTCACCTACGACCTGGTTTCCCTGTTGCGCGACTGCTATATCGCCTGGCCACGCGAGCAAGTGGAATGCTGGGCGCTGGACTATCGGGCGCGGCTACAGGCGCAAGGGATGCGCGGGCTGGATGATGCTGACCAGTTTCTGCGCTGGTTCGATTGGCTGGGCGTCCAGCGCCACCTTAAAGCCACGGGTATTTTTGCCCGTCTCCATCTGCGCGATGGCAAGCCCGGCTATCTGCATGACATTCCTCGGACGCTAGGCTATGTGCTGGACGTAGCGAGCCGCTATTCCGAGTTGGCGGATTTACACCACCTGCTGCGGCTCCGCAGCGTGGATCGCTGGCAACCAAACGGCGGATGGTCATGAAGGCCATGATTCTGGCCGCTGGGCGCGGTGAGCGGATGCGGCCCTTGACCGATCATACCCCCAAGCCTCTGCTATCCGTCGCCGGTCAGCCGCTGATCGTTCATCACCTCACCGCTTTACGGGCGGCGGGCATTGTCGAGGTAGTGATCAACACCGGCCATCTGGGCGAGCAGTTACCCGCAGCGCTGGGCGATGGTCGGCGCTGGGGAATAGGCATCGCCTGGTCGCCAGAGCCGCCTGAGGCGCTGGAAACCGGCGGTGGCATTTTTCAGGCGCTGCCCTTGCTGGGCGCGGAACCGTTTATCGTCATCAATGGCGATGTCTGGACGAACTATCCATTGACCCGGTGGACTGAACCACCGCTGACGCCCGGCGGGCTGGCGCATCTGATGCTGGTGGACAATCCGCCGCACCATGCTGGAGGAGACTTTACGCTGCGGGACGATGGGCAGGTCGCAGAACAGGGAGCGTCGCGCTGGACATTCAGCGGCCTCAGTGTGCTGCGACCGGAATTGTTCACCGGGTGTCAGCCGGGTCGGTTTCCGTTGGGGCCGCTGCTACGCCAGGCCATGGCTGTGGGGCAGGTCAGCGGCGAGCATTATCGGGGGAGCTGGCGCGATATCGGGACGCCACAACGTTTGGCCGAACTGGATGCGGCGTTGCAGGCTCCAGGTGGCCCACCAGAAGAGAGCTAATCCCGCTTGCTATGGCGTGTGCTCACGCTTTCCCGATTCATGCGCGGCACTGATGCGCAGCATGGTGCTCTCGATCCACTCTTCCACCTGCCGGGTCAATTCCTGCGGCGAACGGTTGCTGCTTTCAAGCAAGGGGCCGAACACCACCTGAATGGTTCCCGGCCGCTTGATAAAGCCTCGACGCGGCCAGAACTCGCCGGCGTTGAGCGCAACCGGCAATATAGGATAACCGCCACTGTGGGCTGCCAGTACCGCGCCGCCCATACCATAACGCTGGCGCACGCCCGGCGCGACGCGGGTGCCTTCAGGGAAGATGAGGACCCATTGTCCTTGGCGCAGATACTTCACGCCCTGCCGGATAATCTGTTTGACCGAAGAAGCGCCGGCCTGGCGATTGATCGCAATCGGTCGCAACAACGCCATTGCCCAGCCGAAAAAAGGTAGCCAGAGCAATTCACGCTTGATCACCCATGACATAGGCGGCAGGTATTTTTGGAGAAATAAAGTTTCCCAGGTGGACTGATGTTTAGCCATCACGATCACGGGTCGGTCGGGAATATGCTCGACGCCGCTTAACTGATAATCAATTCCGCAAGTAACGCGCAACCACCATAAATTGAATCGGCTCCAGAATTGGGCTACCCGGTAGCGTCGGGCGAAGGGCAGGAAAAAAAACAGCACCACCAGCATGGCTACAACGCAGGTCGAGACGATCATCCCGATGGAAAACAGGAGTGAGCGTAGTAGCAAGTTGGGTGTAGCAGGTTGGGCAACCGCTTGAGCAGAAGACATGGCGCAGACTCGGTGATTATTCATGGCAGGCAATCAGATAATCTGCCACTGTGGCCAGATCATCGAAGACGGGGACATTAGCGCAGATTTCCGCATCTCGTTGCAGCGTCGTCGCGCCCTTGCCTGTTCTCACTAGCAATGGGCGGGCATTGGCCGCCCGCGCGGCCCGGATGTCGCGCACACTGTCGCCGACGACTGGCACCCCCTGTAGACTGCATTTCAGGCGCCGGCTGATTTCCAGCAACATGCCGGGATTGGGTTTACGGTAAGGATTCGCCTCATCCACGTCCGGGCAGAAAAACACGGCGTCGATTAAGCCGCCGACCTCCTGCGCCATTCGATGCATTTTTTTATGGATCAGATTCAGGGTTTCCAGGTTGAACAGACCCCGGCTAAGGCCAGACTGATTGGTCGCGATGACCACTCGATAACCCGCATGACTCAAACGGGCCACAGCCTCCAGACTGCCGGGGATCGGCACCCATTCATCGGGAGATTTGATGAAGGTGTCAGAGTCTTCATTGATAACGCCATCACGATCCAAAATAATGAGCTTCATAGTCTCGGTGTTTGTCGCGCAGGGAAGGAGAGGAATGTTTCACGTGAAACCATTGGAGCGGTCAGCAGGTGATGTTTCACGTGAAACCATCGGAGCGGTCAGCAGGTGATGTTTCACGTGAAACCATGAAACCGGATGTCTATTCCTGCAGCCGCGAAAAATCCGCGACACGAAGAAACAGGCTGCCGAGTTCGTTCAACAGGGCGATCCGGTTATCGCGCACCGCTGCGTCCTCAGCCATCACCAGCACCTGGTCGAAGAAAGCATCCACCGGTTCACGCAGGAGAGCCAATCGGTTCAGCGCCTCGCTGTACAGCCCAACTTCCATGAGCGGCGTCACCTCTGAAGACAGCTCCACTAGCCGTCCGGCCAGCGCCTGTTCCGCATCCTCGATCAGTAGATCAGGCCGAACCTCGAACGGCAACGTGGCATCCACCTTGCGGAGAATGTTGCGGATGCGTTTATTAGCAGCGGCCAAGGCGGCGGCTTCCGGCAACTCCCGGAAGGCGTTAACCGCCCGCACCCGGCGGTCAAAATCCAGTGGGCGCGTAGGCCGACAGTCCAGTACCGCCTCAAAGGTATCGGGGCGAATACCCTGATCCAGGTAGTAACTGCGCAGTCGATCCATGATGAAGTCAAACACGGTATCGACCGCATGTTCCGCACGAATCGCCGGGTCGAAACTCGTCGCTGCTCGCTCCAGCAGCGCCAATAAATCCAGCTCTAGCCCACCCTCAATCAGAATGCGCAGCACCCCTAACGCGGCGCGGCGCAGGGCAAACGGGTCTTTAGCGCCGGAAGGCGCCTGGCCAATGGCAAAGATACCGATCAGCGTGTCCAACCGGTCAGCCAGCGCGACGATGCGGCCCGTAGCCGTTGCCGGCAAGCGGTCGCCGGCGAAACGCGGCAGATAGTGCTCTTCCAGCGCTTGGGCGACTTCAGAAGATTCCTGGTCATGCAGCGCGTAATAGCGGCCCATGATGCCTTGCAGTTCCGGGAATTCCTGCACCATCTGGGTCATCAGGTCGCACTTGGCCAACCGCGCCGCCCGGTCCGCCCCATCGGCGTCGCCATGCGTTGGTCCAGCGATGAAGCGCGCTAGTTGCGCCACCCGCCCACTCTTTTCATCCATCGTACCTAATTGTTGCTGGAAAACGACGTGCTTCAGCGTTTCCATGCGCGCCGCCAGGGGTTGCCGGCGATCCTGATTCCAGAAGAACTCAGCATCACTGAAGCGCGGACGAATAACCCGTTCGTTACCCGCACGTACTTGCGCCGGGTCACGACTTTCCAGATTGGTCATGGTGATGAAGTGTGGCAGCAGCCGGCCTTGTCCATCCACGACGGGGAAATAGCGCTGGTTATCCTGCATGGTGCTAATCAGCGCTTCAGCGGGCACATCCAAAAAGCGTCGTTCAAAATTACCCGCCAGCGCGACAGGCCATTCCACCAAGGCAGTGACTTCATCCAGCAATTCCAGCTTGATGACCGCGCTGCCGCCCAGTTCGGCGGCAACAGTCTCGGCCTGGATGCGCACCCGGTCACGGCGCTCGGCGAAATCGGCGATGACCTTGCCCTCGTCCGCCAGTTGCCGGGCATAGTCGGCGGGGGCGGTAATACGGATCGGTTGCGGATGGTGGAAGCGATGGCCCCGCGTATCCCGACCGGTTGAAACGCCCATGATGGTCGCCGGAATCACTTCATCGCCGAACAGCAGGATAGCCCAATGCACCGGACGGACGAACTGATCGTCGTGGTTGCCCCAGCGCATCCGTTTGGGAATGGGTAGACCGGCCAGCGCCTGATCCACAATGCCGGGAATCAGTCCGGCAGTCGCCGCGCCCGGTTCGTGGTTGAGGTGGACCAGCCAAGCGCCTTTGTCGGTTTCCTGTTTTTGTAAGTCAGCGACAGTGACGCCACAGGAACGGGCGAAGCCTTCCGCCGCTTTGGTCGGGCAGCCATCGGGACCGAAAGCCGCGCTCAGCGCCGGACCGCGTCGTTCGAGCGCCCGGTCGGGTTGGCGTAGGGGTAAATTTTCAATCAACACGGCCAGCCGGCGCGGGGTGGCGAAGCGGCGCAGGCGGCTCCAGGTCAGACCGGCTTTTTCCAAGCCTTCGCGGAGACCGTTCTCGAAAGCCAGGGACAGGTTTGCCAACGCCTTCGGCGGGAGTTCTTCAGTGCCGATTTCAACGAGCAGATCGCGGGTGTCGAAATTAGCCATGAGCAGCCTCCTGACGGGTGGCCTGCTGAACCATGGGGAAACCTCGGGCGGCGCGCGCATCGTAATAAGCATGGGCGATAGCCCGCGCCAAGGTGCGGACACGCAGGATGAACCGCTGGCGCTCGGTCACAGAAATGGCCTTGCGGGCATCCAGCAGATTGAAGGTATGCGAGGCTTTCAGGGTCATTTCGTAAGCGGGCAGAGGGAGGCCCAGTTCGATCAATCGCTTGCTTTCCGACTCGCAGGCGTCAAAGCCGACGAATAGCGTGGTGGTATCGGCGTGCTCAAAGTTGTAGGTGGACATTTCGACTTCGTTTTGGTGGAACACGTCGCCATAGGTGACGCGACCCAGTGGCCCGTCGGTCCAGACCAGATCAAAGACGCTTTCCACGCCTTGCAGGTACATGGCGATGCGTTCGATGCCATAGGTAATCTCGCCGGTGACCGGTTTGCAGTCCAGGCCGCCGACCTGCTGGAAATAAGTGAATTGGGTGATTTCCATGCCGTTCAGCCAGACTTCCCAGCCCAGGCCCCAAGCGCCCAGGGTTGGCGACTCCCAGTTGTCCTCGACAAAGCGAATGTCGTGGATGAGCGGATCGAGGCCCAGTTCCTTGAGCGAGCCAAGGTAGAGTTCCTGCAAATCCAGCGGCGAAGGCTTGATGACCACCTGATATTGATAGTAGTGCTGCAGGCGGTTGGGATTTTCGCCGTACCGGCCATCGGTGGGGCGGCGGGAAGGCTGCACATAGGCGGCGCTCCACGGTTCGGGACCGATAGCGCGCAGGAAGGTCGCGGGGTGGAAAGTCCCCGCACCGACTTCCATATCATAAGGTTGCAACAAGACACAGCCTTGCCGCGCCCAATAGTCTTGTAACGCCAGGATCAATCCCTGGAAAGTTGAAACATCGCGCACGGGCGTCTCCAAAATCCGAAGGGGGACCGCTTGAAAGAAGCATCCCCAAGTTTTCTCGTCATGATTAGAGGTTAAGTATAGCCCGGCGCTGGGTAGGGATTCATCGGTATTGTTGCAAAGGGTCTCTTACCACCCCATGCCGCCACTTAACCCGCGTCGGATGCGGACGGCGCTCCGCTAGTCAACTGCGCGTTCAAACGTTGCTGGACGGCGTTGACCGGACGGGTAAAACGGGCGAGCAGGTCATATAGCACCGGCGTCAGAAACAGGGTCAGCACGGTCGAGAGCAGCAATCCGCCAATCACCACCACGCCGATGGCGATCCGGCTCTCCGCGCCGGCGCCGCTGGCCAGCGCCAGTGGCAACGCGCCCAGCACGGTGGATAGTACGGTCATCAGGATGGGCCGCAACCGTTGGCTGGCGCCGGCCAACACCGCCGCCCGCACATCCAGCCCCTGCGCCCGCATCTGGTTAGCGAACTCAACGATCAGAATCCCGTTTTTGGCCATCAGTCCGATCAGCAGCACACAACCGATTTGGCTATAAATATTCAACGACTGGCCGGTCAGCAACAGCGCTAATAACGCCCCGGTCACCCCGACTGGCACGGTCAACAAGATGATAAATGGGTGAATGAAGCTCTCGAACTGGGCGGCCAGCACCAAAAATACGATGAGTAACGCAAAACCGAAGGTGAAGTACAGACTGCCCGAGGTTTCCAAAAACAGTTCAGCGGCCCCGGCGAACGAGGTGCGCGCCTCAATGGGCAACTCTTCCGTAGCGATGCGCCGGAAATCGGCGACGGCCCGGCCCAGATCGTAATCGCCGACCAATGTAGCCTCAATGGTGATCGACGGCAGCCGGTCGAAGCGGCGCAGCGACAGCGACGAGGATTCTTCGCGTAGATCGACCATCGCGCTCAGCGGCGTCAGCCCGCCACTCCGGTCAGCCCGCACGAAAATGTGGTGTAGATCTCCAGGTTGCCGCCGATTTTGGGCTTGGGCTTGCACGATGACTGCATATTCCCGGCCCCGGTCGATATAAGTGGTGACTTCACGCGAAGCCAGCAAGGTTTGCAAAGTGGCGGCGATGCGCTCGACGGGAACCCCCAACTCATCGGCCAGGGCGCGATTGATTTCGACCCGCAAGGTCGGCTGGCTGGACTCGTAATCGCTGTCGATAGCAGTGAGTCCCGGATTCTGCCGGGCGCGGGCCTCGATGGCTTCGCTCCAGGCTACCACCGTAGCGTAGTCCGGCCCGCCGACCACGAACTGCACGGTCTGCGAACTCGCGCTGCGGCCCAGGCTGGAACGACCGCTGGGCGCCGACCGCAGGTCGGGAATGTCGCGCAGCAAAACCCGCGTGGCGCTAACGATGGCCTGCTGGCTGCGTTCGCGCTGGCTCCAGTCGGTGAGGCCAATAACCAGAAATGCCTGGTTACGACTGCCGCCCCGGCCCGAGATGGCGAGTATGCGCTGGGCTTCCTGGTGGTCGAGCAGCGGTTGCAACGCCTGCTCGATCTTGCGCACTCCGCCGTCAGTAAACGTCAGCGTGGCGCCCTCCGGGGCGCGGGCGGCAATGAAAAAAACCCCGCGATCCTCGTTGGGGGCCAGCTCCTGCGGCAGACCTCGATACAATAGCCACGCCGCGCCAGTGAACAGCGTGGCAATGGCTAGCACCACCAACGGCATGGCCAGCGCCCCGGTCAGAGCGGCCCGATAACCGCACTCCAGAGCGGTGAAAGCCCGTTCTGCCAGCCGCATGAAACGGTTGGGTGGACCATCGCCGCGCCCCAGCAATTGCGAACAGAGCATCGGCGTCAGGGACAGCGCGACGAAGGTAGAGATCACCACTGCCGCCGCCAGCGCCAGACCGAATTCCTGGAACAGTTTGCCGATTTCGCCGCCGAGCAAAGACAGCGGCACGTAAACCGCAATCAGTACTGCACTGGTCGCCAGGACGGCGAAAGTCACTTGCCGTGTACCGTGATAGGCGGCGACCAACGGCGGTTCGCCCTGATCCACCCGGCGTTGCACGTTTTCCAGCACTACAATGGCGTCATCGACCACCAGGCCAATCGCCAAAATGAGCGCCAGCAGCGTCAGTAAATTGATCGAAAAGCCCAGCGCCGCCAGCAGCATGAAGGAGCCGATAATCGATACGGGAATGGTCAGCACTGGGATCAGGGTCGCCTGGACCGAGTAGAGAAAGGCGAAGATCACCAACGCCACCACACCGACTGCCAGCAGCAGCGTCATCACGACTTCCACGATACTGGCCTGGATGAACAGCGCATCGTCGGTCGCAACGGTCATCTGCACGGACTCGGGTAATTGTGAACGGATGCGCTCCATTTCGGCGCGCACCCCCGCCGACACCGCCAGGGTGTTGGCTCTGGATTGCCGGATGACGCCAAGGGTTACCGAATTCCGGCCATTGGTGCGCACCAGTGAACTGTCGTCCTCGACGCCCTGCTCCACCCGGGCCAGTTCAAAGAGCCGGATCGGGTAACCCTCACGCTGGACGATGACCAGGTTGCGAAAGTCCTCGACGGTTTTCAACCGGCTGGCGATGCGCACGGCCAGTTGCCGATGGCTCGATTCCAGGCTGCCCGACGGCAGTTCCACATTCGCCAGGCGCAAAGCGGCCTCCACATCGGTCGTGGTCAGTCCCCGCGCCGCCAGCGCCTCATTGTCCAACCATACCCGAATCGCGTATCGGCGGGCGCCACTGATGGTCACCTCACCGACTCCGCTCACCGTGGTCAGGCGATCCACCACCGTTCGTTCGGCCAGATCGGTCAGCTCCTCAGCGGCCAAACGGTCACTGGTCAGGGAAATGCGCAGTACAGGCTGGCTGTCACTGTCCGCTTTGACCACCTGCGGCTCGTCAGCCTCATCCGGCAGGCGATTGGCCACCGAACCGACGGCATCACGCACGTCAGCAGCGGCGCTGTCGATCTCCCGGTCGGTAGTGAACGTCACCCGGGTTTGGCCGACCCCCTCGCGGGAGTTGGATTCGATGCGCTGAACGCCGTCGATCCGGGCCACCGCGCCCTCAATGATCTCGGTAATTTCCGTATCGATGATCGCTGGCGCAGCGCCGGTGTAACGGGTAGTGACGGTGACCACCGAGGCGTCGATATCTGGCAGTTCGCGCACCGGCAAATCACGCAGGGCCATCACGCCACCCACGACGATCAGCAGGCTAATCACGAGGGCGAAGACAGGTCGCTTGATGAACAAATCAGACAGAAACATATCGGTTCTGTGGGTTCAGGAGGGTTGCCGACGGCTCGCATCGCCTGACTCGGAACGCGGGCGCTGACCGACTGCACGAATTGGCGCTTTATCGCGCAGCGATTGCTGGCCTTTGGTCACGACTTCGATATCCGGCCCTAATCCAGCGGACACCTCGACGGCCGCATCGCGCCGTTGGCCAAGGATAATGACGGTCCGGGTAACCGCGCCGGCGGCGACCACATAAACGTAGCTTTGCCCCCCCTCGGTAATGACGGCTTCTTCTGGAACCAGCACGGCGGCCTGGCGTTCCGCGATGGTGAGCTGAACGGCCATGAACAGTCCGTCCGGTAACAGCGCGTCGGAGTTGGGCAGTTCAGCCCGGACCCGGAACGCTCGCGTGGTCGGCTCGATGCGGGTATCCACTTCACGCACCGCGCCACTGAACGTTCGACCTGGGAAGGCAATGCTGGTCGCGGTGACCGCCTGACCGATTTTGACCCTGTTGAAATAACGTTCTGGAATCCGAAATTCCAGTTCGATGATTGCCAAATCGTCGAGAGTCGTTAGCACGGTGCTGGAATCGACGTAAGCGCCGAGATTGATATTACGCAACCCGACGACTCCGTTGAATGGCGCCCGGACGCTGCGCTTTTGCCACTGGCTGCGCGCCGCCGCCCGTCGCGCCTCGGCCATCCCTAACCGGGCGCGCAGTTCGTCCAAATCTGCCGCCGATAAAAGATGACGAGCGCGCAGTGATTCAGCGCGCGTCATTTGGGCGCGCAGATTGGCCAGTTCACTTTCAGCCTCACGCACCGCTGCCTGCTCACTGGCGCTATCGAGTTCGACCAGTATGGCGCCGGTCTGGACCCGCTGGCCGGTCTCGAAAGCGATGCGCGTTACCAGACCCGATGCGCCGGGGGCGATTTGGACGGAACGGGCCGCACGGGTAGAGCCTACTGCAGACACGGTTTCCGTCACCGCGCCGAGCTGCGTCATGGCGGTTTCGACCACTACGGGACTGCTCTGTCGCGCAACCGGCGCATTGCCGCTGTCCGGTGGTTGACTGCTGGCGATCCAGTAACCGCCACCCGTTAGCGTGGCCAGCAGGGCAACAATGCCGAGTTGAGGAAGTAGGCGCATGGGTGAAATTCAGTCAGAGTGAAGTCGATAACCCGAGGCGGGGCATGGGAGTACTCTCCAAGAGACCCGGTGGTTGAGAAAAGGTTACCCGTGGTCGGCTGTCAAGGCGTTGAAAATGGAAAATCCACAGGACTTTCGCCAAACCCTTAAATTCGTCATACCCGCGAATGCGGGTATCCATTTTTTCAGTGGGTTACTGGATTCCCGCCTACGCGGGAATGACGGAAAGCGAACGTCCTGATCCAAAAGAAAAAGCCGGCTTAATCGCCGGCTTTTTTATCGCTCACATCATCAACGCCAGCATTCGGTCACCGATTCTGATCCCGTTACGCCTCTTAGCCCGGTATTGGTCAGGGTGAGCGTTCCGCAGACGTCGCTACTTTGTGCGCCAGTCGGCGCTGCCTCCAGCCTAAAGGTCGTCGCCGCCAGGTTGGCCAGCGTGATGTTGTAAAACTTTGGAGTGCCTTCCTTGGGGGATGCTTGCAGGGGGGCAGGCAGCGCAACAGCGGCCCCCGCACACCCCGCAGCCGTTCGCCGATTGCTGTAACAGAAGTTCTCGGTGTAAAACCGCTCCATGAATTGGGCCGCTTCCGCCATGACGGCTTTGGCGTCCGCCCGCCGCGATTTGCGCACACTGTCCTGGTAGGACGGATAGACAATCGCGGCGAGGATACCGATGATCGCCACCACGATCAGGAGTTCCACCAGGGTAAAGCCTCTCGGTCGGATTTTGATGGGCATGACGGCTTCCCCAGGTTACCGCAACTGCCGCCAGGATTGGCGACCCGCGTCCTCATTGCCTTTCTCGATGATCCGCATGACGCGGCCGGTCGAGCCACCTGAATACTTGTATTCAATCGGGCCTGCCGGGATGACGGCTGGGGTATTGATAATGCCCACATTGGATTGGACGCCGCTGACATGCGAGACGGACTCGGCGACGCCGTCCCCATCGACATCGACACTCACCGTCACTTGATCCGCATCGCTAAATTGGCTGTCCTGATTGACATCAAGGACCGCGTCATCGATTTGCCCACCGGTCACCATGTCCACTTCGACGATCCAGCCGGTGCCGCCTGCATCGCAAGGCAGCGATGACGGAATCAAGGTGGTGAAGATCGCCCGGCCGTTGCGCAGGAGCGGAACGCTGACCACCCGTTCGCCTTGAGCCGTCCCTCCTGGTGGTTGAAGCAAATCGACATACCAGCCCCGATGACTGGCCCAGTTCAACGGATACCGGGACACCACCCGCCAGTTGAGGCCATTCACCGAGGGTTCAGCCAGGATCTCTTGCTTGCGAAGGGAAGTACGGTCCGTGACGGTGATGTACGAGTTGGCCACTTCCTTATCCCAAATCCCATAGACGCTTTGCGCGGCAGTCAGGGCGGCGTCGCCGGTCTCAAAATATTTGCCGGTGCCGAAAATCACCAGGTACCCGCCTTGCGGATGCTTGCCGATTTCCGGAGGCGAGGTGATCGGCTGGACGACTTCGACGCCACCTGACACGTAGCGGGCCTGGAAGAGCGGCTTGGATGTGGCGCCGTCTTTGAAGGCGCTGTCCCACGAGCCTACCCCGCCGGTCAGATTAAATTTCCACAGGTTGCCCTGCAAGTCACCCGCATAGGCATAGGTAATGGTTCTGTTGTCGTCGGCCAGCAACACTGGACCCGCCAGTCCATTGGGGCTGCCAGCGCTCCCGACGCCGGTATCGATTTTCTTGATCAGTGCGCCCGTCTCCAGATTGACCACATACAGGAAGGCGCGCTGGTTGGTGCTTTCGTAACCATTGCCAAAGACCACCGCCCAGTCCCCGTTTTGCATGCGTCCGATCACCGGTTGCAGGAATTGGTTAATCGGGTAGCCGAGATCAGTATCGGTGAATTCCCAGAGTACTTTGGTTTTCCCGGTGGCTACGGTATCGAAGTCGGCGGGATTGGTCACATCCAGGGCGAAAATGGAGCGTGTTCCCGCACCGCCGCTGCCAACCAGAATCGTTTTCCAGTCCCCGCCAAGATAGGCATCGCCGGCCTGGGGCGAGCCATCGACGAAGTAGCGGTGCGTATAGCCGGGATTGCTCAAGCTGGCTAAATTAGGCAGCACGGACGGGGGGATGAAGGCGAATTTTTCAACGCCCGTCGCCGCATCAAAGGCGTGTAGCATCCCGTCATTGGCGCCGACATACAGCATGGGAGGCCGTGATTTGTTGGCATTCTGGAAGGTGGCGTAACCACCCTGACCCGCCGTTCCAGTGGGCAGACTATCAAAGCCGAAATTGGCCGCACTCACATAGGCTGGATTCGAGTTGATGATATCGCCGAGCACATGGCTGCGTTTGCGCAAAACACCGCCGGGTTGCTCATTGCTCTGGTCACCGCGCAACCAGTTGAGAATATTTTCGGTAATCCCGAACCCCCCTAAGGCGGTTTGTTGCGCAGCGGTCAATCCGGTCCAGGCAAACTCCACGTTTGCGCCTGCGACCCGGCTGTAAATCTTGCGGCTGCCATGGGCGGGAATCTTCCCTGCAGTATTGGTATCCCACACCGCATGTTCCTCGATATTGCCGTCTGCGTCAGGATCACTCAACGAGCCGTCAGTTCCAATCTGGTAAGCCAGCAGTTGGCCACTCCAATCCTCGCTGTCGAATTTGGCTTGATAAATCCGGGTATTGGTATCGAGGCGGGTGGAGTTCGTGGCAATCGAGGCGGCGGTTCCGGACGCCGCAATGACGGTGAAGATGCTTTGTAAGGCCGTCGTCAACGATGCGGTGTCGTTGGCGAAATATGCGGTGGTGGTGCCGCCGCTGGCGGCGATGGTATTGAGCTGGTTGGCATCAACGCCGAACGGCAGCGCGAAGCCCACGACATAGGTTTTCACTCCGGCGGCCAGCAGCGCCGCCGCCGCCGCCGCCGACTCATTGATGGCGGTCGTGGTGTTGGTGATGGCGGTTCCAGTGCTATTGGTAGACGGCAGCCCGTCGGTCACTAGCACGACGAAATCCCGGTCGCATGACTCCGGCAGCGGATAGACCGTAGCCGTATAACCCTCCAGAGCATTGGACCAGGTCGCCGAACTGCCGAGAAAATAATCCCTGGCGGTGAGCAAGGTGCCTTCGATCGGGGTATAGCCCGCATTGCGAATACCCGTGTTGGTGCAGGGCGCCGGCGTTCCTGGAATATTGCAGGCGAGCTGGGTGTTCAGGCTGGCAGCCTGAGTAGCGTTCAGTTCCTTGATGGGGACGTGCAGGAAACCACGCCCTGGGGAGTCATTACGAAACCAGGTCGTTGATACGCGGGACCACATCAACCGCCTGCCAAAGCTGCTGATGCCTTGCGCGGTGTCGCTGTCCGTCGGACCGAGAGTAACATTCCAAAAATGATTAGTGTAGCCACTGGCGGCGTCGATAGCAGGGCCATCTGCGGTAGCATTGGCCCCGACTTTATTGCGATAGCATCGGTAGCTATTATTCCCACCCGGGGGAAGGCTAGGGAATCCTGCGTTGGCGCCGTAGCAAAAACTATTGCCTTGATCGGCGGCGTCATACATAGGCAATCCCACGTTGTAATACACAAAATTCCCAGGGTCCGTCGGATTAGGGATACGAAACCGCTTGGTGGTGGATTCCCTGGCTCCGGTGAAAGTTGGGTCGTAATTCGCAGCATTGTAACTAACGTCATAAGGCGAGTTATGCAGGTGATAACTTGCAGGATTGTTTTGCCTGTACGCCATCAGCCCCATGTTGATATCGCCCGTATAAGTTGTCACCAAGCTTCTGATAACGGATCGGGCAATTTCGGATTTGCTGTTTGGGCTATTGCTGCCCACCGCAGCGCCGGTGGCGTCTTCATCCATGCTATTGGAGTTATCCAGAATGACCAGGATATTGGATTTAGCATTGAACGTTAAAAACAGCGGGACACTGGAGATAGCCGCATGAGCGTTGTGGGGGGGGATCGCCACCAGGAACAGGGTTGCACAGAACCCCAGCAACCAGGCCAGCCTGGAGATGAAGGAAGCATATGAATTTTGTGAAGCACGCTGCAACATGGCTATTCTCCTAACGCCGGTAAACCGTTTGCAAAATCACGACCGCATCCGCTGTTCCGCCGAGGCTGCGGGCGGTCACGCGGTAAAATCCGGTTTCAGGTAAGGCGCCGAATTTGGCGCTTGATCCCCCCAGGGTCACGCTCGGCAGTTCCTCAATGACGTAACATGGAGGAACGCTGACATCACCCATATTACTGCTTCCCGCCAGATCACAGGCGGGATCAGCAGCATTCGGATCGCCGTCATATTCTCTGGCCCCTGCGAATGCAGGATTACAGCCGGGCTGAGCAGCAGTCCAGCAGTAGACATCCAGCCAGAAAGCGCCGACGTTCGTCGTGGGCACGACCGGCTGCCGCAAGCCAGATGTCGTATTATCGAAATTGGGCAACACCGCATTGGTCAGAACCCGCTCGCCGGCGCGCACCGCCGCCTCAGCGCTTTGAAAAGCCAGGTTCCGTTGGCGAGTGTTGCTCGCCATGCTTTCCTGTTGACTGGTGCCCTGCATGGCGGTCACACCCACCAGCGTCATGATTAGCAGAAAGATCAAGGCAGTGACCAGCACGGCTCCTCGGGGTCGCCGGGCCACACGGCCAACACAGGATAGGGACAGACCATTAGACTTAGACATGATCGTTCTCAAGGCAAGCGGTTGCGCAGACCCACCGTGGTGGAGAACACTTGATACAGGCGGCGGTCGCCGGCGGTGAAGCCGCTGCCCGCCGTATTGGCGTTGCCTGTATCTGCGGGGGGGAACATAACCCACTGATTTTCCAGATTGACAGTATTTTCCGGGCTGGCCAGCAACAAGATAACGCGCACACTCAATACGCGATTCCAGTCCGCGACGGCGCTGGCGTCCACATAAGCGGGGTCCACCTGGCCATCGTTATTGGCGTCTACCCCATAAAAAACCTGCATGTTCTCGACGCCTTCCACCAGTTCCTGCGTCACCATGCTGGCAACACCCGCCGCAGTCACTTGCAGTTGTAATCGATAGAGAGACCGAGCCACGCCGGAATTGCTGACCCCCACGTAATAAGCGCTGGGGGTGTAATCCACTAGGGTAGTTCTATTGGGTACGTAGGCGTCGATGGTCCCCAGAGGCGGGAACAGGTTCGCCGTGGAATTGCCAGGATTACCACCGACCGCGTGGGAGATCGTGAGACCAGCCACATTCGTGATCTGAAAAAGCGAAGTTCGCTCGGCATCGCACAGGATCACGATGTCGCCTGTACTCAACGTTCCCCCGTTGGGTTTGTTCAACTGATTGAGCGTGAACGTGCTGGGGACCACGGGGGGACCCACCGCCGCCGCCGTCGATGCCGTGATGAAATACCCGCCGCTCCCGCCCAGAAAGATCGCCGCGTCGGTGCCGTTGATCCGGTCTCCCACACCGGCGCCGACCGCCCGACCCGGAAAGACCTGGTTGCCGTCATAACCCATCACGGTGCCTGGGCCGTAGTTTTTCCACCAGTCCGCTGGCGTATTCAACACATTGGCCAGTGGGTTCGTCCGTGGACATCCGGTAAAGCCGGTCATCCGCAGATCCTGGGCAAGAAACTCCATGGCGAAGCGACCATTTTCCTGAATACGGGACAGGGCTTCATGGAAACGATAAGTCTGCTTGGTGCCCACCAGAAGTTGAATCATGCCACCCATCAGGACCAGCCCGATCAGGAGCGCCACCATGATCTCTACCAGTGAGAAGCCGCGCTGGGTCTGGACAGCGCCTGACGGGAGTTTGTGACTGACGTTCATAAATCGGTCACCATCGTGAACTGTTGAGCCGCTTCTTGGCCACGGCTGTCATCCCACTGGATGACGAGGGTGAATGTACTGTTATTGCGGGCAATGCTCCCGGTGCCCTGAGGCAGGGCGCAGGCCATTGCGGTGCGCCAACTTTGAATATCCCGGGCGGCAATGGTCGCTCCAGCCAAGGCCACCGACGCACAGGCGGGGGCTGGATTCGCAATAGCTTGCCCATCGTAAGCGCCGGTGAGCGCCGCCTGCCGATTGGCGCGCATCCGGTCAACCATGTCATAAGCAATATTTGTGGCTTGCGAACGCAGATAGGCACTGCTGTTGAATCGCAGGGACGTCGCCTGCAAACTGGCTAATCCCAGCAGCCCAACCGCCAGCACAATCATGGCGACCAAAACCTCAATCAAGGTAAAGCCTGGCGCTCTACGCATTTTCAACACTGGGGTCGCTACGGACATGACACTTTCTCCAGCCGCGCCCGCCCGGTATTACTGAGGATAATGTTGTTTTTCTGGCCACCGCTACATAAGCTGAAAGACAAAGTGCCTGCCTGAAAACCTCCATTAGTCAGCCGGGTGAATCCATCCGGTGAATACGAGATGTAATCACTCACATTCGCATTACCTTGCAGGGTGTTATCACCATCTAATGGGCCATGAGCGCGGATCACTACCTCGCCGGCATCGACCGCCGCGTTATTGTTGACATCCACAAACACAATCCACCCCTTTTCCCAGTTGTCCGCGTTAGTGCAGGTCGCGCCATCAGTGCTTTTGCACAACGCCACGCGCCTTCCTCGTTTAATCGCCTCGCTACGAGCCAGGTTAAGAGAGCCAATAAAGTCATTCGTATGCGTCACCATGCGGTTGCTGCGAATCGTATCCTGAAACGCTGGCACCCCGATGGCCATCACGATCGCCGCAATCGCGACGGTGATAATCAGTTCGGTAAGAGTGAAGCCACATTGTCTGTTCATGATTTGCACACAGTTTATTTGTGGCTTATAGCCTACAGAAGCCCCTTATCTCCCCTCACCCCACTTCTGGATAAACGGTCGCAATGACCAGACGAGTGGTTGATGCACTGCTTCTTTTCTCCTCAATAATCGAACAGAAGTATATTTTTTGTGAATCACCAGGATCAAAAGCGGCAAGACCCGATCACCAACCCCAATCCCATTGGAGCCAGCACTAACACTTCCGCTGGCTATCTCCGTTAGAATGACCCGATCCATCCCACTCAAAACCGACAGGTCATCAGGTTGCCATGCGCCGTTTGCTACTGGCCCTCATTCTGCTACTCAGCTTATCCACCCACGCTTGTACCGCCAACGAATTCCGGGCGACGCCGATTTCTCTGGCAGACCAGGTCAGCGTCGGCGACGTTTACGCTGGCGTTCGTCTGCTGGGCGCACTGCGGTTAGCGAAAACGGAGGTCAATGGCCTGCGTCTGTGCGGGCTGTCAGGGTTGGCCTGGGACGAAAATGAGGGGTTGCTATACGCTGTTTCCGATATCGGCGGACTCTTTCATCTGCGGCCCGCGTTCGATACTCAAGGTCATTTGACCGGAGTCCACCTAGCAGCGGCCTACCCGTTGCGCGATGAACTTGACCGGCCCGTGCGCACTCCCCATGACGATGCCGAAGGGCTGACGCTCCGTAACAATGATCATCAGCAAGCAAGCGGTTCCGAACTACTGGTCTCCTTCGAGGTCAAGCCACGCATCGTGCGCTACAGCCCAACCGGTCGGTGGAAGGGCGAGGAGCGGTTGCCGGCCCTACTGCGCGACCTGCGCAGCTATTCCAATAGCAACCAGGCGCTGGAAGCCGTGACCCTTGATCCACGCTGGGGCGTCCTGGTCGGTACGGAAGCGCCCTTACGCCAAGATCCGCCCGGTCAAATCCGCATTTTCCGGCTGGATGGCCGTTTCTGGCGCTACCCGCTGAGCAACGCACCCAAAAGCGCTCTGGTCGCTATGGAAGCTTTGCCAGAGGGCGGTTTGCTGACCCTGGAGCGCGCCTTTGTCGCCCCGTTGCGGCCACTGATCATCAGCCTGCGCCAGACCGCACTGCCCGCGCAGCCGGGCGATGCGCCTTTGCCAGTGACCGATATTGCGGTTTTCGACAGCAGTCAGGGTTGGCTGATGGATAACTTTGAAGGCCTGACCCGCTACCGGGATCGGCGGTTTTTCATGATCAGCGACAATAATTGCAGCGCTTGGCAATCCACCCTGCTGGTGCATTTCGAATGGCTGCCAACCGATCCGGCGCCCACGCCTCGTTGAAACTGGCGAAATTTGCAAGGCGTTCATCACCTGGAAACGGACCACAGGATGCAAGAGAGCCGAATGCTGCACAGCGGAATCGGTTGACAACAAGTATCGCAAGCTTCAATATGCTGCGCTCAAATTAACTGTAATTTATGCCGATCTCCACGGTTCGACGGGTTTTTTAAAGGCTCTGCATCTCCCGCCTGTAAACGCGGATAATCTTTTTCGCTAGTCCATGCGTTTGTCTCAAAGTTCTACCGATTGTTAGACATATCAACCAAGTATTGAGTCTGGAGGTCCATCTGATGGAAGACATCGTCATCGTTGCCGCCGCTCGAACCGCGATTGGCAATTTCATGGGTTCTCTTTCAACGATTCCAGCTAACGTCCTTGGCGCCAGAGTCATCCAGTCTCTATTGGAGAAAACGGGCGTCCAATCGAATCAGGTTGACGAAGTGATTCTGGGCCAGGTGCTCACTGCGGGCGCCGGCCAGAATCCTGCCCGCACCGCTGCGCTGAATGCGGGTCTGCCGATTGAAGTTCCCTGCCTGAGCATCAACAAAGTCTGTGGCAGTGGCCTGAAAGCCGTTCATCTTGCTTATCAATCGATTCGTGATGGAGACAACGACATCGTGATTGCAGGTGGTCAGGAAAACATGAGCCTGTCTCCGCACCTGCTGCTCGGCTCGCGGCGCGGCGCCATCATGGGCGATGCCAAACTGACGGACTCGATGCTGAGCGAGGGCCTGCTCTGCGCCATCAATCACTACCACATGGGCATTACTGCTGAGAATATCGCCGCACAATGGGGTATCTCCCGCGAAGAGCAAGACGCTTTCTCCGCTGCGTCCCAGGCCAAGGCCGTTGCCGCGATCAGCGCCGGTCGCTTCCAGGATGAGATTGTTCCTATTGAAATTCCTCAGCGTAAAGGTAATCCAGTCGTGTTCGATACGGACGAGTTTCCACGCGCTAACACGACCGCTGGAAACTTGGCCAAGCTGCGCCCGGCATTTAAGCAGGATGGCAGTATCACTGCGGGCAACGCTTCCGGCATCAACGACGGCGCGGCGGCTGTCGTGATCATGACTGCCCGCGTCGCCCGTGATCTCGGTCTCAAGCCGTTGGCCCGGATCGCTGCCTACGCTAAGGCGGGCGTCGATCCGAAAATTATGGGGACCGGGCCAATTCCGGCTTCCCGCGCCTGCCTGAAAAGGGCGGGCTGGACAGTCGATCAATTGGATTTGATCGAATCCAATGAAGCTTTCGCCGCTCAGGCTATTTCCGTCAACCGTGAAATGGGTTGGGACACCGGCAAAGTGAATGTCAACGGCGGCGCCATTGCATTGGGCCACCCGATCGGCGCCTCCGGTTGCCGCATTCTGGTGAGCTTGCTGCACGAAATGGCCCGTCGGGACGCCAAGAAGGGTCTCGCGACCCTGTGCATCGGCGGCGGCCAGGGCGTTGCGCTGGCGGTCGAGCGCGATTGATCAATAACCAAATAAACCTGAGGAGAGTTTCTGATGTCCCGAGTCGCAGTCGTTACGGGTGGTATCGGTGGTTTGGGCACGGCCATGTGCAAGGCGCTGATTGAACAAGGTCGCAAGGCCGTTGCTGTCGATTACAATGGCCTCAGCGCCGAAGTCGTGGATAAGTGGAAAGCCGCCCGCAAGGCGGAAGGTCTGGATATCCCGGTTTATCTGGCCGACGTGACCAGCTTTGAATCTTGCGCGGAAGCCTGCAAGAAGATTGAGGCGGAAGTCGGCCCGGTTGAAATCCTGGTCAACAACGCCGGCGTTACCCGCGACGCCATGTTCCACAAAATGTCGCCGGATCAGTGGAACGCCGTCATCAACACCAACCTGAACAGCATCTTCAATATGACCAAGCAGGTCTATGAAGGGATGACCGCGCGGGGTTGGGGCCGGATCGTCAACATTTCGTCGGTCAACGGCATCAAGGGCCAGGCGGGCCAAACCAACTATTCAGCCACTAAAGCGGCTGTTTATGGCTTCACCAAGTCGCTGGCTCAGGAGTGCGCCAAAAAGGGCGTGACTGTCAATTCCATTTCGCCTGGCTACATCGGCACTGAGATGGTGCGCGCTATCCGTGAAGACGTGCTGGCGGGCATTGTCAAGACCATTCCGGTGGGCCGTCTGGGTGAGCCGTCCGAAATCGCTCGCACCGTCGCCTTCATGACGGCCGAGGATGCCGGCTTCCTCACCGGTGAAGACGTCACCGTCAACGGCGGCCTCTACTTCCGCTAAATCCTGAATGCGCGGCGGTGCCCGTTGATTCCGCGCCGCCGCGCCGCTTTTTGCATGGTCCGTCATGAGTGAACCGCGCATCATCAAGAAATACCCGAATCGCCGACTCTACGACACAGCAGTGAGTAGTTACATCACCCTTGAAGATGTGAAGCAATTGGTGCTGGATCGCGCCAATTTCCACGTCATTGACGCCCGGACCAATACCGACATTACACGCGGCATTCTGTTACAGATCATCAGCGAGCAGGAAGAACAGGGTAGCCCGATCTTCACGACGGACGTTCTGGCGCACATCATTCGTTTCTACGGTGATACATTGCAAGGCATGATGGGCAATTATCTGGAAAAGAGCCTGCAAGCCTTTGTCGACCAGCAACACCTGTTTCGGGAGCAGATGCGCACTCTGATCGGCAAGAATCCGCTCACGATGATCACTGAGTTGGTGGAGCATAACCTGTCACTCTGGAAAAGCGTGAATGAGCAGCTCCAGAAACCCTATACGCCACCGGTCACGATCAGCGATATTTTCCCCTCCACGATGCAACCGGCCGCTCCAATACCCCCGCAAGAAGCCGCCGTTGCTCCACAAGAAAAAAAGCCAGATAGGGAACGGAAAGTCAGGAAAGATAAGGGTGCCTGAATTCTTAAATCCGTGGAAAATGCTAACGCGCCAGCAGCCAGGCGGCGATCGCGGGCGGCACTTCACGCTGAGCGCGGCTACTGACGTAAATGCCGATGTGCCCACCCCGGAACAGCAGTTCCGCATAATCCCGGCTGCCGCAACATTCGGCTAGCGCCTTGGAAGCAGCGGGCGGCACCAGATGATCCTGAGTGGCGTAAACATTCAGCACGGGCATGACGACTTCTCGCAAATCCACTCGCCGGTCGCCGATGATCACTTCTCCCTTGATCAGCTTGTTTTGTTGAAAAAAATCCTTGGCGAATTGGCGAAAGGCTTCACCAGCTTGATCCGGGCTGTCGAAAATCCACTTTTCCATCCGCAGAAAGTTTTTCAACGCTTGCGCGTCATCAAAAATGTCCACCAGATCAACGTATTTCTGTCCCGCTAAGCGGAAGGGACTCAGGGATAGAAAGGCGAAATTCAGCATTTGGCCCGGCACATTGCCCAGGGTGTTGACCAGCAAATCCACATCCACATGCCGGATCAGGTGGCTGAGTATATTGTCCGGAGTTTGGAAATCGACCGGCGTCACCATGGTGACCAGATTACGGATGCGCTCTGGATAGAGAGCGGTATGGCACAGGCTCAGGGCGCCGCCCTGGCACACGCCCAGCAGGTTAATTTTGTCCACGCCGCATCGGTCGCGCAATACGTCCACGCAATGTCCAATGTAACGCTGGACATAGTCGGCCAGGGTCAAAGTCCGGTCGCCGGCGTCGGGATAGCCCCAGTCGATCAAATAAACATCGAGGCCGGCGTCCAGCAGACCCCGGATCATCGAACGATCTTCCTGCAAATCCATCATGTAAGGCCGGTTGACCAGCGCGTAGACGATCAACAGCGGTACCGCGTGGGGCTGGTTGACCCGGGGTTGATAGCGGTACAGGGTGAGCTTGTCTTCCTGATAAACCGGTTCGCGTGGTGAGACGCCAGTTTCAATCTCACCGACTTCAGCCAGCGTTTGGGCGCCTTGTTTCAATCGATTGCTAAACGTCTCGATTTCAGCGGCAATTTGGTCAGCGGTTAGACCGATCATGACCGGGGCTCCTGGGGTACATAGCAGCGCAACAGGGTGTTAAGTAAACGCCCATTGAGTTCGCTGTAGGCAGGGTCGCGCAGCATTCGGCCGTAGGTTGCTTCATTGCATTCCACCCACAAGTTATACAGTTCTCGCAAGCCGCCGACCGCTTTCCCGGCGGCGGCGCGTTCGTTGAGTCGTTGCTCCATCAAATCCAGCGCCTCGGTCGCAGTATCCCGCAATTGGCTGAAATAGTCGTTTTGGGTGCGTTGATAGGCGCGCCACTCCTCAGTGTGCTGCAATGCTTCGGGAATCATCTTAGGGGCCATGCCTAGTGCCGCTGCCGCTTCGCTCCAGGTATCAGCGATCAACAGCCATAGCCGCGCTAGTTCGGGGTTGGCTGCTGGATTTTCGGCGGACTGGGCGATAGCTGCCTTGAATTCGGCAAAATGCCGCTGCAGCGCCTCACCCCAGTCGGCTTCAGCCTCAGCCGTTCTGTCCAGTCGGTCGGTGAACAACCGAACCTGATCGCCAAAGGCCAGATAGGCGCGGGCTTGCCTAAGCACCAGCTCGACATTGAACACGCCGGGATTGGAAGCGGAAGTCTGCTCAGTCATGGCAGTAATATTTTCTGATTGATTCTGGCTCAACGGAGAGAAGCAGGTTTTGGAAAAAACCTGCCAGGGTTTTTGTTGATTACACGGTTTTCGATAACATTCATAATAGATTTGTTTCTGATTTATTCCATACTAAAAAGCAGCTTTCAGCTTGAGGGCTGGAGTTTCCAGACTGGCGTTTAAAAACACTCTGATGGGCTTATTTGAAAACAAGTTTCAATTAGATTCCCTTTGCAATGCCCTCATCAGGCATATAAAGAGGAACTACCATGAAAACAAAATATAAAAATCAATTACTAAACATATCGGAACGCGATACTCCGGATGTTTCGCGAATATTTTGTCCAAGGAGGCCCCTCAGTATAGTCACTACCCGGGCAAGCCGGCGACCCGGTGGGTTGGCGGGTTGGTTGTTGTGTTGGGCGCTCGCTGGTGAGGCTGCGCTTGCGGATGCCGGACAACTCGAAACCCTCAAGCGGATGAGCATCGAGGACCTGGCGAATCTGGAGGTGTCCATCGTCTCGGGGCGGCCGGAGCGGCTGGCCGACGCGGCGGCGGCGGTGTTCGTCATCACCGACGAGGACATCCGCCGTTCCGGGGCGACGAATCTGCCCGAGGTCTTGCGCATGGTGCCGGGGGTCGAGGTTGCTCGCGCCAACACGGTGGACTGGGCGGTCGGCATTCGCGGCTTCAACGGCCAGTTCGCCAACAAACTGCTGGTGCTGGTCGACGGGCGCAGCGTCTATTCGCCGCTGTTCTCGGGAGTTCTTTGGGAAGCGCAGAATATCGTCCTGTAGGACGTGGAACGGATCGAGGTGATTCGGGGACCGGGCGCCTCGACCTGGGGCGCGAACGCGGTTAACGGCGTGATCAACATCATCACCAAGCGAGCGGAGGACACGCAGGGCGGATATGTCGGCGGCACGCTCGGCGACCGCCAGCAAGAAGTCGTGGCCCGCTTGGGAGGTCGCCTGGGCGAAGGCGGCCATTATCGGGTCTACGCCAAGGCCCACCAGCAGGATCCGTTGCCGGCGATCCCGGGGTCGCGGAGTCCGGAGACGGACTGGCGAGGCGGACGCGCGGGATTCCGGGCCGACTGGCGATCCGGCGTCACCGACCTGATGTTGCGAGGCGAACTGTATCGGGAGGATTCCGACCAAGGACAACCCAGCGGCGGCTATTTGCAGGGGCGATGGGAGAATCGTCGCTCGGACGGATCCCTCGATGCGCTGCAAGCGTATATCGAACGATCTGATCTTGGGGACTGGTCGGAAGGGGAGATGCGAGGCGAAAACACCCTGGACATCGTGGAGGTGGAATATCGCCGGCAGTTTCCGACCCTGGGGGACCACGCTATCATCGCCGGCCTGAGCTATAGATGGATAGGCAGCGATTGGGAGGTCGAGCCGCCGGCGGCGATCGGCGAACCGCGCCGATATGACCGGGTTTTCGGCGCGTTTGCCCAGGACGATATCCGGCTGGTCTCGGACAGCGCCTATCTGACGTTGGGCCTGAAGCTCGAACACAACGACTTCACGGGCCTGGAAGTCCAACCCTCCGCCCGATTGCGCTGGTTGCCGGCGGCGGGCCAGACCTTCTGGGCCTCGGTATCCCGGGCGGTGCGGACACCCTCTCTCGCCGAAAACTCGCTGGCCGTCATCGTTCCGGTCGCGCCGCCCAGCCCCGCGACCGGAGGTCTGCCGGTGGTGCTGCAAGCGAACGGCAGCCCCGATTTCGACTCCGAGACGCTCATCGCCTACGAGCTGGGCTACCGCTGGCAGGTGTCTCCGCGCCTCGGCCTGGACGCCGCGCTTTTCTACAACGACCACGATCGCCTTCGCACCATCGATCTGGCGCCGGGTCCTCCCCAGTTTGAGCCGTTTCCAACTCCCAGGCTGACCGTTCGAGGAACGGCGGGCAACAATCTGGAAGGCGAGACGCATGGCTTCGAACTGGCCGCCGACTACCGCCCATCCGACCGGTGGCGCCTCCAGGCGGCCTATTCCTACCTGGACCTGGATCTGCGACCCAAGGCCAGCAGCACCGATCCTCTCGCCAAATCGGCGGAAGGGGAATCCCCCGCCCACCAGTTCAGCCTGCGGTCGTCCATGGACCTGAGCGATAAATTGGAGTTCGATCTGTGGCTGCGCTACGTGAGCGAGCTGCCTGGTTTTAGCATTTCGAGTTATCTGACCCTGGATGCCCGCCTCGGCTGGAAGGCCGGCACGGATTGGGCGGTATCCCTGGTTGGCCGCAACCTCATCGATTCGCCGCATCAGGAGTTCGGAACCTCTCTGTTCGCGACGGGTGAGTATGAAGTCGAGCGGGAGTTTTATCTGATGGCCGAGTGGCGGTTTTGAGGGCGAATCGCGGGTATGGCGCGGCATGTTTCCAGTCGAGGCGGCGGTGTTGCGGGTCGAGCGCGGGCGAGATCGAACCGCGCGTTGTCGGCTGGCCGAGCAAAGAGGGTCGTCGGCTCGCGTGCGGCTCGGTTCGGGCGATCCGTGAGACAAATGGCGAGATGCGGGTATAATTTTGCCATTATTCCCAATAAAAGCCGATGAAACGGCCCCGCGAATCGACCGAGAGCCCGACCCCATGCCACCCGAAGAACCTGCACTGAACGCAATCATTCGGTCCCCTCTCCCCCATTCATGGGAAAGAGGGTTAGGGTGATGGGGTAAGCCGTTGAAATCGCTGCACTCACTCCCAACCCCTCTCCCGCAAGCGGGCGAGGGGAGCGAACGGTTACCACCGAAGCCGCCGTGTCGCGCGAGCGCGAGTTTTGCCGCGAGGCCGCTGCGGCGGCGGGGAGCGGCCCGCTGGGCGCTGTTGTGGCTGCTGGCCGGGGCCAGCACGCTGGCGGCGGACGAGACGCTCCAAACTCTCAAGCAGATGAGCATCGACGATCTGGCGAATCTGGAGGTGTCCATCGTCTCGGGGCGGCCGGAGCGGCTGGCCGACGCGGCGGCGGCGGTGTTCGTCATCACCGCCGAGGACATCCGCCGCTCGGGCGCGACCAAGCTGACGGACGTGCTGCGCATGGTGCCGGGCTTGGCGGTCGGGCAGATCGATACCAGCATCAGCGCCATTTCGGCGCGGGGATTTCAGAGCCAGTACGCCAACAAGCTGCTGGTGCTGATCGACGGGCGCAGCGTCTACTCGCCAACCTTTTCCGGAGTAGATTGGGATTCTCAAAACATCGTGTTGCAGGACATCGAGCGGATCGAGGTGGTGCGGGGTCCGGGCGCGACGACCTGGGGGGCGAACGCGGTGAACGGGGTGATCAACATTCTGACCAAGCGGGCCGAGGACACCCAGGGCACCTATGTCGGCGCATTGGCGGGCGACCGGCAGCGGCAGTTGGTGGCGCGGCAGGGCGGACGTCTGGGCGAAGATGGCGCCTACCGCCTCTACGCCAAGCTGCACCAGAACGATTTATTGCCCACCGTATCCCGATTACCGATAAATCAAGATTCCTGGTCGGGTGGGCGAACGGGTTTTCGGGCCGATTGGCCGACGGCCGATGGCGCGTTGCTGCTGGAAGGCGAAGTTTTCAAGGAAGACGCGATAGCCGCCGATTATCGGGGCGATTACCTGCTGGGGCGCTGGGAGCAGAGTCATGCGAACGGCGCGGTCGGCACGTTCCAGACCTACTACTATCGGCTGGAAACCGACACCGTCAACGTGTCCAGGAAAATCGAGGATACGTTTGATCTCGAATATCGCCTGCGCTATTCGCCGCTGGATCGACATGCTCTCAGCGCCGGTATCGGCTACCGCTGGATCCGCAGCGACATCGACCCGAAAGGGGGGAACGGGGTGCGTGGCGACCCGGTCCGAACCGATCAGTTGTTCAGCGCCTTCCTCCAGGACGATATCCGGCTCGGCGACGATCAAGTCTTTCTGACGCTGGGCGCGAAGCTGGAGCACAACGATTACACCGGCTTCGAGGCGCAACCCAGCGTCCGTCTGCGCTGGTCGCCAACCGAGGGCCAAACCCTGTGGGCCGCCGTGTCCCGCGCCGTGCGCACACCGTCGCGGGGCGAGTCCGATATCACCTTTTTGCAGCCGTTCGGCACGGTGAACGTGCCAATATTGGGCAACATACCGCTGATAGTGCAGTTGACGGGCAATCCCGACATGATGTCCGAGGAACTGCTCGCTTACGAAGCCGGCTTTCGCTGGCAAGTCTCGCCGCGCCTGAATATCGACACGGCGCTGTATCTGCACGATTACGACAAGTTGCGTTCTACCGAACTGGCGGGTGCGCCCACGCTGATTCTGTTCCCCGCGCCCACGCTGGTTCAGCCGCTCACGGCGTTAAATAAAATGAGCGGCCAGACCCACGGCCTGGAAGTGTTGGTCGATTATCGCTACGACGACTGGTGGCGCATCCAAGGCGCCTACACCTATCTCCACATGGATCTGAAACCGGATGCCGACAGCACCGACGCGACCAGCGCGCTGATCGAAAAGGAATCGCCGGCGCATCAGTTGAGCTTGCGCTCTTCCATGGACTTGAGCGACACGCTGGAATTCGATCTGTGGCTGCGCTATGTAGACGATATCCCGGCCTTCGCGATCGATCGTTACTTGACGCTCGACGCACGACTGGGCTGGCGAGCCACCAAAAATCTTCAGTTGTCGCTGGTCGGCCGCAACCTGCTGGATTCGCCCCGTATGGAATATAAAGACTTTGGCTTGGTGGGGACGGGAAACAGTGAAGTCGAGCGGGAGTTTTATCTGATGGCCGAGTGGCGATTTTGAAAATCTTACCTCCGATGGCGCGAAGGACTTAAGAATGAGGAGACCGTGTTTCGCAAGCTTGCCTCTGGCGATACCAGGGCCAAGGCGACGCGACGTGCTGGCTGGCGGGTTATTGCTCTGGGTGCTCGCCAGTGGGAACGCATGGGCCGACACTGAGAAACTCGAAACCCTCAAGCGGATGAGCATCGACGACTTGGTCAATCTGGAGGTGTCCATCGTCTCGGGGCGGCCGGAGCGGTTGGGCGACACGGCGGCGGCGGTCTTCGTGATCACCGCCGAGGATATCCGCCGGTCCGGAGCAACGACCTTGGCGGAAGTGCTACGCATGGTTCCAGGCTTGTCCGTTGGACGGATCGACACCGCCATGTGGGCTATCTCAGCCCGGGGGTTCCAAAATCAATTCGGAAACAAGCTGTTAGTGTTGATCGATGGACGTACCGTTTACACGCCACTCTTCTCCGGGGTGTTTTGGGAATCGCAAGACATCGTGTTGCAGGACATCGAGCGGATTGAGGTAGTGCGCGGTCCCGGCGCCACCACCTGGGGGGCGAACGCGGTTAACGGAGTGATCAACATTCTTACCAAACGGGCCGAGGACACCCAGGGCGCCTATGTCGGTGTAGTCGCGGGCGACCAGCAGCAGCAGTGGGTGGCGCGCCAAGGGGGACGTCTGGGCGAAACAGGCGCCTACCGCCTTTATACCAAGCTGCACCGGGATGATTCGTTACCCGTCGCCCCTGGGTTCGATGACAGTATCTCGTCGTGGTACGGCGGGCGGGCGGGGTTTCGCGTCGACCGGCGGGCGGGCGACAGCGATCTGATGGTCCAGGGCGAATTCTTTCGGGAGATTCCCGATGACCGCAATCCTACCGGGCTCCACTTGCTCGGTCGTTGGGAAAGTCGCAATGGCGACGGCTCGGTCGACACCCTACAAGGCTATTACAACCGATTCGGCACGAAAAGTTACCTATTAGACCAGCTTGAGGATACCCTCGACTTGGAATATCGTTGGCAAGGCGCTCCCTTGGATCGCCATACCCTCAGCGCTGGGGCGGGTTATCGCTGGATTCGCAGCGACATCGAACCAAAAGACAGTAGCCAGGTGCGTGAGCCGGTGCGAAAGGACTCGTTGTTCAGCGCCTTCGTTCAGGATGACATCCGGTTGGTCGAAGAACAGCTCTACCTGACCCTCGGCGCGAAGCTTGAACACAACGACTACACTGGGTTTGAGGTTCAGCCCAGCGCCCGCCTGCGTTGGTCTCTGAACGACCAGCAAACGTTATGGGCTGCCGTATCGCGAGCCGTGCGCACGCCCTCCCGATCCGAAAGCGATATGACGCTCAATAACGAGATCGGCGAGGCAACGGTTCCGATCTTGGGTACGATCCCTGTTAGTATCAGCTTGATGGGTCATCGTGATATGGAGCCAGAGGAGCTGATCGCCTACGAAGCCGGTTATCGCTGGCAAGCCTCGCCGCGCCTGAGTCTCGATGCCTCACTGTTTTTTAATGACTATGATCAGTTGCGTTCTGTCGAACTGGCCGGTCCGCCGCGTTTGACACCGTTTCCCAGCCCCGAGTTGATCCAGGATGCCGTGGTGGGTAACCAGCTTAAAGGGCAAACCTACGGTCTGGAATTAGTGGCTGACTACCAACCTTACAACGGGTGGCGCCTCCAGGGCGCTTACTCCTTGCTCCGCATGGATCTGGAATTGCTTCCCGATAGCTCCGATACCCTGAGCAAGCCAATCGAAGAGGAATCTCCCGCCCATCAGTGGACGTTGCGCTCGTCCATGGACTTGCGTGACGATCTGGAATTCGACCTGTGGCTGCGCTACGTCGACGACATTCCAGCACTGGCGATTGATCATTACCTGACCCTCGATGCGCGACTGGGCTGGCGAGTGGCCCAACACCTCGATTTGTCGCTGGTGGGCCGCAATCTGCTGGATTCGCCGCATGGCGAATACACCCAGTTTGCCTCTGTCAACCAGCTACATGAGGTCACTCGGGAAGTGTACCTGATGGCCGAGTGGCGTTTCTGAGCCGACTCCTTAAGGCGCGCATGTGAACGCTTTGTCTATCAGCGCCAAACTCCGGCGATGGATCGAGCCCGAGGGGTTGCTGAGTGTGCTGAACCGAACCGGTAGAGAAACCTCCGGCCCTGGACTGCGCCAGGGGTGGGTCTCAGCCTTGCTCGCAT
>Ga0209573_1000883_pt1 | contig 52926 bp, 41 predicted proteins | sample TNRBio252014_DNA_FD_185870 | JGI IMG/M metagenome (GOLD analysis project Ga0209573, IMG submission 185870) | Wastewater treatment Type I Accumulibacter community from EBPR Bioreactor in Madison, WI, USA - TNR Reactor_6/25/2014_ DNA (SPAdes)... | ecosystem: Engineered > Bioreactor > EBPR >... | reverse complement strand
GGGGTTTTCACTGGAACATCAAAGGCGAAAAATTCTTCGAATTGCACCTGAAGTTTGAGGAGTTGTACAACGACCTCCTGCTCAAAATTGACGAAGTTGCCGAGCGAATTCTGACATTAGGCCATGCGCCAAGGCACAACTATTCCGACTACAAAAAGGTATCGCAAATTGTCGAATGCCAGGAAACATCCAATGGCATCGCGGCAGTAGAAAACATCCTGCAATCCTTCAAAACCATCATCACCCTTCAGCGGGAATTATTAGCCTTGTCGGCTGATGCAGGCGATGAAGGCACCAACGCGCTCATGAGCGACTACATTCGGGCGCAGGAAAAATTGGTCTGGATGTACTCGGCTTTTCTGAAGAAATAGATTTACCAGTAGCGAATACAAACGTTTTTCGGTTCTGTAAAAAACCGCAGCGCCTCCAATCCGCCTTCCCGGCCAACGCCCGATTGCCGAACCCCGCCAAAAGGCGTCCGCAGGTCGCGCAACATCCAGCAATTGATCCAGACAATGCCGAAATGGAGTTGCTCCGCCACACGGTGCGCGCGCATCAGGTCGTTGGTCCAAACCGTTGCGGCGAGGCCATAGTTGGTGCCGTTGGCAAAAGCCAAAGCTTCGTCTTCGGTATCAAAAGGCGCGATGGTGACCACCGGGCCGAATATCTCTTCCTGATTGGTGCGGCACCCGATGGACAAACCCTCAATTACGGTAGGTTGAAGGTAATAACCACCTGCCAGTTCGCCCGGTAGTTCAACTTTTTGACCGCCGCAAAGGATTATCCCGCCTTCTTCCTGAGCAAGTCGGATGTAGCCGGTCACTTTTTCCAAATGCTGCTGTGAAACCAAAGCCCCCTGGTTGGTTTCCAGAGCTTCCGGATCGCCAACGCGCAGGGCTTTCACCCGCGCTACAAACGCTTCGCGAAAGCGCTCGTAAAGTGGCCGTTGGATATAGATGCGCGAGCCGCAGAGACAAATTTGACCGTTGTTGGCAAAAGAAGAACGGACGGTAGTGTTCAGCATTTCTTCAAACGGCGCGTCCGCGAAAATCACCACTGGATTTTTACCGCCCAGTTCGAGCGACAGTTTTTTGAACATTGGCGCCGCCGTCTGTGCAATACTGCGCCCGGTGGCCGTCCCTCCGGTGAACGAAATGGCTTTGATTTCGGGGTGTTCCACGATGGCTTGTCCCACTTTGCCGCCCAGTCCGTGCAAGATATTGAGCACGCCCGCAGGCAGCCCTGCTTCCGCGCAAACTTTCGTCAGCAGATACGCGGTCATCGGTGTCAGTTCAGAAGGTTTGGCGATGACGCAATTGCCGGTAGCCAATGCCGGCGCTATTTTCCAGGTGAACAGGTAGAGTGGCAGATTCCAGGGGGAAATACAGCCCACAATGCCCAACGGCTGGCGCAAGGTGAAATTGACGGCTTCTCCTTCCATGGGGTGCGCTTCGGAGCTGAAATGTAAAATCGCCGTTGCAAAAAACCGAAAATTGGCGATGGCCCGCGGAATATCCACGCTCCGTGCCAAAGAGAGCGCCTTGCCGGAGTCGGCGCTTTCTGCACGGGCAAAGGCTTCTAAGTCCCGCTCAATGAGGTCGGCCACACGCATCAGGATTTGAAAACGCTCCTGTACGCCGCATTTCGACCAGTGCGGCAACGCTTTTCGGGCTGCTTCCACGGCAAGCTCAACATCGCGGGCATCTGAATCGGGTAGTTGGGAATAAACGGTGCCTCTTGCCGGTTGGTAATTGTCTAAATATTGTCCGGATTGAGCCGCTTGCCATGCTCCGCCGATGTAGTTTTGGATCTGTTGTTCCATCTTCAAGGCTTAATAAACAGATTCTGCAATTTTCCGGATCGTGGCCACGTCGCCCATGGTATAGTAGTGCAGACAAGGCACGCCTGCTGCTTTCAATTCTTTCGATTGGTGAATGCACCACTCAATGCCCGCTTGCGTGATCTGCTCAGGGCTTTTTGCGGCAAGCACAGATTTTACAAGGTCTTCCGGCAAATCAATGTAAAACATGCGCGGAATGGAGCTGAGTTGATATTGTTTGGTAATTGGTTTTAACCCCGGCACGATCGGCACCGTAATCCCCGCTTCCCGGCATTTTTTCACATACTCGAAGTATTTGTCATTGTTGAAAAACATCTGTGTAACAATGTATTGTGCGCCAGCCTCGACCTTTTGTTTAGTAAAATTCATATCCAGGTCGAGATTGGGCGATTCGAAGTGTTTCTCCGGGTACCCGGCAATGCCGATGCAAAAATCCGTACGCTCGCCATTTTCGATGTTGTCATCTAAATAACGGCCATTGTTCATATCCGAAATTTGTTTCACAAGGTCGAGCGCATAGTGGTGGCCGCCTTCTTCGGGAACGAAATGACCTTCAAACTTGCGCGCATCGCCCCGAATGGCCAGTACGTTTTTGATATTCAGGAAGTTGAGGTCAATCAACGCATTTTCCGTATCTTCTTTGGTGAACCCTCCGCAGATCAGATGTGGCACGGCATCCACGCCATAGCGGTGCATGATGGCTGCGCAAATACCTACGGTTCCGGGGCGCTTGCGGATGGCGGTTTTTTCATAATAGCCACTGACGCGCTTGTTGTAAACAAATTCTTCCCGATGGTAAGTCACGTCAATGAACGGTGGTTTGAATTCCATCAGCGGATCGAGCGTATCAAAAATAGCCTGCATCCTGCCCCCTTTGAGGGGCGGCAATACTTCAAAAGAGATGAGGGTCTGGCCGACGGCCTTTTCAAAATATTCTGTGACTTTCATGCGGATGTCAATGAAGATATTAGATGTGAGATATTAGATGTGAGACATTAGATTTCAGACAACAAAGATAACGCAGGTATCGAGCTATAAAAACAGACACTACTCAAAAGGCAATCCGGTAGCTCAGGATCGGAATCAGCCCCAGTTGGTATTTTTCCACCACCTGCTTTTTTTGGGCGTCGTAATAACTAAAGGCCACGTTTTGCTGATTGCTCGCATTCTGAATGTCTAATGCCAGGGTACTGCTGCTGTTTGCGCTGTTGCGGCGGTAGTACACCCGGAGGTCCACCCGGAAATAATCGCGCAGTTTCAGTTCAAAGGCGCGCTCCGTTTGATACACCGTGCGTTCCAGGACTGCGGAGGCGGCTTCATCAATGGGCGTATCGCGAAGCCCGCCCGACAGGATTCCGCGGATGTTGGCACCCCAGGCGCCTGTTTTGCCTTTCCGGGGCTTGCGTTCCCATTCTTTACCAATTGTGGCGTTGGCTGCATAAGCGCCGTCAAACCGCGAATGCCGCTCGATCCGATCGCTTCCTTTGTAGGTTGCGGTATACCAGGTTGCATTGATCAGGTAATATAAATTGCGTACAAAGCGCTGCTGAATGGTGATTTCTGCACCATAATTTCTGCCGCTTCCTGCATTGATCAAGGCATCCTCCACAAAACCTTCGGTCAGGTTGAGCGTGGAATACGTATTGAGGGCCGTTGCGCTGACCGGCACATCGAAAATATCCTGGTGGTACAATTCCACCCGATAATACAATGCCTCGCTGACATCGCGGCGGTAGCTGAGCGCAAGATGGTGCGCTTTGGTGGCGCTCAACGCGCGGTTTTCTTCGGGCGCAGCCACAGCAAAATACAACTGAGGCGCCTGCAACTGGCTGTGAAGGCCGTAAGCCAAACTAAGATGTTGGTTGCCTGTTGGTTTCCATTCCAACGATACCCTTGGTTCTATGGCGCCAGTTTCGTTGAAGGTAAACCAGGAAGCCTGCAACCCCGCATTGAGGGTGAAATGCCGCCATTGCTGTTGCCAATTGGCATACGGTTGAACCCACCAGCCGTTGCCTTTCCCTTCGGCTACGACTTCATTAAACGCCTGAACTGCCCGCAGATTATAGTCTTGGCGGGTAGCCAACAAACCCATGCGAAGCCTCGACCGGGCATTAAATTTCTGATTGTAAAAACTGTGAACGGAAAGTTTTTCCTGAATAGCGACGTCCTCTTCTTCACGGACCGGTTGATAATTTGCATCTAACCGATCCCCATACCGGCGGCTGTCAAGTATGGAGTACCCCACTGCGGTATGCCACAAACCAGCGACGCCGACCGGAAATGTAAACGTAGCGCCTAATATCCCGGTTTGCGACTCAAAGATGATGTCGTAACGGTCTTTTTGAAACTCCCAAAGGGTAGAATCCCGCTCAGTTTTGAAGATATTTTCGCTTTGGCCGCCTACGCCAAAAAGTGTAAACTGGATGCCTTTATGCCCCGGAAAGGCCAGATTGAATGATAAATCCTGAAACCGGATGGCTTCATCGCCGAGGTCAAGCCCCATCGCACTGAGCAAGCCAACGGTAGAGTAGCGATAGTTGACCAAATAAGCCGCTTCGGAATCCCTGGAAAACGGCCCTTCCGCAGCCAGGTCTAGGCCAATCAGGCTGGCCTGTCCCGTAAATTCCCGGCGTTCGCTGTTGCCTTTTCTGAGTCGGGTGTCCATGACGCCGGATAAAGCATTGCCAAAACCTGCCGGGAATGGTCCGGCATAAAAATGGGTCAAGTCGAGCAACTGCGCACTGAGGATGTTGACGCCACCACTGTTTTGAGTAGTTCGGTCGCTGAAGGTACCCGCATTGGGCGTATGGTTGGGGTTGACAATATCGAGCCCTTCGAGCCGCCAGGTCATCCCATTTGGCGAATTGCCACGAACCGCCAGCCCGTTTGCCTGATCATTGTCGTTCACAACCCCGGCAAAAGTAGCGGCAAGCCGGGCCGGGTCGTAAAAAGTTGCCGGAAACCGCAGGGTTTCTTCCACAGAAAGACTGCGCACCGTAGGGCAGGCCAACGCCGCATCGCTTCTCGTCGCGCGCACGGTCACCGCGCCAATTTCTTCAGCCTGTTCCTGCAATTCAATATCCAAAACCGTTTCTTTTCCGGACTCCAGCAGCACTTCTGGGATGGTTTGTGAAGCATATCCCACATAACTGATCCGAAGCTGATAGCGCCCTACCGGGGTTCCCTCCATGCGATAAGCCCCGGAAGTATCAGTTGTTGCGCCCATCGTTGTTGAGAGCAGGGATAAGGTAGCGCCAACGAGAGGCTGCCGGGTGTCTGCGTCTGATACCCTGCCGCGCAAGGTTTGTTTCAGCGCCGGCTCCTGAGCAATGGCCGCAGAGATACTTCCAAGGAACAACAACAGCAATAAAAATCGTATGGTCATGATCAAAGATTTAGCAGGAATATCCAGCGGCAAAAGTAGGAATCGTATGGTCGTGAAGCCCTACTTTTTATCGGAGAATCCAAAAGTATATCCGCATAAAAAAAGATTTTCAGGCAAAGAGCAGCGAAATTGATGGTGAAAGAGTCTATACGGTGAAAATGACTTCAACAGGAATAAGATGTATTTGCCGGCTTCGTTTTGGGAGCCGGCTTTTTGTTTTTCAACAGCAAGCCGACAGAATTGGACTTTAACACTGCCGACCTTACCCAATAAAGCCAAAAATTTTTATATTGTTCGACAATTCAAGCAAGCAGCATTTGCGTTTAATACAGCATCTACATATCAGGTAATACAAGCGCGTGTCAGAAGCCGATCTCATCAAAGGCTGCATTAAGGAAAACCGCGATTGCCAGCGGGAAGTTTTCCGACGCTATGCCGGAAAGATGATGGTGGTATGCCAACGCTATGCCCGCCATCACATGGAAGCCGAAGACCTTTTGCAGGAAGCGTTCATCAAGGTGTTCGATCACGTAGCCGATTTCAGCTTTAAAGGCTCCTTTGAGGGTTGGATCCGGCGGATTGTCATCAATACGGCCTTGAAACAATACGCCAAAAAAAGCTTCCAGAATGAGTACATCGGCATAGAATATTTGCCTGAATCCGCAATGGAGCCTTCTGTCTATGCGCAATTACACGAAGAAGAGTTGTTGCAATTGATTGCGGAATTGCCCGAAGGCTACCGCGTTGTATTTAATTTGTATGCCATTGAAGGGTACAGTCATAAAGAAATTGCCGACCAGTTGAATATTCAGGAAAGCACTTCGCGCTCGCAATTGGTGAAAGCCAGAAAGCAATTGCAGGCCCGAATCGAAGCACTACAAAAAATAGCTGTATGAACCGCCACCATCCGATTGATGATCTGTTTCGCAAACGTCTTGAGGACTTTGGCCAGGATGCGCCCATGCACCTCTGGGATGCGATCGAGCGTAGCCGCAGCAAAAAGCCCCGTCGCCGGTTGGTTGCCTTATGGCTTTTGCCTTTAACCATCACCGGTGCACTTGCGCTTTTTGCCTATTTGGCGCAGGATTTAACAGCCGTTAACATCAGCAGCTTTCCTATACCGCTGGCGCCTGAAAAAGCTGCCGCTGAACATTCAACCACAACCCCGGTACCGCAGGTAATTTTGGAAGACCCCGCCCCCCCTATTGCAAAAATTGGAAAACAAATCAAGCCATCAAAAGCCGATACGCAAACTTCCACCCCGAGCCCTCTTACGCTCATTCCCAATCCGGTTGAAGTTTTGCCGTTCCATACTGACGAACAAAAAAATCTGACACAAACAAACTCACCGGAACTTCCCGAAATGAGCCTGCCTCAGGAAACCGCAATAAAAAAGATGACTACGCTGCCAGCTCTCAGCCTGGGCTCAGTGGCTTACGAAGACAAAGATTTAATCAAGCGCCTTTTTCCCCCGGATCCTAAATGTGCGCGCTTTTCCCCGGGCAACTGGTACCATTACGTGGATATGACGCTGTCTTCAGGTTTTGCTTTCCGAAATTTACAAGCCCTTGATTCTGAATACGCAAATTATTTGGAGCAGCGCAAAAAAACCGAAAAAAGCCGCCATACTTTCGGAGCGGGCGTACGGCTTTCTGCCGTTTCGGGTTTTGGCCTTGCCGTCAGAGCTGGTCTTAATTACAGCCGCATTACAGAAGCGTTCGATTACCTGAATGAAAACGAAGTCCGCATTACCATCACCAATACCTATGACAACAATGGCGCAATCGTGCGTACGGATACAACTTACGTCAGCGGAACCCGCCGTATTGTCACGCCCAACCATTACCAGATGGTGGAAGTTCCGCTTTCGGTCGGCTACGATTTGCACAAACCCAAATTCGACCTTTTGCTGAGTGTAGGGGTTCGCATTAACCTTTTGTTTCAGCCCAAAGGCGCCTTTTTGTCGCCGGAAGACCTGACCCCGGTTAATTTTTCCTACAATCGCGCAGATGCCTACCCGGCCTTCAAAAAACGCTTGGAAACTGCATGGTTCCTGAGCGCTGGCGTGGCCTATAAATGGAAGCCTGATTTCCATATTCTTTTCGAGCCGCATCTGAGCTATTATTTAGACTCCTTTACCAAACCCGAATATCCTATCAGCCAGAAATACTGGCTGCTGGGAGCCTCCATCGGAATTCGCAAACGTTTGTGAAGAAATAATGCTATTCAGGCAGCGCAATGACCTGAGTCGGTATCTTCCCTTTAAACAAGGTTAAGGGAATGAGGAAAATTTTCGCTGTGCTGATCGCTGTTTGTAGCCTGCCTTCCTGTGTGAAGGAAGTGGACGTATTTTTGCCCGATGACCCTACGCTCACCAATAGCGCTTTTAAGGAGTTATTCCAGGATATCCAGCCTGTCGCCCAAACTTTTCAGGTTTCTACACACCGGGATACAACCCTGAACAGTACCCAAGGCGTCCATTTGTTTATTCCTGCGGGCGCTTTTACCTCGCTGAACGGCGACGCAGTAAACGGCGTAGTTGAAGTGCAACTCAGTCAGGCCTTCCGCAAAGGAAGCTGGATCGCCAACCGGATGACCACCACGACGCAGCACGATTTATTTGAACACCTTGGCGCAGTTCACATTCTGGCGATGAAAAATAATGCTCAACTGAAGTTATCGCCTTTGTCAAAATTGCGATTTGATATTCCCCGAATGGCAGGAGATGAACAAGCCCTACTTTTTCGGGGCATTAATGACCAGGAGGGCAGAACCTTGTGGTTAGACATTCACAGTCAGACCGAAGTACATCAAAATGAAGTTTTTGATGCTCAAAACCAGCAATGGCAAACAAGCTGGCAGTGGGAAGTTGCAGCAACCGGCTGGTATGCCTGCGGGAAATATGTCCCGGTAGAACAGGCCTCAGAAACAACATTCTGCATGACCCTTCCCGAAGGTTTTGACGGTACAAATACGGCAGCTTTTGCCGTCTTTCAGCACAACAACAGTATCGTAGAGCTGGAATGGCGAGCCTCGGAAAAGCAGTTTTGTACGACCCATATTCCGATTGGATATGCCGTAACCCTCTTGAGCATTTCTGCAAAAGATGACCAGAATCACTACTTAGGTTATGCGGAAATAACGCTGGAAGAAAATGGGGTTCCGATCCCGATTCAACCAATTGGAACCACCCCGGCTATTTTTGCGGAATTGCTCGACGAGCTTTAGCATAAATTGTTCTCTCGATACAAGTTAAGTGTTATTACACACTGTTTTCCTTCATTTTATTGTAGGCCGCCCTCTTCCGGAGAGGGCGGCTATTCTTTTCTTACGATGTGTCTGTTTTTATAGTCCGATAGCTGCGTTGTGTGAAGCCCCAAAACCGGTCATCCCGTCCGACGGTCGGGACTTCCGTTTTTGGGGCTTCACACGCCTTGCTCTCGAACTCTAAAGAACAGACACGCCTTTTAGGAGTACCACCGATAGCTGCGTTGTACTCAGTACTCAAGGTAAGGTTTTATTTTCTCCAGAGTTTTGGAGCTGAGCGCTTTCACTTTTTTTACGTCCTCGAAATTTTTAAAATCCCCGTGGTTGGCGCGGTAGGCGGCAATTGCGGTTGCCTCCTTGCGGGAAAGGTAGGGATGGGCATCCAATTCGTCAATGCCCGCAACGTTTACCGCCACTGATTTGAAAATAGGAGAAAAGTTGAGTTGGGATTTGATGTGCTGGAAAGTGCTGTCGGGCAGGCCCAAGGTTTCGCCCACTTGTTCCACCGATGAAAATCCACCTAATTTTTCGCGGTAAGACACGATGCGACCGGCAGTAGCCGCGCCGATGCCCCGCAGGCGTTGCCATTCTTCAGCGCTTGCTTTGTTGATGTCAATCAGGATAGCAGCCGGTGCAGGCGCCGTTCCACTTTTTGTCTTGGCGTCTGTTGCGGTTGCGCTGGATGCTATTTGGATATAAGGTTCAAGGCGTTGATAATCAGCTTCGGGAAGGCTGTATATTTTTGCCAAATCCTCTTTTTTGCGAAAGCGTCCGCCTTTTTCCCGGTAATTGAGGATGACGCGGGCGACCTTTTCCGAAATGCCTAATTGTTGCAAAGTCGCTTCGTCTGCCGTATTGGGGTCGAAATTAAACGGTTCGGCAGGAGCGTCTTTTTCCGCTGTTTGGGAAGCAGGTTGATCCCGGTTGTATTCCCTGCGCCCTCCAATCCGGATATAAGGCGCCAACCGCCGGTAATCGGCTTCGCGCAGGGCGTATATTTTTTTGAAGTCTTCGCTTTTGAAAAATTTGCCGCCTTTATTTCGATAATTAAGGATGGTTTGAGCCGTTCGCTCCGACAACCCCAACCGCACAAACGTGGCCACATCCGCCGTATTGGGGTCGAATTCGAACAAGGTTGCGGGGGGGCCGCCTGCTTCGCCAGAGTCCTCTGTTTCCGGACTTGCAGATCGCGCAATGCTTTCCGCAGCCGCCCGAAGGGCGCGGGTATCCGGCGCGCTTTGTTCCGAAATAAAGAAAGGGTAGAGTTTTGGCGCCAAGACCAACAGGATGCAAAGCACAATCAGCGCAAATGCGCCGTTGCGCTCCGGCCGTGTGTAGTAGAAGTATTCCTGGAAGAATTTTTTCATGTGCTCTTTTTTTCAGCAGCAGCATAGATTCCTGATTTGTGGGCATTCCTGAACCTAATGTATAGCGGTTTTGTACAGAAGGCAACCGCTTGTCCGAATTTGTCCGGAATTGTCCGAAAAATGAAGAGTAGAATAATCAAAACCTTCAAATATCCCGCACATAAGCCCCCTGCTCCCGAATATCATAACAGGGAATTCCCATTCGAATACCCTCTTCCTTCCAGCGTTTAATGCGCCACGGGCTGCTGGAAGCATCAAACACAATCAGCGTGGGATCAAAAATTTGGAGTAAATCTTCCAGGTCTGTCCGAACATTATCCGACAACAACAGGCAATCTACCGGAATGCGCTTTTCCGGTTTGTTTATCCTTAGGGGCTGCCGCACAATAGCCATTGTAAATCCATGAAATTGAACAAGTTCCTGATGAAAATACCAATTGGCATGGGTTTGAACGAGTATCGTATCCATGTTTAAAGGAACCAACTCTGCAACACCGGTAAACAAGCGGTAGTTTCCCGCAGCAAAATGCAGGCGGGAAGCCTCAAGATCGCCGTCGTTCAGCGAAATGATTTTTTTGCCGTCAATGAAATCAATCGCCGTGTGCCCTGGGAGGTGGTAAACCAGCACCTGCCTTCGGGTCTGGTTTTCCCATTCGCGCCAAGCGTGGAGTCCGGCTACTCCGCTAAAACAGCCAAGGGCAACCAATACCCAGCGGAATCTTCTGAATTCAAAAGCGCCGGCCAAAGCGGCAATTGCGCCATAAAGCAGGATGGCTGCGGTTGCGCCCAGCCAAATACCGGTGATCACGCCGCCCGGAATTTGCTGGATCAGAAAAATGGATGCATTGGTGATCCAAACCAACCAATAGACGGCTTTGCCCAGCAGCCAGCCGACGATCGGGATGCCGTCAAGCAGAAACAAGGCCATACCCCCCATCAGCACAAACCCGGAGATGGGCACCACCGCTAATCCGGAAAGCCAAAAATAGAGCGGAAACTGGTGGAAATAGAGCAAGCTGATGGGCAGTGTGGTAATTTGCGCAGCCAGCGATACAGCGGATAGTTTCCAGAAATAGTCGCCAATTTTATTTTCGATGTACCAGCGGCGATAAATCAGGGGCTGGAAATAAACGATGCCGATGACGGCAAGGTAAGAAAGCTGGAATCCGATGTCGAACAGCAGGTAAGGATTTACACACAGCAACAGGAAAGCGGAAGCAGCAAACGTATTGTAGATATTGGGTTGCCGGTTGAGCGATTGCCCCACAATAACGAAACTGAACATGGCGGCCGCTCTTAAGGCAGAAGCCGCCGCGCCGGTCAGGATGGCAAATCCCCAAACGCCGGCCAGCAACAACAACATTTTCACAATTTTCCAGTGCCGGTGTTTGATTTTTAAAAATCCAAGTAATGCTCCAATGCACAGGTAAACAATGCCCACGTGCATGCCCGATACAGCCAGCACGTGCATGGCCCCGGTATTGACATAGGCGTTGGTGACTTCCTGCGAAATTTCATCTTTATACCCCAGAATCAGCGCTGCGCCAACGGCGAATTCGTTGTCTGTAGGCAGGTGTTTGCGCAAAATGGCAATGCAGCGCTGCCGAAGCTGGTCGGTCAGGGCCAGCAGACTGCGGGAAGCTTGCTCGTTTAGTTTTTCCCAGGACGTCGAATCTGCGCGGATACTGAAATGCGTGTTGTTCAGGTGCATGTACCGCGCAAAATCGAAGGTTTTGGGATTGCGCGGCGGGTCAATCGGGCGGATGCGGCCTTTAATCAGAATCTGATCGCCGTAGTTCAATAAGCGGCTACGCGCGTCAAAATCTACATAAGCTAACAGAAACCCGGTGCGGGGCAACAACGTATCGGGATGGCTGCCGAGGTATTCGACCTTGAGCAGCAACCGCAGGCTGTTTTCGCCCGGACGAAGGCGCTGAATGACCCCGGATACATAATTTGCTTCGCTCAGCGCATTTTTAAAATGCCGGGGCCGGTTTAGCTCATGGTGCAACGCCGTAAGTTGGTACCCGAACAAAAAAAGAAAAACACTGAGCGCTGCGCCATAGACCCAGCGGGATTGGAAACCAGTGCGGCGGCGCCAAAAAAACCAGAGCAGCCCGAATAGCACCGGAAACGCCCAGAATACTGCCGGGTATAAAAAAACCTCCTGGCCCGCTGCAAGCCAGATACCCCCAATAAATGGCAGGGTCAATCGAAAAAAGGGGATGGTTCTCCAGTTCATTGGTCGGCTTGTAGGGGATGATCAAGCCTTAATCCATTACCTTGACCTCCTGAGCCTGGATAACTGATTTTTCCCCACTGCTATGGTGAAGGAATGCCACAATATAGCAGTGGCCTTCATCCCAGCCTTGTGGCAGGGTCAGATTAAAAGTTCGGGTCAACGTTTCGCCTTCCGAGAGCGGCCCCGCTACCGGTTCGCCATCGTAGGCCGACATCATGTCCCGCAACACATGGCGATGCAGGTAATCGTTCGTTTTTCCGGCAGGGGTGAGTTGGGTATCCTTTACCTCATCTTCGGTGATCATCACGCTGAGCCGGACGTCATTTTCGGCAATGTTTTCCAGAATTTCTAAGTTGATTTTTGCTTCCAGCGCCCGTGTGGCCGGGTTATAGGTTTTGGTGATTTCAACTTGCGCCTGGGGTGCCAGGGCAACTTCTTCGGCTACAAACCCCGCCCATTGTGACTGGCCTAATTGCAAGTCGGTTTCTCCGCTAAACGCCTTGCGATTCACCACTGCGGTTGGATAACCCAACGGTTCGCCCAGATAGCTCAGTAGGCTGGCGCCTTCCGGTGTTCTGAAGTCCTGGGTGCTTTCCGGATAAGGGGGAGCAAAAAAGCCCGTGTGAATGGAGACGGCGATGAGTTGTTCGCCATAAATGCCTTTCAAGGTTTGGATGGCATCGCTGCCCGCCGGGCAGTTGACACAGCGAACCCCGGTAAATTCTTCTATCAGTACCTGGCGTTGCTGTTCTGTTGGGTTATTGCCGCCCGATCCCGGATTGAGGCGGGGCGCTATTTCCTCGCAGGAAAGCATCAGGAATGCTGCACATCCAAGCAGCGTTAGTTTTTTTGTCATGGCTGTAATTGTTTATATCCTGCAAAAATCGCAAGTATTTCATTTAAGGATACCTAAAAGTACCTTTCATGTCCGCTGTTTAACGATACTTTGCACGATTATTCAATACAGCACGGCAATTTATGAATTTTTATAATCCGTGTCAAGTGCCTGCCCGCGATAATAGAGGTTTTCTGCATTCTTAGATTCAACATAGTTCATCAAAGCCCTTTTATTCGCCCGCCGTCCACAGGGATACTAACCCCGGTGAGGTAGGCGGCTGCCGGCGTCGCTAAAAAAGCGGCAACAGCAGCGATTTCTGATGCGATCGCAAAACGCCCCATTGGAATTTCCGCCTGCATCTCCTGTGCGATTTCCGCTTCCGACCTGCCAAGCTTGTTTGCTTTGTTGTGGATCAGGTCGCGCAGGCGTTCCGTATCCGTAGCGCCGGGCAGCACGTTGTTCATGGTGATGCCAAAAGGCGCCAGTTCATTCGACCAGGTTTTTGCCCACCCAGCGACTGCGGCACGCACGGTATTAGAAACCCCAAGCCCTTCCAATGGTTGTTTAACGGAAGTAGAAACAATGTTAATGATGCGGCCGTATCCGGCTTCTTTCATACCCGGAACTACTTGTTGGGTCAGTAATTGGTTGCAAATGAGGTGATTCTGAAAAGCTTCCAAAAAAGCGTCTTCTGTGCTTTCCGCAATGGTTGCTGCCGGCGGGCCGCCTGTATTATTGATCAGGATATGAATGGTTTTAACCGTCGTCAGACCTGTAATTTTGCGGTTCAAATCGGCGCGGTTCGTGAAATCAGCGGCAAGAAAATCGTGGGTCTGGCCGGGTCTGCGATCCAATTGGCCAATCAAATCTGCCATGATATTCGCCGAACGGGCCACTAAAGTGATGTTGGCGCCCAGCTTTGCCAACTCTATGGCCGTTGCTTTGCCGATTCCTTTGCTGCTGCCGCAAACCAGCGCATTTTTTCCGGAGAGATCAAGATTCATTCCTGTTTTTGATTTATGATGGCTAAAAATAACATAATTTCACCCTGCTTAACTAAAAAAAATGATCATGGGGATCGCAAAACCGTTTAATCTTAAAGCCTGGATTGAGGAAAACCGCCATTTACTCAAACCACCCGTCGGCAACAAACAGATCTACTTTCAAAACGACGATTACATCGTGATGGTTGTGGGTGGCCCCAACGGCCGTAAAGACTACCACTTCGAGGATGGAGAAGAGTTGTTTTATCAGTTGGAGGGAGACATTACGTTGAAGGTCGTCCACGAAGACGGCACGCCCGAAAACATTGCCATCCACGAAGGCGATCTGTTTCTGTTGCCTCCGCGCATTCCGCATTCACCACAACGGCCTGCCAATACCGTTGGCTTGGTTATTGAACGCTACCGCCGCCCCGGCGAAGAAGACAAACTTATGTGGTTTTGTGAACAATGCAACAACAAACTGCACGAAGCCACTTTTGAGATGAAAGACATTGTGAATCAACTCCCTGTGGTCATGAAGCATTTCATGGATTCGGAAGACCTGAGAACCTGCAAAAGCTGTGGCGCGGTGATGGAGCCTGTTTAAACCCGAACTTCGACAGAATAATTGTCGCGCAGCATCTATCTTTTTATTCTCTTTTCCATCGGATAAGGGCTTTTCATACCTTTATTCCCATCATTGAAATTTGTTCATCTAATGTCTCATGCAGTATGAAAAATAAGTTTACAAAAACTTTATTGTGGATACTTATCAGCCTTCCATTTTCAGGGTTTGGGCAATTACAATCCAAATTGGACATCGCGCTCCGTTATGTGGAACAGCATCGGGAGGATTGGAAGTTGACCGATGCCGACATCGCAGATATGGTGGTTAGCGACAATTACCAAACCCGCCACAATGGCGCCACACACGTTTATTTCATCCAGCGCCACGCCAGTATTCCCGTACACAATGCCATCATGGGCATTCATATTGCAGCGGATGGCAAAGTCGTGTTTTCCACCTCCCGATTCACACCGAATCTGGCTGCATCGGTTAATACGACCGAACCGGTCATCAGCGCGTATAACGCCGTGGAAGCTGCCGCGCGCAACGTTGGCGTCAGCATTAGCGAGTCCTTGAGATTGGTCTCGCAAACCGGCGGTCGCTCCTTTGTTTTCGACAAGGGCAATATTGCCAAATCGGAAATCAAGGTAGACCTGATGTATTACAGCCATCCGTTCAACGGAACGACACGGTTGGCCTGGAGCCTCACGCTGCAGCAGATTGATACCCCGGACTACTGGAGTATGCGCGTGGATGCAGTAACCGGCGAGGTACTGCAACGCCACAACCTCACGGTGTACTGTAGCTTCGGCAACAAAAATGACGAATGCCATGTACACGACGACCACTGCCAGACCCAGGAAGCTGCCGCAATATCGGGCTTTCAGCCTGTACGGGAAGCGCTGACGGAGGCTCGGTTGACGGTCGCAGACGCTGCGTATAACGTCTTTCCAATACCGGTAGAAAGCCCCATTCACGGCGAACGCGAGTTGGTGATAAACCCGCAAGATCCGATCGCTTCGCCCCATGGATGGCACGATATAAACAATGTACCCGGAGCGGAATTCCGCATCACGCGGGGCAACAACGTCCACGCTTACCAGGATAGTGATAACAACGAGACCTCCGCCAATGACGAGCCTAATGGCGGCGAGCAGCTTGTTTTTGACTTTCCTTACGACATGACCCAGACACCTGAGACCTACCGGGAAGCCGCCGTAACACAATTGTTCTACATGAACAACATCATGCACGACTTTTCTTACCACTACGGTTTCGACGAACCCGCAGGGAACTTCCAGCGCCATAACTACGGCAATGGCGGCACCGGCAACGACAATGTGCTTGCAGAAGCACAGGATGGCGGCGGCACCAACAATGCCAACTTTACAACCCCGGCAGATGGAGGCAATGGGAAGATGCAGATGTTTTTGTGGGACCAGTTAGGAGGAAGATTGTTGACCGTGCTGGAACCGGAAATCATTGCCGGTGGCTATGAAACGTCTACTGCTGCTTTTGGACCGGCCATTAGTTCAACCCCCATTACCGGCGAAGTTGTTCAGGCTTTTGACGGCTCGAACCTGCCCCAGTTGGGCTGTGGCGCGTACGTGAACGCCGCCAATGTAGCAGGCAAAGTTGCTTTAGTCATTCGGGGAGATTGCTTTTTTGAAGAAAAAGCTGTCCGGGCACAAGCTGCCGGCGCTATCGCGCTGATTATCTGTAATTTTGAAGAAAATACAGTTGGCATGGCCGGGGTTGCGAATGTTCCAGACCCAACCATTCCAACGGTAATGATCAAAAATTCGGATTGCCAAACCATTATCGGGTATCTTAATGAAGGGGTTACTGTAAAATTACAGACGCCGGAAACTACGGGAGAACAGGTGCCTGTGGATGGCGACTTTGACAATGGGGTTATGGCTCATGAATACGGACACGGTATTTCTAATCGCCTTACTGGCGGTCCGGCGCAGACGGGTTGCCTGATCAATGCCACTCCTGTTGAACAAATGGGCGAAGGCTGGAGTGATTTTATGTCTCTCGTACTCCAGGCCAAACCGGGTGATGCCGGTACAGACCGCCGCGGCATTGGGAATTTTGTTACCCGAAATGAAGTGAATGGCGGGGGTATTCGCAGGCTGCCTTATTCTACTGATCCTGCGATTAATACCCACAACTACGACGATATCATTGGGGTAACCCGCCCGCATGACGTAGGGGAAGTGTGGGCGACCGTACTTTGGGATATGTATTGGAAATTTGTGGAGGTTTACGGTTTTGATGAGGATGTTTACACGGGCACCGGCGGGAATAATATCGCTATCCAATTGGTGATGGACGGTATGAAATTGCAAGCCTGCAATCCGGGGTTTGTAGATGGCCGAAATGCCATTATTGGCGCGGATTTGCTCAATAACGACGGCATTCACGAATGCCTGTTGTGGGAAGTTTTCGCCAACCGCGGTGTTGGCTGGAGTGCAGATCAGGGCAGTTCATTTGACTGGAACGACGGCCGTCCGGGATTTGATACCAAACCGGAGTGCATCAAAGAACTTAAACTTACCAAAACCGCTACTGAAAAAATCAACGCCGGCCAGGAGATCACCTACACCATCACGGTAACCAACCACAAAGAGGCAGACGCAACGGGCGTTGTCGTTACCGACCAGATTCCGGACGGCGCAACCTACGTTGCCGGGTCAGCCACAGGCGCCACTGTCAGCAGTTCGTCGGCAACGGAAGTTGTTTTTAACGTTGGAACCGTCGCTTCAGGCGAATCCCAAACGTTCACCTATCGGTTCTCAACAGCCAACGACCTGCGTTCCATTCGCCAGCTTTACGACGGTGTGGAAGACGGCGACGCCAACTGGTTGGTTTTCAATGATGCTGGCATAGACATCTGGGTGATTGACAGCGAAAACCCTTACGAAGGGCAGTCGGCCTGGCATGTACCCAGCACGGTTGTTGAAAACGACCAGTCCTTATTGCTTTTCCAACCGATTACGGTGAGCGGAACGCAGCCGGTGCTCCGTTTTTACCACGATTACAGCACAGAGCCGAATACAGATGCCGGTATTGTTCAGGTTTCTACCAATGGCACAACCTGGACCAATGTAGACCACCTGATCTTCAAAAACAATTATCGCGGAGAGATGGCCTACACGACATTTGCAACAGCTAACCTTCCGGCTTTTTGGGGCAGCAGCGAAGGGTACGTTGATACGTATATTGACCTCAGCCCGTTCCAGGGTCAGAGTATTTATGTGCGCTTCCGTTACGGATCGGAAGAAGAACTGACTAACCCCGTTCCCACGCCGGTTGGCAATGGCTGGTTTGTGGATGAGATTGAGTTCATGGACATGTTTGCCTACCAGTCTGAGGCTTGTGTAACTTCTGCCGAAGGCGACCAGGCCTGCGCAGAGGTTCCGCACCGGGGTACGGTTGTAGAACCAGGAACAACGACAGACACGGACGAAGCATTGGGAGCCGGCCGCATTTCGGTCTTCCCGAACCCGGCAAAGGACCGCATCAATGTTTCATTTACTGCCGTTTCAGCCCAAAATATCCTGCTTGAAGTGCTGAGTTCAGATGGGCGGGTGGTATTGACGCAGGCGCAGCAGGTCGGCGAAGGGCCGCAATTGCTGAACCTCAACGTGGCGCATTTAACGACGGGGTTGTACTTTGTGCGCATTAGTGCGGAACAGGAACTGGCTGTAGAAAAAATACTGATTGATTAAATAGTGTCTGTCTTTATAGTCCGATAGCGGCGTTATGTTTGACCCCAAAATCGGTCATTTACGCGAGTAAACTCCCGTTTTTGGGGTCAAACATGCCTTGCTCTCGAACTCTAAAGAACAGACACTCGACTAAAAAGCCAGACTCTAAATAACCTTCTGAAAAGCCCTGGCTGCATAATTTGCAGGCGGGGCTTTTCAATTCGATTCAGGCCATAATATGTGATCTATGTAAGATTTTCACATAAATATGTAACGTTTAAAACACGGATCACCCGTACTTTTATGGTTATTAAGGTGTGCTTCAAAGTTGATGTTGGTTTTTTTGTTATAATTAGGTTAAGCTTTTTTGTCAGAAAAGCCTTTTTAGAAGTATTGCCTAAGTTTGCCAAATCTTATGTTGAGACAAGGTTACTTTTTTCTTCTTTCCCGTCTCATATAAGCGATTTTTAAAACACGCAAACAATCCATTTTAAAATTAAATTCTTTCTGTATGCAAAAGTTTTTGTTATCCCTCGCGGGCCTTGCCCTTGCTTTTACGGTGATTCTTTCCACTGGTTGTAATCCGGAGGGCGATGATCCAATTGACCCGTCCGGTCCGGATGCCCGTTTTGTAACGGAAACCGGCTTTTTGGACGGCAGTGCCGAAGTGGAAGCAGGTGAAACGTTTAAGATCAAAGTTTCTTTGCTCACCGGTGATACCAAGCTGAAATCTGTGACGATTTATGAAGATGATGTGAAATTAGGCACCAACTTTTTCACCATCAACAGCGGTGCCCTGACGGCGAACAACCCGTTCCTGATTGTTGGCGCCGACCAGAACGGTGTAACCTACGAATTTGAAATTTCCACGGTGAATACGGTAGGCGCTGTGCGTACTTATGAAGTGGAAGTGGAAGACGAAGGCGGCCTGAAAGACGCTGTGTCACTCACCATTACCAGCAAGGCGCCTGCAACGACGCCAATTGAAATGAGCCTTTCGGGGATCCTGTTCAATGCCTCTGACATCCTTCCAACAGGCGGCCTGGATTTGGATAACGGAAACAACGTTTCTGCAACCAGCAACCTCGCAGAAATCCGGGACATGGGGATCAATTGCGCAATGCCCAATGCGACCAACTGGCGCAAGCAAATTGGTACCGTGAATGGCGCGGAAATGAAGCGCGTTGTGCCTGCCAATGTAGAGAACTTCTCTTTTGCCAATGCAACCAACAAGGAAATCATCACTGCTGCCTTCAACACGGGCGACGCTATTGACAGCAACCTGTCAACGCTGAACTGCGATCCAAGCACGAACGTAGTAGTGACCGATGTGACCCTGCCACTTGTCGTAGGCGATATGTTCGTTATCAAAGGCGCCACCGGCAGAATTTACCTGATCCGTATTGATGAGGTGAACAATACGACCAATGACAATAACGATAATTACGTGATTTCGCTTAAGTACTAAATTGTGAAAGTGACCGGGTGACTTCGAAGTCACCCGGTCACCCTCTCACTGCAGGAAAGTGACTGGGTGATTTTGAATCACCCGGTCACGACCACTCACAAAAGAAGCGCATAACCCAACCCGGGTTATGCGCTTTCTGGTTTTATGAAGATACTCTGTTGGGTCTGCCAACTGAAGTTGGCGACCACGGTTCCTGTTTTTGGCGGAAAGCCCTACCTTTGTTTTTTAGCGTTCAAAAAACTACATCAATGAACAAAGCGATCGTTTTCTCTTTCCTGATGGTTTGCTGTATGGCGGCAAATTTTTCAGCAACTGCCCAATCGAAAAAACCGACGACGCCTGCAAAAAAAGAGGCGCCCTGCAAAATTGCGTTTGATGAATTCGACGATTTCGACAGTTTGCGCACCATTGGCGCAGAAGCGGTGAGCTTTGGCTTGTTTATTCCCAGCCGTTTTGAAACGGAAAACGGCCCCAAAATCATAGACGAGGGAAAGCTGCTGTTCATGTACACGGAAAACGATAGCATCAACAGCTTTTTTATGACCCTGGCCATCCCCGAATACGACTACCAGCCCATTTCGAACGATTACAACGTATTCATCAAATTATTGGATACGGAAACGGAAGTGATCCCGCTCTACAACGTTCCCGATCAGGGCACATTCGACAAAGGCACCAATATGCGCATCTACCAGCATACCTGCGTGGTGCCCCTCGATTTGTTTTATCAGCTCTCTTACAACAAGATAGATAAAATTCGCGTAGTTTATAAAAAGCAAAAGCGCACGTTTACTTTGACGCCGGAGCAGCAAGAAGCTATTCAGAAAGCCGTGCAGTGCGTCGGGAAAGCGGCAGGTTTGTGGCCAGTAAAGCCTTAGTAATTTGTTAAAGTTTAGTAATAACTAAACAACATGCAAAAATTTGAGTTAATCTTGTTAGATGGATTACCTCCAGATCGTCAAATGAACTTCTATAAGTTGTCTTTTGATGGAAAATGTCTTTTTGATGATTTCTGGGCAGAAATAATAAATGGCTTAGACATGCTTACACACGACGAACTTTTAAAGACCAAAACCTACTGGACTATGAAAATCCAGAATGACTTGTTCAATGCGGTTGAAGAGTATCTCAAAGTGAATAACCTCACACGTACCCAATTTGCAGAACAACTTGGAGTCAGTAAAGGCTACGTGACACAAATATTGAATGGCGAATTTGATCACCGTGTTTCCAAGTTGGTGGAAATTATACTTGCCATAGGTAAAGTGCCTGACCTGCAGTTAAACCCATCCAACTCCGAGTCTGAGGGGAACGAAAATGCTGAGGAACAGCCTGCATTTCAACATACACACGAAGCAGCTTAGATTTTTCGGCTTCGGAACGCAACAACCTTATCGCTCCTTATTTCCCGCTCACGCCACATGCATTCTGGTAGCCTTCGCCACTGCCTCGTGCCTCGAATTCACCTGCAATTTTTTGTAAATATTTTTCAGGTGGAACCGCACGGTATTCGGACTCACGAACATCTGTTTGGCAATATCGCGGTAACTCTGCCCATCGCAGAGCAAATCCAATACTTCCTGTTCGCGGGAAGAAAGCGACATCATTGGATTGCAGGCTTCGCTGAAATAGGACACGACCCTGCGCGCTACATGCGAACTCATGGGCGAGCCGCCGGTGCGCACTTCGCGGATGGCGCCGAGAATTTTTGAAGGAAAAACGCCTTTCGTCAGGTAGCCGTAAGCGCCGGCTTTCAGCGCCTGGAAAATGTGTTCGTCGTCGCAGTAAGCCGTAAGCATGATGATGTGAACATCTGGCAGGTTCTGTCGGAGTGCCCGGGCGCATTCGATGCCCGACATCCCCGGCAGGTCAATATCCATTAGAACAACTTCGGGACGAAGTCCCGGCAGGAAGGACAAAGCCGATGGCCCGTCCTCAAAAGTGGCAAGGCAGCGAAACTCGTCGGTCATATCGAGAAGTTTCTGCAAGCCTTCGCGGATGTCACGTTGATCATCCACAATAGCAACAGAGATCATAGCTTTGTGTGTTTAGTCGGATGAATGAGTGTTGATTCGAACAATCGCAATACGATCATTCGAAAATTTTGGCTTTTACAGGGTTATGTTGTTCTTTTTTATCCTGGTGACGTGTTTAAGGACACAGGTTGTTACAAACCGTTGCCTCAAATTTTAATTTATTTTTGAACAGGTTTAGTTTTAGGAACGCCAATGCGAACTTCAATGCGCGAACCCGCCCCGGAAGATTGCAGGTGCAATGTTCCAGCCAATTTTTCAGCCCTGTTTTTCATGCTTTTCATGCCTTCGCCCGTGTAGACAGCTCCGGTATCGAACCCCTTGCCATCGTCGCTTAATGAAAAAACGATTTCCCGTCCCGTTATTGCTGCTTCCAGCAGCACGAGCTTCGCACCGGAATGCTTGAGCGCGTTGTGCATGGCTTCTTTAAAAAGCAGGAGCAGGTGACGCTTTTGGTCTAACGGCAACTTGAGTTGTTGAAGACTGCCGGTGGATTTCACTGAAAACTGGATAGGGCTGTCGGAAAAAAGTTCTTCCCCGAAGTCTTTTAGGCGCAGCAACAAATCATGACTGTTATCCAAATCAGGGTTCAACGCCCAAAGCATATCCTTCACTGTTTCGTAGAGGCGGCTGGCGTGCAATGAAATTTTGTACAGATAAGCTTTCGCAATTTCCGGATCGCGATCCAATTGTTGGCTCGTCAGTTCGGCGTACATCGAAATGATGGACAATTTCCCGCCCAACTCGTCGTGGAAGTCGTGCGCAATTTGCAGGCGAATGCGTTGTGACGCCTTTCGCTCGATGCGCTTTTTCGCAACCCTCCATGCCAGGGTCACCCCTGTTGTCAGCAACAGCAGCGTCAATATTTCCCAACACAACCGGGTGTTGATATCGGGCAAAATAATGGCTAACAGGGGCATACCGGGTGGTTTTTCATACATTTTCATAGCTTAGGAACGTGTCGTAAATAACTTACCTGTTTGGGCGGTCTCTTTTTTCACCATGCTTCGTTGCTTCGGCGGTCACTTAGCTTAGGCTAAGCTCCCTTCTCGCGCCTTGCCTGGTAAAAAAATAGCCTCGCCGAATCCAGGTAACTTATTTCCGGCACGTTCCTTAAGGAAGCGGCAGATTGCCTGAAATAAGGCATTCAAAATCTCCATCGCGCTTCAAGGCGGAAAAGCTACCCTTTGGTTTTGATAGACACCCCTACACACTTGGGTAGTTTTTTGGGTTTCGTCGGTTAGCCCACAAAATTATCCCCTGCCCGCCAAAGCTCCTCTGCTTCCACTATCTTCATTTTAAATACAGCGCTGCTCGTTCTACAACGAGCGAGCAATTTTGACGGTGCGGGAGGTTGGCCACAAGCGGGGGATTATTTCGACGGCAATGGACGGGCAGCTATTGTCAAGCTAAAAACCCCACCGGATGATTTGGAAATTTGAAAGTTTGAGTTATATTTACTTAGGAATGTGTCGTAAATAACTTCCCTGTTTGGGCGGTCTCTTTTTTCACCATGCTTCGTTGCTTCGGCGGTCACTTAGCTTAGGCTAAGCTCCCTTCTCACGCCTTGCCTGGTAAAAAAATAGCCTCGCCGAATCCAGGTAACTTATTTCCGACACGTTCCTTAACTAAACAACCGCCGTATGAACCTTATTATGCCTTTTCATTTTGCTCATTTATCGGGTTGCCGGTTGCGTAAAGCCAACTGGTTTGGTTGGCTTTACGCAACTGCTGTTTGGGTATCAAGTTGACAAAGCGGGTTTTCACGCAATAGGGCTTATATAGGAGGAGTTGACGACAAACAAGAGCTCCACACTAATATAAAAAATAATATATATAATGGACAACCAAAAAGATATTGGTTTTTTTTCGACACAAGAACTTATATCTTATAAGCGTGGTGTTAATTATTTTCTTGGTATTGGTATAGATGCCTATAATTCACCACAACGGCCTTTGCGGAATTGTGTCAATGACATTACAACAGTGCGTGATGTATTGGTTAAGCAATATGACTTTGAGAGTGATAATTCTGAATTGCTTGTCAATGAACGAGCTACACGAAAGTCAATTATCAAAACTTTGCAGGAAACATTAAACAAATTGACAGAGAGTGATAGTTTGATATTAATGTATTCAGGTCATGGCCATAATCTCCAAGGTAGCAACGTGGGCTTTATGGTTCCATGTGATGCCATTGATGATGGTGATTATATTAACCTCAGTGATATTAAAAGCCGTTTAGATGCAGCAGAAGCAAAACATATTTTTATTATATTCGATTCTTGTTTCTCAGGCTTGATTTTGACTCAACGGGATGTGCGAGCACACAATATTCCTGAAAACCTCCCTTCTCGTTACGCCCTTACTTCAGGTCGAAACAGTCCTGTAGATGATGGTTTTGGTTCACACAGTCCTTTTGCACAAGTATTAATAGAAGAGCTGCGAGGAAATGACGATGCTTTAGGTTCTCTTCTTTTGTCGCAAAAGATTTTAGATAGATTTAGAGTAACTGGTACTGATAAAGATCAACTACCTGATTTTGGGCGAATCAACAATGATACAAAGTTTCAGGGACAATATTATTTTTATCCTAGGAACTATGAAATCAGCCTTGCAAGGGAGCGCACTAAACGGCTAGAAGCGGAGGTGGCTAGACAAATGGCAGAAAGTGCTTTGATTGAGGCGGAAAACGAGCGGAAAAAAGCAGAAAAATCTGCTAGATGTGCTAATAATGTTTTATTATTCACCAAAGCGCTTGGATATGATTTTACTTTAGCGGTGAATGTTATGTGGTATTGTCAAAAGCATTATGAACAATTTAGCGTTGCCCGCCCAATGTATGATGAAATTACTAGGATGGCGCTGGATGAGCAAAGAAAACATAAGTGTTATGAGAAAATACTTAGTGGTCACACAGGTTACATAACCTCTGTTCAATTTTCGCCCGATGGAAATAAATTGCTCACTAGTAGTTCTGACAAGACAGCAAGAATTTGGGATATCCAAACATGTAGAGTCGAAAAAATATTTATAGGACACAAGTTATCTGTTACTTCAGCCGTTTTTTCGCCAAAAGACAATGTTGTTTTAACATGCAGTGAAGATAAAACAGCTTGCTTATGGGACATAAATACTGGTGATAAAACTATTACCTTGTCAGGCCATGATAGAAAAATTAATGTTGCAAATTTTTCACCAGATGGAACGAAAATACTTACGGGAAGTTCTGATGGAACGGCTAAACTTTGGGACGCTACTAGTGGTAAAGAGATAAGAACCTTTTATGAGTATTCTCCACATTCAACTTCAGTTTATGCGATAGCATTCTATGGAAGTACAAAGATACTAACGGGCGATAAATCGAATCGCTTAGTCTTATGGGACATAGACACTGGAAAGCAAATTCAACATTTTTCAGGAGGCATAATAGGTAGTCGAGGCTATATGTCTAATCCAATTAACTCTATTGCTGTGCAAGATGGTTTTGTGTTAACTGCTGAAGCAGGGATATCAAAATACTGGTCTATTGAAAAAGCAGAGTTATTTGATATTTTTATGGGACATTCAAAGACTGTTTCCTCGGTAGATTTGGCAGAATCTTGGGCTTTAACCGGAAGCCATGATAATTCTGCTATTTTATGGCGAAAACGTTATTGTGATTTTCTCAATAAGACTGTAATTCTTAAAGGGCACGATGATGCAATAACTTGTGTCCGTTTTTCCCGTAACGAGGAAAAATTAGCAACTGCAAGTTTTGATAAAACTGTAAAAATATGGGATATAAATTTATATACACTTAATACTGGCCCTTTAAATTTACCTCACAAAGAATACTATTCTGCATATGAATTTTCATTACCTGATTTGGTAAACAAAGGCCTGCAAATCGAACCAGAAGACGTGCCGCAGTACATCAAAGAGATATTTCACAGCAGTCAAGTAGAAGGTTTCAATAAAGACAATGCTTTTAATAATGCAAAACTATATATTAAAGATTCTTCATTATTGGAAAAAATAAAGCGAGATTTGGGTTTATTGAATGATGCTTAATTCTATCACATGAAGATTATAAACCACAGAAACCCAAAAAGTGTGGAACAACGAATATACGAAAATACTTCCTAAGCGTCGCACATTCGTATATTCAACCGTCATCGCTCCACAATCGTCATCCTCCGGTCATAGCTCAACCCCGTAAAAATTCCGATCGAATTTGCCGTGCCTTTCAGGTTGGAAATAATCGGACTGGGCTGCCCAAACGGATTCCCGTTGGAAGACGCAGCGGTTTGCACGCTGTTAAAAAAATCGTAGTAAGGCCGGTCAATGTGGAAAATCGTATTGAAGATGGTGTCGCCTTCCGCAAAATTGTAGGCGCTACCAAATACAATATTGTTTTCCACAAAACGGTCATCGGCGGCAAAGTCCTGAAGCGGAATACTGTCTAAGCTATGCTCATGAAGCATCCGCCGGAAGTAGTTTTGTTCGTTCGGAATATCTTTGAAATAGGTCAGCACCCGCGCCAGGGTGTCATTCTCCTGGAACTCCACCACAATACTGTCTATAGGAATCGGCCTTAAAATGCGGGTGGTAGCCGTAATGGTTTTGCCGTCAGGGGTTACGATATTGAGTTCAAAATCGTTTTCGTAGTCAGTAGGGATCGGCCCGGCCGCTAAGTAATTATATGCTTTTCGCGAAATCGGGTTAAAAAACAGCCCATTTTGAAGGGTATGCGTTTGCCCGTCGTGAACGATGGTTACCGTTGCGCCATCCACCAGGATGTCGTCGAGAAACTCGCTGTTGGTACTCGGGAAAGGATCAAAATACGAAGCCGTTCTGGTCAGCAACAAGCTAAATGGCTGTCCCGGTTCGAGGTAACATTCCACCACGTACCGGCTTTCATAATCGGGCAGGTTGATGTCAATTTCCTGTTCCAAATTGCAGCTGACCAAGGCAATCGAAAAGGCCAAAAAGAGAAAGCTATAATTGATGATGCGTTGCATGATGTTTGTTTTTTAGAATTTAAAATTCCAGGTCACCGAAGGCAGAATCGGAAACAGGGATACCTGCTTGGCCGCGATGCGCTCCGGAATTTCGATGGTATTCTGCCCATCAGTTTCTTCCCTGAAAATGGGTTCTAAATAAATGAAAAAGGTGTTCCGGCGGTCATAAGCGTTGATGACATTGATGGTCAGGTCGCTTTCGCCCCATTTTGGGAAAAATCGGATGATCATCCCCAGGTCTAAGCGGTGATAAGCCGGAAGCCGGTACGTATTGCGTTCTAAGTAATCGGGCGTGACCACCTGAAACCCACCGCCGTAGACATCCTGGAAGGTAAATCGCCCGCCCGGCAGCCAGCGCAAATCGCCCGACCCGTAAACAAATGTGGCGGAAACAGCCAATTTGCGGCTGATTTCATAAATTCCGACAATAGACAAATCGTGCCGCCGGTCGTAGATTGGCGAAAAATAGCCGGTATCCGAAAAGCGCTCTAAATCGTCAATAGGTTTGAAATCGCCGCGCCGCGTCAGGGCCAGTGTGTAGCCGATCCATCCAGTAAGCCGGCCTTCATTTTTTTCGATCCCGACCTCAAACCCATAACCATATCCTTTACCGATGGCAAATTCGTTTTCAAGGTTGTCGTTGGCAAAAATTTCAGCGCCATCCACAAATTCCAATTGATTTTTGAGGTCTTTGTAATAGGTTTCCACTTCTAAGAAGTAGTCTTTGCCCAGCAACCAGGAAACCCCCAGGGCAACCTGATCGGAACGCTGTGGCTTGATGGCTTCCGTGGAGGGATACCAGATGTCCGTAGGCAAGGCCACGCCCGCATTCGCCACCAAATGCAGGTACTGATACATGCGGGCATAACTGGCTTTGAGGCTCACGCGCTCGTTCATGGAGTAGTTGGCGGCAACCCGCGGTTCGACGCCGAAGTAAGACTGGCCGTCGTTGAAAAACCCGCTGAAACGCAGACCCATATTAACTTTCAGCCGATCGGAAGCCACCCAGTCGTCCGAAATATAAGCCCCTGCCTCTACCCCGTCGTAGTCATTCCCTGCCGAAAAAGAAACGCTGCCGTCGTCGCTGCCTGCTTTGAGGCGCCCGACTGTGAACTGGTGGTAGGTGGCATTGCCCCCGAAGCGCAGGGTATGCTTGTTATTCAGGGCATAAAAAAAGTCGGTTTTCAGGTTGGCGTCCCGAATATTCGAGCCGAGATTAAAAGAAAAGCCGGTAAGTTTGTTTTCAATATTGTACTGATAATCAGAGTAGGTAAAGGTTGTGTTTGCAAAAAGTTTGGAATTGAATACATGGTTCCAGCGCACGGTTCCGGTGGCGTTGCCCCAGTCGAAATTAAAATCAAAAAAGTCGCCGTCGAACCCAAATACATCCCGGCCAAAGTAGCCGCTGAGGTAGAGCCGGTCTTTTTCGCCTAATTCGAAATTGAGTTTTGTATTCAAATCATAAAAATAATAATCGGGTATGGGCGAGTAGTCCTCCACGCCTTCGTTGGCGCGATTCACCATCCGGGTAAAAAGGTCTACGTAGGTACGCCTTCCGGAAATGATGAAGGAAGATTTATCGCGTTGGATGGGGCCTTCCAGCGTGAGGCGGGAAGAGATCAACCCAAGTCCGCCGGAGCCGGAAAATTTTTTGTTGTTGCCTTCTTTCAGGCGCACGTCAATAACCGAAGACAACCTGCCGCCGTATTGAGCCGGGAAGCCACCCTTGTAAAGCTTCAGGTCTTTGACGGCGTCAGAGTTGAAGGTGCTGAAAAAGCCAAACAGGTGGTTGGGGTTATATACGGTGGCTTCATCCAGGACGATGAGGTTCTGATCAGAACCGCCGCCGCGCACAAACAACCCGGTGGTGCCTTCCGAACCGGAGGGGATGCCGGGTTTGAGTTGCAGAATCTTCAGGATATCGCTTTCGCCAAAAGCAACCGGCAAGAGCTTGGCTTCACGCGGAGAAATGGTTTCCACACTCATTTCGGTTGATTTCAGTTGTTCGCGGTAAGCGTTGGCTTTTATCACCACTTCTTCCAACTGAACGCCGGAACCCATTTCCATATCCACTTTGGCGTTTGCTTTCCCGGAAATGGTTTTGCGAATCGGTTGAAAGCCAACATAACTGAACTCCAGGGTGACAGAATCAGCTTCAGGCAGGGAAAGCGAATAGAAACCATATTCATTGGTTGTTGTTCCGAGTCCTGACGGCAATGCCAGAATGGAAGCGCCAATGAGGGTTTCCCCGTTTTCGCCATCCCGGATGACGCCGCTGACTGTAAATTGTTGCTGAGCAAGCGCGGGTTGCTGCAGCAGGAGAAATAGCGCGATAAAAAAGCAGACAGATGATTTCATAAAAATGATTTGTTCTGTTGGGTAACGTTGAAATGGGTGCTATGGTGAGTAGAATTCTACGAAACATCAAAAAATCGTAATGAATGGTTGACCTGGGTATATGAAAGGCAAATTCTAACGAAAGGTTGTCTCTATTTTTATTTAATTCGCATGGAATTAACCTTCTTATCCATTTTTTTTGCAAAGAACCTTAACTTTAAGCGTTCATTCTCTGAGCTGTGATCCGGTAATCGTTGTTTCAAGCACCATTCACCATAAAATTTTCAGCCATGAGCGCCACACCCGAACCCGTTTTCCAATCCATCTATCCCTATACCGGCGAAGTAATTGAAAGCTATCCGCTGATGAATCGCCGCGATATTGTCGAGCGCGCCGAGCGGGCTGAAAAAATGTTTGCCTATTGGCGACAACAACCGCTTGATGAGCGCGCCCGCTGTTTTCAGCATCTGGCAACCTTGCTTCGCGAAAACAGCAATAAGCTGGCATTGCTCATTACCCGGGAAATGGGCAAACACATCGTTGAAGCCCGCGCAGAAATTGAAAAATGCGCCTGGATTTGCGCCTATTTTGCCAAAGAAGGGCCGGGAATGCTGAACGAAATTTCCATCTCTACGGAGTATTCCAATAAAATAGTTTTTGAACCCATCGGTGCCGTATTGGCCGTAATGCCTTGGAATTTCCCGTTTTGGCAGGTGTTCCGCTACGCTGTTCCTGCGCTGCTGGCCGGCAATGTAACGATTCTTAAACACGCGCCGTCGGTGTGCGGCTGCGCATTGGCGATTGAAAGTCTCTTCAGAAGAGCCGGTTTCCCGGAAGGCGTTTTTCAGGTATTGATCATCGGGATCAGCGATGTGGAGTTTGCAATCCGCCAGCCTATTGTGCAGGGGATAACGCTCACCGGGAGCGAAACAGCCGGTTCGAAAGTTGCATCAATTGCCGGACGATACATCAAAAAAACGGTACTCGAACTGGGCGGCAGCGATCCTGTCATTGTACTCGACGATGCCGATGTTGGCAAAGCTGCCAAAGTAGCGGTGCAGTCGCGGATGATGAATGCCGGGCAAAGTTGCATTTCCGCCAAACGATTTTTGGTGACCCGACACAATGCGGATGCTTTTTCAGCGGCAGTTTTGGAAGAAGTGAAAAAGATCGGGCAGGGTGACCCCCTGAGCCATGAAACCCAGATGGGCTCTATGGCACGGGTTGATCTGGCAGACAATTTGGAGCGCCAGATGCGTCGTTCCATAGATCGTGGCGCCACCATAGCCTGGGGAGGCGAGCGCAGCGGGTGCAATTTTCAGCCTACACTGCTGCTGAACGGGCAGGCCAATATGCCGGTATTTAATGAAGAAACCTTTGGCCCCTTGGCTACTATTTTTGTCTCCCGCACCGAACACGAATTAATTAAACGCGCCAATGCAACCGACTACGGCCTGGGGGCTTCTATCTGGTCGAAAGATACGGAACGCGCAGAGCAGGTCGCCCGTAAAATCCAGGCGGGTGCTGTCTTCATCAATGCAATGGTCAAATCAGATCCTCGACTGCCGTTTGGTGGAATCAAACTTTCGGGTTATGGCCGGGAGCTTTCTGCAATGGGCTTGAAAGAATTTTGCAACATCAAAACAATTTCGGTTGCTTCAGCCAAGTAACAGACTTATTGTGTAGCCGTTTTTTCAACCAGCAAGGTTGCGATATAATCTTCCGGAGCCGTTTTTTGACCCGCTACCGGCCATGGATCTAATTTTTGAAGGTGATAAGTATACGAGCCCATTGATTTACCCGGGTTTGCCTGACCGCTTCCTTCCAGCACCAATTGTAGTACAGTCGCTTCTTTTCCTTCCATAACAGATAATTCCACGATGGCCCGCCCTGCCTGGATGCAGTTGACTTCCTTAGGGCAACGGGAATCTTCCTTTATTGCGGCCAACGCAACAGAAACACTTTTATCTGTTGTGCTCGCCATTTCGCCAAATTTGAGCACGAAGGGGGTGCCAGGCGTGAACGTGCTTTTTTTCTCACACTTTGAAGCGCCTAAGGCAATGGAAAGGATAGCAAAAAAAATCGCTTTTTTCATGGTCGCTGAATTTGAAAATGACGGAATCCCAGAGGAGGCGTACCTTTAAACATATTGTATAAAAATGCTATGGCATCTTTTTTGGTATGTTTTAGCCATGCGGGTGCTTCAATAAATATTAAACCAGAAACCCGCAAACGCTTTTGAGCTACTAAGCAGCCCAAAACAAAACAAAAAACAAAAAAAGACCGACATGCTATCTGAGAAAACCAATCCGTTCTACCTCGATGCCCGCTTTTGGCTGGCGGCGACTTCGCTGGGCGCGCTGGCCTTGCTGGCCTTGCAAAATTATCCACCTTAATTGTGTCTGTCTTTATAGTCCGATAGCTGCGGTCGTTGAGCGGAGTCGAAACGACCGCAGCTATCGAACTCTAAAGCCGAGACACTCGACTAAATGGACAGACACTAATTGCCCAGATCCGACAAAAACTTGATGCGGATCAACTCGATCTCCTCAATGGTGATGTCGTCGTCTTTCAGGTGTTTGTAGGCCTCTTTGGCAGAGTCTGTGGCGGCTTCCCGGAAATATTCATAAATTTCTTCCCGGGCGTACTCGTCAATATTTTCGTTGAGGTAATAGTCAATATTCACTTTTGTGCCGGAAACGACAATGGCGTCCAATTCTTCCATCAATTCCTCCATGGTAAGGTTATTGGTGCGCGCAATGTCTTCAAGTGGCATTTTCCGGTCAATCCCCTGAATGATGTTGACTTTCACTTTCGATTTATTGGCCACCTGCTTCACCACAATATCCGTTGGGCGTTCTACCTCGTTGTCCTCTACGTATTTTTCAATCAACTGGATGAAGGGTTTGCCGTAGCGCTGGGCTTTGCCGAGGCTTACCCCGCTCACTTTGGTCATGTCTTCCAGTGAAATCGGGTACTGGGTTGCCATGTCTTCGAGCGACGGATCCTGGAAAATGACAAAAGGAGGCACATTCTGGCGTTTGGCCTCGCGTTTGCGCAGGTCTTTAAGCAAGTTGAGCAGCGGTTCATCAAGTACTGCCGTTTTTCCGGCTGATTCGTCCAAGTCAACGTGCTCTTTATCGTAGTTGTGATTGAGCGAAATCTGGAAGGAGTAGGGCTTTTTGATAAAATCGCGCCCTTTTTGAGTGAGTTTCAGAGTGCCGTAGCTCTCAATATCCTTGTAGATGAAATCATTGAGCAGCGCCTGGCGGAGAATGGAGCCCCAGAAACTTTCATCCTTGTCTTTGCCGATGCCAAAAAGTTGTTTTTTATGGAATTTGTAGTCCTTCATTTCTTTGGTTTCCTCCCCGGTAATGAATTCTACAATCGTCTTAATTCCATAATTTTCATTCAATTGTGAAATGGAACTCAGGATTTGCTGCAATTCGGTTTGCACCTCTATCCTTTGTTTCGGATAGCGGCAATTGTCGCACATATTGTCACAGTTCGAGTCATCATATTGCTCTCCGAAATAGTGGAGCAAAAAGCGGCGGCGACAGGCAGTTGTTTCTGCATAAGCCATCACTTCCTGCATGAGTTGCGCGCCCATTTCGCGTTCTGCAACAGGTTTGTCCCGCAGGAATTTTTCTAAACGCAAAATATCGGCGTAGGAGTAGAAAGAAATGCACTTCCCTTCCAGGCCGTCGCGGCCGGCACGACCAGTTTCCTGGTAGTAGTTTTCTATACTTTTTGGGATGTCGTAGTGAATGACAAAACGCACATCCGGCTTGTCAATGCCCATCCCGAAAGCGATGGTAGCTACGATGACATCCACTTCTTCCATCAGGAAGTCGTCCTGTGTTTTGCTGCGCGTTTTGGCATCCAACCCGGCGTGGTAAGGCGCTGCTTTGATGTCGTTTACGACCAACATCTGAGCGATGTCTTCTGCAGATTTCCGGCTTTGCACGTAGATGATGCCTGATTGGCGAGGCATGGCCTTGATGATCTGAATGATCATCTTAAAGGTTTGTTCCTTTTTGAGCTTCGGCCGCACCTCATAATAAAGGTTATGGCGATTAAACGAAGACATGAAAAGGTTTTCACCCTGCATATTCAGGTTTTTCACAATATCCGACTGCACTTTGGGCGTAGCGGTAGCCGTGAGTGCAATCACCGGAATGTCCATGCCGATGGCATCGAGCATGGCTCGGATACGCCGGTATTCTGGCCGGAAGTCGTGTCCCCATTCCGAAATACAATGGGCTTCGTCTACGGCAACGAAAGAGACATCTGCATTTTGAAAAAATTCAATGTTTTCGTCTTTGGTCAACGTTTCGGGCGCGATGAACAGGAGTTTGGTTTTGCCGCTGGCAATATCCTGTTTCACCAACTTCATCTGCGCTTTGGTCAATGAAGAATTTAAAAAATGCGCAACGTCATCACTTTGGCTGTAACCGCGGATGGAGTCCACCTGATTTTTCATCAGCGCAATCAGGGGCGATATGATAATGGCGGTACCGCCCATCATTAAGGCAGGCAATTGGTAGCAAAGTGATTTGCCCCCGCCGGTTGGCATGATTACGAAGGTGTCTTTTCCGTTAAGTACACTTTCAACAATTGCTTCCTGGTTTCCCTTGAAGTTGTCGAAGCCAAAATAACGTTGTAGCGCCTCATGCAAGCTTTCTTTCGTCTCAGTCATGATAGCCGATCAATTTTAAAGTACTTTTGTGCGTGCGTAGCGCCGCGATTTCATCCTGTAATATAGCAATTAACCTTGGCGCTTAAAGCATTTTTACACTAATTTTTAGTGCAAGCCAATCCCCTGATTTTTAAGGGGTGCCAAAAATATAAAAGAATCGCGTGATTTCCGAAGAACAAATTCTAAAAACTGCGTCCAGAACCCTTGAGATTGAGATTCAGGCCCTGGAAGCGCTGAAGAATGCCCTGAATGGCGACTTTGTTGCCTGCGCAAAAGCCATTTATGCTTCTCCCGGTCGCGTGGTCGTCACAGGCGTTGGAAAAAGTGCCATTATTGCCCAAAAGATTGTCGCCACGCTCAATTCCACGGGTACGCCGGCTATTTTTATGCACGCTGCCGACGCCATTCACGGCGATTTGGGCATGATTCAACCGGCGGATATCGTACTCTGCCTTTCCAAAAGTGGCGAAACTGCCGAAATCAAGGTGCTGGCGCCCCTTTTAAAAAACATGGGCAATATGCTGGTTGGCATGGTGGCCAACGCAAATTCTTTTCTTGGCAGGCAAGCCGATTGCGTCTTGCTTACGCCCATCGAACAGGAAGCCGACCCCAATAACCTGGCGCCCACCGCCAGCACAACCGCACAGGCAGCGATGGGCGACGCCCTGGCAACTGCCTTGTTGCAAATGCGGGGCTTCACCTCCGAACATTTTGCCAAATTTCATCCCGGGGGCGCCCTGGGCAAGCAACTCTACCTCCGGGTAAGTGATATTTACATCCACAACGAGCGGCCAGCAATCGCTCCCGACGCAGGCATCCGGGATGCCATTCTCGAAATGACCTCCAAACGCCTCGGCGCAGCGGTGGTCGTGGACGAAAATGATGGCATCCTGGGCATCGTAACGGACGGAGACCTTCGACGCATGTTGCAACGCGAAGCTTCCGTCAGCCACCTCAAAGCTGCCGATATCATGAGCCTGAACCCCCGAAGCATCCACAAAGACGCTTTAGCCATTGAAGCCCTTGACCTCATGCGGGGCAACAGCATCACGCAATTGATTGTCGCAGAAAACGGCCGGTATTTGGGAATTATTCATTTGCATGATTTGGTTCGGGAGGGACTGTTGTAGCGACTACAGCCCCAGCGCTTTCCGGTTTAAAACCTCATCCATACCTGCGCCTGCAAAGTCGTCAAATGCTTTTTGGGTCACTTCGATGATGTGGCGCTGAATGAACGGCGCGCCTTCCCGGGCGCCTTGTTCCGGGCTTTTGATGCAGCATTCCCACTCTAAAACTGCCCAACCATCGAAGTCGTATTGGGACAATTTACTGAAAATAGATTTGAAATCAACCTGTCCGTCGCCCAGTGACCGAAAACGCCCCGGACGATCGGCCCAGTTTGCGTAGCTGCCGTAAACGCCCGCCCGGCCTGTCGGGTTAAACTCTGCGTCCTTGACGTGGAACATTTTGATGAATTCGTAATAGATATCTATATAGGCTAAGTAATCCAACTGCTGCAAGACAAAATGGCTTGGATCGTAAAGGATGTTGACGCGGGGATGATCGTTGGTCGCAGCCAGGAAGCGTTCAAAAGTAGTGCCGTCGTGCAGGTCTTCGCCGGGGTGTATTTCGTAGCAAACATCTACGCCGGCTTCGTCGAAGACATTCAGGATGGGCATCCAGCGGGCCGCCAGTTCCTTGAATCCGGTCTCGACCAATCCATTCGGGCGTTGCGGCCAGGGATACACAAAAGGCCAGACCAAAGCGCCTGAAAACGTAACGTGCCGGTCAATGCCTAACCTGCGGCTTGCCTGGGCGGCCCACTTCACCTGCTGCACCGCCCATTCGGTACGCGCTTTCGGGTTGTTGTGCACGGCTTCCGGAGCAAATCCATCAAACATCAGGTCATACGCGGGATGCACCGCGACCAACTGCCCTTGCAGGTGGGTGGACAATTCGGAAATCTGAACGCCACAGGCCGCTATTTTGCCAGTCAATTCATCACAATAAGTTTGGCTTTCAGCCGCTAATTTTAAATCAATCAGTCTGCTTTCCCAGGTGGGAATTTGCACGGCTTTATAGCCTAAATCTGCCGCCCAGCGGCAAACGCTCTCCAGGTTGTTGAAGGGCGCTTCATCGCCCATAAACTGTGCCAGAAAGATTGCAGGACCTTTAATTGTATTCATATCGTTGATTTTGTTTTGTTTAAAAAAGCGTTTATACTTTGATAAAAGTTTTGGAAACGACCCCTTGATGCGTCACTAATTGAACAAAATAAATGCCTGCCGGCAAATGCCCAACCTCAATGCGCTGTACGAATATCCCGCCGGGTTTCACGTCCATTTTTTTTGCGACAAGCGTACCTTTAGCATCGAAAACATGCAGCACAACGGGGCCGGCATAAGGATCATCCCAGCTAATATTGAGTTCATGGTGCGCAGGAGTTGGAAAAACGACCGGAAAGGTAAGCGCATTCGATTGCGTTTTGCTGTTCACCAACCCTTCGGCATCCGTTTTAATCAGACAATAGTCGCGGGAATTAGCATTATCGGCGTAGCCAAATAGCATCAGTCCACCATCCTCAGTAAGCTGGCTTTCAAAAAACAGCAGGTTATCTAACCCGGAAATTTCCCGAACCCATACCGGCGTCCCGTCTGCGTTTAATTTCCGGATTTCCTGGTATTCCGTCGTACCTACACCGGAGGGATCGGGCGCAAATGCGGAATGGGTCAGGACGATTTCGCCAGCTTCATTCACATGGGTTCGGGGCCAGGCATAGTTAGCGCCTTCGAAGTATTGTTCCCAAACCACTGCGCCCAGGGGGTCAATTTTAGCGACGTAGAGCGAATCGCTGTCGTTCGCGCTGGCATCTGTGGTACCCGAAATTACAAAATGCTGATCTGACGTTGCAGCTATTCCATAGCCAATGCCGTTTTGCCCCCCATACGCATAACTCCAAAGTTCAAGGCCGAGGCCATTAAAAAGCGTGGCCTGAAGCTGGCCGCCTGCCGAAGCGCCCACCCCCAACAGGTTGCCTTCCGGGGTTTCGATGAGGTTGCGCAGAAAAGAATTGGTGTTGAACTCGTCGTAAGCTTTGGACCAGATAACATTCCCAAACGGGTCGAGGCGCAACAGCGTCGGCCTTCGGGTAGCGGAGAGGAGCGGTGCACTCACGGCAATGAGGTAGTCTCCGTTGGCAAGGGTTCGGATGAGCGAATAGGCGCTGAAATTTGGGGCGCCAAGCGGGAAAAACTTCGCCCACAATTCATTGCCCGAAAGGTCGAATTTTCGCACAAACAACACAGCAGGTTCGCCGGGTTGTACATCGTAAGAAAAGCCGGTGACCACAAAAGCATCACTCCCGCTCAAATCCAGCGTTCTCACCACATCAATACCTGAACTTCCGGTGGTGATCTCCCAGATTAAATTGCCGGATGCATCTGTTTTAATCAGCCAGACGTCGGCTTCCGTATCCGGATGGTATTTTTCACCACCTAATAGATATCCGCCGTCGGAAGTTTGGCGGGCAGAATAGCCGTTTTCACTGTCGTTAGGGCCAAGGTTCCAGTAGAGTTGGCTGGTTTGTGCAACAAGGGCGGTATCCAACAGGCTGAACATAGCGTCCCTTCCCTGCTGGTAAACCCGGGTATTGCCAACAAGCGCTACCCCGCCGGAAGGCAGTGCGAGTACCCCCTGTATGCTTTCGGGAACATCGAAAGGCGCATCGAACCCATTGTTTTCATTCAAAAAAATCCCGGTAGAATCGCGGTGTTCCACGTTGTCGCCACCCGCAATGAAAAGATCGCCACCGGAGCCACGCGCCAACCTTGTGGCCACGGCTCCGGACAAAATCGTATTGAATTTGGAGAGGGTGTTGCCGTCGCCATCAATGGTGAAAACGGTATTCACATTGGGGCCTGCTGCACGCCCAACGGCGACAAACCGGTTATCTCCGGATCCGGGAATAAGGTCTTCTACCCGCAGCAATACTTGCGGGGTAACGCCTGTCGTCGTATAGTCGTTTTTAAGCCAAACCTGCGCCAGATTATTACTTTCGAATTTGGCGATGAACCCTTTCCCGTCTTTAATCCCCGCAAGCAGGAGGCCGTCTGAAGCCCGAAGAAGTCGCCGGCAAAAATTTTCTGTACCTGATTCGATCAACAAGAGCCCCAATATGGCTGCACCGTTGGCGCTCCATCGCTCCAATCGGATATCATTGCCTCCCAAAGGCGTATAAATATTTGCGGCAACGACAAAACTGCCGTCGGGCAATTGTACGCCGTCAATGATCTGCTCGTCGTAAGGGCCGTCTATTGGTCTTGACCATAATGCTGCGCCCGATGCGTCAAGCCGCAGGGCATAACCATCCCGGCCGCTATTGTCATTGCTTTCCTTGTAACCAAGCAACAGGTGTCCGCCATCCGAAAGCGGAACATGCCGTTGCGCCACGTTGTTTTCGGGGCCGCCATACCATTCAAAGCCGGTTGCGGCGCCCGTGCTATCGGTTTCTAATAAAAAAAAATCAAATCCATTGTCGCCATTGGCGGCAGTGCCCGTTATGAAATAGTCGCCCTGGGGAGTTCTGTAAACATCGGCTCCAAAATCGGCATTACTGGGGGCGCCGTAAAATTTTTTAAAAGAAAGCTGCGCCTGTACCGCAGTGCCAAAAAGCAGCGCGAGTGTTAAGGGCCAGTATATTTTTTCCATATTGCCGGTTTTGAAAGATAATTGCCTTTTGCAAAAATGAAAATTTCCCGACGTAAGCCGAAACAAAGTGGCCTATTTTGACGCGCCGCATACTTTCTTGCATGGATAATGAAATGGCTGCTGAAGTTTTTGCTACTTTAGCATGGTAAAGTTAGCAGGGCGTTGATAAAACTGCCAACTGATTCAAACCCGGATGCAATGTCAGATTTATCAAAAATAAAAGTCACGTTGAAAAACATCGAAGCGCTGGAGAGAGAGTTAAACCTCAGAAAGCTGCAAATCAATGGTTTGCTCAATATCACCCAGGCCATCAACAACAATGTGCCAGCCGATGGCCTGTTCAATATGTACCACTCTTTTTTGAAATGGGAAATCGGCGTCAAAAAAATGGGCCTTTACATCAAAAAAAGTGGAAACTGGATATGCGCAACTTCGATCGGAATCTCTGAAAAATTATTGACCACCGACCTGAGCGCCGAGTTGGGGCGCTATACGGGGCTGAACAATGTAGACGAAAGCGATAATCCATTGGTCAGGGAATTCGATGTGGTGATCCCGGTGCTACACAAGGAACAGCCGATTGCGTATGCTTTTATCGGGGGCTTTGGCGAGGAAGACGATATGTACAACAAAGTACAGTTCATCATCACCATTACGAACATCATTGCCGTTGCCATTGAAAACAAACGCCTTTTCAAACGGCAATTGGAACAGGAACGCCTGAAACGCGAAATGGAATTGGCCAGCGAAATGCAGCGCATGTTGATTCCGCTTGCGTTGCCGCAAAGCCCGCACTATGAACTGTCCAGCATTTATCAGCCCCAACTGGGCGTAGGTGGCGACTATTTCGACTACATTGAATTCCCCGACGGGAAAGTTGTTTTCTGCGTGGGCGATGTATCGGGCAAGGGCGTAGCGGCGGCATTGCTGATGGCTAATTTTCAGGCTAACTTTCATACGCTGATCAACAAACGCTCCGAATTGGATGCGTTCATCCGGGATTTGAACCAGTCGGTCAATCTCATTACCCAGGGTGATCGTTTTATTACGTTCTTTATTGCCGAATACGACCCTGCCACCCGTTTGCTCAAATATGTGAATGCCGGCCATAATCCGCCTGTTCTTATTATGTTTGACAAAATTCACCTGCTTAAAGACGGTTGCCCGATACTGGGATATACCGACGTACTGAAAAAAGTGGAAGTGGGCAGTTTTGAAGTGGAGGGCGAAGCGACGGTTTTATGTTATACCGATGGCTTAACAGATATTCGCGACAGTGAGGATAACTTCCTGGAAGAAGAGTTGTTGTATGCTTTTGCGCAAAAGCATTACCGGCTTCCTTCCTTAGTGTTTAATCAAAAGCTTGTAGATTTTTTGCAAGCTTATAATGGTGGCAGTAGCTATCCTGATGATTTTACGGTCTTGACCTGTCGCTTTTTTAAACCCACAAAGACATCAAGTGGCGTATAGATTTGTTGAGGCAGGGATAATTCCTCGCAGAACAAGCTCTAAACTTTGCGAAGTGCAAAATATTCAGCAAATTGCGCTTGAAATTTTAAGATAAAAAATGAAAGATAAAAACGCTGCAGGTTTTCTTGCGCTTTTCACCGGTTATCTGGGGGTTCACCGGTTCTATCTCGGGCAGGTTGGAATGGGAATTGTGTATTTCCTGCTCATGTTTACGGGGATCAGCTTTATCCTTGGTCTGATTGATGCGATTTCGTTTTTTACCATGGATCAGGATCGTTTTGACTTCAAATACAACCCTCATCTTTTTGAGCGCAAGATGGAGGCTGATTTTTACAGGAATACGTACAACTACCGCGACCAGCGCCAGGCGCCGCAACGCCGACAAACGACGCCCCAACAACCCCGGCCTAAACAAGCGCCCCCACGTGAAAAACAGAACACGCTGCTAAAAAACAGCGGCGTAGAAAAGTACAAGGACTTTGATTATGAGGGTGCTATAGCCGATTTTGAAAAAGCGTTGGAAGCGAATCCACGGGATATTGCGGTCCATTTCAACCTGGCTTGCGCTTATTCCTTAATGGAGAATACCGAAAAATCGTTGTTCCACTTAGACAAAGCGGTAGGATTTGGTTTCAACGATGCCAAGCGCATCAAAGAGCACGATGCTTTGGCTTTTGTACGGGTACAACCACAATTTGAAACCTTTGAACAGAATGGGTTTCGTTTGGCGCCACAGTTAGCCGAACCCAAAGCCGACGATTTACTCAGCACGACGCCTAATTTGTTGGAGCAACTTAAGCGCCTCGGCGAGCTGAGAGAGCGTGGCTTATTGACAGAAGATGAATTTTCGACACAAAAAAAGAAACTCTTGGGATAAGTTTAACACAATGAAAAGCGAACCCTGGGGCAGAAGTGTCGTTATATGTCTTTATGGTTTATTGAATCAGCGCCGAAAACAGAACGAACAGCATGATTGCAGAGACGCTAATGTCTAACAGCATTGTTCCATTGAGATGGACGGATACCGTAGAGGATGCCTTGCGTATGATGGAAGATTTTCATGTGCGCCACCTTCCAATCGTTGATCCGGAGCAAAAATTAGCCGGAATGATCTCGGAAGAGGACGCGCTGAACAATGATGGAGATCAGGAAATGAGCCAGTATGCTTCCTCGCTGCCGCCGCTTTACGTACATGCTTACGATCATATTTACGAAGTCATGCGCCTGCTGGCGGAATACCACCTGACGGTTGTACCCGTAGTAGACAAAGAGCAGCAGTACCTCGGCCTCATTACGATGGAACGCGCACTTCATCATTTCGCGGAAATGAGCGCATTCAAGGAACCAGGCTGTATCTTGGTCCTGGAAGTTGGGAAACGCGATTATTCAATGGCAGAAATTGCGAGAATTGTAGAATCTGAAAATGCCGTTATTTTGAGTTCTTTCGTTACCGTGGTTCCTGATTCTATGCGCATTGAAGTGACCCTGAAAATTAACCGCCAGCAAATACAATCGGTCGTTTCTACCTTCGAGCGATTCAATTATCAGATAAAAGCTTCTTTCAACGAATCTGACTACCTCGACACCCTCCAGGAGCGCTATGACGCGCTGATGTCTTATTTGAACGTATAGCCGGGATATTTGTTAATAGAATACCCTGTCCTGCAAAGATTCCGTTCAGTTGATAAACCGCAGAACAAATTCGGTATTATCTTTGATTTTTTCACGATACAGGTAGACTGAAACACCAGGCTGCAGGGGGTACTTTTTCCCGAAAACGATAGTTGAACATCATGAGGGCACTCTCTTTTATTTTGTTTGCATGCCTGTACACCGTTAGTCTGTGTGGACAGGAAGGCACTGCGCCCCGGGAAGCGGCCCTTTTTTCCGGCTTTGAGCCGCCTTCGAACGCGGTCTTTGTCTATATTGATACGATTACCATTGAAGGCAACCACAAAACGCTGGACAAGATCATCCTGCGCGAATTGAATTTTGGGCCCGGAGACAGCCTTGCCGTAGCAGACCTGACCAATATCCTTGTCGCCCGGGAAGAACTCATCATGAACACCGGCCTATTTGCCCGGGCCAATATTTCTTTTAAAAACTGGGAAGGCGCCACCAATAAAATCCACTTGCACATCACGGTAGAGGAAGGGTGGTACATTTATCCGGTTCCTGTTTTTGAGTTGGCCGACCGCAATTTTAATGTGTGGTGGGTGGAACAAAAACGCGCGCTCAACCGCCTGAATTTTGGAGTGGAATTCACCCACCTCAACCTTAGCGGCAGGCGCGACAACCTGAAAGTGACCGCAAAATATGGATATACGCGCCAATACATCGTCGGTTATAAATTGCCTTTCATCAATAAAAAACAAACCATTGGCATCTCCGTTGAAGCGGCCTACGCCCAAAACAGGGAAATCAACTACGCCACGCAAGGCAATAAGCAAGTGTTTTTTCGGGACGATGACGCTTTCCTGTTGCAGCGCTTCCGGGTGGGAAGCGGCGTGACCTGGCGCCCCGGCTTGCGCATTTCTCACGGCTTTTATTTAGAATTTCAACAAAACCGGATTGCCGAAATCGTAGCAAAGGAATTGAATCCAAACTATTTTCTTAACGGACACTTGTTACAACGATTCCTGTCGTTTACCTATTCTTTTATTTATGACGAACGCGACGTCCGCGGCTACCCTTTGCGGGGAAGAGCCGTTTACGCGACTGTGGATAAGGACGGGATCGGGGCTTTTGGCGACCGCAATGGACTGACCCTGACCGCCGGGTATGACCATCATTGGTTGTTCCACCCCAAATGGAGCTTAGGCATTTTGACTTCTGCAAAATATTCTTTCATTAGGTCTCAGCAACCTTATAACGACAACCGGGCTTTAGGTTTTGGCAAATACAACCTGCACGGGTATGAGTTCTATATCGTAGACGGTTTGGACATGGGGCTCACCCGCTGGTCTTTGCGCTACGAACTCTTCAAAAAAGAAATGCAATTGGGCAAGTTTGTACCCATTAAAGCAATGAGGCGAATGCCCCTCCGGGTCTACCTTGCCGCCAACAGTGATTTCGCTTACGCAAATGACCCTTATCGAAATTCAGCGCTCAATCCACTGAGTAACCGCTGGCTTTGGGGGGGCGGCGGCGGACTCGATTTTGTGCTGTACTATGATAAAGTTGTGCGCGTTGAGTACAGCTTCAACAACAGGGGAGAAGGTGGGTTGTTTTTAAACCTGAGTTTGGGCATTTGATACAATTCCTGTCGTATCTTCGCACGTTAAACAGATTGTGCCGGTAATCCGGGTGCAAAGCAAAGTATACCGCTCAAATAATGTCAAAGCATAAAAAAAACAATGCCGCAAGCAACGGCGCCCTGCTCGAAGAAGATTGCATTGAGGTCATCGGCGCAAGGGTACATAACCTCAAAGATGTGGAGGTGCGCATCCCACGCAACCGGCTTGTGGTCATCACCGGAATTAGCGGCAGTGGCAAATCTTCCTTAGCTTTCGATACCATCTACGCCGAAGGTCAGCGCCGGTATATGGAAACTTTTTCGGCTTACGCCCGCCAGTTTATTGGTGAAATGGAACGACCCGATGTAGAAAAAATCAATGGCCTCAGTCCGGTGATTTCCATTGAACAAAAAACGACGGGCCGCAACCCCCGTTCTACGGTTGGCACCATTACCGAAGTTTATGATTTTCTACGCCTGCTGTTTGCCCGGGCAGCCGACGCCTATTCCTACATCACGGGCCAAAAGATGGTGCGCTACACGGAAGAGCAGATGAAAGCGCGCATCATGGAGCAGTTCAGCGGGAAAAAAGCACTGTTGCTGGCGCCATTAGTCCGTGGTCGAAAAGGGCATTATCGCGAGTTGTTTGAGCAGGTGCGCAAACAAGGCTATACCAAAGTGCGCGTGGATGGCGAGGTCACAGACATTTCGCCCGACATGCAATTAGACCGCTACAAAGTACACGACATTGAGGTCGTAGTGGACCGCCTCACCATCAGCGAAGCCAACGCCGACCGCCTGAATCTCTCGCTGCAGGCCGCCCTCAAAATGGGAAACGGACTCATCTTTTTGATGCAAATAGACGGTAAAGAGGTTTTTCCTTACAGCAAACATTTGATGGATCCCGATTCAGGGGTTTCTTACGAAGAACCCTCGCCAAATACGTTTTCTTTCAACTCGCCTTACGGGGCTTGCCCTAACTGCAAAGGCCTGGGCATGGTCAATAAGGTGGACATGTCCAAAGTCATCCCCGATGACACCAAAAGCATCAATGAAATAGGAATCGCTCCCTTGGGCGAAGTGCGCGACAACCTCACATTCAAGCAATTGCGCGCAGTTTCCAAAAAATACAATTTCAGCTTTGCCACTCCTGTAAAAGACATTCCCAAAACGGCGCTCGATACCATCCTCTATGGCGGCGACAATACGTTTGAGGTGCAAATGGGGTATGGCGGCAGCGAACAATCCTACAACCTTGCGTATGAAGGTTTGGTGAAAATGCTGGAGCGGTGGTATGACAACTCTTCTTCAGAAAAAATACGGCGTTGGGCGGAAGACTTCATGACCATTGATACTTGTCAGGAATGCAATGGCGCCCGGCTCAAACGCGAATCACTCTGTTTTCGGGTGAATGAAAAAAATATCTCGGAGCTTTCGAATATGGATTTGGTAGAATTGAACGACTGGATGGCAAATGTAGAGGAACAACTGAGCGACCGCCAGCAAGCCATTGCCAAAGACATCCTGAAAGAAATTCGCTTCCGGCTGGAGTTTTTGCTGCACGTTGGCCTCGACTACCTCACCCTCGACCGGCCTGCACGAACGCTGTCGGGGGGCGAAGCCCAGCGCATCCGGTTAGCCACCCAAATCGGATCGCAACTAACCGGCATTACCTATATTTTAGACGAACCAAGCATCGGATTGCACCAGCGCGACAACCAGCGCCTCATTGAAGCGTTGCGCGAGCTTACCGAAATTGGCAATACGGTGCTGGTGGTAGAGCACGACAAAGACATCATGATGGCTTCCGATTACCTCATTGACCTGGGGCCGGGAGCCGGAAAACACGGCGGAGAAGTCGTAGGCCAGGGAACGCCTGAAGCCTTCATCAAACGCGATACGATCACTGCTGATTATTTGACCAACCGGCGAAAAATTGAGGTGCCCGCCTTTCGCCGACCAGGTAATGGCTTGTTTCTGGAACTCACGGGCGCTACGGGCAATAACCTGAAAAACGTAGACATTGTCATACCGCTGGGTACGTTGTGTTGTATCACCGGCGTTTCCGGCAGCGGAAAATCAACCCTGATCAATGAAACCATGTACCCCATTTTGAGGCAATATTTCTACAACAGCCTTCAGAAACCCATGGCGCACAAGACGATCAAAGGGCTGGAGCATTTGGACAAAGTTATAGAAATTGATCAGTCGCCGATTGGCCGGACGCCTCGTTCCAACCCGGCTACCTACACCGGCGTTTTTACGGACATTCGAAAAATCTTCACCGAACTGCCAGAATCTAAAATCCGGGGTTACAGCCCGGGGCGCTTCTCTTTTAATGTAAAAGGCGGGCGTTGCGAAGTGTGCGAAGGCTCGGGCATGCGGGTGATCGAGATGAATTTCCTGCCGGATGTGTACGTGGATTGCGAAAACTGCTTAGGCCGCCGCTACAACAGGGAAACCTTAGAGGTTTTGTACAAAGGCAAAAGCATCAACGATGTGTTGAATATGACGGTGAGCGAAGGCGTCGAATTTTTTCAGCAGATTCCGCCCATTTTCAGAAAATTGAGAACCCTGAACGAAGTGGGTCTTGGCTACATCACCCTCGGACAACAAGCAACGACCCTATCCGGTGGCGAGGCGCAGCGCGTAAAGCTGGCGGAAGAACTCTCCAAAAAAGACACCGGAAAAACGTTGTATATCTTAGACGAACCCACTACCGGCCTGCACTTCGAGGACATCCGGCACTTGCTGGAAGTCCTGAACCGCTTAGTGGAAAAAGGCAATACTGTGATCATCATTGAACACAATATGGATGTCATCAAAGTTGCAGATTACATCATTGATATGGGGCCGGAAGGCGGTCACCGGGGCGGTAAAGTTATTTGTGCAGGCACACCCGAGGAGGTTGTCAAACAAAAGGATAGTTTTACCGGGCAGTTTCTCAAACTGGAATTACATCAAAATTGAGCAACCATGAAAAAAACAGCTACCCTCTTACTCGTATTGGTCTGCCTGCTGGGCGGGTTACATGCCCAAACGCCGAAATTTTCGGACGCCAAAATTAAGGCCCTCAAAAAAGAAGCGGCAGAAAAAGTGCAGGGCCGGGCGAAGATGGCGCAGGTGATGGTGGATAAAATCTTCAGTTTTTCGGAACTGGGCTTTCAAGAAACGGAATCTTCCCGGTATCTGACCAAAATATTAGCGGAAAACGGTTTTAAAATCGAATATGGAATCTCCGGCGTTCCAACCGCCTGGTGGGCCGTTTGGGGTTCCGGGAAGCCGGTGATCGCCTTGGGGAGCGACCTGGATTGTATTCCCAAAGCCTCTCAAAAACCGGGCGTTGCTTACCACGACCCAATTCTTGAGGGCGCTCCGGGGCACGGAGAAGGCCATAATTCGGGCATTCCGCTGAATATTGTGGCTGCGCTCAGCGTAAAAGAAATCATGGAGCGCGAAAAAATACCCGGCACACTCATCCTATGGCCGGGCGTGGCAGAAGAATTGGTAGGAACCAAAGCGTTTTTTACCCGCGACGGCTATTTTGATCATGTGGACTTGTGCATTTTTACCCATGTAGCCAATAACCTGAGTGTTTCCTATGGGCAAGCGCGCGGTACTGGCCTGATTTCCGTGGAATACCTCTTTGAAGGAGAAGCGGCGCACTCAGCGATGGCGCCCTGGCGCGGACGCAGTGCCGCCGACGCAGTGGAGCTGATGAACATCGGCTGGCAATACGCCCGCGAACACCTCGATCCATTGCACCGCTCTCATTCGGTGATCAAGAACGGAGGTGATCAACCCAATGTTGTACCTTCTAAAGCTTCGATCTGGTACTATTTCCGCCATGTCACCTATCCCAAAATTATGGAGGTGTATGAACGGGCAAACCGCATCGCGGAAGGCGCTGCCATGATGACGGATACCAAAGTGTCGAGGCGCGTGTTGGGCTCTGCCTGGCCGAGGCATTTCAATAAAGTCATTGCCGAAACGACTTACGAAAACATCAAAGCGGTGGGCCTGCCCCAGTGGAGCGAAGCTGATCAGCAATTGGCGCGCGCCCTGCAGCGCGAAGTACAGGCGCCAAACGACTCAACCGGCCTGGCAACAAAACTGGATACCTTAGACCAGCCCATTCAGTCCTTTGTCAGCGGCGGATCCGACGACATTGGCGACATTTCCTGGAAATTGCCGACCATTACCTTAGGCTATCCTTCCAATATTCCCGGATTACAGGGTCACCATTGGTCGAACGCAGTGGCTATGGCAACCCCGATTGCTCATAAAGGCGTCGTTGCCGGTGCGAAAGTGGAAGCCATGACGCTCCTTGACCTGCTGCTCAAACCGGAGCTCGTGACTAAATCCTGGGAATATTTCAAAAACGAGCAGGGTATGAAGCAGCAATACGTGCCGATGGTCTCGAAAGAAGACAAGCCTGCAACCTATCTCAATACAGAAATCATGGAGACGTATCGCGAAAAACTGAAGCCGTTTTACTATGACGAAACGAAATACAGCTCTTATCTGGAACAATTGGGCATTCAATACCCGACGGTGAAACCGAAATGAGGAAGTAAACAGCGTACCGATAAACCTTTTTTAGTCGGTACTGTTTCTCTTCCATGAATTTGACCAGATAGCGCTTGTTGGGGTTTCTCCAAAAGCGCTCAAAATCAAATTTAAGATAAACCTTTACTGCGGTGGCAATTTATTCGATCAGCGATTTGGAAAAACTTTCCGGCATCAAGGCTCATACCATTCGGATATGGGAGCAACGCTACAGCATTATCACCCCGCAGCGAACGGACACCAATATCCGCTATTATGCCGATGACGACCTGAAGCTCCTGTTAAATGTGGCATTACTAAATAAAAACGGGATCAAAATTTCCAGAATTGCGAATATGAGCCAACACGAGATTGCGGAAAAAGTAGCCGCCATCTCGGACGTGAATTTTGAATACCACACGCAATTGGATGCACTCACCATTTCTATGATCGAAATGGATGAGTATAAATTTGACCGCATCGTTTCAACCAACACCCAGCAGATTGGATTTGAGCGCACCATGCTCGAAGTCATCTATCCGTTTCTGGAGAAACTCAGTGTGCTTTGGCTCACGGGATCTATCAACCCTGCGCAGGAAAACTTCATTAGCTACCTGATCCGGCAGAAAATTATTGCTGCTATTGACTCGGAACCGTTACCGATAAATAAGTTGGGTAAAAAATACGTGATTTATTTGCCCGAAGGCGAGCGCCAGGAATTGAGCCTTCTTTTTATGCACTACTTGTTGAAGTCCCGCAAAAATCGCGTGATTTACCTGGGGCAGGATATTTCGCTTGCCGATCTGAAGGACGCTTGCAAAATTCACCGTCCGGATTTCATTTTCACCATGATTACCGAAACTTTTGCGAAAGAACCGGTTCAAAAGTACATTGACCGGATGGCGGCTTCTTTTCCGGAATCCCGAATTTTGTTGTCTGGTTACCAGGTGGTTGTGCAGCCAGTGACGCCACCTGAAAACGTCTCGATCCTCAAAAGCCTCCCACAAATGCTCGAATTCCTGTCGTGGAACAGTGGAGAAATGGCCAACGTTCTGAGCGTTGTTAAATAATCGGAAAGCCTATAAAAAATACCGGATGGCCAACTCGTAGCCCTTCAACCCCAGGCCAATAATACACCCTTCGCAGTTGGGCGAAAGCCAGGAATGATGGCGAAAAGCTTCGCGCGCAAGAACATTGGAAATGTGTACTTCGATGACCGGAGTACGGATGGCCGAAATTGCATCTGCAATGGCAAGAGAAGTGTGGGTGAACGCGCCGGCATTCAAAACGATGCCATCATAAGAAAAACCGGTTTCCTGTATTTTATCAATCAACAATCCTTCGTGGTTACTCTGGAAATAGTGAAGGGTAACGGTTGGAAATTCCTGCTGTAAATAAGCAAAAAACTCCTCGAACGTCTCTTGTCCGTAAATATCCGGCTCCCGGACGCCCAGCAAATTCAGGTTCGGCCCGTTGATGATGATGATTTTCATGGCGGAAAAAGTTGTTTTACTTTGCCTCTTTTCCTTTGCGCCTTGCCCCTTATCTCCTGTGGGGCAGTGACCGGGTGACTTCAAGTCACCCGGTCACTTTGAGGTCACTTCACAATCTTCAAACTCATATCCAAGCTCGTAGCCGAATGCGTCAATGCCCCCACAGAGACATAGTCTACGCCCGTTTGCGCCACCAAGCGCACATTGTGGATATTGACGCCGCCGGAAGCTTCTGTTTCGTAGCGTTTGGCCACTGTGGCAACCGCTTCTTTGAGCAGCATCCATTCAAAATTATCGAATAGAATTCGGGTGACATTGCCCGCTTCCAATACTTCCGACAGCTCCACTAAGTTGCGAACCTCTACCGTTACATTGAGATTCAGGCCATTGGCTTTTTGGTAAGCGGCAACCTGAGCAATCGCGGAGGCCACTCCGCCGCAGGCGTCAATGTGGTTGTCCTTGATCATGATCCAATCGTAAAGCCCGTTGCGATAGTTGTGGCAGCCACCCAGTTCAACCGCCCACTTTTCGAGAAAGCGGATGAGTGGCGTGGTTTTGCGGGTATCTAAAATTTTCACCGGCAGGTCTTCTACTTCAAAAGCGAAACTGTTACTCAGGGTAGCAATGCCGCTCATGCGTTGCATCGTATTCAGAATCAACCGCTCCGCCATCAACAGGGCACGGGTATTGCAATGAAAAACCTCAAAAACAATATCGCCGTCATGAACGGGCGAGCCATCCTGAATATGAATCCTGACCTCAGCTTCCGGCGCCACTTTTTTGAAAATGAAAGCAGCAACTTCCACGCCTGCAACGATGCCAACATCCTTTACCAATAGTTTGGCGTTGCTCACAGAATCGGCGGGGATACAGGCTAAAGTCGTATGGTCGCCGGCGCCTACATCTTCTGCCAGTGCGCGTGTGACAAAGTCATCCAAAATTTCCGCATCGGGTCTATACATCTCGTGTTGGTTTTGATCGTTGCAAAAGTAACAAAATCCGGCCAAGCGCGAATCCATCTTTTTTATAAGGTGCTATCGCTTTAGCAACAGTTTCTTATATTTATCCTTGAATGGCTGGCATGGTTTGGATATAGGCGGTGTAGCCAAGTACACGCGATGAAAAACAGGGCAGCCAAATGTATTTATTACCTCACTATTAATGCTTTACAAATGATACCTAATTGGTTTGCTATGATCGGAGCAGCGCTTGTTCCGCTGATTATTGGAGCTGTATGGTACAACCCGAAAGTGCTGGGTACAGCCTGGATGAACGCCAGCGGCGTAACCGAAGAAAAAATGAAGGGCGCCAATATGGGTTTGATTTTCGGATTGACCCTGCTTTTTAGCTTTTTCATTTCTTTGGCACTCTATTCAATCGTGATCCACCAGGGACATGTTTATTCCCTCCTGGCGAACGAAACCAGCGCAAATGACCCCACATCAGAATTGGGCAAATGGCTGGCCGATTTTAACAACCGTTTCGGAGGCAGCTTCCGTACATTTAAACATGGCGCATTCCACGGGGTAATTGCCGGCATCCTGTTTGCGCTTCCGGTATTGACTGTCAATGCGTTATTCGAGCGGCAGGGATTCAAATACATTGCCATTAACGCCGGATACTGGATCATCAGTCTCGCACTGATGGGAGGCATTATTTGCCAATGGGGATAAAAATGAGAAAAGCATGATCATTACAACAACGGAAACAATTCCCGGAAGGGAAATAGAAGAAGTTATTGACATTGTCCGAGGCGGTACCGTGCAGGCGCGTCATGTCGGGCGCGACATTATGGCTGCTTTCAAAAATATTGTAGGCGGCGAAATCAGCGAGTATACCAGGCTCATGGCCGATGCGCGCGAAAAAGCCATTGACCGCATGATTGCAGACGCCGAGCGCATTGACGCAGACGCCGTCGTGAATGTGCGCTTTACGACATCAGCCATCATGCAGGGCATGTCTGAAATATTGGCTTATGGCACCGCAGTGCGATTGAAATAATCCGTGTATCGGAGATTATTGCAAATTTTGCTGCTGGTAGAACTTATTCAGGACTCGTGCGGTTATTCCGCATCGCAGACTTGTTTTGTCTGGATTTAGAAATTGCAGCAAGCGATGGCAGAGAAGAAAGCAAAAAAGGTAGAAATCCTCAACCGGAGCGCCCGGCACGAATACGAATTTTTGGATACGTACGAAGCGGGCGTTATGTTGGTGGGAACGGAGATCAAATCCATCCGCAAGGGCAGTGCAAACCTGAAAGACGCTTATTGTCTTTTTGATAAAGGAGAATTGTTTATCCGGGGCATGTTTATTGCCGAATACGAGTTTGGCGGCAGTTATTTCAACCACGAATCCCGCCGGGTGCGCAAGCTCCTCCTGCGCCGGGGCGAACTCCGCAAATTAGAGCGGAAAGTGAAAGAAAAAGGCTTGACCATTGTGCCTTACCGGCTTTATCTGAACGAGCGCGGTTTTGCAAAATTAGAAATTGCGCTGGCCCAGGGCAAACACACTTACGACAAACGGGACACCATCAAGGAACGCGACAATAAACGAGATATGGAGCGATTGAAAAAGATCAAACTGTAATGCGTATTTTGCACCCAAATTCAATTCGCATTTCATGAAACCTACCCTTCTCATTCTTGCTGCCGGCATCGGCAGTCGCTACGGTGGCCTCAAACAAGTGGACGGCGTTGGTCCCAACGGTGAGGCCATCATTGAATACTCCATCTACGACGCCATCCGCGCCGGTTTTGGCAAAGTTGTTTTTGTGATCCGCAAAGACATCGAAGCAGCATTCAAAGAAAAATTCGGCGGCAAATTTGACGATCGAATCGCCATAGAATACGTTTTTCAGGAACTCAACAGCCCCATCGAAGGCATTTCAGAGTGGCCCGACAGGCAAAAACCGTGGGGCACCGGCCATGCAGTGCTGGTCGCTGAAAATGCAATCCACGAGCCATTTGCCGTGATCAATGCCGATGACTATTACGGCGTGGATGCTTTCCGGGAAATCGCGGATTTTTTACAAAATCAATGCACGCCCGATCACTACGGCATGATTGGTTACATCCTGAACAACACCCTGTCCGATCATGGAACCGTATCCCGCGGCGTTTGCTCAATGGATGAAAATAATTACCTGACCGACATCAACGAACGCACCAAAATCGAACGCACCGATAACGGCATCTTTTATGAAGACGCCGACGGACGACACCTGCTGGGAGCCGAAACTTTGGTTTCGATGAATTTTTGGGGCTTTCATCCTTCCGTATTCAAAACCACCAAGCGTCTTTTTGTGCAGTTTGTAAAAGACAACGCAGACAACCCCAAAGCAGAGTTTTTTATCCCGATCATCGTCAGCCACCAAATCAAAACCGGCGAAATGAAACTGAAAGTCATTCCCTGCAATGACCAGTGGTACGGCGTCACCTACCAGGAAGACAAGGAGCCGGTGAAAGCTGCTTTCCGCAAATTTATTGACGAGGGCATCTACCCCGAGGCGTTATGGGGATAATCGCAGGGGTTGTGTAACAAGGTATATCATGGACAACATCAGCATCCTTTTGACGGAAACGCCCCTTTCCACCCAGGCCTGCGAAGCCTTCGTCACCAGCCCTGACGCGGGCGGAACCGTGGTTTTCATCGGCACGGTTCGCAACAAAACGCAGGCCAAGGCGGTTGTACGCTTAGAATTTGAAGCCTACGCGCCTATGGCAATTGC